>Ga0181343_1001033_pt1 | contig 11360 bp, 10 predicted proteins | sample Su13VDMLBSD_FD_130110 | JGI IMG/M metagenome (GOLD analysis project Ga0181343, IMG submission 130110) | Freshwater viral communities from Lake Michigan, USA - Su13.VD.MLB.S.D | ecosystem: Environmental > Aquatic > Freshwater > Lake | place: USA: Michigan | collected 2013-07-15 | reverse complement strand
GGTGATCCTGCTGCTGGCAGACACACACTCGATATCTACAGAGAGTTTCGCCGACTCAACCACAACATTGTGCTAGGCATGAACACCAATGGTGCTCTTCAAAACACCCTGTGGTGGCACGAACTGGGCGCTATGTTTAATCAGCCACGAGATTATGTGGTATTCAGCATTGACGGACTAGAAGACACCAATGATGTCTATAGAAAGAATGTCAACTGGAACAAACTCATGGCCAATGCCAAGGCTTATATTTCGGCAGGCGGATCAGCACACTGGGACATGCTGGTGTACCGTCACAATCAACATCAAGTTGATGAGTGCGAGCAGCTGGCACGTGACATGGGATTCACTTGGTTCCGTGCCAAAGTTTCAAAACGTGGTTTTACAGATCGGCTGGAACAGCCCATTGGTTGGACTGTTCCGGGTCGTGTCAGTTCAGCAATAGATTGTCACGCATTAAAGGAACAAAGCACGTTTATTGATGCATGTGGACGGATAAGTCCGTGCTGTTGGATAGGCGGAAGACAAAAAGATTTTATAACCAATCTTGAAACATTACAGACCTCTTGGGCCAGTGATCGACCAAATACTACATGTGTATCCACATGTGGTACCACGCGAACTGGCACTAACTTTAGTAATCAATGGCAAAGAGAAACACAACTATGTTAGCCACTTGGCATTTTCACATTGAAGTTAGCAGCAAGTGTACATTAAAGTGTCCTAGATGCGCTAGGCAAGAAGTGCCCAACGGTCTTAAAAATACAGAATTAACATTGGATTTCTTTAGAAAAAACTTTACACCCGAGTTTGTAAAGTCAAATGTTGAACGTATTACTTTTTGTGGCGACGACGGTGATCCCATTTATGCGCACGATTTAATTCCTATTATCAGATATATAAAAGATATAAAACCAGTTAAGTTTGTTATTGTTACCAACGGAAGCTATAAGAAACCTGAATGGTGGAGTGAGTTAGGCACTTTGTTAGACAGTCAAGACAGTGTTCATTTCAGTATTGACGGCTACGATCATGACAGCAACAATCAGTATCGTGTAAACAGCGATTGGGATAGTATCATCAACGGAATCAGAGCGTTGAGATCCGCCAGCAAATGTGAAATAGTATGGGCTGCAATTGCTTTTTCATTCAATGAAGACTTTCTTGATAACATGCAATCACAGGCAGTTGAGCTGGGCTGTGACAGGTTTCAAATTACAAAAAGCACTAAATTTGGCAGCATATATCCAACTTATGGTGTGTATGATGCACTGGAACCAAGCGTAAAGTGGCAAAGCACTACCAAGAGATTTGAAAGAGAAAATCGAGCGTTAACAGATCGCGGAGCACAGAGAGACAGTAGTATAATCAGTGTGCAGCGATACAACACAGTCAAGGATATGTCGCCCGTTGTGCCATTGTGTGCCATTGGAAACAAAGGACTGTATATAGACGCTCAGGGAAGATTGTTTCCCTGTTGTTGGGTGGCCAACAGATACACACACAATGCCGAATGGCAAGAAATCAGCAAAAAATTTAATTTAAACAACATTTCATTGGAACAGGCACTGGCAGATTCTTTTTGGACTACAGAATTTCAGACGTTTGAGTGGCACGAATGTAAAACTAAATGTCATTCTTCTGTGGTAAATCAAGAATATGCATCATCATGGTAACATAAGATAAATTAAAGTACAACATTATGGATTTAAAGCAAAAACAACATGACATGGTTATTCGAAGGCACTGAAGTTGAGAATCTACCCGAAGATTGTGTTGGATTTGTATACATTATTACAAACAAGCTATCAGGCCGAAAATACATAGGCAAAAAACTAGCTAAATTTTCAAAAACATCTACTAAAACAGTAAAACTTAAAAACGGTACAAAGAAAAAGAAAAAAGTCCGCAGCAAAGTGGACAGTGACTGGCAAATTTATTATGGCTCAAGCCCCGAACTACTCAAAGATGTAGAATCATTGGGTACAGAAAATTTCACTCGTGAAATCCTGTACTACTGCCGATCCAAAGCAGAATGCAGCTACGTTGAAGCTAGAGAACAGTTTTTAAGGCGTGTTTTAGAATCAACAGATTATTACAACGGCATCATCAATTGCCGTATCCATGGCTCCCACATTTTAAACAAATTAAGCAGTTAAGACTCGCACAGGTCAATCACGTGTGCCGAACAGAAGACACCTGGATCCAGGATCGCAGGGAACCGAAGCCTCGCCGCTGCCGCGAGCACTCAATCACTATCCTTGACAGGACGACGATCGCTTAACACCTGCGATTTGATTGTTTGAATAGAATTTTTAAAAGGGAAAAAGACGTAGCAGTGATGCTACACGATCAGTATATGTGTTAGCGTATGTATATTGACCCGCCGTTGTTATAAAGACGCAACTCGAGGTACCGGACAACCGCCTCTGTAATTGTTGTAACGCTAAGTGACTTGCCGAACTCGGATGAAGTTTCTTTGCCCTGTGCGGGCAAAGTGTGACCATTAAATCTGGATGAATACTTAAGTCGCTTCGCTCTAAGAAATAAAAAAAATATATCACTGAGTGTAACGTAGTGGAACGAAAGTGATAGATGTGCTACGCACATCTTAAAAGAATGGCAATCTAGTTTCTTTAGTAGTTTCTAAATTCTCTTCGATAATTTGATTGACAATTTCACGATCTTGATAACCCATAATCATTGCTTCGTCATAGGTTAATCCACCACGCATATACCAGCACATTTTGAGGATTGTTTTCTTAAGGGCTTTTGAATCTTTTTCGTAACTGTCGAGTAACTCAACAATTTCCTCAGTTTTTAACATCAAAAGCCTTAGCCGAAAAAATTTGATAGCTCGAATACCAATGGTGCTTTGTATTCTTTTTTGCAGTTATCGTTGTCACAGGCTACATCTAGTTCCTTGATGGGATTGGCACTGCCCAGCTTTTCCAAATGATCTTTGATGCTATTCCACATAGTTTTGTCACAATTGTGAAAGAAGTCCACAATGTGTCCGGGATCAACGATGGTGTCGCCGTCACTGGTTTTGATTGCAGCAACATTGTCTGCAATTTTGTTTACAGTCATGTCCAGCAGTTTCTTAAACATCACTGTGAACTGGTTTTCTTTTTCTTCGTCGGAAATGCTGTCATTGGCAATTGATTGTATCAAACGCTGTTCTTCAAAATTACGCATACTGTTGGCATTGTAAGTTTTGAATGTTTCGGATTTGAAATAAAATTCAAGTGCACCAACTCTAAGAGTAGTGTCAAAATCGGGGCAGCTGACTAGACTCATGATCATTCCAAGATCAGCAGTGTGTTCGTTTTTGTATTGGCAGTGTGGACATACACTGACATAATCCATTTTATTACCATAAGTTGCTTGTCTAATAGATATCAGCACAGCATCTAGATCCACCACAGGCATATCCCATGCGTTTTTTATGTCAGGGATACAACTGTGAATCACATCAACTGTGCTTTGCCCATTAAGCAACGCATCAGGTGTTTTGATAGCTAACTCATCCCGGGCAGTCATAGAATACACCGGCAGTTCCCCAGTGGGCGGTATTGACACTGACCCCGCGGTCCACCATCTACCTTTGCTGGGCAACTGAATGTAAAGTTGTGGTTGTCTAAAGTGTTTTTGTAACGGATTACTGCTTTGAATTGGCATGTTTGATCACCATAAATAATATACTAGTACTTATCTGGACAAATACCTGGATTTTTAAATATGGCAGACATTGACCCAATCGCAATGCAAGAAGCATTAAACGAATTAGCAACAAAATTCGGGATGACCAGTGCGCAAGCAAATAGTGTTATTAGCAGTTTAAATCAACTCAGCGCACGATCAAATTTGGCAGCAGGAGCAGCCACTGGCCAGGCCGGTGCATTATCAGGGTCTACAACAAAACTGTATGCTTTTCAAAATGCATTATCGTCTTTGGGCGATGTGATGTCTTCAGCAGTTAAAACATTTGTACGAGTGCCCTATGACATGGCAAACACATCGGATGCCTATGATGGTGCCAGTGCAGCGATCAACAGATACACTGAAGTTTTGGATCAAGTAGGAAAAGCCCTGCAGACCACAGGCACAGCACTGCTAATAACTTTGCCTGGTTTAAACGTAGCATTTAACGCATTATCTGAAGTCATTGGTGGTGTAGTTGGCATTGGCAAAGAGCAACTGGCCAACCAAATGTCTCAAATGCAGAAATTGACCAATGTGATGCAAGGACTATCTGCTGCAGGTGTTACATTTGGACATGACTTTCAAGCAGCAAGACAAGCAGCATCTGCAGCAGGCTTGAGCCTTGACACCTTCAGCAGATCATTGATTCAAAACGCTGACAAGTATGCACAACTAGGTAGCGGCATCTTGCTGGCCGGCGTGCAAATTGGTAAAACAGTCAATAATTTTGATGATGGCGTGCTGACCATGTTGGGCGGATTTGAAGGCGCCACTGAAGCAGTAGCAGATTATATGGTCACTCAACAACAACTGGGAATCAATGCTTTTACCAATCAACAGCAGCTTTTGGCCAGTAGCCAGTCTTATCTTGCTTCGCAAAAAGAACTACAGTACATAACTGGCAAATCGATCAAGCAGCAAAACGATGAGCTAGCACGTAGAGCCAATCAAGCGGCCTATCAATCCATGGTGGCCAAAATGACAGTTGATGAACGCAAAAACTTTAATGTAGCATTGCAACAACTACCACCTATGTTGCAAGAAGCATTTGTTGACATGACCATGGCAGCAAAAACGGGACAAACAGCAATCAATAGAACAACCTTGGCTTTACAGGCAATGAATCCTGAAGTAGTTAAAACACTGCAAGGGTTAGTAACAGATCTCAATGTAGATCCTGAAGTTTTTTTAAAAAATACAGCTGAAAGCATGGGTGCTGTGGTGACTCAGACTCAGGATGCTGCAAAAAATATGAATGATATATTTTACATGATGGCTGCTAGACCCGAGGCATTTTCAAATGCACAGGTGTTCAAAGTGTTTGAAACCAGTGTGGCAGAAGTGGGACAAGCAAGCGGTAAATTGTCAGGAGCAGTTGTAGCCACAGCAGAAGCAATAGCTCAAGTCAAAGCAACATTGATGGATATTGCAGATTACGGTAAAATTTTTGTTGGCCTACAACGCAGTCTTGAAAACACAAAAAACACTGTGGAAGGTATCACAGTTGAGTTATTTAGACCCACAGCAGAATTGATCAAATACACCTACACAGTGGCTCAAGCACAAGCTGAAATTTTACGAACAACACTGTCATCTATATTAGAACTACTGCCCAGAGACGTACAACCAAGAGAAATTGACAAAAATCGTTATCCGTTGGCACCTCCGCGTTCTGCACCACCAATACCAACTGAACCTCCTGCTGCACCTCTGCCACGACCACAAGCCGAACCACCAGCTGCAACAACACCAGCAGCCCCAGTTTCACAAGCGCCTGCAGTTAATGAAACACAGGCCGCAGCAGGTAATCGACCGTCAGCTGAATTTACACCAATGGTGTTGGCATTAGCAAATATGTACGACGAGGAACGTAGACAAACAGATCTGCTGAATAGAATCCATAATGCGCTAGCTTAACCTTAGGTAAATAAGCTACGAAAGAACATTTAACATGGCCTGGAAAAAATACTTTAGAACCGCAAACGTAGCTGGAGCACTAAGCCCAATTTCGGGCAGCATTGCTCCGGGCAACAACCAACCTAGCTATAGAAATTTCCAAAGTAATCTACCAGAAGTGTATATTGGGCATCCAAACCGTATTGAACGATACAATCAGTACGAGCAAATGGACATGGACAGTGAAGTCAATGCTGCACTAGACATTTTGGCAGAGTTTAGCACACAGCAAAACGAAGAAAACGGCACAGCATTTAAGCTATACTGGAAAGAAAAACCCACAGACAGTGAAGTTAAAATTATTTCCGAACAATTGACCCAGTGGACAAGTTTAAATGAATTAAACAAACGAATTTTTAAAATGTTTAGAAACACCATCAAGTATGGTGATCAAGTGTTTATTCGTGATCCTGAAACATTTAAACTGTTTTGGATTGAAATGTCTAAAGTTGTCAAAGTAATTGTCAACGAAGCCGAAGGCAAAAAGCCAGAACAATACATTGTAAAAGATCTAGCACCCAATTTTGAAAATTTAACAGCAACTACTGTAAATGCCAGCGACGTTAGTGTTCAAAGTCCACAGGTTGGCGGATCCAGCGGTGCTTATATACAGCCTGCTAATCCCTACAGCGGCGGTTCAAGATTCAGTCGTGCACAAAATGAAACCACTATAAATTCGGAACATATTGTGCATTTGAGTTTAACTGAAGGGTTAGACTTTAGTTGGCCGTTTGGCAACAGCGTACTAGAAAACGTGTTTAAAGTATTCAAACAAAAAGAATTACTTGAAGATGCCATCATTATCTACCGTGTACAACGTGCCCCAGAACGCCGTGTATTTTACATTGATGTGGGTAACATGCCAAGCCACATGGCCATGAGCTTTGTTGAACGTGTCAAAAACGAAGTGCATCAGCGTAGAATTCCTACGCAGACCGGTGGCGGGCAAAACATGATGGATGCTACTTATAACCCATTGAGCACCAACGAAGACTTCTTCTTCCCTCAAACTGCCGAAGGCAGAGGTAGCAAAGTTGAAATTTTACCCGGTGGACAAAACTTAGGGGAAATTACAGATTTACACTTCTTTACCAATAAGTTATTCCGCGGTTTACGTATTCCTGCTAGCTATTTGCCCACTGGCTTAGACGATGGTACCAGCAACAGCAACACATTCAGCGACGGTAGAGTAGGAACAGCTCTTATTCAAGAATGGCGTTTCAATCAATATTGTATGCGTTTGCAGCGTATGATAGCAGAAAAACTGGATCAAGAATTTAAAATTTTCTTACGTTGGCGCGGTATCAACATTGACAGCAATCTGTTTGATTTAAAATTCAATGAACCGCAAAACTTTGCTAGTTACCGTCAAGCCGAAGTTGATCAAGCAAGAATCACATCATTTACCCAACTTGAACAGTATCCTTATCTAAGTAAGCGTTTCTTATTAACTAGATACTTGGGATTGACTCAAGAAGAACTACAAGAAAACGAAGAAATGTGGAGAGAAGAACAAGGTGATGCCAAAGAAGCGCCGCCCGAAGCTGCAGGATTACGTAGTGTAGGTATCAGTCCGGGATCATTGGAAAGTGATCTAGGATCAACTGATCAATTTGGTGCTGCCCCTGTACCGGGCGTAGGAGCTGAAGTAGCCCCTGCCGCTGGTGCTGCTCCAGCTGGTGGTGCAGCCCCTGCTGCCGGAATTTGATAATTTTGAGTAAATAACAATATGCAACTTTTGGAATTATATAACACTATCCCTGACGGTTTTAGGTCTGAAAAAGATGACCAAACAGTTGCGCATGCGTCTGACACTAGAAAAACAAGATTAACATTAGATAGAATCAATAAACTCAGAATGATGAACGACACACGCAAATTAGAACACGAACAAAAATTAGAAAAAATTAGCACACAATATAAGGCTCCTGCAGCAGGTGCAGGCGTTTTAGGTTAAAATTCTTCGAAATTCGTTAAAATCCGCCGTTAAAACGCGGATTTTTTTTACGAATCGTAAATAACTATATAGAATTTTAACATTGGTTTTTATAAGGAACAAAGCAATGACCAAATACGAACAATTAATCGAGTTCATTATCAATGAACAAGAAGACAAAGCCCGCGAACTATTCCACCAAATTGTTGTGGAAAAAAGCCGCGATATCTACGAAAGTCTAGTAGACGAAGAAGACCTAGGCGAAGTAGGCGGCAATGCCGTTGAAGACATGGTTGACGAAATCACCATGGACGAAGAAGGCATGGCCGAAGGTGAGGGCGAAGACGAAATGGAAGTTTCGTTTGACGACAACGAAGGCGACGATGTAGCTATGGACATGGATACCGACGGTGACATGGGCATGGATATGGAACCAGAAGGTGATGTCGAAGATCGCGTAATGGATCTTGAAGACGCACTAGACGACCTAAAAGCACAATTTGACGCATTGATGTCTCAAGAAAAAGGTGAGACAGATGATGCTGGTCTAGGTGACGAAGACATGGGCGGCAACGAAGAAGATCTAGCCGAAGCAGAAGACAAAGATGATGAATCTGAAGAAGACAAAGAAGCCAAAGACGTTTCTGAATCTAAATCTGCTCGTAAAATGACAGAAGCTGAATGGATTCGTGAATACGTTGAGAAAATTTCTGCTCCAAGCAACACCGAAGGCGCTGACAACAAGTCTAGCGTGGTTGCTGGTAAAAACGACATGGGCGGCACTGCAAAGAACACTGCTCAAGGCGGAACAGAAGCTGATCCTACTGGACCAAAGAATCCTAGCAATGCTTACACCAAAGGTCAGAGCAAGCTAAAAGGTGCTGGAAGTTTTGAAAACGTTCCTGGCGCCAATGCTGGCAAAGCATTTGCTAAAAAAGCAGCCCCTGCAAAAGGTGAAGCTGCTGGTACAAACACAAAAAGTATCGAAGGTTAATCTACTGTGCGTGGTTTAATACAGGAACACTTATCGTTTGACAATGCTAGAATGGAAGTTCTAGCAGAGTCCGGTGCTGACGGCAAGGGTAAGAACCTGTACATGAAAGGTATTTTCATTCAAGGCGGGGTAAAAAATGCTAATCAGCGTGTTTACCCTGTTCAGGAAATAACCGAAGCCGTAGATGCAATTAATAAACAAATCCGCGAAGGTTATAGCGTATTAGGCGAACTAGACCATCCCGATGATTTAAAAATTAACCTAGACCGCGTTTGCCATATGATCACCGACATGTGGATGGACGGACCAAACGGTTTTGGTAAATTAAAGATTCTTCCAACCCCAATGGGCCAACTTGTAACAACAATGTTGGAATCGGGAGTGAAGTTAGGCGTGTCTAGCCGAGGTAGCGGCAACGTTAACGAAAGTTCTGGACACGTTAGTGATTTTGAAATAGTCACAGTTGATATTGTTGCACAACCAAGTGCTCCAAATGCATATCCCAAGGCCGTTTACGAAGGGCTAATGAATATGCGTCATGGACACAAAGTTCTCGAGATGGCAAAAGATGCCGGTGCAAATCAAAAAGTACAAAAGTATCTGCAAGAAGAAGTAAAACGCTTCATCAGAGACTTAAAAATTTAAGGAGAAATGATCCATGTTTGATGCTATCAAGCCATTAGTAGACAGTGGTATCATTAACGAAGAAACCAAGACCGCTATCAGCGAAGCTTGGAATGCTAAGTTAAATGAAGCACGTGAACAGCTTCGCGCAGAAATTCGCGAAGAGTTTTCTACACGCTACGAACACGATAAAAGTGTAATGGTCGAAGCTCTAGACAAGATGGTCACAGAAAGTCTCCAAGCAGAACTATCTGAGTTCGCAGAAGAAAAGCAACAACTAGCTGCTGATCGCGTACGATTCAACAATCGTATGAAAGAAAGCGTTGGTAAATTTGATCAATTCCTAGTTTCTAAACTAGCTGAAGAAATCAATGAGTTGCGTGAAGATCGTAAAACAAGCCAAGATGCTACACAGCGTCTAGAGCAGTTTGTGATCAAAGCTCTAGCTGAAGAAATCAAAGAGTTCGCGAAAGACAAACAAGACGTAGTAGAAACCAAAGTCCGTTTAGTAGCCGAAGCTAAATCTAAATTAGCTGAACTACAAGCAGCTTTTGTTGCCAAATCTGCTGCACTTGTTAAAGAATCTGTAGCTAATAAACTAGAGTCAGAATTGACTCAACTAAAAGAAGACATCCAAATTGCTCGTGAGAATAATTTTGGTCGTCGTCTGTTTGAAGCTTTCGCAGGCGAGTTTGCTATTACTCATCTAAATGAGAATAAAGAAATCGCTAAACTTCGTAAAGAAGTTGAAGCACGTGATGCAATGGTTGCTGAAGCCAAATCAGTTGCTTCTGAAAAAGCTGCTTTAGTTGAATCTAAAGACCGCGAAATTCGCATTATTAAAGAAAGTCAAGAGCGCCAGCAAACTCTCAATGAGTTAATGAAGCCCTTGAATAAGGAAAAGCAAGTAGTTATGAGCCAACTACTTGAATCTGTGCAGACCGAAAAATTGAAGTCTGCATTTGAAAAGTATCTACCAGCTGTTCTTAACAACGGTGCTGCACCAAAGGCTGAAAAGCCTGCAATGCTAGCAGAAAGTCGTAAAGAAATTACCGGTGATAAATCTGCTAAGGTCAGCGTAGAAATCGACAATAATAATGTTGTTGAAATTAAACGTTTAGCAGGGCTAAAGTGAAACCCTAAATAAGGAAAGAAACAAAATGACACAAGCACTATTAGAAGGCCGTTGGGGCGAAACAAAAGATGCCCTGCTAGAAGGTCTAAACGGTTCTAAGAGAACCACAATGGGTGTTATCCTTGAGAACACTCGCAAGCACTTAGCTGAAGCTGCTACAGCTGGCGCTACATCTGCAGGTAACGTAGCTACACTTAACCGTGTTATTCTACCAGTTATCCGCCGTGTTATGCCTACAGTTATTGCTAACGAAATCGTTGGTGTTCAACCAATGACTGGACCTGTTGCACAGATCCACACTCTACGTGTTCGTTATGCTGAAACTGCTACAAGCACCGCTTCTGCTCCATTCGACACCGACGTTACTGCTGGTGATGAAGCACTAAGTCCATTCAAGATTGCTACAGCTTACTCTGGTAGTTTGACTACTGGTCGTGCTGCTGCTACAAACGCTTTAGAAGGTACTCCAGGTCGTAAGATCAACGTACAGATCTTGAAGCAAGTTGTTGAAGCTAAGACACGTAAGTTAAGCGCTCGCTGGACATTCGAAGCTGCGCAAGATGCACAATCTATGCACGGTCTAGATATCGAAGCCGAAATCATGGCTGCTCTAGCACAAGAAATTACTGTTGAAATTGACCAAGAAGTACTAGGTTCCCTACGTAGCTTGGCTGCTACAGACTTCACATACGATCAAGCTGCTGTATCTGGTACAGCCACATTCGTTGGTGACGAACACGCTGCTCTAGCTGTTCTAATCAACCGTTCTGCTAACTTGATCGCTCAGCGTACACGTCGTGGCGCTGGTAACTGGGCTGTTGTTTCTCCAGCTGCATTGACTGTTCTACAGTCTGCTACAACTTCTGCTTTTGCACGTACCACAGAAGGTACTTTCGAAGCTCCTACCAACACCAAGTTTGTTGGTACACTGAACGGCGCAATGCGCATTTATGTTGACAGCTATGCCAGCGATTCTACTGCTGTTCTAGTTGGATACAAAGGTTCTTCTG
>Ga0181343_1001032_pt1 | contig 11366 bp, 6 predicted proteins | sample Su13VDMLBSD_FD_130110 | JGI IMG/M metagenome (GOLD analysis project Ga0181343, IMG submission 130110) | Freshwater viral communities from Lake Michigan, USA - Su13.VD.MLB.S.D | ecosystem: Environmental > Aquatic > Freshwater > Lake | place: USA: Michigan | collected 2013-07-15 | reverse complement strand
TTCGTATGAAGGGTTCGTCAGAGATATGGGGCCGCGTCCTACTGCGGCGCACTCGCTTGACCGGATTGACAACAACGCAGGCTATACCCCCGACAACTGCCGGTGGGCTACTCGGTCAGAACAACAGAAGAACAAGCGCAATACCCGGCGCTATACCAATGGGGTATTTGTAGGTACGCCCGCCGAGTGCGCGGAGTACCTTGAGATCAGTCGGGCAGCCGCGTCGTACCGGCTGCGGGTTTGGGGTTCGTTTGAAAAGGAAACACCGTGGCGGATACTCCCGAAAAACGTGTGAAGAAACTAGTAGTCGACCTTCTGAAGAAGCACGGTGTCTGGTACTTCTTCCCCGGCAACAATGGGTTTGGTAAGAGCGGTATCCCGGACATCGTGTGCTGTGTGGACGGTAGCTTTCTGGGCATCGAGGTCAAGGCTGACAAGACCAAGAAGCCCACGGCATTGCAGGTGCGGTGCGGGCAGCAGATCGAAGCCGCGGGTGGTACATGGATGCTGGTGTACGACGACCTCACGCTGATGGTGCTCGACGCCGTGATCGAAAACAGAAAAGACAGGTGACAGTATGTTGGTAGTAGAGAAAGCGAAGGCACTGGCACTGAAGCTCAACAACCCCAACCGGGTGCTGGACGCCATACCCACGGCCAAGCCGATGGAAGTTCGCGGTGTACCCATCGTGGTGACGCCGCATCGGTTGGATGAAGTACGGGTGTTGCGCAACCTTGGGATCAAGGCACCTTCGCCCATCCTTCACTACTACGACTGGCCCGGGCAGTTCACACCGTTCGACCACCAGCGTGAGACGGCAGCGTTCCTGACGCTGAACCAGCGGTGTCTGGTGCTGAATGAAATTGGCACAGGAAAAACGCAGTCGTCATTGTGGGCAGCGGACTATCTGATCAAGACCAAGAAAGCAAAGAAAGTGCTGATCCTTTCACCGTTATCGACACTCGAACGAGTGTGGGGCGACGGCATCTTCAAGGGTTTGGTACATCGGAAGTTCGTCGTACTGCATGGAACTGCGCAGAAAAGACTGAAGTTGTTGGGGCTTGATGCGGACTTCTACATCATCAACCACGATGGTTTTCCGATCATCAAGGACCACTGCAACGGGATGTTCGATCTGGTAATCGTGGACGAGGCGGCTGTGCTGCGCAACCCATCGACGCAGCGGTTCAAAGTATTCCGCAAGTGGATGGATTCCAATCCTGAAACACGTCTGTGGTTGATGACCGGCACGCCGACGCCGAATGACCCGACCGACGCATGGGCACTGGCAAAGCTGGTCAACAGCCCGTACTGCACCCGGACGTTCACTGCGTTCCGCGAACAGGTGATGATGAAGATCGGTCAGTGGAAGTTCGTGCCGCGCCCTGAGTCCGTGGAGATCGTGAAGCACATCTTACAACCTGCTGTGCGTTTCACCCGGGATGAATGCTTCGACCTGCCGGAGACAATCATCCAAACCCGGCAGGTGGAACTGACCGCTGACCAGAAGAAGCACTACCAGCAGATGCTTAAGCACTTCGTCACGGAGGCGTCATCCGAAGGTACCATCACCGCAGTCAACGAAGCAGTGAAGATTCAGAAGTTGGTGCAGATCGCTTGCGGCGTGGCCTATGGCGACGATGGACAGAACATTGAGTTGGATTGCAGCCCCCGTATCAATCTTGTGAAGGAGGTGATTGAAGAAGCAGGTGAGAAAGTCATTGTATTTGTGCCGCTCACGGGCACTCTCCACATGTTGGAGAAAGAACTGAGCAAACACTGGAGCGTCGGAGTAGTCAATGGCGAGGTGTCCAGCACACAACGCAACAAGATATTCCACGACTTCCAGAACCTGAAAGACCCGCATGTTCTGATCGCCCACCCGGGGACCATGGCGCATGGTCTGACGTTGACCAGTGCTTCAACCATTATCTGGTACGGGCCGATCAACAGCAACGAGGTCTACGTGCAAGCCAACGGTCGGATCGAGCGCATCGGCAAACGCAACGTGTCCAACGTGATCCACATCGAGGGCACCGAGCTTGAACACAAGATGTACGAACGACTGAAAAACAAACAGAAGCTACAAGGCTTGCTTCTCGACTTGATCAAAGAACAAACTCAGAGGTGACATGATGACGACGCCAAATGCAGGCGATGTGATCCGCACGTATATGAAACTGCGCGACCAAAAAGCTGCCATCGAAGCTGAGATGAAGGACCGTGTGGCAGGTATCAAAGCCAAGATGGAGAAGCTGGAAGCATTCCTCAAAACGCAGATGGACGCGCAGGGGTTGACCAGCTTCAAGTCAGAATACGGTACGGCTTTCCTCACCACCACGGACTACGCGAACGTGGCTGACTGGGACGCAGTGCTGGACTTCATCCGCACGAACGAAGCCTACGACATGCTGGAGAAACGGATCAGCAAAATCGCAGTCCGTGGCTACATCGACCAGACCAAATCCGTTCCCCCCGGTGTGAATTACGGCACCAAGCTGGAGGTGAACATTCGCAAACCCGGTGCCAAAGCCGAAGATTAACCCCAAGGAGAAACCATGAGCAACCTCATCCCCGTTAACGTGCAAATCCCCGCCCACCTCGTCGGTCGTGTCGGTGTTCCGTCTGTGCTGGCAGCTTCGCTGACTGGTGGCCTGTCCTCTGGCAACTCGTTCCCACGTATCAGCATCAAGGGCGCACGCTTCCGCATCGTCGAAGGCGACACCGAGACTGTGCTGGACTCCACCAACCTCGATGTGGTCATTGTCGGTGCCAACCCCCGCCTGTCCAAGACTTGGTACGCCAAGCAGTGGGATGCCAACGCAGAGGCCACTGGCCCGGATTGCTTCTCGCTGGATGGTGTCAGTCCTGACCCGGAAGCTACTGACCCGCAGAATGATCTGTGCGCATCTTGCCCGCAGAATGCGTGGGGTTCCAAGATCACCCCGACCGGCCAGCAAGTGAAGGCATGTTCGGATACCAAGCGTCTGGCTGTTGTCGCTGCTGATGACGCCAGTGGTCCTGTGTATCTGTTGTCGGTCACACCTGCTGCACTGAAGGGGCTGAACCAATACCAGAAAGAACTGGCTGTGCGCGGTATCCCGCCCGAGATTGTCAAGACCCGTGTATCCTTCGACACTGACGCCTCGTTCCCGAAGCTGAAGTTCACCTTCGCGGGGTTCTTGGAAGCCGACGTACAACAAGTTGTCGACGGTTTGTTTGGAACCGAGCAAGTCAAAGAAATCACTGGGGAAACTCTCAGAACGCCAGTGGCTGTGCCAAAACCCACAGTCGCTGCCCCTGTTGCGCCGAAGCCCGCTGTCAAAGCAGTGCCCGTTGAGGAACCCGTAGTTGCCCCTGCGCCCGCACCGGCTGCTGCTCCCAAGCGCGGTTTTGGCGCACCCAAAGCAGCCGCTCCTGCTGCCAAACCCGCACCGGCAAAACCTGTTGCCCCGGCAGCGGATGCAGCAACATCTTTGGCAGATGAGATCGCTGCGCTTGTCGGAGAGGTAGCCGCTGATGACGCCTAAGCAGCCATTAGACTTTGCAAAAGTCGAGTCGCTGCGCAAGCACATGCTCCTGACAACGGCTGATATGGCTGATCTGTTGGGAGTCTCCCGCATGACGTATTATGGGTGGGTGAGGGGCAAGACTCTTCGCAAAGCCAACGATGAAGTCGTGCGGGCAATGCTACGAAAGCTGTTAAACGTGATGACCACACACCACTGGCCTATGCCAGAAGTGATCGCGGCGACACAGAAGCAGCGGAAGGAGCGACTCGTCGAAATTCTAAATTCTGACAGCTAAGAATGCAGGGAGGGGCGACCCTCCCTGTTTCAGCAGGGGCACTATGGACACGTTGAGTTTTCTTCAGCGAGTCCTACCATCGACAGGTTTCTATGTCACCTTAGTCATCAACCCTGATGGCAGGCGGCAAGGATTCTTTCGCACGGTAGAAGAACTCGCAAAGGCTGTAACTGGTCTTGACCAGCGTGGTGACAACACATACTTTGCCATCTCCTCGTTCGCGGAGAAGGGGAGTAGAAAACAAGAAAACGTCTGCGCGACCAAGGTATTCGCATTGGACGTGGACTGTGGAGACGGTAAGCCCTTCCCGTCGTGGAAGCAAGGACTTGTAGCACTGGGCAAATTTGTGCAAGACATGCACTTGCCTAAACCTATGATCGTGCATAGCGGTAACGGCTTGCATGTGTACTGGGTACTTCAGGAAACCCTTGCGCCCGCGCAGTGGAAGCCTATGGCGGAAGCGATTAAAGCTGCGGCCAAGCACCATAATTTTCAGATTGACCCCGCAGTACCCGCAGACAATGCCCGGGTGTTGCGCCCTATTGGTACGAAGAACCCGAAGAGCGGGACAGAAGTCCGGCTGCTGCTGGACGCAGCACCGACCACGACTGAGCAGATGATGGCGTGCCTCAGCCCGTATATGCAGGCACCTGCTCCAGTTCTAACTTGCTCAACATCTACCAGCGTGTTGTCACAAGCGTTGCAAGTGCAGCAGGATTTCCCTGATGCAAACGCAGTTGTCGTGGCGACGAAGTGTCAACAGATTGGCTGGGCGACCAAGCATCAGGGTGATGTGGAGGAACCGTTTTGGTATGCGCTGATGGGTATCGCTGCGCATTGCCATGACCCGCAGGCTACGGCGATCTCTTGGTCTGAACAGCACCCCGGGTTCGACGCCAACAACACCATCCGCAAACTTGCACAGTGGAAGCAGTCCACCACCGGACCAACAACCTGCAAGAAGTTTGAAGACCTGCGCCCGGAGGGCTGCAAAGGATGTAAGTTCAAGGACAAGGTGGGTACCCCGGCGAGACTGGGCATTCAGTACATCGAGGTGGCTGTGGCAACCACCGCCCCGGATAGAGCCGCTACCGATATCCCCCTTCCGCGCCCATTCAAACGCACTGCGGATGGGATCAAGATGACCATCGACGAGACGGACATCGACGTGTGCAAGTTCGATATCTACCCAGTGTCCTACGGCAAGGACGAATCTCTTGGGTATGAGACAGTGCGTTACCACTGGAACCGCCCACATGCAGGCTGGCAGGAACTTGTGATGCGTCAGGCTGATCTGACAAAGCCGCGCCTTAAAGACTTCACAACAGAGGTCGCAGACCAAGGCATCGTACTAACTTCTGAACGACAAACCGAGTACTTCCAAATCATGCTGCGATCATACATGGACGAGTTGCGGCAGAAGCGTGCGATGACGAACCTGTATGCCACGATGGGGTGGAAGGAGAACTTCTCCCAGTTCGTCATTGGCGACACGATTCTGCGCCGCAATGCTGATGGTTCCGTCAGCGAAGAGTCAGTCTCTCTTGCGTCTGGGTCCGCCCGACTCGGGCATGAACTGTGGGAAACCTCCGGGTCACGCGACGCATGGGTGAATTTCACTTCGCTGGTGCAAAAGGCAGACTTACGTGCACACATGTTTGCGCTGGCTGTCGGTTTCTCCGGCCCGATGTATGCGTTCACCGGCCTCAAAGGTCTGACCGTTTCGCTCTACGGCCCGACAGGTGGCGGCAAATCGCTGGCACAGATGTGGATTCAGTCCATCTTCGGCAACCCGGAGAAGCTCCACTTCGCGGCCAAGTTCACCCAGAACTCTCTGTTTGGGCGGATGGGTCTGTACTCCCACATGCCGATGACCATCGACGAAGTCACCATGATGGACGACAAGGAAGTAGGGGACTTCGCGTACTGGGTGAGTCAGGGCCGGGACAAAGCCCGGATGAACCGCAATGCAGAAGAGCGCGACGCGAAGACATGGGCAATGCCAGTGGTGGTATCCACCAACAAGTCCATGAACTCAAAGCTGGTAGCCAGTGGGTTGGATACTGACGCGCAGCTTGCGCGGATACTTGAGGTCAACGTCCCTCCCAGCAAGTTGTTCACACGTGATAGCACAGCGGGGCGGAAGGTCTACGAGTTCATCACTACGAACTACGGCGCAGTCGGACGGGAGTTCATCAAACGGCTGTTGGAGCTTGGCCCGGACGGTATCCGTGCCGCCATCGCGCAGGCCACAGCGGACTTCCGCGTGAAGTACAACGCACAGTTCTCGGGTGAGGAGCGGTACTGGGAGCAGGCAATCATCCTTGCTGACCTCGCCGCGAAGCTGGCCAACGACTGGGGTCTGATTGCGTTCGACCACAAGGACGGGATCGAGTGGGTGCTGTCGCAACTGGGTGCGATCCGCCGTGCTGCGTCTGAGTTCAAGGTGGATGCGTTCGACCTGCTGACCGAGTACCTGAATGAGAACGCCGATGCTTCACTGACCGTGACGCAGACCGGATCGAGCAAACCACTGGTGGACTTCAGCCGTGTACCCCGTGGCGAACTGCGCGTACGGTTTGAACTTCACCGCAGGACAAGCGGGGACATGTTCTCGAATGGTGTGGTGCTGCTGGATCGCACCCACTTCCGCCGCTGGTTGGCGCAGCGCGGTTCAGACTACAAAGCGTTTATGAATGAGTTGCAGGAGGAGAACTGTGTCGCTACACCGAAATCCAACAAGGCGTATCTGGGCAAGGACTCACCGATCAAGCTGGGCCAGTCGTATGTGATCGGCGTGAACCTCACGCATCCGCGTTTGCAGGGCATCCTGAGCGACGCAGACGAGGCTCTTGAGAACCTCGCCTACGGGCAACTAAAGGTAGTTACTCCTCCCCAACCCCATACATTCTGAGCATATCCTCTGTCGCGGGGCGGACTGCAAGTGGTTGAGTCCGCAAGAACCGCTCCGTGGCAGAGCGTTGTGCTTCACGCAGCGCCCGGTTTGCTCCAGCCTCGAAGTTCCTCAGTTCAAGTCCGGTGCCCTTAGCCGCTTCGTTCCAGTCCCGCACCATCTGCACCACTTCCCGGGCGCGCTCGTTGTCCTTGGCGATCTTGGCTGAGATGTACATCCCACGATATGTTGCAGCGATGTCTTTCTGGTAGTCGCCAACGCGCTTGGCCAGTCGCACCACGTCATTCTCTGCCGTAGCCGCGGCGGGGTAGAACCCCAGTGCCCGGGTGAGCATGGTGCCCAGATGCAAGTCTTCGCTGACCACGTACCCCTTCTGGCTGACGATGGCCCCTGCGTTGTTGTACGCCCACATATCACCCAAAGCACGGAACATGGCGACCGGCGACTCGCGGAGGATACCGTTGATCGAGGTGGTGTCTGGCAGCACACCGACAGTCTCCAAGCCGTACTTCGCAATGTCCGCTGAAGTAACCACTGCGCCTTGCAGGAACGACGCCATCGGCCCCATGATCTCAATGAGTTCACGCCCTACGTCAGCACCAGCCAGTGCGACCCCGGTACCCGGCACGATGTTGGACAATGACACACGATCAGCGACGTTCGCTGGAGTAATGGAGTTGAGCAACCCCTTCATCAATACTGGGGTCATACCGGGAGCGATAGCATCCAGCGCTTCGGCCAGCGTCCGTTCGGCGCTACCCTTCCACAAGGCGGACGGTCCAAGCCCAAGTCCCTGAGCAATGGTGTCGATGATGTCCATCAGGTCTTCAGCGAACGGCAAGCCTTTCAACCCTGCGAACATGGCGAGGATGCCCAGCGCCAGCAACTGTTCTTTGCGCGGCAGTGCCTTCAACATCTGGATAGTGTTGACCGGGAACATCTTGTACATGAACAAGAACTGCGTAAACCCCCCACGGAACATGGCGGGCCGGTTGTACATGGCGTGCTCACCGAGCGTGTTGTCGATCATGTCCACGGCGAATTTGTCTGCCACTTCGAAAGCTGTTGCTGCGTCTTTGCCCTCACGCAGCGCCCGGGCGTATGCCATACGGAACGCAGCCAGACCCGTTGCGCGGCGGCTGTGCTGCTCGGTGTAGTTGAACAGCGACATCCAAGTTTCTGCGGCTTTCTTGGCAGCGCCGGAGGTGAACTTGCCACGGGCAGAACCCAACAGCGAGTTCGTCAGTGCAGCCTGCATCGTGCCGCCGCTGACCTCCTTCTGCATGAACCGCGCTTCGACCTCGGTGAACCCGGAGGCTTTGAGTTTCTCGGGGTCGGCCAGCAAGTCGTCCCAGAACTTCGCCTCACTTTGTCCAAGCCCCGCTGCATCCTTGGTCGCCCGAGTCAGTTCAATCGACGACTGCCCCCAGCCAAACCCGCCACCGAATGCGTTCTTCTGGTTGTACCCGGAGAAGGCAGGCAGCACGTTCGTGGCCAGCGACAGATAGTTCAGGATCGCCACGGCGAACGAGGCACCCATGAAGACGAGCGTGGTGCCAGACCGTAACAGCGAGGCGACCTCGCCGGAAGCAAAGTCCGTGTGGTCGACATCGGTTTGGGACTCCATGAACGCTACCAGTCGACGACCACGATCCTTGTAGCGGTTCCCTTGTTCTTGGGAATCCTTGGTGATGAACGTGTAGTGGTAGTCCTCGTACTCACGTTTGGCCGCAAGCCGCTGGGCTTCGGGCATGTTCGGGTCTTTTCGCGCAGCTTCCCATGCAGCTTTGCGACGGTTGTACTCTACCTCGTCGCCGTACCACAGGGCTTTGGAATCAGGATCAGCTTCATCAAAAAGCCGGTCAAGGCGGTGCCGGTTTTCCTTACGGGCCACGGTGGCAGCAGCCGACTCAAGATGTTTGGATACATATTTGATGGTGTTCGGGTCTTCTCCCGGCGTACCTGAACGGCGCAGTCTGCTACGTGCGTTGGAGTTCTGACGAGTTAACCCTTGCACCAGCCGCTCCCGCTCTTCCGGGGTGATGCTGATCGAGAACCGGGTGATCGCCGCGATGATCTCGTTGAGGTTCGCTTCCGACGTGGTGGACACCGTCTCCCGGGCAGTCTCAGGTTGCGCCCGGAGTTTGACGCGCTTGATGACGTACTCATTGTCATCGAATACTTCCATCTCTACGCCGTCTTCGACACTGTCGAACAACCGCTGCGCATCCTCTGCAATTTGCAAGGCTTCAGCTTTGTTGGCTACCTGCGCGAAGAACAGCCGGTCGCGGTATTCATCCGCCACTTTGTAGATGCGCCCGGTCTTGGGGTCAACAGCCTGCACGCGCACCTGCCACGAACCTTCCCGTCCGAACGGCACGTAGCCACCAGCGATGGTCTGCTTGGCGAATACTTCTGCACCGCTGCGGCGCTCCTCGGACGTGGCCAGATTCGCAATGGCCTGTTGCACCATGAACTTGGTTTCTTTGCTATCTCGTTTGATCTTGGCTCCGGCTTTCAGGGCTTCGATACCATTGAACACGTCGTCGGCTTCGGCAGCATCGAAGAACTCCTGCACGTTTTTATTGAGGTCAGTACCTCGACCAAGCAACGCGGTGTTGAACTCCGCGATAAACTTCTCTGCGTTTCGCATAGCGTCCCGGTCGAAGCGGGTAACACCACTGTCGTCGGTTTTGGCACCCGTGTTGTACAGGTCGAGGAACTTATCCGCCACGCGCCCGAGGAACGCTTTGTCTTGCTCGGACAGAACTTTATCGAGGAAGTGGGCCGCTTTTCGCTCCACATTGACCCGCATCTCCCGGGCGGCAGTGAAGTTCGACAGCAGCAGATCAACCGCTGACTGGTTCATAGCAGCGCGTACTTCGTTGTACATGATCCACTCAAGGCTCTTCTCAGTGAGATCGGGCATCGCCGCGAAAGTCTCCGTCACCGGTACATCCATCGACGGCTCTTTGAGTTTGGCGTCGTACTCCTTGGTGATGTTGTCACGGTCTTTCGCATCGACCGCAGCAGCCAGCAGCGCATCACGTTCAGCACGCAGGGTATCGCGGTACTCCTCCGTCGCGGGGCGGCGGACATACGTGGTGTAGCTGAAACCCTTCTTGAACTCATCAAGCGTAGCGCGGCCACGTGCGTCCAGTGCCTTATAAACATCTTGGTCGATCTGCGCTTTGCCGTCGACGATCTTGATCAGCGCACCCATACGCCGCAGTTCTGCGTCGTTCAACGTGGCAAACCGGGCGCTGTTCACTGCCCGCAACATCTTGGAAGTCTGCGCGATCTGTTCTTCGGTTGCGCCTTCACCTACCTTGCCGATGCCCGGGAGTTCCACCGCTGGCGACAACACAGTTTTCATCAACTTGTTGTACTGCGCCCGCAGTTGTGAGGCTTTCTTGCTGGTGTCCCGGTAGAGTTCATACAGCGCCCGGTACCCAAGGTTCTCACGAGACGCGAAGTTCATCGTCTTCAGTTCACCGATGAGCCGGTCACCATAATCCGCGAGTCTTACCCCAATATCCTTTGCCCGCTGGAGTACCTCAGTACCCTCGAACAGATTCATGCTGCGGCGTCCGAATGCAGTCTGCCCAAGCACACGGTTGTACTCGTCGTAGTACCCAGCGTTAACAGAGAACCGACCGGAGCCATCCGGGTCGTCGATACCCTCAATAGCCGCAATGCGCTGGGCCATTGCCTTGAAGTCCACGAACGAACTGGAGGGTGCGCCGTTGCGCACATACCGGCGAGACTGACTGACCAGATACCGCGCCATGTCGTCATCGAAGCGCACACCGAGTTTGTTCAGGGCGTTCTTGATGGCGTTCCAGAACCGGGCAATGATGTTGGTATCCAACGTCCCGGCGAAGTCAGCGAGGTACTCTTCAACAGCTTCTCGCTTGGACATACCACGCGCCTGCATGGCAGTCTCGACTGCGTTCCTGACCTTGGCACTGGAGTTGTAGACGGCATCGAGCGCGACGTTCAGTTCGCGTTCAGTCATCAAGCCACGGAAGCCAAAGTGACCAAGCGTTTCGTGCGCCAGTACGAACTTCAGTTGCTGCTCAGTAGCCACGCGGTTGGAGAAGATGATGACGTTGCCGTCACCGAACGAGTACCCCACAGCCGAGGCAGTATCGAAGTCACCTTGTGGGCGAGACGCGACTGCCTTGGCGTAGAGGCTGGGGTTCTTCGCTTTGAAGTCAGCCTGATCCCGGTAGATGAACACATTGGGTTTGACACCCAACTTGTTGAGGAATGTGCTGACCAGAATCTTGATGCGTCCCATCGGGATCGCTTTGGTAATCGGCGTACCATCATCACGGAAGAACCGCCCATCGCCGTAACTGTCATCGGATGCACTGATATTCCAGTCGTCCAGCGAGAACGGGGACTCGTACGCATCTTCGGCTGCTGCACCTTCGTCGATGAGCGTCTCGCGCTTGGTGCGGACCTCTGCGGTGATCTCTTCAGTGGCCACACGGAACTGCCCTTTGACCCGGCCCGTGTAGGGGTTGCCTTCGCCGTCGAAGTAGTCGGACAGCGGCACACCACTCTGGTCGATGAAGTCCTGCATACCCGCAGCCTGTACTGCTGTCCACAGTTCACGCAGTCGCTTGATTGCGTTGCT
>Ga0181343_1001031_pt1 | contig 11370 bp, 12 predicted proteins | sample Su13VDMLBSD_FD_130110 | JGI IMG/M metagenome (GOLD analysis project Ga0181343, IMG submission 130110) | Freshwater viral communities from Lake Michigan, USA - Su13.VD.MLB.S.D | ecosystem: Environmental > Aquatic > Freshwater > Lake | place: USA: Michigan | collected 2013-07-15 | reverse complement strand
ACTGGCGCTTTGACTGTTAGCACTGTAACCCCATAATATGCAGCAAATAAAGATAGGGGGTGCTAGCCATCCCCTTTACTTTTCGATGTTGGCGATTGAGCAAGTTTTTTCTGATTTGCAGGTTGACGATTTTGCAAAGTTGGGCAAGGTTATGAGCACCAAAACCGCGAGTAACTCCTTAAAATTTGGCAGGGCTTGTGCTTTTGCTGGCATACAGGGCGGATATCGCAAAATAGGCGAAAAGTGCCCCTTTGCAAATATTGACGATTTGGCCGATGAGGTAAAAGCTTTTAACGAATTGGAGCCTGCAATCATTGGATTTACTAAAGCGGTAGAGGAATTTTTCAAGCCTGCCGATGACGTGGCCCCAGTGCAGGGAAAGTAACAGGCGGAAAGGCCGAGCCGTTGACCTTTGACCGCCTTAAGCAAATAGGTTACGGCGAGATGCTGATGCTAGAGGCAGATTTTGCTAATTGCTCACCTTTTTACTTTCGCCTGAGATTGCACGGGATGCGGAAAGCGCAAACCCAACAATATCAAAACCAGTGGGAGGTAAGCCGATGGATCGCCGCCACTATTATCGCGCCACACTTAAAGAAACCAATCGCGCCGCAAAAGCTTATGCGCTTCCCGTGGGAACAGCAAGCCGAAAGCGTGCAGGAACAAATTGAAAAGTATAAGCACATTTTTAACAAACTAACCCCACCCCCTCAAGCGTGAAAGCCGTTAAAGCCCTTTATAATATCCTCAGCAGCAACTCAGCACTTACTGCAGTTGTAGGCTCTCGAATTAATCCGCTAAGGATTCCAGAAACTAGCGCCTTGCCTGCTATCGCTTACCAAGTTGTAAGCAATCGGGGCAATATGACAAAGAGCGGGCCAAGTCATTCGGACTTTACGAGGGTGCAGGTTATGATCGTGGCCACCACCTACGCCTCAGCGATTGCTGTGGGTGATTTGGTGCGCAATGCTATGGAGGTAGCAACTCCTGCCACTTTTAACGGGGTGCCAGTGCAAGTTATTGAATATGAGGGCGAGGTGCACCTTGCGGACGATAACGCAGGATTTGCTGGGGTGTCAACTATTGGGATGGACTTTATAATTAACTACACAAGATAATGGCAGCGCACAGTAGTATAAATATTGCGCTCGGTGCAGACGTATCGGGTTTAAATAAAAATATCGCCAACGCCGCGCAGACGGTGGAAAAAGGCGCGCAAAGGATGCAAGACGCAAGCCAAAAGGCAGGCGAGGCAATTGCTAGCGCGTTGGGTAATATGTCGGTACGGGATGCAATTAAAGAGGTAAGCCAAGCAATAAACGACCAGAAACAAATCACGCTAGAATATCAAAAGCAACTCCAAAGCCTTCGCGATAAAAGCGCCGCAATGTCGGCCGCCGATATTAAAGGTCAGAGAGCACTGCGCAAAGAGATGGACGCTGTAAAGGCTGCCATCGCTGGGCAAAAGTTGGGGATTGCGGATTTAGTAAACGAGAAAAAGGTACTGGATGCAGAGCTAGCCAAAGAGATAGAACTGGAGAAACAACTAGCCAAAGCCACCACGGACGCAAATAAGGCATCCAGAGAGCAAAAGACAGTGAACGGGGCAACTCGTGCAAGCCTTAACGGATTGGCTACCTCATTCAGTTCCGTATCGTCAATTATGGCAATTGTGGCAGACGATAACGAGGAACTGCGCAAGGCATTGATGGCAACAAACGCAGCCCTTAACTTTTCGGCCGCTGCTATGCAGGTGCGCGATTTGTCAAAGGAGTACGGCGGTTTGGCCAACGCTGCTAAGGATGTAGGGCAATGGATTAAAGCAAACCCTTATCTAGTAGCTGCTGCTGCGATTGCTGCTATAGGTGTGGCGATTGCAACGGCTGAAACTGAGGCACAAAAATTTGCAAGGATTCAGGGCGAGGTAAACAAGGAGTTAAGAGATGCAACGCAGGACGCTCGTAGTTCTGCTATTGAATTGCAAACCTATCTCGATATCGTTAACGACACTACTCAAAGCGAAGAGAAAAGACAGGGCGCACTTATGGCTCTTAAAGACGCTGGGATTGCTGTCGATGACTTAAATATAAAAACAGCCGCAGGGTTAAAAACGCTAAACGATCGCGTACTAGACAGCATAAATTTAAGCATCCAAAAGGCTATAGTTGACAAAGCCGCTGCGAAGATTGCCGAGATAGAACTCAAGAGAATTGAGGATATAAACGAGGCGCAAAAGTCCCAAAATGGGTTAATGAAAACCGTGCTAGGCTCACGGATTGCAAACGCAGCCGCTGCAGGTACTGAGGTTTACATAAATCAAAACGCTGCAGCCGCAACGCAATTGTATACCAACGCAATCAAAAACGCGGGTGATCAGGTTGCACTACTTACGCCAAAAGTTAACGAGGCAAACGATTCGCAAAAGAATTACAACACCTCACTAAAGCAAGGCGCAAAAGACGCTGAGAGCCTAGATAAACAGATTGCAAAACTGCAGGCGGCTATTGACAAAACAGGCAGAACAAAGGGCAGCGGAGATAATCAATTTATCCCACTGGATCCGATCACTGAAGCCAAAACAGAAACGCAGCGAGCGCTTGACGATATTAGCGCCTCGCAGCAGAAATTTAAACAAGCTGGCCCTCTAACTTCTGAGGATATTTTTGGCGCTGACGAGATTGCACAGGATGCGCAAGTAATTGCCACAACTATCGACGCCCTGCCTCCAAAGTTTGAGGCGATGGCTGACCGCTCTAGCGAGGCGTTCCAAAAGCAAAAGGCGGCGCAATATGCTGCAGCGGTTGACACTCAGGCTTGGGCAGACAAAACAGAGATAGCGCTACAACAGGCAAACGCAGCCTTTGCTACTTTGCAAACCCAAGCGGCTGTATCTTTTGGCCAGTTCCTCGGGGATCTTGCCACAGGAGAAAAAGACGCAGGCAAAAATTTCGGTAAAAATATGCTAGGGGCAATTGCTGCCTTTATGGACGCCCTCGGTAAGGCTTTGATTGCTACGGCTGTAGCTTCTGACGCTTTCCAAAAATTAATACTTACAAATCCTGCAGGGGCAGCGGTTGCAGGTATTGCTTTGATTGCAGGGGCAGCCATCGTGCGCAACTCTTTAAAAGAGGGGCCAGACGTTACGGCCTTCGCTGACGGTGGTATTGTTTCAGGGCCGACGTTGGGACTTATGGGGGAATATCCAAACGCTCGTAGTAATCCCGAGGTTATTGCGCCGCTGGATAAATTGCAGGGGTTGCTAAACACTTCAGACAGCAGCGGATTTGTAGCAAGTACAACAATTACAGGCCGAGATTTGGCGATTGTGTTGGAGCGTTACAATAAAGACAGCAAAAGGGGGTAAATTCGCAATATGGCACGCAAATACTACGGCTCTTTTTATTCTATTACAGGTAAACTGCACAGGGTTGAAATTTGGGACGGGCCAACAGGTACCACACCAGAGATACAGGCAAGGCTTTACGCCGCCCGAGTGAAAGCCGCAGGGGGATATCAGGAGGGCGCGGGGTGTCTATTGGAAAAGCTGCAGGGGCTTAATAGTTCAATTGAGTTGACGCTTGGAGGCGTTGGCTACGAAATAGAGAGAGAGGGCGAAGGCGATACTTTTTATGAAAATGCTATCCGCCCCTCGCGCAGTACAAGCTATTGGGTGATTCCACTCGATACGATTTTGGGTGAGTTCAAAGCTATTGCCACAAATACTGAGCAATATTGGGCGGTCTTAATTTATCAGGATGACGTACTTCAGCACGTTGGCAGGGTGCTCGCGGATCAGATGACTTTTTTGCGCGAGGCAATACAAGCCAAGCCGATTATTTCGCTTGCTGCTGTGGATGGCTTGGAACTTTTGAGCGGGTACAAAGTGCAAGCCTCGTGGTTTACGGATGGCAAAATAACTGTAGCGCAATTATTTAGGCGTTGCTTGGACGTGCTAGCACTCAAAGATTATTGGGTAGTAAACGCTACAAATACCGACTATTTACGCGACGCTGTGGCTCCTTACTCAACGGATGCAGTGCGCAAGGGTATCGACTTGCTACAGGTTGACCTAAATACTTTCGTGAGTGATTACGACCAATTTAAAGATATTAAAGCTACCGACGTCGACGCTTTCCAATATGCCGACAATAATATGCTGGATTGCAAGGCAGCACTTGCGCAGCTTTGCGATATCTTACAGGCTCGTTTTTTGTTGGAATCTGGGCAGTATTGGCTAGTTTCTGCGGCCGAGTATTTAGATACAACTGTGGCATATCGCCAGTTTACCTATACTCTGCAATATATTGGGACTGGCTCCTATTTGCATACGGTACAACTTGGAACCGATGCACGCCCGCAATGGATCGCGAAGCCTTCGCTGAGTTATCAGGCGGCTGCAAAATACGTGCAAGTTGACACGGAGCGGATGCTAGGGACGGGAGTTTATCGGACTTATCAAAACAAAACCGACGCGCTTTTAAACAAAGCGTTTACGCAAATTCCCACAGGAACAAATCCAGATGAGGCTCCGCTGCGTATTAGGTTTGCTATCAAATTTCAGCGCTTTATTTTTACAACCTCGCCAACAGGGCCAGAAGATGAGAGTATTGTAGCTATTAAAATTTGGCTTACGGATTCCAGCGGTAACAAAAAAATCCTAGACAATACAAATTTTTACTGGGTAACTGGCACCGTAGTGCCCGCAAGATACGAAAAAATTAAAACGGATTTACAGAGCACAACGTGGACTAGTTTTGTGTTTGATAAGCAGGTAAGCACAGCGCCTGCAGGATTTACAACTTTAAACGTTGAAGTTACACAGGTAGCGGCTACAAAAACAACTTATAATGTTTTTGGAAATGCAAGCGGCTACAATTCTACAATCAAAGAATTTTGGGGCAGTATACAGGTTGCTTTTGGGGACGCTTCGCCTTACCAAAACCCTGATTTTACTTTTAACGTAACCGAAACCTACACGCCAGACAGTGCAAACGCTGTAAACTCTACGCCAATAATTCTAGAGCCGAAATATTACTACAGCTCAAGCAAATACGCGATAGGCAATATTGAGGCCTACAACTCCAGCAATCAGTGGGTAATTGCAGACGATTGGTATGGCGGTTGGGATTCCACAAGCCACGGATCACCTACCGAGATGCTTGGGGAAGGTGTTGCAGGGTTGTATAAGGATTTCGTCCCAACTATACAAGGCACTTGGGTGGATGCTGGAACTTTGACAGCGATTAAATCCCTGTATTTCGACACTTATAAATGGCTGTTTAATGGGGCAGTATACAGCGCACGCTCTGAGCAATGGGCAGGCGAGTGGTTGGGGTTGATTCCAGTATACACAGGTTTAACCTCTAGCGGCGAAGGGCTTAAAGTTGGCACAGGGTTAAAGGATCGCGTGAATTACCACGAGGAACAAATCGGCCGCTTAAATGATTCAGTACAGCGCACGCCTGCTCTGGTGTTGGATCACCTAGTAAATGAGGCAAACGGCGGCGCGGTTGAAGTGCCTACACAAAATACTCGCTACGAGGTAATGGTGCAGTACAATTACGCCGATGAGCAAATGGTTTGGCACCTGCAAGAGCATAACGCGCCAGTTACCTACACAGCAGGAACGCATACTATTACGAACGGTTACGAAACAATACTCTGCGATTCTACCGATGGCAACGTAACAATCAATTTACCACCTGCGCCAGATAGCAAAGGCAAAAAGTACTACTTTATTAAAGTAAATAACGGCAACGTTGTAACAATTAGCGGCAACGGTTATAATATAAGCGGAGCAGGCAGCACTACAATAGGCAATCACTACGGCAGCAAAACAATTATCTGCGATGGGGCTGTATGGTACATTATTGCAACCGTGTAAATTAGTTGCAAATGTTACGCAATTGCGTTGCTATTTTTGAGGTATGGCACAAGCAAGCGCAGACATTATAGCAGGCTCGCAGGGTTTTAAATACCACGCGGCTGCGACAGTTACCTCAGTTAGTTACGACGCAGTTGTACCTACCGAGGACACTGTATTTACTTCTTTTACCGTAACCCAAGAGAACGGCACAGCTACCAATGTATTGAGCGCCCGCGGAATGAGCGGCGTTACTTTCCAGCAAGGGGCTTATTTGCCAGCGGGTAAGGGTAATAAAATTACTGGCTTTGTAATTAGTTCTGGTTCTGTAATCGGTTACTAAAATGCTAGTAAGTCAAAACCTCGGACTTGGCACGCGAGGCACGGCATACAAAGGGCAGGGCTGGGCTCTGGTTAAGTTGTATAAGTCGCGCGTTACTGCTGACGGCGGTTATTATGAGGGCATTGGTTGCCTACTTAGAAAACTTAACAACTTGTAAAAATGAGCGATTTATTAAATAAGGCGAGTCTGGTAGTTATTCCCAGCGGCTATAAAGAAGACACCGTTTACAGCGTAGTACCCACCGACGGCAGCGGCGATTTAAGTTTCACCCGTGCATCCAACGGAACGCGCATAAATAGCGCGGGATTGGTGGAGGTTTGCCCGTGGAATTTGTTGCAGTATAGCGAACAAATTGACAATGGGGTTTGGACAAAATTTAGCCCGACATCTGTAACCGCAGACACTACAACCGCCCCAAATGGAACTGCAACGGCTGACACAATTTCAACAAGCGCAACCGCAGTAATACGACAAAGCGTTACATTGAATGCAAATGAAACTTATACTTATTCGATTTATGTAAAAAAAATAAGTTATGATTTTTTTGGATTTCAAAGTTTGATTAGTGGCACGGGTGTAAAATCAGTTTTTGATTTAAGTAATGGCACAGTAACAAGTCAAGGAAGCGGACACACTGCATCAATAGAAAGTGTGGGGAACGGATGGTACAGATGTATTATAACTTTTAATGTTGGTTCGAGTGCTTCAAATATATTTGATTTAGCAGCGGATGGAACAAGTTCAACATTAAGGACATTTTACGCGTGGGGCGCACAAACAAACATCGGCGCAACCGCCAAGCCCTATTTCCCCACTACCGACCGATTAAATGTACCACGCCTAACCTACCAAAATGGCGGGGGCGGGTGTCCTAGTTTGTTGTTGGAGAAACAGAGTACGAATTTGGCTTTATATAGTGAGCAGTTTGATAATGCAAGTTGGATTAAATTGAATGGCTCAGTAACGGCAAACATCGCAGTTTCGCCAGATGGAACACAAAACGCAGATTCTTTTATCCCCAATACTACATCGGGAATTCATGCTTTGCGTTCAAACCTTTTTAACCAAAGCGCTACCGCATCGCATTCTTGGTTTGTCAAAGCAAACGGATATACAAAAATCGCAGTTCGTGAAAGTGAACTTGTAGGTAATTATGCTACATTCAATTTAACAACGGGTACTCTTATTTCAACAAATCAAACGGGAAGTATTCAAAATTTGGGTAATGGTTGGTATCGTTGTACATTGGTTGACACCACAACGGGAGTAAATGCTCAAACATCAATAGTTGTTTTACCTGATAGTTATACAAGCGGTGACCCAATAGTTGTAAATTGGTCAGGAGATGGAACAAGCGGAGTGTATGTTTTCGGGGCGCAAATTGAGGTCGGCTCATACGCCACATCCTACATACCAACAACCTCATCAAGTGCCACAAGGGTGGCGGATGTATGTTCAAAGACGGACATTAGTTCGTTGATTGGCCAGACGGAAGGGGTTATTTTTGTGGATTTTGATTTTAATGCAAAGTTTTCATCAAGCGGAGTTATCCCGATTTCGGCAAATAACCCATCGGTGAGTGGAAATGTTTGCTATATTTTTGTTACAACTAGCAATGATTTGCTTATTGAAATGTCAAACTCTTCAGGAGTTCAATGTAGTATTATAGGTTCAATTGGCGCAGTTGGTCGCAAAAAAATAGCATTTGCGTATAAACAAAATGATTTTGTTGTTTATATGAATGGAACTCAAATTGGAACTGACACAAGCGGTTCCGTTGTAGCATTGTCAAGATTGCGCGTTGGGGGCTATCTTACCAGTACGGATTTTGACCTAAATAGCGGAATTAACCAAGCCATCCTATTCCCAACCCGCCTTTCAAACGCGGAACTTGCATCACTAACCACAATTTAACACAATGAAATTCCAAAAATTTGAGTTCACCCCAAGCGAATGGGCAACACTCCAAAAAGACATACAACAAACCACAACCACCCCAAGCGGGGAAACCGTGACAACTTGGAAAGATTGCGCAGTTGTTGAAATTGGGTTTATTGTGATTACGCCCGCCGTAATGGACGGAATGACAATAGTTACCCCCGCAGTTTTGAGCGACAAGTGGGCGGTAGATATTCTGTTTTATGCAGAACCACCCGCATCATTCGCCCCGTTTGAGGTGTTCCCAAAGCCGTGCGGGGTGCATACTTTTTCGGGTGATGACAGCCTTTATTTAAAAACTTTCTGCGCGAAATACCCAGACTCTGACTACTGCAAACTACCAGAACCTGTAATAAATGAAACAATTTAACAATGACACTACGGCGGCCATTGCTACGGCTATTAGCGGCTCTTCGGCCCTCATTACTTTTACTCAGGCTTGGCAGCCAGTTATTACTTTTTGTGTGGGTATTCTCGGTATTATTTCGGGCATTCTGGCTGTGGTGTACTGGACCAAAAAAATAAATAGACTTAATGGCAAAGGCTAAAACTAGCACAACTGCAACCTTTACGCCCAAGGCTAAAAAGAAACTGCGCAGGCACACTAAGCACATTAACAAGCATAAGTCATGCAAACCAAGCAAAGGCCAAGGCTAAAGTTTAAAAGTTACTTCGAGCCCACGCCTAAGCGCTTACGGGTTTTAGGTGACAGCATAGCCGCTGCCTCTTTGTTTGTTGCTGGTTTAAACATTGACCACCCTAAACTTATGTTGGCCTGCGGTATAGCGGGCGCTGTTGGTAAATTTGTTACTAACTTTTTTACAGATGAAACGCCTTAAAGACTTCGCGTTAGACTTGTTTCTACTGGCTTGCATAGCCTTTGCAGTTTATGCCCTTTTATTTGCCGTTAAAACGAATAGAAAGCAGCGAGAGCGCTATGTATATGTAAACAGCATTTCAATGCAGCACGACACGCTAGAACGCGTTAAACTTAAATACAAAACATTACGCGACACCCAGCGAATTTTAAATACTAAATATGAAACGCTTTATATTGTGCTTGCTGGTGACACTAGTTGCTCAGCAACCCGCCGCTTATTGTCAATGCACAGACTCCTCGACTCTTGCGGCAAGTAATTACTATTTATTAAAAGGTGCCGAGGCTCGCGAGCAGTTAGCGCTGTGCCGTGAATACCGCAAAATTGACAGCGCGGTAATTGCAGAGCAGGACAAAATACAGTCTAAGTTATTGGACGAGTTGCAGGCCAGACACAAAAAGGTAACACGCTTTAAAAACCTATGCACTATTTTAGCGGCGGTTACTATTGTCGCCCTGCTATTATGAAAACTAACAATGTTTATATAACCCGCTCTAAGTTTGTAGAAAGCAAAACGCTTTTAATTAGTGACTGCCACTGGGACAACCCACACTGCGACCGCGAGCTACTGGCTAAGCATATGCAGGAGGCAGTAGACGGAGGCCACGACATACTTATTAACGGGGATTTATTTTGCTTAATGCAGGGCAAATATGACGGGCGCCGTAGCAAGTCCGACATAAGGCCAGAGCATAACGGCAGCCGCTACTTAGACTTAGTTATAGACACGGCAGTAGAATGGTTTAAACCTTACGCCAAAAACATTAAGGTTATAGGCTACGGCAACCATGAGACTAGTATACTGCGCCACTGTGAAACGGATGTTATAGAGCGCTTTGTAAGTGCTTTAAACGCTGTTACTGGGGCGACTATACAAGTGGGCGGCTATGGTGGCTGGGTAATATGGCAGTATTGCAGTAGCAGCGAAGTTAACATGAGCTATAAACTTAAATACTTTCACGGCTCAGGCGGTGGCGGACCCGTTACAAAGGGCGTTATACAATTTAACCGAATGCAAACAATGGTAGAAGGCGCAGACGCTATTTGGATGGGGCATGTACACGAAAGCACAGAGTTAACCTATACAGTAGAGCGCTTGGACCGTCACAATTCTATAAAACTTAAGGACATTTTAATGATTAGGACACCGTCCTACAAAGAGGAATATAACGACGGGCAGGGCGGCTGGCATGTAGAGAGAGGGGCGCCACCAAAGCCACTAGGCGGGCGCTGGTTAATTCTTAAACCTGGCTACAATAGGCACAAAATAGGACAGCAATACTCGATGGAAGCCTACACCTATAAAACGAATTAAGCATGTACAATATAGCACAATTAAAGCGGACCATTACGGGGCTAGGTTACAAATGGTTTGACGAGGGCGACTACAACCTAAATATAATAGGCGTGCGAAATTCTAGCACTGGCCTTAAAGTTACAAACGCCTTCGACGACGACATAATTATAGCCTATAAGGTTAAAGACAACTGGGAATTGTTAACCTATAAGTTTACTACTGACAACGGCGCAGGCACAGCACGGCTAAAAGCGGGGCAGTATAGAGGCGCCTACATGTTAGGCTTACACCAAGGCAAGTATAAAGCCCTAAGGCAATGCGGCCCAGTGGTAGTGTATAGAGACTTTAAAAACGACGGCGTCTACCAAGAGGAGAGAACCGAGCGGGGAGTGTTTGGTATTAACATACATAAGGCAGGCGTAGACTCTATAAGAGTGGACCGCTGGAGCGAAGGCTGTCAGGTGTTTAAACGCACCCAAGACTTTAACAAATTTATGGCAATATGTGAAATTTCTGCCGAAATATGGGGAAACTCTTTTACCTACACGCTTATTAATTCCAGCGACTTGACGCGGTAACTGGTATTATAATACGCAAAAACATATAATTTAGTCGGTTTTATTACACATTATACCTAAAAGCGTATAATAGTGACGGCTTTTCTACGCATTAAGCAAGTCTAAAATAGGCAGCAGAATGCCTTTGCTGGTATTCTCGTCGCCTCCTCTTATGTCTTTGTCTGTTCCAATGTGCTTACGCGCTATAATTTTAAGGCGGGGCACGCTAATTAATATGTAGGTGCCCTTAACCTCAAAGCAATAATAGTCTGCTTGCGTAGTTGCAATGCCTGAGCGCTTGCCTCTACTTTCATACTCTACAAATACATTACCAGTTTTATGCGCTAGCTTGTCGCTCTTAACTTCTATGCGTTTGTCTTGCAGCACGGCAGCCAGTTCCTTTTCGGCCATTTGCCCCACAATTAAATCAAACGCAAAGTCGTTATTAAACTGCATTACTTTTTAATAGCCTCGTTAATTGCAGCAACCGCCTT
>Ga0181343_1001029_pt1 | contig 11373 bp, 10 predicted proteins | sample Su13VDMLBSD_FD_130110 | JGI IMG/M metagenome (GOLD analysis project Ga0181343, IMG submission 130110) | Freshwater viral communities from Lake Michigan, USA - Su13.VD.MLB.S.D | ecosystem: Environmental > Aquatic > Freshwater > Lake | place: USA: Michigan | collected 2013-07-15 | reverse complement strand
TTTTAGCCACGCTCGTGCGCGCCTCAGACATAGAGCGTTTGGCTTTTTCATCAAGTTCAATCATCACCTTAAGTTTGCTAGTTACGCTACTCATCTAAGTACTCCTCAGGACATAAGTATACTTAGGTAGGTGATTATGAGTTTATGTCTGGTTTTGATCGACTAAAACATCTTGATTGATAGCTAGTGCCTTCAATCGTTCGTGCCGGGCTTTCATTTCATCAGAGGATATGACGCGGGACCCAAGCTGCGACCGCGAAGGGTCTATCGTATTAAGCACTTTAGGAGTTTGGTTGGCAATCTCACGACTTCGTTCTTGGGCTTTCAACATTTCGCGTTCGATTATGAGGTCGTGTGCATCTTTTTCGTTGGATAACGCCTTCGACAACTGCTCAGCTAATTCTTCCACTGTGTTGGCTTTATAGCGCTGCACCACTTCAGCATTTGTCCCATCGGGAAGGGTGATGTATTCCTTGGTATCGGGAGCCACGAAGGAGCGATTCAGATAAGCGGAAAGCACCTGCTCTTTACGGGCTCGCCTGTCTTCTTTTTCTTTAGCATGCCGAGCTTGATCTTTGTCATCGATGGATTTAATCTGCTTGCCTATAAAACACGATCCTATGAATTTAGCATTTGACCAGTCACGTTCGGCCTCTTCCGCCATATCAGCGATACGCGACAAAGCCACGTAGGAGGCCTGGCAATGATTCATACCAAGATCTTGTGTGCCGCTAATTCCTGTGATGGTTGCGCTTGCGATGTTGAGATCGCGGATTTGCGCCCAGCGCCAGCGACCTCTCGTTTCGTGCGTATATACCTCGACGAGTGGGTACAATCTATGCGCCCGGTTGTTTAAGGCCGTGAGCTCTTCGACGATCTTATCCTGTATATTTACGGGGAGCTTCGCAATCAGTTTTATTAACTGCCGGATCGTTCGATCGCGATCCGGCAGCATGTTTTGCCCGTTAAGCATGAAGATGCTATGGGCAATGAATGAAGTTCTAAACGCGGATTTTTCTTCGGTCGTCGAAGCTGCTGTGGGCCGAAAGAAATCTAAATTACGGATCTCTAAATGATTTAGTGTCTTGAAAACAAAAGCCCAACCTTGCCAAGAAGCCCTGCCAGTCAAAAATCCCGTGAAGATATAAAATTCCAAATCATCCCAAACGCCGTCATCCGGGAATACCGGCGGTTTGGGTACTGAAATATATACCTTCTGGGATTCACTCACTGCTAACCCACAGTCTTAAATGGGTCAAACGACGGTGCCACCGGGTCCGCTGCCTTCTCTACAAGAGGAGGCTTACCCATGTCCTGTCGCATCTGCGCCACTTTTCGCTCGAGCTCCTCTAGCTCGTCGCCAGGGGTCTTGGTGTCTTGGAAGACAATGTTCTGAAGATTTTCTTTTTGGTGAGTGGACAGAAGATCGGCGTAAACGCTAAATATGTCATCCAGATATTGAGCACCCCAGTACAGAAGCTTATCATATAAGTATTTTTCCAGGGTGACATGCAAAATTCGACCGTCTTTTGCGACGGTTGGGATTAGACTATCCCCGTTGCGGAACGGCCCGAGATCGAGTTCGTCAATACCGACGATTGAATACGCAAGTGTAATGCGCTTCGTCTCGTAGATCATATTCGACCCGGAGACATCAGACGAGTTCAGCACTTCGCCCACTTTCTCCTGACCTTGCAAGGTAATTGGAGAAAGCCAGACCAGATGAGCACCGATCTGTCGTTTCCAGATCGTACGCGATCCGACCTTTGATAATTTCGCCTCAAGTTCTTTGAATAAGTCATCCATGTGAACACGATACCAACGACATCCCTCAAATACAACTCACCCGGAGTTAGCGTTTGACGGCCGACTCCGGGTGAACTCATCCTATCGATAAAGAGCGGAACCAGTGGTTTTCGTAGGCCGGTTCCCGGCATCAAGGAACTCACCGTATGTATTTTCGTCGTTGTTATAATCAGTGAATCCGTCGGTCACATCGGTGCACTTGCCCGAGGCCTCTTCCATGACCAGGGCGTTATCGGAAGAAAAGTCCAAAGAGTAGGACTCAAGCCAGCACCCCAAGAACCGGGTCACTATGGCCTTAACTTGGTTACCACCAGCACCAGCCTGGCTGAAGACTGCTGTTGACTGACCTCGAGGCTGGAATTGAGCTGCAGCCACATCGGGCACTTCCGAGAAAACCAGCTCGGACTGGATATCAAACGGCCAACGGTGCTGGCGCAGTGAACGCACGAGACCATCAATGCCACCCCGATACCCAAGCTCCTGCAGTAGGTTCGAGGTGTATAGAAGGGTCCGGCTGAATCGAAGGCTCGTGGGATCTGTCACACCCGGGACGAGCTCAACGACACGATCCCCGAAGCCAACCGCTCGGACGGCATCCAGGGTGCGCGAATCCTCGTAGCTGAAAGTAGACAAAACGCCCACCTGAAGAGCCGTTTTGGCTCCATATGGGGTGCTGAATACCTTGTTCTTCATTGAGATAGCTACACGGGTGTTAGGTGAGCTACCCTGCTGGTAGATATAACCGGTACTGTCAGTTCGCATCGCTCACCTCGTGGCTGTATTTAATCTTAGCCGAGCATCGCAGGGCTAATTAGCGCTTAAAAACAAAGTTTATTCTAGGTCTATACAGCCGCGTGGCGATACGTCGTATATCTGAGGACGTGCGCGGGCCGCCAGATTTTCCTTCTAGCGGCTTTATGTCTTCGATATCTTCAGTATCTTCATCTTCAGAATCGGAATCTTCGTCAGAATCCGATTCTGAAGGCTTCATTTCTTTTTTAGCTGGCTCATCGACTTGGTCGGGTTCAATGACCTCCATCTCTTCTGGAGGTACATTAACGCTCTCCTGAGCCCACTGATCTCCGCTGGGCGTAATGAACACAACGCAGCGGACACCTTCTATGGTTAGAAAGCCAGTGGCCTTTGAGTCCTCAGCTACGCGCGGCGGGACTTTTTCCTTCTCCCAAGACTTTAAGTCGTCCTGAAGATGGAATCCGATCCCACCGGCTTGAAGCTGGAATTCCTTCAGTGCAGGCATCGGTACCTCTTACTTGCCGTGGTGACCCTTGCCGCGAGCCTTGAAATTATAGGTGTTGGGATCATTTAGAGAGCCGTTGCTGTATAGCTTATGGACGGCTGTCTCGATCTCATCGAGAGAGTGTTTGGCCAACTCGGCCGCGGTATCGCACTCGGCAAAAATTCCCGCCACTCGCTCGATCAGGCTGGCGATCTGGGGACGCATCGCGGCGTACTGGGGACGCTGAGATATCTCCACAACTCGCTGAAGGTTGCCCGCGATACGCATGATGCGAGCGTAATTCTCAGCGGGTGTCTTCGCCGCCGAAGCCAACCGATTGATCTGGCTGCTAAGGAACTCGGCGTCAACACGCGACGCGGTATCCTCTGAAGCAATCCGGGCCAGATCGCCAACGACCTTCACCACCTGGGGGTCGTTTACGTTCATCTGGTTCAAGGTCTTGACTGCTGCAATGATGCTCTTAACGTTATTGTCCATGGTATCCTCCGCCTCTACAAGCGGTTTATCGGGATTTTATTGCACCGGATGGTGTTTCTTGGCTCGAGACCCTATCTTATAGTTGGCCAACACCTGTTCCACAGCGTTGGTGAGATCATTGCCACAGAGGATAACACGCTTAGAATTCTGATCACATCGGCCATCGTTCACAGCGCTAATAATGGCACACTTTACCAGGTCCTTGATATAGGCTCCGGTCATACCTTCAGTCGCGTCGAGGACCGTATTAAGTAAGTCCACGGAAACGGAATTGTCGAATTTGGCATGGTGGCCATCGCAAAAGCATTTGATCATGTTCATACGATCGTGCTTGTCTGGCAGCGGCATCTCCAGCTTAACGTCGAATCGACCCGGACGATTGACCAAGGCTTCATCCATCGACGCCACATCGTTAGTGCTAGCCATGACCACCACGCCCGGATTGGACTGAGCTCCATCCAGACACGCCAGGAACTCGTTCAAAATCCAGTTACTTGTAGGACCCCCGAGGGATCTATCGCCACCGAATAGGTCCATGTCCTCGATCATCACCACACAGGGAGACATGTCACGAGCGGCGTTAAAGATCGAAGTCACATTGCTAGCAGATTCGATAGACTTCCCCGTGCACCACAATATCGTGCATTGCCCTATTAGCTCCCCTGCCGTGGCCCGGAAGATCATGGTCTTTGCCATACCAGGAGGAGATATCAATAAGACATTGCGCGAAGGTGACATCCCGATGGCATTAAACGAATCGATGTTCTTAAGAATGCCGGAAGTGTTACGGCTTATCATTTCGCGCATCTGGGGCTTGATCACCACATCATCCCAGCTTGTGGGATCCACATCGCAAAAGTCTACAACGCCGTTTTTCACTGCGCACATTTGCTTATAGTGTATATTGTTCGCAGTGCGAGAAGCATCGAGATCCCGCAGGAAACACTCAGCCAGACCCATATCAGCAGGAGCAGTTGAAACGTTAAAACTGCACCCCATGGTCTCGAAGCACAGATCGAACTCAAGAAGTAGTCGACGCTTTGTGGATCGCTCAAGGATGAAGAAAATCCCATGGACCGGGAGCGTCATCGACTCGGTAGGGGAAATTCTAATGCTTTCTTGATGCATCATGAAACGATGCTTGATGTCTTCCTTCGCAGGGTATGAATCTAAGAAGGGGATAACCTGATAGGGGGCCGTCTCCCCGCCGAGCGGGTAAAGGAGCTTCGCAAACCCATATGCGGTCGCATTTTTGCCGTGAGCTGCATAAGATTTAGAAATGCTGACCATCTTATGCAGTTCGGTATTTAACCACATCTCTCTTATGTCGGGACATTTTTCAGTCGGGCGGTCCAGATCGCGCAGCTTAAATAGATAACTGTCAATAGCGAAGTTCACGAGCGCAGCCATACGTGATTCTAATCCGGGGTAGTTCGACTCCGATAATGCGGCAAAATTAGCGATTCTTTTCATGAGTCCCATATGCATCTCCGAAGAAGGTCCAGGTAAGTTCACACACAAGGCCGATAATGGATCTATGCAGATTCACCAGACGATGGTTCCCCTTCACTTGCAGATTCCCGAGTGATTTTGACTTTGAACTTAATGTCGCTAGGAAGCTGGATGGTAGCGCCATCAGCAACGGCAACAGGATCATTGCCGACCTGTGTTCCATTGAGGCCAGTCCCATTTGTCGAGCCCAAATCCTGTAAGCGTATCATGCCATTTTCAATGCTGATTTGCGCGTGATTTTTCGAAATCTTATCATTCTGTATCAGCAGGTCATTACCCTCTTTACGACCAATTTTAACTACGACGGGTTCTCCCTTCTTACCTTTAAACGTCCATTTCCTACCTCTCTTAAACCCATTGCCTGAACTAGTAAGTGTTAGGACCACCGGGCCGTCTTGACCACCCGACTCACCCGACGCTGAATCCGCGTCAGGTCCGGTGTCACGGGCAGAGTCCGCAATATCAGACGGTGCACCACCAGGAGTGAATCCTGCGGCTGGGGCCTCGGGACGAATTCGGGGCGTACTTGACCCCTTACTCGTCGTGTCGTCTTCGCCGCTATCGCCCTGGTCGGATTCATCGGGGGGTAGTATCTCGATTGCACCCCTTATCTTAAGCACCGGCTTGTTACCCAAGATTTCGCCCAGCGCGACATGCTTAAGAGTTATCTTACCACCTTCTTGAGCATCTCCCTTTACATTAAAGAGCTGTCCAAGTCTTTTAATGTCTTCGGTCCTAGGGAGAATGATGTCTTGAACACCCATGGATGCAAGAATTTCATTTTTAAATATTTTTACTTGATCGAACCCTAACGAGCTAAGCGTTTGCGTTAACTTGTTACCAGCAGCATCGGTCATGCCGGATCCGTAAAAGTCATCCCAGGCTTTAACTACTGCCTTTTCGTTGAATTCTTTAAAAAATCCATACTCATCATCTTGCAAAAGCTTTCCGCGACGATCGGTCAATCGCACACGGTCGATGCGGCTTATATATTTGTCACCCTTGCTAAACAGGCTCCAGCTGAAATTAAATCCCGGCTTTACGAAAACTTCCATTTTCTGCTTATCTTCATCGTAACCTACATAAAGGACTAAGTCACCAAGATCCTTTTTCAATGCTGATTCAAGGCCGGATATGTAAGAGTCTATTTGTGTAATCGAGTTGGTAATGTATTTACTTACATACTCGTTTATGATATCAAGAGCGGTTTGTCTTACATAATCTTTTTGAGATTCGTCATCTGAAGATTCACCACCAGTGGGGGTACCTTCTTCCTCTAATGATGCGCCACCCGCTGTGCCAGGAACCTCTCCGGATTCAGGTGGTGCGGCCACATCCGAGGAATCGGAACGACTAGTTGGAGGGGTCATCACAGGACGCGCGGTTTCATCCAAATCGGGGCGAAGAGTCTCAGGACGCGTTTCTCGACGGCCCCGCGTTCCAGGGATTTCGGCTCTTGCTTCCGATTCATCAAGTTCATCAACGTCAGACTCAGACCGATCAACCGAGGCTTCGGGACTGGGAGCATTTAATGGTAGATCATCACGCAAGGGACCAGTGCGTCTCTCACTACGAGATGACTCAGTTCGCTCCTCTCTAGGTTCATTACGAGCCACCTCCTTTTCTTCGCGCGTACCCACTGCGGCCTCAGATCTGCCGGTAGGATCCGGAAATTCATCACGATCATAAGATGGTAACACCATATCTGGGCGTGTGCCTGGCGTTAGCTCATCCCGGAGCGGCCCTGGTGAATCACGTTGTTCATCCCTGATTTCTTCTGCGCCTTCTATATCTGCTGAGTCGTGGCTACGATCAATAGCATTATCGAAAGACCTGACGTAGAAGTCAGCGGTACGCTCCAAATCCGTCATAAACTTACGCAAAAACTCATGATTTTTTCGGCGTTCTTGAGACCTGTAGTTCAACCCATTCATCAGTTCATCGACCACCCGAAACGTGATGGGATACACTTTATTTCGAGGTTTGCTAAATACTTGTCTCAAAACACCGGATATGTCTGTGCGTGAGTCCACATTCTCGACGGGAAATGCTAATCTGACAAGATCGAGAGCATCTCGATTCCTTTCAAACAAATCTTCCAGCGCATACTCCCCAGCTCGCATCCGCTCCAAGGCTCCAGAGAGCTTGGGTAGAATCTTGTCTCGTTTTTCAAGGGAATTGAGGATGCGCTGTTGATCACGCTCCACTTTAGTACCGAATATGGTTTCCGCGGCCTTCTCAGCACCCTTGCCAATGGCCTTCTTAAGACTGTGAATTAACAAGTCGATTGCGACACGATTTTTAGGGTCTAAACCAGAGGCGACGCTTGCAATTCCACTCGCGACCACAGATCGATCGGGGTTTTCAGCTGTATCGATGTAATCTGCGATCTGTTCAAGCGCTTTGGATGCCAGGGTAGGATCCATCTTTGCTCCGGGGGAAATTTCATGGGCCCAATCGTTTACCCATTTGAATTCATGCGCCAAGGCGAACATTACTTTTGCCCTAAATGCGCTCGCAAAACAAGCGCGCTAATAACGATCGAAAGGAAAATGTGCAATGGTGGGTGGTTTAAGAAATGCCCAAGAGGCGAGCATTTTCACCGGGATTGCCAACATTGCAAGGGACAGTGGATCGAACTGCCCTTAGACTCTACGAAGAAAATAAGTGGGTATATTGTCGATTCCCTGGTGAGTCTGGAGAAAAATGGCGGGATACACGCCTTAAAACTAAATGACCTCCTGCAACATTTGCAGGAGGTCATCATTAGACAGGTCACAGAGAGCTAAACTGCGCGATCAGTTAAGCCGACTCGACTTCTTCGCTCGGAGTTCCGCTTTCGGGGTTTATTAGCTTTGTCTCGGTCTCTTCATTGACATTCGGGGCCGACGGTCTTGGACTTGCCCGTAAATTCATGTCCTCTCGCGCTGAGTTTTGTAGGCCATCCGCCTTAGCTTCCAGCTGTTCAGCGAGGGCATCCAACTGTTGTATGATCTGAGCTAGAATAAAAGATGTTACCTGGCGATCAATCTTCTTAATTGAGTCGTAAAGGGTTTGAAGGTGATGGGCGTTGTTCACTATGTAACGAGGCTTTCCGCTGAATATCTCTTTCATCTCTTGCGTGAACTTAGCTAAATCGCCATGCCCTTCGTCTTCTTTCTTTACAGAAGACCGCTCGAGAGCCTTTTGAAAACTGGGAGTATAGATCTTGCCCCCTTTGGTAAATGCCTCCAGGATAAGAGTAACTGCGTCTACATTGGAGAAAACCTTCGATATCTGCCCGGTCTTAAGCACATCGGTCGTCTTCTTTATCAACTTTAGTTTCTTTGTTACGGCCTCCAATTCCTTAAGGGTCGTCATCACTTGGCCCTTGGTGCCCACCGGGATGCCGGTTTTTCTGGATAAGAACATCTTGACTTCATCCATGAAACCAGCTTCGTGATTCATCCCAGCAAGGTGCATGGCGGCCCGAAGGTCGGAGGCGACCTTGACTCGCGATGGGTTATGCGAAGTCTCTACATAGTTAGCCAGGCGATTAAGCTCAATAGCCAATTGTTCCGGTGTCATGGGTTCTCCTCGAAGTGTTCAAAGGTCAGTCGATTTGACGATGTCATTAATTGTCTAAAGTCGGTGTAAGATGCACGAGCGCGTCAAGATTGCGTCCTGAGAGCCCAGAATGCCTAGCTGCGCGATATCGAATTTCCCAAGCGATTTTAACGACCGAAAGCTTCGCCACGAGTTTACTAAGCGCGGATTGCCGGAAATTGAAATCGTAACGACACAACAAGCGACCCGACGGTTCTCTCAGCGCCATGTAAACTATGAACGTGTCTACATGCTCATCGATAACTGCGCCCATTCGGAATTCTACAAGCTGCAAGCGTTGTTAGGAGAGCATTCAATCCCGCTGTTGCCGTTGACCCGCAAGTCGGCCTCTTGGCCATCCCACTACTTCCCAGCCAGGGAAGACCCGAAGGAGTCAGACATGTCGTGGAACCGCACCGCAAGCGTTACCGAAGAGAATATTGAGCCCATGCTCCGCGAGTACATGGAGCTCCGCAAGGCCGGGAGCAAGCAGAACTCCATGATAGCGGCTCTCTCCAAGTATTGGACCGGGCGCAAGCTCGAAAGCATGGCGCAGGTTCGAAACCTCGTTTACCGGCTGACATCAAGTGGTAAAGCACCACAATTCTTCGTGGATTACTGGAATTCGCAAGAGATCGATGCGAAGTCGACGGCCGACACCACTGTCCCGGAGGTAGCGACAGAGTCAGTGGCACAGGAAACTGTGGCCGAAATTACCCAGTCGATAGTCAAGGGCGAGGAAAAGAGCTGCGAGGAGTGGGTATCTCTTCTCGAGGAAGATAATGAACGTCTGCGTGGGCAGATTAAAGAATTGCAGTCTAAGGTCCAGAATACGAAGACGCCCAGCGCCCCGACGGCATCATCGTTAAACGAGCTTTTTGACTTGCTCGCTCGTTGTGTTAAATTCGGTATCATGAACGAGGCTGATGTGGTGGCCAAGATTAGACGAGCGTTATCGTCAGGAGTATAAATGGGCGGACCTTCCCAGACATATGGACCGGTGGCATTCATGAAGATCAAATCATCACAGTTCGGCCGTATGGAACTCGTCGTCCGCTACATCGGTCCAGATAACCATGTGGTTGCGATGAATAAGCGCAACAAGATCATCTTCGGTCTTTACGTCAAAGACGCGATGAACTGCCGCAACACCACATTTTGGGTGGATGAGGCAGTGGTGAACGATCTGTCGGAGTGTGGACCTCGTTTCTACGGAATCTACGGGATCAATGACATTTCACCGTATGAGCACAGTTGGCTTTATGGTGAAATCGACCCTAAGTCTGTGGTGTTCTCTGGAACAATCCCGTTTGAGCCGTTACCGTCTAAGCCATTCGCTGCGCTAGACATTGTAACACCGATCGAGACTCTTGAGTCGAAGGTTCAGGAGAAGTCTCTTAACCTTGACTTTAAGCCGACCGCCTTAGAATCCCAAGTGACTGTAGGATCCGTCTGGTTCAATGATAAGAAAACGTGGGTCATTCAAGATACGACCGTCGAGACGCTCGGAGGTAGATCGAAGGTACGGGTATGGATCACTGATCCGGCGGGTAAGTACGGGCAAGCGGTATATGCCGACGGAATTGCTCGGGAGTACAAGCGCAAGAAGTAACACCACAGTCATTTAAATAAAGAGCCCCTCCCACCGGTCATCTGGTGGGAGGGGCTCAAACGTTCTTATTACCAGTTATCCGTTAAGCGCGAACTCGAACCTGCATCGTCACAACGATGTATTCCAGCGGAAAGATCGGAACGTACGCCAGCGACACGTTTAAGATTGTAGGATCGCTGGCATCTTGCTCCACCACGATATCCTGAACCGACGTCACGATCTGATTGCTAATGAGCGTCTGGAAAAGGGCCGCAATGGCGCTTGTCACCTGACCGGTGAGACCGCTGGTGAACTTCTGTCCGATGAACGGGTCTAGGGTCTGCCGCATGTTCTTCTGTACGGACTGAATGATCAGCTGCACTGAAGGTGTGCGGTTGATAACACTGTCGACCTTGGTGGTGAGACCATGGCGAACGCGCACGCCTGTGTCGACCTGCTCCAGCACTGTAACGCCTGCGACTGCAACCGCGTTGGCCTCCGTGGGGTCGAGGAGACGACCAACGGAGCTAATACCGCCCACGGCGCGACGAGTCCACGGGGTGGCTACGTCGATGCCGGGGTTGCATGTGGTGGAGGCGAGTGCGGCGGCCGCAAACGTTCCATCCACAAGGCGGTTGGTTACAGTCCCGTTCGTGGCTCGTATCGGGGCTACGAAGGTGTCGGGATAGATCACCGTCATCAGCTCAGACGATAAGCCGCGAGCGATTTGCTGAACACCAGTCGGAGTGGTGCCTGCCGCAACGCCCACAACGCCAGTTCTTTCCGACTCCATGATGGGAGAGCTCATCATGGAACAGTGGCTGCTGAGGTAGCTATATATCACGGGATCCGTGCCAAGCGGCACGATAATGTCAGCCTTATATCGGCCCTGGATCGGCTTCTTTAAGCTATCAATAGCATCCAGGTAGGCTCCGGTCGGGGCTGTGGCTAGACCCGGTGTCTTCGCCACCTGCTTGATACCCACGATAGCGGCGCCATTGAAGAAGGCCAACTGCGCCGCGTAGCTCACGGGGTTATCGGGGGTAGCATCGCCATACTGGGCGATGATTGGCCGCATCTCAGTGAATACCTTGGCCGAGTAATCCGACTTCAGGTAATCGTAGGTCACGTAGTAAATCTGACC
>Ga0181343_1001028_pt1 | contig 11375 bp, 7 predicted proteins | sample Su13VDMLBSD_FD_130110 | JGI IMG/M metagenome (GOLD analysis project Ga0181343, IMG submission 130110) | Freshwater viral communities from Lake Michigan, USA - Su13.VD.MLB.S.D | ecosystem: Environmental > Aquatic > Freshwater > Lake | place: USA: Michigan | collected 2013-07-15 | reverse complement strand
GGAACTCTTACAGTTCTATTTGCTGGCAACAACAAGATATTCAAACTTGGCACTTCTAATGCTGTGACTGAGTTGACCTATGGTGGTGGCGGTTCTGCTCCCACTATTACTGCAAGCAATTGGCAAACCGCATCTTTGAATGGGATTGCATACTTCTTCCAAACTGGTCACGATCCTCTGATTTATGATCCCGCAGTAAGTACTACTACTTATCGCAGAGTTTCTGAGAAGTCTGGTTATGTTGCTACTGTTCCTCAAGCAAACATCTGTATTTCTGCTTTTGGTCGCTTGTGGGTAGCTAATACTGCAACAGATAAAGTGACTATTACATTTTCTGATCTGATTGCAGGTCATGTATGGGGTGGTGGTACTTCTGGTTCATTGGATGTATCTCGTGTATGGCCTAATGGTGCTGATGAAGTGATGGGCTTGGCAGCTCATAATGATTTCTTGTTTATCTTTGGTAAACGACAGATTCTTGTTTATTCTGGTGCTTCTACTCCTGCTTCTTTGGTTCTAAGCGACACAGTAGGCTCTATTGGGTGTATTGCAAGGGATACGATTCAAAGTATTGGTTCTGACGTTGTTTTCTTGTCAGATTCAGGTGTTCGTTCACTGATGAGAACAATTCAAGAGAAGTCTGCACCCCTAAGAGACTTGTCTAAAAATGTTCGTTTTGACCTAAATTCATCATTAGCAAGTGAAACATTGGCTAATTTGAAGTCTGTTTATTCAGAAAAAGAAGCCTTTTATCTACTTGTTTTACCCGCTACTTTTCAAGTTTACTGCTTCGATACCAAGCAATCTTTGCAAGATGGTGCTTCCCGTGTAACTAAATGGGACTCTATCGCACCAACTGCTTTGCGTTCTTTGCGTAATGGAGACTTGTACATTGGTAAAACTGGGTACATTGGTAAGTATGGGACTTATCTTGATGACACCACAACTTACCGATTTTCGTACTATACAAACAACGCAGACTTGGGAAACCCAAATCAGATTTCTATCCTTAAAACTATTTCAGCAATTGTAATTGGTGGATCAAATCAGTTCCTAACAATCAATTGGGGATTTGATTATTCAGGTTCTTATCAAGCGCAAAATATTTATATTCCTACTCAAGCAAGCTATGAATATGGAACTGCTGAATACAACATTGCAGAGTACACAAGTGGTGTGCCAATTAAGACGTTGACTGCCAATGCTTCAGGTGCGGGAAAGATTGTTCAAACGGGTTATGAAACAACGATTAACGGGGTTTCTTTTTCTCTACAAAAGATTGAAATTCAAGCCAAAGATGGCAAAATAGCTTAAGAGGTAAACCATGAGTAATTATACAAAGACCACTAATTTTGCGAGTAAAGACAATCTTAACTCTGGCAATCCTTTAAAGATTGTTAAGGGTACTGAGATTGACACTGAATACAACAATATCGCCACTGCTGTTGCGACTAAGACAGACAATGCTTCTGCCGCAATTACTGGTGGTACTATTGATGGTACTGCCATTGGTGGGACTACCCCTGCAGCGGGTGCGTTCACAACTCTAGCGGCCTCTGGCACAACAACCCTTGCGGGTGCGTTGGTTGGTGCGGTTACTCAATCTGCATTTAACACTGTCTCAACTACCTTAAATCTTGGCGGTGCAGCTACTGCTGTGAATATTGGTGCGGCTACAGGAACTGCCACAGTTGCTAATACTACTTTGGCGGCTAAAGCAATCACTGCAAGTACTACTTTGGCGGTGACAGGCACTTCAACCTTGACAGGTGCTGTCACGGCAACTGCGGGTGTTACTGGCCCAATCACATCTTCTAGCGCAACGATCACGGGTGGAACAATTACTGGCATTACCGATCTAGCTGTGGCTGATGGCGGTACAGGTGCTTCTACAGCGGCTGGTGGTCTGAATAACCTATTGCCTAGCCAAACTGGTAATGCAAACAAGTATCTTCAAACTGATGGCACAAACGCATCATGGGATGCCGTAAGCCTTTCCACTGCTGACATTACTGGCACTCTGCCCGTTGCAAATGGTGGTACTGGTGTAACTAGCTCTACAGGGACAGGCAATGTAGTGTTGTCAAACTCGCCAACGCTAGTCACACCGATTCTAGGCACTCCAACTAGCGCAACCTTGACTAATGCAACTGGTTTGCCAATTTCAACTGGCGTGAGTGGTTTAGGTACGGGTGTAGCAACTCTTTTGGCAACACCCTCTAGTGCCAATTTAGCCTCTGCGATTACTGATGAAACAGGCTCTGGCTCATTGGTATTCGCTACCTCCCCTACCCTAGTTACTCCTGCACTTGGTACTCCCTCTAGCGGTACTTTGACCAATGCTACAGGTCTTCCTATTAGCACAGGCGTTAGCGGCTTGGGTACGGGCGTGGCGACATTCTTAGCGACTCCTTCAAGTGCAAACCTAATCTCTGCTGTAACAGATGAAACTGGTACGGGTGCTTTGGTCTTTGCAACAAGCCCAACATTGGTAACCCCTGCATTGGGAACACCATCTTCTGGCACTTTAACTAATGCTACGGGTCTGCCAATTAGCACAGGTGTTGCGGGTCTTGGAACTGGTGTAGCTACTTTCTTAGCAACTCCAAGTAGTGCTAATTTGGCTGCTGCTTTGACCGATGAAACTGGTAGCGGTGCTAACGTATTTGCAACTAGCCCAACATTGGTTACACCTATCCTTGGTACGCCAACAAGTGCGACTCTAACCAATGCAACAGGCTTGCCACTAAGCACAGGCGTTACTGGAACTTTGCCAGTAGCTAACGGAGGAACTGGACTAACAACAACTCCTGCTAATGGTGCTTTAGACATTGGTAACGGCACAGGTTTTACTCGCACTACTTTGACTGCGGGTTCAAATATTACGATTACTAATGGTGCGGGTAGTATTTCAATTGCAGCTACTGCTGGTGGCTCTGGCGATGTAGTTGGCCCTGCATCTTCTACTGACAATGCTTTGGTTCGTTTTGATACGACAACTGGTAAGTTGGTACAAAACTCAGTAGGCATTTTAAGTGATGCTGGTGCTTTGTCTGGTTTGACAACTATCAATGCAACAGGTGCAATTACTACAACTAGTGCAAACATCAATATTAGCGGAGCAACCGCAACTGCTCGTTTTCTAAATTTTCAAACTTCAGGAACAACTAATTCTTATATTGCTCTTGGAGGTAATGACGCATCACTTTTCCATAGCATCCCTACAGGTGGAATACATACTTTTCAAGTTAATAGTGTTGAAAAAGCAAACATTTCATCCGCAGGAGTTTCTGTAACTGGTTTATTAGACATTTCAGCGGCTACATCAGGACAAATTCAGTTTCCTGCAACTCAAAATTCATCATCAAACGCTAATACGCTAGATGACTATGAAGAAGGTACTTGGACACCTAGTGTTGGTGGTACTGCTACATATAACGAACTACAGGGATATTATGTAAAAGTTGGAAAAATGGTAACTGTTATAGCCGATATTTGGATTGCTTCTATTGGCACAGGTTCGGCAGGAACAGTAAGTGGATTGCCATTTACAAAGGCTTCTGGCTATAACCAAGGGTGTTATACATACTATTGGAACGCTCTAAGTGTAAGTATTACAAACTTGTACCCTTGGATAGATACAACAACTGTAAAGTTTCACACAGTAGGCGCAGCAGCCACAGGCGTAAACAATACAATAAATATACTCCAAAATAATGCACGAGTTCAATTTACTGCTGTTTATTATATTTAAAGGAAATCATTATGTCACTTACTAAAACAACTGTTGTAGACCAGATTACTGTTGAAGAAAATGGAACTGTTCTTTATCGTGAGGCAACCCGAATTATGGAGGATGGCAAGCAACTGAGCCAGACCTACCATCGTTCAAGCCTCACACCCGCACAAGACTTAACAGGCGTTCCTGCTAATGTGGTTGCTATTTGCAACACAGTCTGGACTGCTGAAGTGGTTGCGGCTTATCAAGCGGCACAGGCCGCGGCTGAAGCGGCACGAAATACTGTTGCTTAAAGCAAGTTCTGAAAGAATTGGAGTAAATAATCATGGCAGTAACTAGCGCACAAATTGTAGATTTCTTGCTTGCTAATCCAGGCTTGAGTGATGCCGAGATTGTTTCTTCAATGGAGACTTATGGGGTATCTCCTGCTCAAATGGCTGCGGCTGTTGGGTTGGATGAGGGTGCTGTTGCTGCTCGTGCAGCGGCTACTATTCCTGAAGGACAAGCAAAGCTACTTGGTGATACTTGGGTACAGCCTGTATATCAAGTCATTGGCTCTGGTGAAGATCGTCAAGTTGGTGGGATTGAGAATGTTCTTACCTACAAGACTACTGGTGGCATCAATGACGCAGTAGCAACAGGTACTGATATTCAGTATTACTCACCTACTGGTGAATTCCAACAAACAACACAGACTCAACCAGTTGCAGGTTCATTCTTAGAAGGATTGGGAGAAGCTCTTACAGACCCTGTAGTTTTAGCTGCTTTAGCAGGTGGTTATGGTGCTGGATTATTTGGTGGTGCGGGAGCGTTAGGTGGCGCAGGAGTAGTCGGTGCTGATTTAGCAGGTCTAAGTGGAATTCCAGCAGGTACGGGTGCTTTAACTGCAGCTGAATCTGCTGCTTTATTAGGTACTGGAACAGGAACTGGCACTGGTCTAGCAGTTGGAACTGGCACTGGGGTTGGTACTGGTTTGGGTACTGGAACAGGATTAGTAGTTGACGGTGCGGCTGGTCTTGGCGGCGGTACAGGTACAGGATTAACTGTGGCGGGTGCTGGTGGTCTTGGTGGTGCTACTGGTGTGGCAGGGCTTGAGGGTGCTTTGGGTACAGGTCTAGGTACTGGCGTAGGCACTGGTTTGGGTACTGGAACAGGCACTGGACTTATTGCAGGTACAGGTTTAACAGGTACTGGTGTACTGCTTGATTCAACTCTTGGTACAGGTTTGCTAGGCACTGGTACAGGCGCACTGACAGGAACTGGAATTCTTACTGGCTCTGGTCTTGGAACTACTTTATTGGGTACAGGAACAGGAACAGGTGTTACAGGTGCTTTAACTACTGGTGTAGGTACAGGATTGGCTACAGGATTAGGAACGGGCGCACTGACCACAGGTGTTGGAACAGGACTTGGTACTGGCCTTGCAACAGTAGGTACAGGTGTAGGTACTGGTCTAGGCACTGGTGTTGGTACTGGTTTGGGAACAGGTTTAGGAACAGGTTTAGCGGCTGCTGCTACAGGTGGTTTAACTGCCGCACAAATTGGTGCTTTGTTATCTGGATTATTGACTACTGGTGGTGGACTTGCCCAACAACAAACTTCAGCAGAAGCCGCTAGATTGGCTCAAGCTAGGATTGATGCCGAGACTGCCGCTGCTAAACAAGCCGCAGCATTTCGTCCAGTTGGAATGACTACTCGCTTTGGAACTTCGCAATTCCAAATTGATCCTAGAACGGGACAGTTGACAAGCGCAGGTTACACATTAAGTCCTGAAGCCAAAGCCCAACAAGATAGACTTATTGCTTTGTCAAACGCAGGTTTAACGCAAGCAGAAGGCGCACAAGCACAATTTGCACCTTTACAAACTGGCGCACAAAGTCTGTTTGGCTTAGGTCAAGGATTCTTGAATGCTCAAAATGATCCTCGTTTGGCACAGATTGCTTCTCAGTATTTAGCACAATCTCCAGAGAGTCAGCGTTTGACAGCACTTGGTGGTGATTATTTAACACAATCTCCTGAGAGCAAGATGCTTACTGCTCTTGGAAGTAGATACATTGCTCAATCTCCTGAAGAAGTAGCTCAAAACTACTTAAATCAGCAAATGGCTTTGTTGCAACCAGGCAGAGAGCTAGAGTTGGCTAATCTGCAAAACAGACTTCAGCAACAAGGTCGTGGTGGTTTGTCAGTGGCTCAAGGCGGTACTTTGGGTGCTACCACTCCTGAGTTACAGGCTTTGTTTAACGCTAGGGCTACTCAAGAGGCTCAATTGGCGGCTAATGCACAACAAGCGGGTCAACAACAAGTTCAGTTTGGTGCGGGCTTGGTTGGTACTGGTCAGCAACTTGGAATTCAAGGTCAACAGTTTGGTGCTAATTTGATTGGTACTGGACAACAACTTGGCATCCAAGGTCAGCAGTTTGGCATGGATACTTTGGCTAGACAACAAGCTCTTGAGCAACAAAGAATTGGCTTTGGCTCTGGATTGTTTAATCAAGGTGCGGGACTCATGGGTCAGTACTATGCTGGTCAACAAGCCGCTTATGCTCCTTACACGACTGCTATGGGACAAGTGCAGAACTTGGAGACTTTGGGCCAACAGCCACTGGCATTGAGTACAGAGTTGGCAAGGCTTAGTGCAATGTCTGGTGCAAATGTTGGTCAATTGGGATTAAAAGGCGCAGAACAAAGCGTGGCACTGGCAACAGGAAAAGCCGCTACTACTAATCCTTATGCAACCCTATTGGGCGGTTTAGGTTCTTCTCCTGCTTTCGGCACAGCCCTTGGCGGTTTATTCTTGTAAGGATTTAACATGGCAGAAAATATCGTAGCGGGTTTGTTTGGACTAACCCCACAAATGTATGGTGAGCAACAAAGAGTAAGTGCTTTACAAGAAGGCATTAACCTTGCTCAACTAGACCCTGCTTCCCGTGGTGCAGCAATGACCTATGGCGGTGCTAGAGGTCTTGGTACTGCTATTGGTGGTGCTATGGGTGTAGAAGATCCTCAGTTGAAGTTAATCAGTGCTCGTAATGCTATTGCTCAACAGATAGACCAGACTAACCCTGAGTCGATCTTAAAAGGCGCACAAATGTTGGCACAAGCGGGTGACCAACAAGGTGCTATGGCTTTGGCTCAGTATGCTCGTCAAGCACAGAGTGAAATGGCTTTGATGCAGCAAAGACGGGCAGCAGAGCAATCATCTTTGGCAATAGCGGCTAAAACACAATTGTCTATTGCCCAAGAAACAAAGTTGCGTGATGAGTTGTCTAAGTTACCTCAAGGTGCTACACAAGATGATGTTCTTGCTATATTAACTAAGTATGGTTCTCCAGATAGAGTTATTGCGGCTTTGACTGCTTCTGCAAGCAGAACAGAAGCCACACAAGCCAGAACCGAAGCATCACAAGCGGCTATTCAAGCAAAAACAGAAACTTCTACAGCGGCAAATCAAGCTAAGATAGAAGCAGCCACAATAGCGGCGCAAGCACGAATTGATGCGGCTCAACAAGCTGGTGCTACTCGTCTGCAAATTGCTCAATTGCAAACTGATGCTCGAAGAGACATTGCACAACTTGCTATATCTTTAAAAGAATCGGCAAATGCTGAATTGCTTACTCCTAAAGAGAAACAAAAGCGTGAAGCGGCATATCCACAAGCAACATCTGCAATCAACAGTTTTGAAACTAAGGCTGACTCATTTGTTAAAGATATTGAGAAGCTACGAGATAGTCCTGGTCTTTCAGAAATTACAGGTATTGCGGCAGGTCGATTGCCTGGCATTACAGCAAATGGTCGTGCGGCTCAAGCCCTATACGACAAGATTGTTGCCAAAGGTGGTTTCCAAGCCTTACAAGACCTTCGTGATGCCTCTAAAACTGGTGGTGCTTTGGGTAATGTATCTAATCAAGAGGGTAAACAACTTACTGCTTCTTTTGCTGCCATTGATCGCAGACAAGATGCTAAAGATGTTAGAGCCGCACTTGACCAAGCCATTGGCGACATTCAAGGTTCTAAGACTCGTTTGAAAGAAGCGTACGATTTGACGTACTCATACAAAGCTGAACAACCTAAAAAGACGCTTTCTGGTGAAGATCGGCAAGCCTTAGATTGGGCAAACAAAAACCCAAATGATCCTCGTTCCGCACAAATCAAGAATCGTTTAGGAGAAAAGTAATATGGCTGAATTTGATCCTGATGCATATCTTGGTAATACAACAGAGTTTGACCCCAATAAATACTTGGGTGTTAAGCCTCAAGAGTCTGATGAAACTGCTCGTTTGGCGGCAAGATTTCCTGCTCCTGTTTCTGCTCAAATACCTGGCTATGGTAAGCCTGTTCCTGCGGCTAAAAATGAACAGAATCTAAGTTTAAGCCAATTGCTTTATCGCAATATTGCTAAACCAGTACTTGCTCCTACAGTTGAAGCAATGGGTGCTGTTGGCGGTGGCTTATTAGGAACTCCTCTAGGCCCAGCAGGTATTGTTGGCGGTGCAGGTTTAGGTTATGGAATGGCTAAAGAGGCATTAAAACTAGGTGATATTTACCTTGGTGGAATGACTCCAGAACAAGCGCAAACACAACCTGTTAAGAACATCCTAGAGGGTGCAACCTATGAGGCTGGTGGTCGTGTTGTTGGTCAAGCAGTAAGTGCTGGAGTTGGCAAAGTAGTAGATTTATTTAACGCCCCCGCACAAAAAGCGGCTACTTTGGCTCAATTGTCTCTTGGCAAAGACCTTCCTGATGTGCTTGCCGCACTAAAGAAAGCTCCTCCGAATGCGAGTGTTGCTGAAATAACTGCATCTTTTAACAATCCCAAATGGCAAGCATTGATTGATGATGCATTGCAACAAGACCCGCAATTCTTGCGTAAAGTTAAGTTGTTCAACGAAGAAGATTCTTTGAAGGCTTTATCTAAATTAGCGGGTGGTGAAAGTGCGGCTGAAGTTCGTTCTGTAGCTGAAAAAGCAAAGGATGCTTTAAACGCTATTACAACTCCATCAAGAGAAGCCGCATTGAATCGTGCAAATCTTGGTAAGGCAGTTGCTGAATATGAAGCAAAGGCGGGAATGTTAAGTGGCGAGGCAGCGGCTAAAGTTGCTGATGTTCGCAGATTGATTGAGGCAGGTGAACTTGCAGAAGCGGCAGGTCGTCTTGAGTTAATCAAGAAGGGTATTCCTGTTGGCTTTACAAGATATACCTACAAAGGTGATTTAGCTCTCATGGCAGACAACTGGGCGGCAAAAGCGGCTAGTGCTTCTTTGGATTTGGGTCAAGGCGCTCGTTTTGCTCAAGGTGCGGCTGATGCTTTACGATCTGTTGGCATCAAACCACTTGAGGGTGCTGCTTTATCTCAAAGGATTTCATCTATTGCCAACAATCCAAAGTTTGCTGGTGATGATGTTCTTGTTGGTGCAGTAAAGAATGTTGCTGATGACATTGCAAGGTGGACAAACAATGGTGGTGTTGTAGATGCTGTGGCTTTGGATGCTATTCGCAAGAACTCTGTTAATGCGGCTATTCAGAAACTTCGCCCTGGTATTGATGCAACATCACAGAGAAACCTTGCTTCCACAGTTCTTGGAAATATCAGGCCTCTTATTATTGATGCAATTGAAGAAACTGGTGGTAGAGGTTATCGTCAATACCTTGCTGATTACACAAAAGGTATGGAGAAGATTGCCGAGCGCAAACTGACAGGTGAAGCACTTAAACTTTGGAAAACAAATAAAGATGGCTTTGTGCGTTTAGTTCAGAATGAGACCCCCGAAGAAGTTGAGAGAATTCTTGGGCCAGGCAAGTACAACATTGCGACTGAGTTGGCTGACTCAAGTTTGTCTGTATTGCGAGATCAGGCACAAAAACGACTAACTCAAGTTTCTGTCGGAGAGCAAGTAAAAGAAGGTCAAACCGCCCTTGCACAACTATTAAAACAACAAACTTCTTTTATAAGATTGCCATCTTATTTAAGCGTAGTTGCATCATCAACTAATAAGGTGATTAGTGAGTTAGAGAAAGCTGTTAGTACCAAAACTTTACAGGCTTTGACAGAAGCAATGAAAACACCACAAGGTGCGGCTGATTTGTTATCAACATTACCTGCTGCCGAACGTAATCAAGTATTGAAACTGTTGGCAGACCCAAGCCAATGGAGTCCAACACTAAGTTCTTCAGCAACATTTGGATTCAAAGGTGCTTTTGAAAATAGAGAAGAATAATGAAAGACGGGCTGTTCGCTATCTCGGTGGCAGTCCTAATTCTCTGTTTTGTAATTTTCTGTAGTTATATTGTTGTTTGGGCATTTCCGTGATCGCCTTTCTCTTGGCGGCAACCATAGAGTACCGATGTATTAAATGGACTTGGACTGGTGATGTTTACAACCGAAGGGTTGTGTGCATTAAGTGGGAGAGGAAAAAATGATCGATCAAGAAACAGTCAGAAAGTTGTTTCACTATGATGCCGAAAGTGGAATTCTACTTTGGCGTTATGGTAATGGTAAGAATGTTAAACCTTGGCAACAAGCAAAATCGCTTAATGGTCAGGGATATTGCACAGTAAAAGTAAATGGCACAAACTATCGTGTGCATAGATTGATTTGGCTATATGTTTATGGAGATTTTCCTAAAGAAGACATTGACCATAAAAACAGAATTAGAAATGACAATCGACTATGTAATCTTAGGGCTGTAAGCAGAACCGATAATTGCCAAAATATTTCATTGCCAAACCATAATAAAAGTGGACACATTGGAGTTTCATGGTTTGAATTGCGAAAAACATGGACTGTTTATGTAAAAGTAAACAAAAAGAATAAGTGGCTTGGATATTACAAAAACTTAGATGATGCAATAGTGGCACGAAAAGAGGGCGAAAAGCAGTATTACAACTTGCCAGAGGAGGTCGTATGATTCCCATCGACCCCATGAGTGCACTAGCGGGGATTCAATCCGCTATTAGCATGGTTAAGAAGGCGAGTAAGGTCGCCAATGATTTAGGCTCACTTGCCCCGATGATTGGCAAGATGTTTGATGCTAAGAGTGTGGCTACTAAGGCTATGCTTGAAGCTAAGAGGGATAAAAAAGGCTCAAACATGGGGGTTGCCCTTCAAATTGAGATGGCACTAGAGCAAGCCAGAGCCTTTGAAGAAGAACTCAAGATGTTGTTCATGCAGACAGGCAAAATTGACGTATGGCAAAAGATTAAAGCTCGTCAGGCTGAGATGGACAGAGATGATGCCAAAGAGATTGCTGCATTAAAGTATGCAGAGAAGAAAGCTAAAGAGAAAGAACAAGAACAACTAGAGATTGGTTTGGCACTAGGAGCATTATTCCTTCTTGGTTTCTTAGTCTTTGTTGGCATTTATGAGTTGATGGAGTTCTGCAAAACAAGCAGATGTGGTCGGTGAATGAGTATCAGAAGACCTTTGATTTAGCACTCAAAATATTTGTTTATGGGTGTGTTGCGCTTTATTTTCTAGGGTTTCTGAAGTTTTTGCCTGACGATTTGTCGGACAAAATTGTTAATCTCCTACTCGGAAGGATCGGTTTAGGTAAATGAGATATTTATTGCTTATTTTGCTTTTAACTGGCTGTGACGAAAAGTACCGATATTTTTGCCAGAACCCAGATAACTTTCATGC
>Ga0181343_1001027_pt1 | contig 11382 bp, 12 predicted proteins | sample Su13VDMLBSD_FD_130110 | JGI IMG/M metagenome (GOLD analysis project Ga0181343, IMG submission 130110) | Freshwater viral communities from Lake Michigan, USA - Su13.VD.MLB.S.D | ecosystem: Environmental > Aquatic > Freshwater > Lake | place: USA: Michigan | collected 2013-07-15 | reverse complement strand
TAGTTAGAAGCCCCATTAAAATATAAGTCTAAATTTATAAAACCTGAACCACTGCGATTTAACATTACACATAATTCTCTGTAACTATCACCAAGTTTATCTATATTATATCCTTCATAGTTTTCTATCTTATATCTATGAGGAGCAAATAAACCTAGCATTACATTACAGTCACGCTGAGTAAGTTTACAATCTGCTAGACCATCAGGACTTGGTCTAAGCTTAGCTACTACACTATCACCTTTAAAAGTGAATTGTTGTTTTTCTTGATCTGCTGCTTGCTGCTGAATAGCAACAGGAATGTATCTCCATCTATCTCTCATAGCAAGACAATACTTACTACTAAAGTTAAACATGGTTGTCCATAAATCCTGTCCTCTTTCAGTATGCAACAAACTCAAATGGTCTACTACTACAATTACATATTCATTAGGATCATCAGGAATGTAGTCTACAATAGATAAATTAGCTTTATCTCTTATAGATGGTTCATTACTATTTAAATCAGCTAATGGAATAGTTGCACCATTCTTGTCAATATGACTACCATTCTTATAGGCATAATCCCTTACATACTTATAAATACCGTAAGGATTTTTTATATTGTCTATAAAGGTAACCATAGACTCAAATCTTTCCATCTCATCATCATATGAATCAATCAAAGCCTCTATCTCATCTTCCAAAATGTAATTCTGAAATCTTGATTTTAACTTCTCAGGAGATATAACAATTCCATGGTCTTTAAATAATCTGTAACTATAGTATTGAGCCATCTTTTCTTCCTTAGATACCTCTAAAGAAAAATAGAAAATCCTTACTTTAATATCAGACTCTACAGTAGATGCAAATTCATATGGGTTATAGACAAATAAGAAGTCTGCTAGTTTAGTCTTACCGACTTTACTATTTGCAGTTACAATGTAATATTTCTCTTGCTCTACACCAGGAAGAATCTCGCCAAGACCCGGCATTAGGATGAAGGGGACACAAGTGTACCCCCCATCTAATCTAACCTGTTTATTCTTTTTAATTTGGTGCTTTACAGCTTTAAATATGCTCATCTTCTTCTTTCTCCTGTTGTTACCATATTAGCAGTTTTAGCATCAAAGTCTTCACACATAGCTGCAAGCTTGCTACCATTCTCTTTCTGAATGAAATAATCTGCTTGAGTCATATAGACATAACCTCTACGCTCCATTTGCTGAATATAAATTTTAGTAGCTGCAAGGATTGTAGATTTAGAATACTCAGGATAAGTTCGTAAGAACCATTCCATCTTCTTTACTACACCTTGTTTATCTCCCTTAATAGGAGTACCATTACCTGACTTAACACCTTTAGGGAATAAATTTCTATATTCCTCTACAAAAGCATTAAAGTCACTTGGGTCTTCAAATAATTTTAAACCTTCTCCTGTCAACTTATATGGATAAGTTGATTCATCAAAAGGATCTTCCCTCAAATAGCTTGAACATGCAAGAATAAGATATGTTTCATCTGTAATACAACAGAATACATCTTTAGGATTCTTACCATTTTTAATACAAGCCAATATACAATATTCATTAGGACTCAAATCCTTTTCAGCAAGACTCTCAGAGTCTATGTTTATATTCATTGAATAAGTATTAAAGTATTAAAATGGATTTTTAGTTCCATATTTCCACAAGCATATATTAGCTACTTGTGTGTTCCATTCATTATACGCAGGATTCCAAGTCCTTATTGTATAATAAAAGTAAATGCCGTCAAATCTTACATTTTTAATATACCATCCATTAAGGCGGCCTACTATATATAAGATTGCAAAAATAATAAATAAATTAAACATAGCCAAGATTTTTATAAGTTAAGTATCTATCCTCACTTTCTAATTTAGCGAGATACTCAAAATTACTAATTTTCTGCGAACTTTTCTTCTTTTGCTTGTTTATTTTGTTTGATAAGCTCCTTGTATTTGTAGATACAATCTTCCGTGTTTGCACAGTGGATTTCTTCATAATTATTTATATTTTCCATTGCAGACTTATACCACTTAGTTTCCTGAGTTCCAGCAGTTACATAGATAAATACATTGCCTATTGAGTCTGTAACTCTCTGACGACCAATGGCTTGAATCATATCTAACTCTTTACTATAGTAAGACATGATAATAGTATTATCTAACGACTTAAGATTTGCACCTTGCTTCAGCATCTTGAATGAACCTATAGTTTTGATTTTACCTTTGTCAAAATCTGTCCTAAGTTTTTCATTATCTGCTGGCTTATTCTTACTACTAATAACATTCTTAGTTACACACAATAGTGTATCAATGCTATTACCAAAGATTAGAGTTTTACCTTCTAATGCAGCTTGTAATTTATTTACAGCATCTACCTTAGAAAATAATGTATATAATACCTTAGCACGAGCTGCTGAAGTATTTCTAATCTTAAATGTTTTAGCTTGTCCATCAGGTAAGAATAATGCTCTTTTAAACTCTGCATCCCAATAATCATATGCAGCTTTCTCAGTAGTCATAAATGGCTTAGCCTTAGTTCCTGCTAGTACAATCTTTTTCTCAGGATCTAAATGATGATTGATAATAAAGATACGAAGCTTCTTAGTAGTTCCATCTGCTACTGCATCATTAAGTGTATACTTAAAACATACAGGAGCATACATATCTACCATATCACCTTTACTTATCTCTACACCCTCTTCATCAACATACTTAGTAGTTCTATCCACTGTTGCAGATAGACCTAAGATGTGCTTATAACTATTGTTTTTAAAGAACTTACTATACTCAGGAGTAAAGCTCATATGAATTTCATCAGCACAAACTAAATCCCAGCTTGTGTTTAGTAATTTATAAGCTGACTGATAACACATAAATGTTAATTCATGTTCTACTAATAAATCATACTTAAATAATTTCTTAAAGAACATTATATCCTTATGTAAGTCAAACTTCCTTTGACTAGTTTCAGCAAGAAATAAGATTTTAGAACCTTTAGGCAAAAGCCGAGTTGCTTTGATAAAACAAAATGTTTTACCAATACCAGTACTCAAGTTAAGAGTACCTTTTTTCCCAGCTTCTGCCCAAGAGATTACAGCGTTATTTTGAATTTCGTCTCTTTTATTATCTAACATTTTAAATATGCGTTACTCTATTATTAATTACATCTTGCATATATTCTAAATTATTTAGAATGCTATGCAATTCACTTGCACTATTAACACCTAAGATATGATTAACATGTAATTCATATGCAGTGTTATTCTCAACCATGTCACGAAGATTATCTACTTGCTCATCATAATGTGCAAATAATAAATCTGCTACATCAATATCTCCTTCTAAGATTTGATTCTCTTCATTCATTTCTAGTACAGCTACAGGAGTAAATGCACAAGTACGAAGCTTACCATCTTCTCCATGAGGAACAGCTAATACATCCATAGGATTTACTGCTACCATAATAGCTGTATCACCAAAGCCTGAATAGTTATATTCTTTACTAGCTACATGAAGACCCTTAGAACAAGTTACTTGATTAGATTGATTACCTTCATAACGAGGAATTCTAGCTTCCATACCAATACGATAGTCCATAGTATGAGTATGTGCATCAGTAAATTGACTTTGAGTCATGTTAGGTAATTCAAGATATAAATCCTGAAGGTTACCAATATATGTAATCTCTACATCAGAGTTTGCATCTACATGACGTAACTCAAAGTTGTTATTCAACTCATGTACTTCATAGTGAGAAGGATTTTTCTTCCACTTAGTTTTAACTTGTACATACTTGTTAGAAATAAAACTAATCAAATCTTTATCTCTATTACTATTGTTAGTAGATACTACTCTACGATATGCTAAGAACATACCTTGGTTAGTAATCTTCATGTTATGCTTAGATAAGAATCTAAACAAATCTTCACGACTTTCAGGATTAGGATTCAATGCACACCACATCCAGAAATTATCTAATGCCTGGAATGGAGAAGTTTCTTCAAAATCTAGAAATCCATCTGTACCTGCAGTTAAGAATGCATCATAAGTTGTTACAAACTCTAATGCTAGTCCTTCAGGAATACTTAAATTAATACCTGTACGATACAAGGCATTACCTCTTTTTTCAAAGATATGTGGTAACTTATTTACCATCTCTTCAATAGTTTCAATAGCATGTTTCTTAGCTACAAACTTTCTTTCTTCAGCACACAATTCAGGAACAAGAAGCTGTCTAATTGTAGCTTCATCTTCATTTCTTGCACAACTAAGTACCTCGCTAAATAGTTCCTCAGAACAATTTGTACGAGTGATTACCTCACCATTATTCAAGATAACAGTAATAGTACCATCAATTTTTAAAATTTTCATAGTGTTTATATTAGGTTTAATTTAGTAAGATTAACTACTTGGTTTTGAGTTTTTATTTGAGAGCTATTACTATAACACCATACTCTTTTAGTACTATTATGCATAGCTAATTGTTTTAGTGCATTACTAAAATCTCTTTCATAATAAGGTATACTAGTATCTACATAAGTAGAACTACCTGTTTTATTATAAGTAGAAGTTCTTGTAAATCTTTCACAAGTTATCTCTATACCTTTATCTGATACAGATGCTACTACACCTATATCTGGACTAGCACTAAAAAATCTAAGCACAACATCTCCAATATCTATCTTATTACCAAAATAATCATATTTTGTTTCTTGGCTTCTTTTACCTTTAGTCAATCGTGGAATCTTCAGAATCATCTGTTCCTTCACTTCGTGTAGTGTCATTTTCTTCTTGTTTTAAATAATGATTAAGACTTAATTTTACTTGTTTCTTTTTAGCAATCCATACTGCAAAATCTTTTTGAGCATTATCATAATAATAGTTATAAGCACCATTAGGTTTAACTAAAGTAATAAACTCAAACTTATCTTGAATAGCTTTAAGTTTATTTGCTTTATCTAAACAATTATAATCTACCTTACCTTCTGCAAGAGCTTTATCCATAAATTCTTTATAGATAAATTTATCATTATTACTTGAATTTACATTTCTTTCATAACTACTTTGCAAGGCATTAGCTTCTTTATGTAAACTTGTAAATTCATTATAAACTTCTAAATTAAGATGTTTTAATAAATCTTTACAAGCATAGAAAGAATCTTTATGACCATACATAGTTCTTAGCATATATGCACCAACACATCTTCTAAAGTATTTATTATTACCTTTTAGAAATTCTGTTACATGCATATAGTTAGGAAATAGTTTAAGATACTTATGATTCTTTTCAGCAGTTACAACTACTCTAATATTAGAATAATCATAAAGCATTGCAAAAGCTTTCTTCAATTCATCTTTGAATAATTCTTCACCATAAATTATAAAATTCTTTTGCTTTTCTAGATTAGATATATGCATATCTCTACCATTAAAACTAGCTATTGCACCCCATCTACTAGACTTTTCAGCATAATACATTAAGATTTTACCACTAGCTTTACGCAATGCTACTATATTACTACTTGTAGATACAGTCTTTTGTGAATCAAGCCAAGCTTTAGGAACAGTTACTTTATTATAATCTACAACTTTAGATTCTACATAAGCTCTTTCCCAATCTTGAAACTTCTTAATAGTCTCACGCCATTTACTTTTATGTACTTTATCTAGTGATAGTATATAGTAATAACAGTTTTTATCTAGATTATTATTATACGATAAGTAATTCTTTAATTTAGTTTTACTATTACGTTTAATAATCTTCATGCCATGTCCTACTTTACTCTTATCTACATTTTGCTCATAGATATACTTCATTTTTTTAGGATCTACTGCAATAGTATCAGTTAATAAAGCTGGTATGCCTCTACTAGTTAGTTCTTCAGGATATAAGCTATGATTATATTCTTTACTTCTTCTACTACCATTATAATCAGCATGAACTCCATAATTAGGAAATAATGCAGAAGTATAATTAGCTCTTAGCTCTATACCTTCTAATCCTTTTAATGTAGGAGTTACAAGTGAAGTAATGTTAGTAGGAACAGAATAAGAACTATCTCCAATAGTTATTTTGTAATTATTTAATGCTTCTACAAAAGCTTTTACATCTTCATATTCTGCACCTTTAGTATTATATAACTCTACTAGTTCAGCTCTAAATTCTTCTATTCTTTTTTCTACTACTTCTATAGTCTTCTTGTTATACAAGATAGACTCACGATTAGGAGTAATAGCTAATTCACCAATCTCAAAGTTTAATGCTAGACCTCTATACAAATAAAAGAAACTACTATTTACAGATTTTATAACATTTGAGTCAATAGGATAAGTTACAGGACCTAATTTAATTCTTAAATCTCTTGATTCTTTATTACTATATGTAAATGTTTTACCTTTAATCAATTTAATCTCTTGATTAATACCAGGCATATCATCTATATTATAATAAACATTCTCAAAATAAGCTAATTGTTCAAGTATCTTATTCTTAAATTCTCTTTTATCATGATAACCATTACCTAAGAATACTTTAATTGTAGTACCATTAGGTTTATCTGTAGGTTTATCAATCAATAAATCAATCTGAGGTACACCATCAGATTTATGCATCAAATATTCATACTCTCTACCATCTACACGAGTAGTAATATAAATCTCATTAGTATAACTAAGACCTGAGAATTTACCCAAGCCCATCATACCAATAGCTTCATTACTATCTCTCTTAGTAGATTTACCAAACTTTCTATACACACCATCTATCCTTTCAGGAGATAGACCTGGGCCTAAATCTGTAACATACCAATAAGTACCTTGGTCTTTACTTGTCTGTAAGCCTACTTCAATTGGTTTATCTTTATTACCTGCTTCTACATTAGCATCCCATGCATTGGAACTATACTCACGAATGAGTGAACCAATAGGGTCTGAATATAAATTAGTAGATAATATCTGTAATATCCAACTTAAATCTTCTGCATCTATTTCTGCTTTGTGAGATTTAAAATCACCATATAATTCTACATCCTTTAACTGGGATTGTAATATGTCTTCTTTCATACTTTTTCTGCAACTAATGAATCAATATCTCTTTGACATAAATTTATTTCATGTTGTATTGAACCACCTTCTTCTATTTCTGACCAACACAAATCAACTAATCCATCAATTTCATCTTTTAAATCAGGATGATTATCTGCTACACTTCTTGCATAGCTTACTAATTCTCTAAAGTTTGTCATATTAAAATCTGATTATCATTTTATAATGTTCCATGGCTTCTTCATGTGTATAAGCCCAAATTCTATAACCATCAATTATAAATAACTTTTTTTCTTTTTCCATAACTAAAATATGTATCTAATTGTGTTCCAAGGAATTATTTCCTTATGTAATTTTTTAAATTGCTCTATGTATTGAGCTTTTAGCACATGTTTGTATCTAATATTAATACCACCATACTGAGATATTTTATTCTCTTGTATGCTAGGATTCCATAATAAATGTTCACCTTTCTTATCATGTATAAGATTATACTTGTGCTTATTTTCATTATGCGTTAAGAATATGACTTCTGCTTTAACTTTATTCTTATGTGTAACATTAGCTTCTACTTCTTCAAATAAAGCTTTGTAACGGTCTAACCAACCATTTACTACTATTACAGGACTAAAGTTTATATGCACGTCATAACCTGCTTCAATAAATTTATCTATTGCTAAAATTCTTTTTGATATAGAACTAGTATTAGGCTCTAAATAATCTGCATAGAATTGTGACATTAGACTAAATCTAATCCTGATTTTACCTTCAGGATTATAGTTTAGAAACTTTAAATTTACAAATTTTGTAGCAAAAGAACCCATAGCTACAGGATGATTTTTGAAGAATTCAAATATCTTTTCCCACTCGTGATATTTATTAGCATGTAGACCAAAGTCCTCATTACAACTTATATCATAGGTAGTAAACTGCTCATGTGTTTGATTAGGTTTATCTACTACTGTAAAGTATGCATGAGAGTTAATCTCATATAATATATCATTTGTGTTTGTAGCTACATCCAAGCCATAGGGCTTATGTCTTTTCATGTAGCAATAACTACAATCAAACAAACAGCCATGTCCAAAGCTTGGTGAAATAAAGTCTGTACTCCTTCCTGATTCTCTTATGATAAAAGTTTTTCTTTTTACCTTATCTACAAATGTAGAAGGCATATTTACTTCGTCCATGAATCACTTATAGTTATATCACTAAGAACAGGAATAGATTTAATAATCTCTGCACCTGCTTCTTGCATAATATTTTGTTGAATTTTAGACCATTCTTCTGCAAAGTCCTCCTGAACCTCACAATCAATCTGATCATGTACTGTCATTACAAGATATATCTTATGCTGTAAGTCATGAGCTTTTATATACTTACGAATGAGATGTAATGCACGTTTAGTCATTTGTGCACCACTAGCCTGAATAGGAGTATTCATACTAGCACGTTCTATCTCACCAATAGATTTAAAATCTCCTGTCTTTACAATAGTTTCCCACTTTGGAAACCATCGTATCATACTATATGGTTTAAATGAACGAATAAATCCATTCTTCATACCATACTTTCTGCATTTATCAAGGTATAAATTAAGATGTTTAGTTGCTTTAAAATAATCTTTGATTATCTTATCTGCATCTTTAACTTCAATACTCAGAGTATCTGCTAATTTAAACTTAGACATTCCATAGATTAAACCAAAGTTTACAGTCTTAGCTGCATCTCTATAAGATTTACCTCGTAAGAAGTCTGGTTTATCTCTAACCTTATCTAATGGTATTTTAAACACCATAGAAGCTACATTAGAGTGCAAATCCTCGCCTTTAAGGAAGGCATTTACCCAAAGTGACTCTTGGCTACCTTCAGCACATAATCTAAGCTCCTGGCCGCTAAAATCACAGCTTACCATTTTAAATCCAGGCCTTGCTACAAAGCAATTCCTGTATTCTATTTTAGCTGGGATATTCTGCATGTTTGGAGCTCTTTCTTCTATAGAACCTGAGGTTACACGACTTGTGTCTGCTATTTGCCAAAATGCAGTATGTATCCTATCTGTATGTTGATTAACATACTTTAAGAAATCCAAGCCATAAGTAGTAACAAGTTTCTGTTGTTTCTTATAGTCTATGAATTGCTTTACTAATGGATACTTACTTTGATACTTGGTTAAAAACCTTTCATTGGTACTTTCTAATTCTAATCCTAAATCTTTAAATAGTTTAAAGACTTGTGTAGGACTAGACCATAAGATATTTACATCTCTTTCATGTTCATACCCATCTTCAATACCTGCAAACATATTAGCTTGAATTCTAGTTTTAACATATCTAGCTAATTTGGGTTCTTGTCGAACCAATTCGTCTAATTTATCAGTATAATCATTCTCATTAAACTGAGCTTTATTAGCAAGATTTACCCACGCTTCTTTGCTAAACCCCATGCCATTATATTCTATATCAGCTAGTGCAAGACAAGCATTAAACTCATTAGATACCCACATATCTATGTTTAATTCTTTAATCCTTTCTAGTTGCTTAGTTTTAATGCCTGTAAGACATGTTACATCTCCTACACCATAGGTTATTTGTTGCTCAGTAAAAGGAGTAGAATCAATTCCCACAAACTGATTCCTTACTGATTTATTCAGCTGTATATCACAATACTTTTGAGCTAAAGGTCCTAATCCTAATGCTCTATTTTCATAGCCATTAGTTATACATGCCTCAGCTAGCATAGTATCATAGATATTATTCAGCTCTATTCCATAAAATTTAAGAAACTTATAGTCAAACTTTAGATTCTGACCTACAACCAATATATCTTCTAATCTCTTTAGACTATCTATTCCTACTGTTCTAACATCTACTACATAAGTAATGTCATCCCAGTTTAACTGAAGCATTAAGATTTTATTGAAGTGATTGAAATGTCCTTGAGTTTCTACGTCTAGATTTACCTCTGTCAAAGTATCTAGCCACTCTTTACATTTTTCTATTGTAGATAATTCATACAAGTCTGTCTTGATAAGTTCTGTATTACCTACAAAATACATCATACGTTTTGTGTGTAGCAGTATGGGCAATATTCAGAATGTCTTAAGTCGTAATACTTTTTACATTTCTTACATTTTACCCATGCTTCGTGATTAAATATCATTAGTTTAATTCTTCAGGGTCTATGTTAAACCTATTAAACAAATCATCTAATTTGTCAAATACTATATCTATACCCTCTTCTACATCTGCAATACTACCATTAGATAATTCAGCTTCATTCATACATTGTTTGTATAGATTATTTCTAATCTCCCATAACATAGCAGCCATGTGTGCTGATTTAATACATCTTAGATGATTCTTCTGATCATCTACATCTTCTAAATTAAATTCTACTATTGCTTTCATATTACATTTTTAAGTCGTTATAAGTGTGTTTTATTGCACTTTTCAAGGGATAATTGCACCATAATTGCACTAATTGCACATCTTTTAATACCTTATCAGGTATAATTAAGTAACTATTGATAATATCATACCTTATTGGGTATAAACTTTATACTAACTGGTATTATACTACCTGGTATCATTCCTAAAACTTATCAGATGTCCGATGTTTTAGGACTACTCAGATGGTTACAAATTGTAACGGTTTGCTTACTCATCTTGACCTCCTTCAGCTATATGCTTAATAATTTCAGATAATGCTTCAGCATGATTTTCAGGAGTCATACTTTCTTTTTTCCATATCTCCATATGATAATCACAACTATTTGTAGTAGTATCATAAGGAATTTTCATAAAATATGCTTGATAATCTGATGATTCTGCTGTATACCTGTAACAGGTTTCTTTTAAAGGACAGTCTTCTCCTTTACACATTGAAATGTCTGGCATGTTAATTAGGATTATTTGTTAATGATTCTAGATACTCTGCTATTTCTTGTGAGTTATCTTCTAATGTATCTGCGTCAATATGCTTATTAATGTAGATTAGTAATTGTTTTGAGCTGCTTAAGTATTTATCTAGGCGACGTGCAAATTCATCTTTTACTTTACCTTTTAAACTATAACCATACAATTCACTTTGCGTACATAATAAACTAAATATTAAAAGATTTTTTTTAAGTTGTTCGTCTGTCATTTGGTGCAATACTTTTTAATGCCCATTCTTTATTATTCTCATCTACATAAACTATCTCATCAATTCTTTTACGCATAGTTCTATGCTCTTTTACATGCAAAAGGACTTGATTATGCTGTTCTTCATTACTCATAGGATTATATAATGTAATAGCATATAACCTTTGATAAACACGTTTCATTTTA
>Ga0181343_1001025_pt1 | contig 11394 bp, 21 predicted proteins | sample Su13VDMLBSD_FD_130110 | JGI IMG/M metagenome (GOLD analysis project Ga0181343, IMG submission 130110) | Freshwater viral communities from Lake Michigan, USA - Su13.VD.MLB.S.D | ecosystem: Environmental > Aquatic > Freshwater > Lake | place: USA: Michigan | collected 2013-07-15 | reverse complement strand
CCTGCTGCGATGATCCCATCTCTCCCGGCGACCTCGTCGAGATCCTGGACATCGCCTACCTGGTCCCTGTGCGCCCGTCAGAGGAGCGCGATGGTTACGAGCTGCTGGGCCAGACTCCCCACCGCAGCTCCGTCTCAGGAGTCGCCATGGTCGTCGCGTCCAACGCGATGATCAACCTAAGTGTCGACTGGGAGCGGTGCGTGGTCCTGCTCTTCGAGGGTGTGACGTATGGGCTTCTCCGGGGAAAGATCCGACTTGTCGCGTCTGCCGGATCTTGAGGCGGGTGACCTCGTCTGCATCACGGGGTCCGACTGGTTCGGCAGGAGCGAGGCTTGTGAGCTGGGCGTTGTCGTCGCTCGTGTGACGGGCAAGGCCTTCTACTACACTGTCCTGCTGCGCGGTGTAATGTACACCATACACATCTCCGACCTGACACTGGAGAGGCGCGCTGGACAAGAATGACGTTCTATTTCGCCTCCACGGCGTTCCGATCTGCGTGGGAAGCCTCGTCGTCTATCAGGCAGACAACGACACGGTCGAGCGGCAGGATGAGCTCGTCTGCATGGTCCTGGGCTTCGTCTACGAGCCCGACCTGGAGATGCACGTCGTCGAGGTCCTCCTGGACGGCCAGGTGACGCAAATGCTCCGTTCAGACCTCAGGCCATTCGGCGTGTAAATGGCGGTTCAGTCCGCGTAGACTCAGCCTGTGCCCGGAGGTCGCGTGCTGAGATTTCGCAGGGGATCGCTCGCTCATCACTACCACGACGGCATTGAGAAGGGCCTTGTGATCGTGGTTGAGCGAGTAGACGACGCGCAGACCGACGTGATAGACGCCAGCACGGGCAAGCAGATCAGGGTCTTCTATCCTCGCGACGATCTCGTCCCAGTGCAGGAGGAGGACGTCCTGCGAGAATGATGATCGGCGACCTGGTGGAGCTCAGCGGCCGCGACTGGCATCCTCCGTGGCGGGGAAAGCTTGGAATTGTCGTGTGCGCGTACACCGCGAGCAGGCGCCGCGCTGGAGGGTCAGGTAGGTCAATTTTGCGCCGCTGGATCGCACTTGTGGACAGCGAGCGCGTGGTGGTCACAGAGGACGACACGAAAGTGTTGCAAGGGAGCCAGATATGAGCAGTGAGGTCGATCATCCCCAGCACTACCGCGCCGACACGGGCTACGAGGCCATAGATGTCATCGAGGCGTGGGGGCTGGGTTTCTGCCTGGGCAACACCGTCAAGTACATTTCTAGGGCTGGCCGCAAGGACCGGGAGAAGGAGATCCAGGACCTCGAGAAGGCCCAGTGGTACCTGGCGCGCCACATCACGCGCCTTCGCGGCGGCAGGAGCAAGACATGAGAATCGCCAAGACGCTCACGTACATGGACATCGTGCAGTTTCCCGACGGATACGCCCACAAGACCGTCGTCATGGTCGAGGACGGCAGGCACTTCGTCATCAGCGAGGTGCATAGGGATCGCATCGACGAGGTCCTCGTCTTTCCCTGCACAGCGGAGGGTGAGGTCACAGACTGGACAGAGGTCTATGGAGAGCGCCAGTCGTCGACTCCCGAAGTTCTCGCGAGATTCGACGACTGGCGCCTGGATGACGTCAGCTGATCAGGTGATCTTCTGGCCGCGCACGACCAGGGGCATCCTCAGCTCCCAGTTGCCCGCGTCGATGATCACCTTGAACGCGTCGGGGCGGTAAACCGTCCCCTGCACGATCGGGTTGGGGAAGGCCGCGAGCCATCCGCGGCGGGCGTTGACGTAGGCCTTCACCCACTCCTTCTCGTCGCCGCCGTTGATGGGGGCCTTCGCCGCGAACATGTTGCGGATCTTGCCCACCATGCCCGGGCCGCTGTGGATGCAGGTGTCGTAGATCACGAGGTGTCCGAGAGCGGTGACGACGCCCGCGCCCTTCGCGATGTTCACCGCGGGGTTCCAGTACACCTCGTCGAACACCTGGTCCTGTGCCGCGTGCATGATCGGATCCTGGCCCGCCAGCTTGAGGAGGTTCACCAGGTCAGTGCACCACTGGGGCCACGGCCCCTTGGGCGGGACGGTGGTTGATGCGTTCGAGGCGAGGTAGGACTCGTACTTCGCGAGCTCGGCAGCGTGCTTGCCGCCCAGGTCGATGTAGCGACGGACGACCTTGTCCAGCGATCCGCTGTGGTCCGTGCACTGGTGCTTGCCGTAGCTGATGCCTGCCTTGTCGGGCAGGATCGTGCATGTCGAGTAGCTCGCTGCCGTTGGGACCCTTCCGGTCTCAAAGATCGCGAGGACGCAATCGATCACGTGCTTTTGCTCTGGGGTTACTGCCATGTGGCCTCCGCTCCTAAGTATTTGCAATCCTTGAGACACGGGTCGAATGTTCGCGAGGGACGCCGCGCAGTGTAAAAGCCTCACGACGCAGACGAGGATAGATTGCGAGGAGCTGCTAATGAACTGCGACAACAATGACGTGAGGTTTGGCAGCCTTGTCGAGGTCCTGCCTGGGCCGCTCAGGGTGTCGGAGGACGCCCACAACCTGGGCATCGTCACAGACATGCCAGAGATACTCGGCACGACGTACGCGGGCGTGATCACAAACACAGGGAAGCACAGGCTGATCATGCCTGAGCACCTGCAGGTTCTAAGCCAGATGCTGGAGGAGGAGAGATGAAGATTCCCATAGTCGTCGAGGACAGCCTGATTCCGAGGGCCCTGTCATGGGTGATCAAGATCTGGGGCATCACGCTCTGGCCCTTCATCCTCATTCGCGGCAAGGCAGACGCGATGACAGTTCAGCATGAGACGATCCACATCAGGCAGCAGGCTGAGCTCCTGGTCGTCCCGTTCTATGTGCTGTACATCGGCTTCTGGCTGTACCGCTGGTGGCAGCTCGGCGACAAGCGCGCCGCATACTTCGCCATCCCCTTCGAGCGGGAGGCCTACAGCAACCACGACGATCCAGCCTACCTCGCGCTTCGCAAGCCGTTCGCCTGGCGGCACTACGTCGACCTGCAGTCGCCCACGGGAAGAACTACTTAGGGCATGTCCCTAAGCCAGATCGTTCGAGAGGTGCTGCTTGAGCGCGCCTTTCGCTTCGATCCCAACAGCACGGAGAACCAGGGCCGTTTTCGGCTGAAGGATCCCGACCTGTTCAAGCGCGTGTGGACCCGCAGGGACCCGCGCGCTGACGGGATCACGCACATCATCGGCATCATGCGCGACGGCCGGTACGGCACCCAGGCGATCAGGTTCGACCGGGACAAGTGGACCGAGGGCGAGGCGTCCAGGTGGTGGTCTCGCAACGCGGACAGGTTTCGCAAGGTGTGGCGGCCCAAGGACTGGAAGGGCAGGCTTGACGAGAAGAAGGCCTTCCTCGACCGCGAGCACAACTGGGACCAGGTGATCATCGACAGGGACGGCGAGCGCTGGACCCGCGGCAAGATCAGGGACCACTACAAGCGCGTGGGACCCCGCCTCCTGCGGTCCCTCCGCGGGCACGACGTCATCATCATCCTGGGCATGGGGCGCAACAGGTTCGTGCTCAAGCGGAACAGGGACGAGCGCGGCACGCGCATACGGATCGACAAGCTGCGCGGAATCGAGGATCCCAGCGCCCTGGAGTACTGGATCAACCGACGCGCTGTCGAGTTCCACATCGCCCTGCACGGTCCGAGGACCGACGTCGCGTGGGTGGACATCGACATCCACAAGCCCAAGAATCTGGGACCCGACCGACAGCGAGCGAAGTCGATCGTCCCACGCGTCTCCCGCGTCGTGAGGCGCGTGTCCGGCGGGTCGATCTCGACCTGGGACAGCGGCAGGACGGGGTTCCACGTCATGTCCAACCTGCGCGAGGAGCAGGACGTGAACGCCCTCAGGCGCGACCTCAAGCGCGCCCTTGACGCTGAGTTCGGCGACCGAGACGACATCACCACGTCGATCGCCAAGACGGGACAGATCAGGCTCGACGTCACGACGCTCAAGAACACGGGCTCCCTCCGCGCGCCGTACAGTCTCTCCGTGCACGGTCGCGTGAAGCGACCAATTGGGGGCGCAAAGTGAAGCCGGGTCCCATCGCGTTCATGCGCCTGCACCAGGTGGACGATCCCAAGGAGGCCGTCGAGGGGCGCGATCCCGATGAGCTCGTCGTCCAGGAGAAGTACGACGGCTGGAAGATCCTCGCAGTGCGGGACAGGGGCGGCGTCAGGCTCTACACGCGGCACGGGAACGACGCGTCAGAGAACTTTCCCGACCTCGCGGATGAGCTGACCTACCTTCCGGTCGGCACGGCGCTGCTGGGCGAGATCGTTGGGTTCGACAAGGAGGGCAAGCAGAGGCTCGCCCTCGTCCAGTCAATCGCGGGATCCGGACCGGTTGAGGCGGACCAGAAGACGCGAGACCTACGCGAGGGCGGAGGCACCCTCGCGTACTACGTGTACGACATGCTCTGGGACGGCGGCGAGGACATCATGTCTGAGCCCTGGGAGTACAGGGACTCGCGCCTGCGGGAGTTGGTCGAGGACGGAGACCTCGTTCGTCTCGTGGTGAGCTATCCCTGGGAGGAGCACGAGAGTGTGATCCAGCGGTCTCTGGCAGCTGGCGGAGAGGGCCTGGTGATCAAGCCGAAGGACAGCCTCTACGTCCATGGCGGGCCGGGCGAGGACGAGCCGCACGGGGAGTGGATCAAGTACAAGAAGTCCTACACAGAGGACGTGATCCTCGACGGATATGAGCTGGGCGATCCCGACCCACGGGGGTTCAGGAAGGCGTCCTTCAACGCCGTCCAGATGCGGGATGGCAGCAGGGTCCGCGTGGGCAACCTCACCAACGTCAGCCACGAGGTCCAGCAGGAGCTGATGGACATGGTTGACTCGGGCGACGATCCCGTCGTTGAGGTGCGGTACCAGGAGCGGCACCCGAAGACGGGCCTCATGCGTCACATGCGGTTCGTCAGGCTCCGCCCGGACAAGCCTGCAACGTCTGCCACGCTTCGCGAGGAGTGGTCCATGAGGTACAGGCGGTCGATTGACTGCGATCGGCCGAGGGGCTTCGGACAGAGAAACTTCTGCAAGGGACTCAGGATGAGGGGACATCGACGAGGCCCAACAGACGAATGAAAACTGGGCTGGGTGGGGTTAGTATTGCGCAGGAGGTCGTGCATGACCGTCAGCCAGGTCTTCTACAGCAGGTGGGGAACTGAGACGTCGAGCCATCCCGGCTACTTCGACGACATCGACAGGATCGCGCAGTGGATAGCGTGGGGCCTCGAGGCGCAGATGACGGGCTTCAGCCTGAGCACATACCAGATGTCGACGATCGCCGTCCATCAGCACAAGGAGAAGTTCGGCACAGTGCGCGTCTACTGCACGCTCGCCAGCCGCAGCAAGGTGGACAGGCAGTGGCGCGCCCACCTCGCCTCGTGGCGCAAGAAGGGAGAGGGCGAGGGCGTGCCCAGGCCCAGCAAGAAGAAGTTCGCTGAGGACTGCCTCTCTCGCGACATGCGCTGGTATCGCAGCGTCTACAAGTCGGCGATCGCCAGCTGGCCCCACTACGAGGCAGCGATCAGGAAGTGCGCAGACAGCGACCTCCTGCTGATGGACGAGGCTGATCTGGAGCGGGCAGTTCTCAGCGGGCAGATCACGAAGGCGCAGTCCGACGCTTACTTCGCGATCATAAGGGAGATCCCGTGATGGACGCGGACAAGCCTGAGCTGCTCGAGGAGGCCGTTCGCGTGAAGGAGGGCAGTCCGCTCCTCTTCCTCGGCGTCCTGAACACGGGCACCAAGTTCAAGTCGGACAGCGTCCTGCTGGACCACCAGACTGCTGGCATATTCTGCAGCTGCATCACCGCGCGCGGCATCCTGCTGCGTCCCAAGGCGAGAACCCTTGCGGGCATGCAGCTGATCGAGCGTCACTGGTTCGACACCAGCCTCGGCGGCTTCGGAGCCACGCTGGACGAGGTCCTCTTCTACAGGATGCAGCTTCGCGACCTCATCCACCCGAATGCGGACTGCAACCTGTCCTATTCCCTCCTTCAGGAGGGCGCTTACCCGATCGATCCCACCCTCGAGGTCCTCAGGGAGATCTGCGAGGACGACCTCCCAGACTCCCTAGACGACATGCTGAGCTTTGCCAGCCCGCTTGCGAGCGTTGTAGGCTGCGTGGGTCGCTGGAAGTGCATGATCATCGCGGAGAACTCCGACTAATTTTTTATGTACAACTATAGTAAAGTTGTATATAATATAAACAGGAGGCAAGATGATCGCAATCGCACTGATGGCCCAGCTCGCACACGCTTACACTGTCGATGACTTCGCGGGATACGCGGACCGGTCCCTGGCACAGGGGACAGCGCGGTTCGCAACGACATACTCACCGTGCCTGGACGCGCTGGTGGTGAACTTCAGCATTGCCGGCTGCGACAGCATCTCCCGCAGCGTCGGGGTGCTCGGCGTCGGGAGCATCGGTCTGTCGTGCGTCGGCATGGATGAGCGCGGAATCAACGGATGGACGCTCAACGAGCACGCCATCTTCTACACTCGGACCCACACACCCACGGACATTCCCGGATGGGACGTCTTCTGCTTCGATCCCCACATCACGATGTACATCCCAGAGGGACCGCGGCTCGCCAAGTAGAATCGCGGCAGGAGAAGACGCAATGGTCAAGGTCAACGACAAGGTCTACCACGTCTACAACCTCTCCCTTCGGGGCGTGGTTGTGGGCATCCAGCAGGAGAAGGCGCGCGCCTGGATGGTGGGAGGCGCGTCCCAGGGAAAGATCGTCGCCAACGTGCAGCTGAGCGACGGCAAGGTGGTGAGCGTGCCCGCTGAAGACCTCATGCGGGAGGACTAGCTCGCGCCCTCGCTACTTATGGGGTGAAGGCTCCCCCGCCGAGAACAGCGCACGCCACCGCCTGTCAGGTGGTGTCCCTCGTCATGCGCATGGTAAAGGAGCCCACAAGCAAGACCGGCAGGTATGTGCGCTGGGTTCCCATTGGTTGGTCCCCCATTCCGCACGCCGGAAAGTCACTCGCGCCGCTGCAGGACCGCTTCAGGCTGAAGGTGCGTGTCCTGCACGAGGAGGGCTCGCAGCCCGACACGTGGGCGACAGTGGGCGAGGCGGAGAACGAGGCGATGCCCCACATGGAGGTGTGCCTCCACGTCGTCCTCGATCCCGCCCTCGTCCCCCGCTGCTACGCAGCCCTGTGCGGATCTCTCCACCAGACCGTCAGGCACGAGCTTGAGCACCTCATGGATGAGGGCTACCTCGCCCTGCCCGGTCCTAGAATCCGCGGCATGATATGCAGGTCGCAGCTCGAGATGTGGCAGCGCGGCGTGCGCCTCGCCCACTGGCACGCAATCAGGCGCAAGCTGTTCACGTCCGACCGCATCACCAGGTGGGAGTGGATGAGGCGTGAGCGGCAGCTCGACAACTCCTCCCACAGCGGGAGGTTCATCAGCTACATGGCGTGCGCCCGAGAGCTGCACCCCTTCGTCAAGGGGTTCCAGGCGGAGGCGAAGTACCGGCACGTCGAGTGGGACGTTCCCGCCCTTGAGTACGTCATGGGAATGACGCAGTCCGGCGTCATGTCCGAGGAGGAGGCCGAGGCGATCATGGTCATGCTCGTCCGCTGGGCGGTGCACGTGATCCCGCACGCTCCCATCAGGGAGACCACCGTGTCGCGCTTCCTATAGTTACCCAGGGAGGACACATGTCGCAGGACGACAGGCTGCTGGCAGAGGTGGTCATCACCATACTTCTCGAGGCCAGACGACGCCGCCGGCGACCGACTCCCTGGCCGAACCTCACGGACCTCGCTGCAGCGAGGCGTCTGGCGGCAGTCAAGCGCAGGAGGGGCAGGAGGATCGCGAAGCAGCTCCTCTCTTTCAGGTGGGCAGACGATCCCGTGAGCGCGCTCCGAGACCTTAAAATGCGCGCGAGAGGCGGGAGCTAGAGCGTGTCCTTCTACAACTCAACTGCAGCGCAGAACACAGAGAGCATCACTGCGATAATCGAGCGGGGCCTGACAGAGATGGGCCTCATCGTCTCGGGAAGGGAGGAGATCGCACGACAGCAGATAGCTGACGCCGTGCTGCCCACTGTCCAGCTGATTCACGCAGCGCGCGACTACGCCGTTCAGTCCATGAGGGGTGGTAAAGACACACCCGGCGGGCAGATCATGCAGACACTGTTGAGGACGCGATCTGGGACTGTCCCATCCGTCGCCGACAATCCCGCCGTCATGAGCACAAGGTACGTGCCCGCCATCCTGGCATCCATCACGGAGACGATAGTCACCCACGTACTCAGCGACTACGACAGCGAGACGGGGAGGCGCATGTACCTCGTCGATCCCGGCGCCGCAGCAGGCACTGTCGCTGTTACGACGATCTTCGACAGGGTCAACAGCCTGTCGCTCATGTCTGAGGGCAGGCCGTGCGTCGTCACCTACGCTCCCACGAGTGCCCGGGACAGCGCGTACTATGAGATCCTGGACGACGAGTCAGAGCGTGAGATCAGCAGGGACGCGTATGACAGGATCCTCGCCCAATTTACGATCGAAAAGGTCTACAGGGTGAGAGCGCAGGAGGTTGAGGAATTCTACGAGCTGCTCCTCAGCGAGACGGGCATCAGAAGGGAGGCGCTGCCCACAAATCCGCGGCGCAGTCCCACTGGGCGCACGGAGAACGGCGACTACTTTGTTTCGACAAAGTCCGGGCACGTGTACTGTCTGGGCGCTGGTCCAGAGCGTCAGACGGGAAAGACCTACGCCGACCTCCACAGCATCGGCATCACGCCCGAGGACTTTAAGGACCTGGCTGACGAGAAGCCAGATCTGATCGACAGCGATGTCGACGTGGACGGCCCGCAGGACAGCTTGGACCTCGTGTGCGAAGAGCACTACGCGCGCGAGAAGCGAGTCAAGACGCAGCAGGAAGCGCGCAGCGTCCGCGGAAGGATCTCCAACGTCTCGCCCGAGAGCGTGAGCCTCCTTGACGTGCAGGACTACATCCCACGGTCCAGAGTGACCAGCATCGTCCTGGACGACCAGCGCCTTGCCATCCTGCCGTGCAGCGCTACGAGCTTCTCGCAGTCCCAAAGCGCTTTCAGGACCCAAGTTGAGACGCTGCTTCTCTCTGCACTCAGCAGCGACGCTTTCAGCGGCATCGACGTGGAGTCGTTTGCTGTGGAACAGTCGCTTGACAGCGTCTGAGCGCTGGCCGGCAAAAAGCCGCCCACACGCATAATTGTCTTGTCGGGAGAAGACATATGAGAAAGCTTGCAAAGAGCGACATCACGAGAATGGTGATGGAGGAAGTCGCATCAGCCAAGCGTGAGGTTGCCGCAAGGCGTTCTGGCTCTCTGTCAAGAGAGCGCCTCCGCGAGATCATCCTCGAGGAGGTTGCGGCTCACAGCAAGGCGCGCTCCCTTCTCGAGTCCCGTGACATGCAGGTGACCCCGAAGCTCTCCCTCGTGCGTGCCCTCCTCGGCGAGGCCGACGACAAGGGCGGCGTGGGATTCTCTGATGGCGGGCCGGGCATGCTCAAGGTGGGGTCCCAGAAGTACTACGTCTTCGATGGCGATCCCAAGGATGAGCCCAGCCTCCCAGAGTTCAACATGAAGGTCGCCACGAAGGTCATCGTCAAGCCCGACGCCTTCGCCGCGTTCTTCCCGGGACGCGGTGCCGTCTCTGGCTCAAAGGTCGACTTCACGCCGGGCAAGTACAATCCGACGTCGGACATTGACCCTAACCTTCCCGGCAGCGTGAAGGAGCTCATGAAGGTGCTCGCCGAGGGCGTCGCGATGCAGTACGTCCCGATGACCACAAAGTCAGACGCTGAGAGCGACCTCCTGACCCTCATCTCTCCTGAGCAGCTCGAGCGGCTTCGCAGGCAGAAGCGCGAGCAGCCGAACCAGAACGAGGCTGTCGACGACAAGGACGCGCCGATCTGGGACGAGCCGATGTTCGAGGCTGACGACGACAAGGACGCGCCGATCTGGGACGAGCCGATGTTCTAGCATGTCGTCGAAGCAGGCCACCATGTGGATCAAGAGTTTGGGGGGCAAAGCGATGTCAAGCGTGATCTCTGAGGGGCACCTTCGCAGGATCGTCCGCGAGTTCCTCCTCACAGAGGGCAAGGAGATGCTGTTCAGCGCTCCCGGGCACACATGCGCGCACTGCGGTGGCAAGGTAGACGACAGCGGCGAGTGCGAGAAGTGCGGCGTAAGCGTGCAGGAGTACATCGCCCAGGGCCTGTCCAACATGGGCAAGGTCGATCGGGTCACCGAGCGCGCCGGCAAGGGCGGCTTCCCCAAGACCCAGGCCTCGGCCAAGAAGATGGTTGCCAAGCTCGCGCGGGATCCCGGCCCGACCTGGGGCGACGTGACACAGTACGCCCAGAGCTGGGGAGCCGAGAACCCGGACGCGTACGCAGCCACGCTCCTCAGGATCGCGGGCGGCAAGCCAGGAAAGAGGAAGCGAGGCGGCTGAGGAATGTGACGCGCGCGGTCGCGCGCGATAGGCTCACTAGGTGGCAAGACGCAGCAGCAACAGGCTCGAACCAAGGTTTCCTCCCGGGACCTTGGTTCGCGTCGTATCTGACAACGGAATTCCGCCAGAGGGCTTCAGGCTTGGCAGCCACGGGTTCACAGTCTGGGCTGACGAGATACCCGACGGCACCCTGGGTGTGGTTGTAAACACGCCAGAGACGACATACACTCGCGTGAGACGCGCTGACGAGGACATCACGTCTATGGTTCTTGTCCACGGAGAGGTGCTCGAGGTGCCCCACTTCCACATCAGGAGGGTCAAGTGAGCTCAGCGTACGTTCCCTCTGTCGGCGACCTGGTGGGCATCAAGCGCATAGGGGCGAAGGGCATCGTCCTTGAGGCCCGTGAGATGCACATCTCAGAGAAGCTCTTTGGCGTGAGGAGCGGGATGGCGACTGTCCTCGTTGATGGAGCGCGTCGAGAGTACGGGTGGTCTGACATCTACATCATCAACACCGACGACTGCGACCTCGATGATGATGAGACGTCATAGTTACGGCCATGATCTACCTCAGACAATCAGACCTCCGCGCGCTAGTCGAGAGGGCCATCGGCCTTCCCGGAGAGACGCACCCTGTTGTCCTCAAGCGCTGCGAGATGAGCCAGGGAATCCTGTTTCACGTCGACAGGAAGATCCCACTGCGTGAGACTGTCCACAGGTACGGCTCCGCCGAGCACATCGACATGATGCGCGAGGCCAAGGATCTCGCGGGGCAAGGCCACATCAGCCTGGACGAGGATGACGCTGCCATGCTCGAGACGGACATCGGCGAGTACGGCACCTATGAGGGTCGCAAGGTTCCCCTCGACCTGCCGTTCGTGGCTGAGGACGACGGGTGGGAGCCGTGGCACGG
>Ga0181343_1001023_pt1 | contig 11406 bp, 15 predicted proteins | sample Su13VDMLBSD_FD_130110 | JGI IMG/M metagenome (GOLD analysis project Ga0181343, IMG submission 130110) | Freshwater viral communities from Lake Michigan, USA - Su13.VD.MLB.S.D | ecosystem: Environmental > Aquatic > Freshwater > Lake | place: USA: Michigan | collected 2013-07-15 | reverse complement strand
CTATATAACAGTGGAAACATAGGTGTTAATTGGTTCGAAGGGTATAGAAAAGGAATTCGTGATGCGCTTCGAATTCATGGGATTATATATGATTGGATGAGTGATGCGGAATGAAAATAACAAGTGAGCAAGCAAAACAAATTGAAAAAATTTGCAACGATTATGCAGAATCTGATTGTTATATTTCGGAGGCGGAAGATGTAATAACTGATATATTGTGTGTTTTAGAAATTAACTATGACTATACTTCTGGAGAGTTAGTAATTGATATAGACGAGGAGGATGCGGAATGAATAGAGCAGAAATAGAAATCGCAGTTTTGCAAGAGGCAAAAAACAGGCTTAATTTTATGATCGAAAATTTGATTTGGAAAAGTCATGATAAAGAATATGGGATTCAAATGGCGATCAATGAACTTGAAATTATGATCGATGAGACGCAAAATGATTGATCGTGATATTCGGCGGCGGCTACTCTCTATCATGGTCATTTTGAACAGGAAGCAAGTTGAAATGACGGTTAAGCAAGTTATATTTGAATTAAAGCGAATGTACAGTGGGCAGTACCAAGTGGAGCGTCGCGCAGTTTATGCTGATTTGAAAGCGTTGGAAGAATTCGGACAGGTCACAATTCGAACTGGAGCGGCGAACACGATCTATGCAAAAACTACAGCGCTTCGAGATATGGCAAAAGTTATATAGCTTAAACGAGTACCGAAACGAACATTTTCACAAACTAAACGCGATCAAAAGGGAATGGGCAAACGCGACAAAACTAGCTTGCATTTGGAACAAGATCGAGCCAGTGGACAAGTGTCAATTGTCATTCGTGTTTGTTGTGCCGGATCGGAAGCGGCGAGATGTGGACAATTACGCGGCAACGGTAAAGATGGTTATTGATGGATTGGTTGCGGCGGAGGTGTTACTGGATGATTCTTTTCAATATGTTCAGAAGGTTGAAATGACTATAGTAATACAGGCAAAAACACAAGGTGTTAAAGTTATAATTCAGGAGGTAGAAATTTGAAAGAATTCACTGCTTTTTCATTTGGTGCAGGTGTTCAAAGTACAACTATTTTGCTAATGATTTGCAAAGGTGAACTTCCAAAGCCTGATTTAATTGTTTTTGCGGATACTGGTTGGGAGCCACAAGAAGTATATAAGCATTTGAAATGGTGCATTGATTTCACAAGTGAATATCAATTAGAAATTCAAATAGTAAACAACGGGAATCTACGGGAAGATATATTGTTAGGTAAAAACGGAAAAAGGTTTCCTTCATTACCGTTTTTCACAAAAGGCGTTCATCCTATTTTTGAGGAAGATGTAGAACAAGATGAAAACCAATTAACACTTTTTGATTTAGAGATCAACAAAGAAAAAAGTCCTATAAGATTTGAAATGAGAAAAGGAATGGTTAGGCGACAATGCACTAACGAATACAAAATAATGCCAGTGAAAAAAGCAATACGAAAATTTGCTGGGTTAAAACATGGAGAAAAAGCTAAAAATTTAATAGTGAATCTATGGATGGGTATTTCGATTGATGAAATACAACGAATGAAACAATCTACTGATTCATACATAAAAAATATATATCCTTTAATTGATATGAATATGTCAAGAAGTGATTGTTTTATGTGGTTAGAAAAAAACAAATTTCCTATTCCACCTAAATCGAGTTGTATTGGTTGTCCTTTTCACGATGATTATACTTGGGGAAAAATGAAAATAAATGATCCGAAAAGTTTTGATGATGCAGTAATAATAGATAACGAAATAAGAAAGTTACCAAGGTTTAACGCGCAAGCATTTTTACACCGTTCTTGTAAACCATTAAGCGAAATAGAATTTTCTAATAATCAAATGGAATTAAACGATTTTATCAACGAATGTACAGGTCATTGTGGAGTTTAGGAGATGCAACAATGGAAAAGATGTACGGTGTGAGGATTCGGCACAGAGTTATGAAGACAACGAGTGATTATTGGTTCGACACTCCAGAGCAATTAGAGCGCCAGATGAAGATATTCAATCCGCAGAAGTATGAAGTGGTCGAGTATTTGGACAATCAGGCTTCGTTAATTTTTGATATAGAACAAAAATGATAAAATAAAAGTAAGCATGAGCCAATCGGTTGCGGTTGGTTTTTGTGCTATTACAGGCGGAAGAAGGTTAGCAGATGGAAATAATAATGCGGAAGACTGACGAGTTAATTCCCTACGTTAATAACGCGAGAAAAAACGATCATGCGGTAGATGCAGTAGCAAGTAGTATCAAAAATTACGGATTCAAACAGCCGATTGTTATTGACGGACTTGGTGAAGTGGTCGCAGGTCATACACGACTAAAAGCGGCAAAAAAGCTAGGGTTAAAAGAAGTGCCAGTAATCGTTGCCGATGATTTAACACCTGCACAAGTCAAAGCGTACCGGATTGCAGATAATCGGGTTGGCGAGTTGGCAGAATGGGACATGGAGTTATTACAACTTGAATTAAGTGATATTGAAGGTTTTACAGGTTTTGAAGAATTTGAAATAAAAAGCGATGAATACGAAAATTTTTCCGATAAAAATAAAGAATTAGATATTAATGATTTTAACGATTTAATGGAAATTAAATTGAATTTTATAGAATCTGATTATCATACAGTTAAAAATTTCCTATTAAAAAATGGTTCTACATTAGAGAACGGTTTGTTAAAGGTGATTAATGAACAACAAATTTAATTTTTCAACAGTAGAAAATTTTGATAATCACATTTCAAATTCAATATATGGTTATAATTTATTATATAATCTCATATTAAATTTAATAGATTTTTTTGTTGATGAGAATGACATTGTCATAGATATCGGTTGTACAACTGGTAAGTTATTAAAAAACATTAAAGAAAAATATAAAACAAAATGTATAGGATACGATGTGACAGATAAGCAATTTATAAATGATTTAGATTTAAGGATTCAAGATATAACGGAAAAAGATTTTTTGTTTCCACAAAGCAATTTATTTTTATCTATTTTTACTTTGCAATTTATAAGTTTAGAAAAAAGAGAAATTGTATTAAAAAAAATTTATAACTCTTTATCAAAAAACGGTATTTTTATTTTTTGCGAAAAGGAAATAATCGAAAGTGGATTCTTTCAAGATGTTTTTACTTTTGCAAATTACGATTATAAAAAAAGCAATTTTTCATCTGATGAAATTTTATTAAAAGAAAAACAATTAAGGGCAATTATGAAGTGTAATACTTATAAACAAAATATAGATTTGCTTAAAAAAACAGGTTTTAAAGAAATAACAATATTTTTTAATTCGTTAAATTTTAAGGGGTATATATGCAAAAAATAACTTTTCCTTTCATTTGGAATTTAGAAAATGGTTATAAATTAAAAAATAATTATAAAGTTTTTGGAACGTTTGTTTGTGCAGGTGGTTCAACAATGGGTTTTAAATTAGCAGGGTTTAATCATTTAGGAGGTGTTGAATTAACCGAGCATTATTCGCGACTATATATTGAAAATCATAATCCAAAAATATTTTTCACAATGGATATTAGAGATTTTAATAAAAAAAATGATATTCCCATTGAATTATATGATTTAGATTTATTAGATGGTTCACCACCTTGCGCTTCATTTTCAACAGCAGGAGCAAGAGAAAGAAAATGGGGAAAAGAAAAAAAATACGAAGGTTTTATACAAAAAACTGATGATTTGGTTTTTGAGTATGTAAAAACAATAAATAAACTAAAACCAAAAACTTTTTTAATGGAAAATGTTTCTGGTTTAGTAAAAGGTAATGCAAAAGTATATGTTAAAAAGATTTTCGATGAATTAGATAAAATTGGATATAAAGCGCAAATATTTTTATTAAATGGTGCATCAATGGAAGTGCCACAAATGCGACAAAGGGTTTTTATAATTGGTCATAAAAAAGATTTTAATTTGCCTAAACTATCACTTGAATTTAATTACAAGACAATAACGTTTAGTGAAGCTACAAAAAGTTTTTGGAAATTTGGCGGACCTTCAATCGTAAATTATGAAATATATAAATACTGGAAAGAGATTGATTATCCAAAAGAAACAACGCATAAAAAAAGATTTAGTTTAAAAAGACCTAGTTTAGAAAGACCTTGTTATACATTGACTGAATCCGATTCTAATATTGGAGCGGCTTCTGTTTGTCACCCATTAGAGCCAAGAAAATTAAATAAATATGAAGCAAGCGCGATACAAACATTTCCGCAAGACTTTAATTTTTTAGATGAAAATCCTCTTTCTTGTATAGGTAGAAGTGTACCACCAGTAATGATGGCGCATATAAGCACTCAAATTAAACTACAATGGCTTGATAGGTTGTGATTATAAATGGCAGAATTAAAGCTAAACAAAGAGTTAATCGACAAGGCGCACCGACTAATTAGTGAAGGTCACTATGCGGTGGTTGTTTGTACCTATTTGGGAATTGGTGAAACGACATACTATAGGTGGATTGAGAAAGCAAAAGAAGATGAAGCTAATAATAAAAAGTCATTATATCGGGAATTTTGGGAGTCTATAAACGAAGCAGAAGCAAAAGCGGAAATGCGACACCTTCAAAACATAGCTAAAGCGGCTACAGATGGAACGTGGCAAGCGAGCGCGTGGCTATTAGAGCGCAAGCATAAAAACAGATGGAGTCAAAAGCAAGATATCACATTGTCTGGTAATCCAGATGCACCATTGGAGATTAAGACACAATGGACAGAGTAAAGCGCGTCAAGATGTATAAGCCGCACGCCGGACAGCTTGAAATGCACGAGCGTACAACGTGGGATAAGCGGACGCGTTTTCGAATTGCTTGTTGTGGTCGCCGCTTCGGAAAAACAATGGCGTGCGCAAATGAATTAATCGAACATGGTTTAAACGTTGCAAAGTCGGTGAATTGGTGGGTAAGTCCGACTTATCAGCAATCCATGATTGCCTATAGAATGGTTGAAAATGCGCTAGGGAAAACAGGGTTAATAGAGCAAGAAATAAAAAGCGAGCGCCGGATATCACTAATAAACGGTTCATCGCTTTCTTTTAAGTCTGCTGACAATTTCAATGCGCTTCGCGGTGAAGGTGTAAACTTTTTAGTCATAGACGAAGCGGCGACAATTCAGCGCGAAGCATGGGAGCAAGCGTTAAGACCTACCTTGTCAGACAAAAATGGACGCGCGTTAATAGTGGGGACACCAAAAGGGCGCAATTGGTTCTATGAATTATATTCGCGCGGATGCGATCCGGAGCAAACCGAGTACAAAAGCTACTCTTTTCCAACGTGGACGAATCCGCTTATTCCGCAAAGTGAGATTGAAGAAGTAAGGCGTTCGCTACCGGCTGACGTTTTTAGGCAAGAGTACGAGGCACAATTTTTAGAAGACAGTGCCGGAGTATTCCGCAACATTCGCGAATGCGTTACAGGTCAGTTTCAGGAGCCAGTCAAGGGAAAGCAGTATTACATTGGTTGGGATATCGCCAAGCATCAAGACTTTTCCGTTCTGGTCTGCATGGATTCGAATAGGCACGTTGTGGCGTTCGATCGTTTCAATCAAATCGACTATTCCCTGCAATTGTCGAGAGTGTCAGCGATGGCGGAAAAGTACCGCGCCAGTGTCCTAATGGATTCAACAGGCGCAGGTGATCCGGTTATGGAGCAACTTCGAGCGCGTGGAGTTAGCGTGGAAGGTTATAACTTATCAAGTCAGTCAAAACAACAGTTGATTGAGCATTTGGCAGTAGGAATTGAGCAACGTTTGCTGACGTTTCCTCAAATCGATGTCATGATTAACGAGTTGCAAATATATGAATACGAGATGACTAGAGCTGGAAACGTAAGATACAACGCGCCTAGTGGCTTTCATGATGATACGGTTATCGCGTTAGGCTTGGCTTATTGGAAGTCCAAGCAAACGCCTGCCATCATGTTCTAGTTTTACGCTATAATAGAATAAGTCAAAACTGAAAATGGAGGTGAGCGAGTGGGCATCTTAGACTTTTTTAAGAAGGACAAGTGGCGTTATACGATGCAAGGTAATTTCGACAGACCAGTGTGGACAACTCAGAAGGATAAGCAATTCATCACAGAGGGATATAACCGCGTGGTGTGGGTGTATGCTTGTGTCAGCGCGATTTCGGGCGCAGTGTCAAGCGTGCCTTGGTTGCTATATCGAAAAGGGCGTGGCGGTCGGTTAATTGAAATTACAGACCATCCCATTTTAACCATGCTAAACAATCGAGCCAATCCGCATATGAGCGGTAAAGACTTCATTGATTATTGGTCGACTTATTTGGCAATTGAGGGCAAATTCTATGCCGAATATAGCAATCCCAACGCACCAATGGCGATGTACCCTCTTTATCCACATTATATGTACCCAATTCCGCATAGAACGGAATTTATTGGTGGCTATGAATATCGACTAGATACACCGATTTTGTACACGCCGGAAGAAATTTTATGGTCAAAATTCAATGATCCACTAGACGTTTATCAAGGGCAAAGTCCGATTCGAGCATTAAGCCGGACGATTGATAAAGAAAATGAAGCGGTAGACTGGAATAAGTCTACGCTACAAAATGCAGGTGTTCCGGCAGGTGTCTTTCAGATTCAAAATCCATCACCGGAGTTACAAGAGACACTGCGCGAAGAATGGCGTAAACGATATGCAGGCGGATCAAATGCGCGTATCCCATTGATACTGAACGCTGACAAGGCGACTTATCAGCAAATCGGGCTTAGTGCAATGGATATGGATTTCTTAAATCAGCGCAAGGTCAATAGGACTGAGATTTGCGCCGCGTTCGGTGTTCCATCGCAAATTGTAGGAGATCCAGAAGGACAGACTTATTCCAATTATGGCGAAGCACAAAAAGCTTTTTGGGAAAATACCGTAATAAGTCGATACTTAGAACATATGCTAGACAAATTGCAGTCTGACTTGTTGCCGCGTTATTCTGATTCTCTTGTTCTTAAATATGATTTGACTGGTGTAGGAGCGCTTAAAGAAAACGAGGAGAAGAAGTCCAAGCGAGTAATTGAGCAATTCAAAGCCGGACTGATTAAGCGAAACGAAGGACGCTATGCACTGGATTACGAAGACGATCCGATTTCGGGGAATCTATATTTCAATGAGCTAGCAGTCGCCGGATCAGCGCCGCTTCCAGAAGTCGAACAGCCAGAAGCGCCAGAGATGGAAGAGCCGGAGGAAATGGAAGAGCCGGAAAAAGTCGAACTGGAAGATGGCGACGAGGAAGAAGAAGCAACAGAGATTCAGATTGAAATTGCAAAAAAAAAAGTACCTACCAACTTTCCGGTAGCCGGCGAAGATAAAACAGTCTCACTTGCTAACAGTCAATTTGAATTATTTCCTTTGGACTATGCCGAAGATTTACGCAACAATTTTCCCGATATATGGGAAAAAGGTGGGAACATTCAAGGAAACGACACCTACCGAGTAATTCGCCGCGTTCTTGACGAAGGCAAATCTGCTGATGAGTTGACACCAAACGATATCGAGATTATAAGGATGCGTGAGGCTTGGTCAGCGCGTCACTACCGAGACCACCGTCTAGCAGGTGTAATTGCACAGGTCAAATGGCACATGGTAGGCAGTCGTGGATTGGATCACATGAAAGCAGTGATTCAGGAAGCAAAGGACAAGCAAAAGAAAAGCGTTGACATGAATCCAGACGAGATGAAGATGTACTGGAAACGTATCGATGCTGAGCGTGAGCGCTATATCGTCAAGACGAAACGCGAGATCAAGCGCTATTTTGTGGATCAGCAATCGAAACTGATGAAGCAATTAGAAGGCGCTTCTGCATTCGAAGCGGAACGAATCACTGATGAAGTGGTCACAGCGACAAGTAAAGATTTGCGGAACATTTTAATTGCCATGAATCGTGCGGTTATCGATCATTTCGGCAAACAACAATACAACGATTTGCGGCGCGAGAAGATGCAGACCAAGGCATTCGAAGCCTACACCGATGATTTGTTGTATTGGATTACGCTAAATGTCGGAAACGCGGTTGTGCTCATTGACGATACCACGCGCGCCGAGATTAAAACGATCATCGCGCAAGGCATCGCGGCAGGATGGGCAATTGGTGATGAAGAAACGCCGGACACAATAGCCTATGCAATCGGTCAATTGTATCTGGAGCAGATCATCCCGAATCGGTCAGAGACAATCGCACGAACGGAAACGATGACAGCCGCAAACAAGGGAAGTTTATCAGGTGCACAACAAGCGGAAACAGATTTCGGCGCTAGGTTGCTGAAAATCTGGATACCAACACAAGACGGAGACACGCGCGACACACACGCGGCAATGTCTGGTCATCCGGCTATAGCACTGACAGACAAATTCCGCGTTGGTCAATCTCTTGGTGAATATCCGGCAGACTGGGAATTGTCAGCAAGGGAACGGATCAATTGTCGGTGTGCAGTAGGTTATGTCAGGTCACAAGAAAGGGGAGAAGACGATGCAATACAAGGCGAGTAGATTCGAATTAAAAGCGGCAGGCGATAATACTATTGAAGGTTACGCGGCTTACTTTGGAAACGTTGATTCGTACGGTGATATTATCGAGCAAGGCGCGTTTACGAAAACGCTGAAAGAGAATAGCGCACGCGTGAAGGTGTTATGGCAACATGACACTAGCGAGCCAATCGGAAAGCCTATAGCGATGGAACAAGATTCCAAAGGTTTATATATCAAAGCCAAAATAAGCATGACGGACACAGGGCGAAAGGCTATGGAACTCATGCGCGATGGTGTTATCGACGAAATGTCTATTGGTTATGATATAATCAAAGACGAATACAAAAGTAAAAATCGTATGCTTAAAGAGTTGCGGCTATGGGAGTTTTCACCCGTAACTTTTGCGGCAAATGAGAAGGCGCGGATTACTTCTGCAAAGTCATTAAGTGAACTTCTGTATGAAGTCAAAAGCGCTGATATCGGCGAAATCAAAAACGCGATTCAAAAATTAAATGAGCTCATCGCACAACTTGAGCCGGAGGCATCCACTCAAAAAGCTGATGATGAGCAACAAGAAGTGCAAGCTATTCTGCAAATGATTCGAGGGTTCAAAAATGCCTAGTCCAAGAAGCGGCGAAAGCAGAGATGAATTTGTAAATCGTTGCATGGGCGATGCAGAAGCATTAGCGGACTTTCCGGACAATGACCAAATGTTCGCAGTATGCAATACGTTTTATGATGAAGGACAAAAACAACTATCACAGGGAGTGAAAACGATGGATGCAATTAAAGAAATTCAACAAGCAATCGGCGAAGCGCTTTCCAATGGCGCGAGCAAAATGGAATTGAAATCGTTAGAAGACCGTTTGATGGAGCGCCTTAGCAATCAAGCGAAAGACAATGCAGACGCTGATGCGTTGTTCAGCAAATTCCAAACGGAACTTGAGAAAACAAAAGCGGAGTTGTCCGAGCAAGCTAAAAAATCGGCATTCGTTGCACCTGAGCGCAAAGAGACTTTTGGCGACTTCTTGGTTAAAGCACGTCGCGGCGACGCAGGACTTCGTGAAATGACGCGCAAAGCATTGGGTGAGTCCACTGGAGTCGATGGCGGCTTCTTGGTTCCAGAGCAATTCATGAATGAGGTTGCTCAAGTACGTTTGGAGCGTTCCGTTGTTCGCGGAAGCGGCGCACGCGTTCTAAACATGGCGAGCAACATTCTAAAAATGCCAGCACTGAACGTTGCAAGTAATGCGGCAGGTTCGATTTTTGGCGGAGTTGCGGCTTATTGGACTGGTGAAGGCGAGACAAAAACACCGAGCGCGCCTAAATTTAAGCAAGTTACACTTGAAGCAAATAAATTGATCGGCTACGTTGAATCGTCCGATGAATTGAACAATGATGCAATTGTGAGCATGGGCGGACTTTTGCAAGACCTATTCGCGCAAACAATCGCATTTGAAGAAGATGTCGCTTTCTTGACTGGAAACGGTGTAGGCAAACCGCTTGGTATTTTGAATGCACCTGCTAAAATCGCAGTAACTCGTACAACAGCAAGCCGAGTTGGGACTGTTGATTTGGTTGCAATGTTGGCGCGTTCTTATGGTTCACTTGCTAACAAAGTATGGGTTATCAACCAAAGCGTACTGCCAGAAATCTATAAACTCAAAGACGAAAACAGCAACTATATCTTGTTGCCAGGTTCGAATTCTACAATTGCAGGCGCGTTGCCGCAAACGATTTATGGCGTTCCGGTTATCGTTACCGAGAAGTTGCCAGCATTGGGCACAAGCGGCGATATCTTGTTAGCAGATATGAGCTACTACCTCATTGGTGATCGTCAACAATTGACTGTTGACGAGTCAATTCATGTGAAATTCCAAACAGATGAGAAATCTTGGAGATTCGTATCACGCGTTGCAGGTCAACCGTGGATTGATTCCGCAATCACACCACGCGCAGGCGGTTCCACATTGTCGCCATTCGTAACACTTACTTAATAAGGGAGGGTAAACAAAATGCCAAACGCAAAAATCAGTGAGCAAGTAACAATTTCGGAAGCAATTTATCCACGCGTTAGCGCGGCAGTATCATCAAGTACGCTTGTTGATATGAGCCAATTCGGACGATTCGCGGCGGTTGTATCTCATGGCACAGCAACAACAGCTAGTACAATGGTTGTTCAAGTATGGGAATCCACTGCCGCAACATGGGCAGGTGCAGTTGCGACTTTGTTGAGCACAACAACAGTATCTGTTGCAACAGCTTCTACAAATGTAACAACTGTAGACGTTTTGAACACTGAAATCACAGAAGGCAAGCGCTACCTTGGAGTGTACGTCACAAAGGTTGATACAGCTTCTTCGATTAGTGCAATTAACGTACAAGGCAACGATCGTTATCAAGGTTAATCATTAGGCGCGATTCGCGCGATAGAGGGATAGTCGACGGACGACAAGGCGGAGCCTGTACCGCCTTCCCTCTATTTTTTACAGGTACACACAATTACAGGAGCGTGTGACAAAATGACAGACGAAGCCAAACAAGCACCAATGAAAATTATGATCGGAATACCAATGTCACGCCCGATTGAATTTCGCGTTTTCGAATCATTCGTCAAAATGGCGAATCAACGCGGACAACATGAATACAGCTTCTGCATGACACAGAATTCACTTGTTCACGATGCAAGGGAATCCATTGTGGAGCAGTTTTTGAAATCGGAATGTGAAGCGTTAATGTTTATTGATTCGGATATGGTATTCCATCCTTTATCAATTTATTATTTGGAACGCCACAAACTGCCATTTGTAACTGCTAAAGCGTTCAAGCGTGTTCAACCGTATCAGCCATGCTTTTATAGCAAAATCGAAGAACAGCCCGATGGAAAATG
>Ga0181343_1001022_pt1 | contig 11412 bp, 21 predicted proteins | sample Su13VDMLBSD_FD_130110 | JGI IMG/M metagenome (GOLD analysis project Ga0181343, IMG submission 130110) | Freshwater viral communities from Lake Michigan, USA - Su13.VD.MLB.S.D | ecosystem: Environmental > Aquatic > Freshwater > Lake | place: USA: Michigan | collected 2013-07-15 | reverse complement strand
GCGATACGCCAGAACTGGACGTATGCCCCTCGCCGAACAGAATGGCGGCCGGGTCCACCTTCAACACCCGGGCATAAGCCTCGGCCATGTCGGGCGAGATGCCATTGGTGCCGTTCTCGTGCGCGCGGACAGTCGGTTCACTGAGCGGTTTGTCGCGACCCAGGATCAATGCGGCTCGACGACCCAGCTCTCCCGGGCTCAACCCCGCGTCTTTTCGATAGGTTCTCAGGCGTTCACCGGCGGTCATGGTGCGCCTTCGCAGAATTCGCGATACGAGTAATGTTGACACAGAGCGATATTGTTCATATCGCTTAGCGCCATGACAGCCACACCGACCGCCTTTTTCGAGCCGATCATCCGCCGCTGGGACACCGTGCCGGCGTTCGCGGAGGATGTCGGGTGCTCCGAACCTGTCGCCCGGCAATGGATCCGCGGTGACAGCATTCCCGCAGCCTGGTTCGCGCCTGTCGTCCGCGCCGGTCTGAAGCGCGGATTCTCCGAGATTACGCTGGAGATGCTGGCCGGCCGCGCGGAACAGCGTCGGCTGGTTCGGGATGCGCAGAAGACGGCGGAGGCCGCCTGACTATGCGACCCGGGGGCAGCATCAATCTGGCGGCGAGGCGGGGACATCTCCCGCACGTCAGGCATTGCGTCCTCATCGTGTTGAGCCGGACCCAGTCGGTCTCGGTCAACTCGCCCACAGCGTGTCTGGCTCCGATGACCAGCATCGCCGCTTCGGTTGTCGTCTCGCAGTCTCCCGCCTCCGACCGGACCATGGTCGAGGCAAGCGTTACGCTCGCCATCTCGCCACCCTCTTACGACGCCCCCCGGCGCCTCCCGGCGACAGTGAAAGTCCGTAAACGGACGAATGGCAACGCTATTTTTGTTGCATGGCGGAAGAGTCATGGAGATGAACGGGCGCCTTTTCATCAACCCGTGAAATTCATTCAGAATTCGCCTGTCGCGCTAATCAGCCCCCCTGTCCGCGCGATCGGCGAAGTGGGGGCGGCCGGGTTCCAGCCCGGCCGTTCCCGCGAAACTTGTCAGGCTCGAGGTTGCCGCCTCGCTCCTGATCTCGGCATGGCGCCTGAACTGCGCCGCCGTCTTCGGCCCCTCAAACCGGGCCGCCGTGCGCCAGCGGGAAGCCGCAACACTGTGTTCGATCGCCGTCAGGATCCTCGGGTCCGCGTCCAACTGCATCTCTCCGCTCCCTTTCGACAGGTTCATCAATGACCATGTCGGGAGCGCATTGCATGGGAAGAAACCCGCACGTCTTGTCGGAGCGGTTGAGCGCATACCTGCGCCGGCGCACCAACGCCAAGGGCCTGGCTCGCAGCATCGGCTGTGATCCCCGCACGGCCGAAAATGTGCTGCAGGGGCATTGGCCATCTGCCCGTCACTGGCTCGGCATCGTCTCCGCGTTCGGGGCAGACGTGACCCAAGCTGTATTTCACCCGGAGGACGCCATTGCGCGCCTCGAAACAGAAGTGGAGCGCCTCGAACGTGAACTGGCCGATACTCGCGCCCGTGCGGCGGAGGTGGCGAGCTTTGCTCCTCGCCGGCCGACTGCTGTGGCTGCGTCTCGCTCGCGGACCTCCGCATGACGGCGGCCCCTGACCGCCTGAGCAACGAAACGCCCGACATCTTGATCGCGGCGTTCACGCATCGCCGCGTCAAGGCGGTGCGCGTGCTGAAGGAGGCGAAGAACACCGTCCGCCTGATCGACGCACAGGCGACGGCGATGGGCCTGCCTGTCGCGGGCATGAAGGGCGCCATCGGGATGATGAACGTCGACCCCGCCCGCATGGAAAGGCAGCAGCGCGAGATCGCGCATGTGCTGCGGTCGCTGCGGGCCGATGTCGAGATTGAGCAGCCGTCGCTGTTCGAGAGCACGACCGACGAGAGCGACGCCGACCGATCGCAGCGCCTGTGGCGCGCGGGCTGGTTCGCCGCGGTGATGGACCTGCCTCGTGACGGCGGCGGGTACACCGACAAGGATGACCGGGCCGATTGGCTGAGGGGCTTCGACGCCTTCCTCGCCGAGTTCGCGTCCCTGGAACTTACCGAAACCAAAAAGCGCGGACGGGTGGCGGCGAAAGCTGCCGGCTGAACCGCGCCTTGAGAATGAGGACGGACGAGATGACGCGAGAGGTGTGCGCCTTTGCCTTCTACGGCGCGGCTATCCCGAAGATGCGGGCCGGTCGCAATGGCGTCCGCTCGTTCACGCCGAAACGCAACATGGCGTTCGAGGCGCACATCCGGGCCATCGCGGCGGTGACCATGGCGAAGGCCGGGGCGGCGCCGACGCCCGACGCCTGTGTCGCCGAGATCGCGGTCGAGCGGGCCCCCCTAAAATCCTGGTCGAAACGGAAGGCGGTCGAGATGCGCGGTCAACCAATCACGGGCCGTCCTGACGTGGACAATCTGGCCAAGGCCATCCTCGATGCGCTGAACGAGATTGCCTACGAGGACGACGCCCAGATCTCCGACCTGCATTTCAGCCGCCGGTGGGGCGAGGTCGACTGTGTCCGCGTCCGCATCCTCCACGCCGACGGTCCCGGCGTGCTGGCGGAGGTGCTGTGATGGGCCGCCTTCACCCCACCCTGATCCGCTGGGCCAACGTCATCGGCCTGATCGCCAGCGTCGTCATCCTCGCTGCATGGGGGACCTGATGCCCTGCGTCGCTGAACAGGCGTGGGTCGCCATGAAATACGGCTCGAACCTGCATGCCCAGGCCAAGCGGTTCGGCGTCGATGCGGGATGCCTCGACCGGGCGATCTGGATATGGCGCGGGCGGGTCACGCGCTCCCTCCCAAGCGAGGGAGCCGTCGTGGTCCCGCGCGTCGTCGCGAGGCTCGCATCGTGAGCGCCTCCGACCCGCGCGGCACCGTCGAGCGCACATACCCGAACGCAGCGGGCCAGACTGTCGCGATCATCCGCTGGGTGCGCGGCACTGGCCCCGTGCAAGCCGTCGGCCAGTTCCGCGAGGGGCAGGCCGTGACAGTGCGCGGGGCGGAGGTCGTGGGGACGTGAGGGTGCTCGACCTGTTCAGTGCAGCGGCCGGTGGATGGTCGCTCGGGCTTCATCGAGCCGGATTTCAAACCGTGGCTGCCTGCGAATGGATCGACTGGCGCCGCACCCTCTATGCCGAGAACAACCCCGGAGTGCTGATTTATGACGATGTCCGCACGCTCACGGCAGACCGCCTGCGAGCCGACCTTGGATCTCTTCCCGACATCGTTGTTGGCTCCCCTCCCTGCCAAGACATCTCCAGCGCCAACACCAAAGGCAAGGGCGTTGAAGGCGAACGGTCGGGGCTCTTCTTTGAGGCCGTCCGCATCATCGGAGAGGTCCGCCCTCGTTGGTTCGCTCTTGAGAACAGCTCTAATCTCCGAACTCGAGGCGCTGACGCTGTGCTCGCTGCACTGGAGGCGATCGGCTACGCCTGCTGGGCGGCCGTGGTTGGTGGCGACGACATCGGCGCGAACCACGCACGCAAGCGGTCATGGATCATCGGCTGCGATGTCGAGCAGCTTGCCGACGCCCTGGGCGTCGGATGCGGCGCATGGCCCGGAGATCACCCAAGCGAACACACCGGGGGCCACGGGCGTCTCTCTGGTCACAACATTGACAATGGGGATGCTACCGACCCCGATGGCGTCGGACGGCATGTCGGACGGCAAGGGGGGCGGGGCGGGCTCGACCTATCCGTTCCGCAGAATTTTGGCCACGCCGCGGAAGACCGACGCGGATCGGGGCTTTCGGGGCGACGTGCTGGCGCAGATTCAGGGCCAGAACAACCGCCACGCCGGGATGATGTCGACCCCTCGCGCGTCGGACATGAAGGCGGGCAGCCACGGCGATGCCGGCAGGATGGGGACGGTGCGGCACCAGTTGCAAGTCGCGCAGGAGACGCTTCCGACGCCGACCAAGCGGGACAAGCGGATGGATGCGTGGTCGCCGGCGTACGACAAGCGGAAATCGCCGACGATGGACGCGGTGCTAGACGGCGCGATGACCGACCGGGCGCCGGACAAGTGGGCCTATGCGAGGCAGATCGCCGGGCTGCTTTCCAGCACCGGGCTGACTGGTCCCTCGATGACCTTGCCCGTCACATACGGCTGGATGATGGGCTACCCACCTGGGTGGCTAACACGCGCATTGCGGTCGGCGGTCCTCGCGGGACGGCTGCGGCAAGTCTCATCGTCGAAGCCTTCGGCGACGCCGTCCTCCCGCAAATCCCCGAAGCCATCGGCCGCGCCATTCTCCGCGTAGAGGCGGCTTTTGCTGCGGTGACCGCGCTGGACCGCGCCGCATGAACGCCTTTGCCCCCGTTCAATTCCCGGCGCCGGCCGATCCCTCCCCCGTGTCGCCCCTGCCCTCCGCCCTTGAGGCTGAGCAGGCGCTGTTGGGTTCCGTCATGTTCGAGAACGCTGTGCTCGCCCGGCTGGGCGAAGCGCCGACGCCTGCCGAATTCGGCGAGCCCTACCACGCGCGTCTGTGGGAGATTGTCGTCAGCCTGATTGGAAGAGACCGGCTCGCCGAACCCACATCTCTCGTCGCACGTCTGAGCGCCGATCCGGCCTATGAGGCGTTCGGCGGCCTGCGATACCTGGCTGACCTCGTCGACAAGGCCCCGCCCGCTGCGAACGCGCCGGACTATGCACGACAAGTCAGGGACGCAGCCCGGCGCCGTGAGATCATCCGCATCGCTGGGGAAGCCGCTCAGGCCGCCCGTGACCCGGAACAGGAGCCGTTCAGCGTCATCACCGAGACGGACGCGGCTATGTCCGCGCTGCTGGTGGCTGCGGCGCCGGATGGGCATACGCTGATCGGTGCCCGGGATGCGGCGATCGACCTTGTGCGCGCTCTCGACCACGAGGCGGAAACCGGATCGTCAGCCGGGATCATGGTCGGGCTCGACTGCATCGACGACAGCCTGCTGGGCCTGTTCCCGAACGAGCTGCTGATCCTCGCCGGTCGACCGTCCATGGGAAAGTCCGGCCTCGCCCGCATGATCGCCATGCAGGGCGCCCGGCGCAACCCAGGCCACCTGTTCCCGATCTTCGCCCTCGAGATGGACCGCCGGCAACTGTCGCGCCGGACCCTATCGCAACTGACATACGAGGCCGGCCGCGGGCTGCCCTACCGCGACATGAAGCGCGGCTCCGACGTGTCCGCCGATGACCGCGCCATGCTCGACGCCATGACCAAGCGCGTGCCGGAGAACCTGATCCTGGACGACACGGCCGTCCTGTCGATCGAGCACATCGAGCGCCGGCTGATCTCTCTGTCCCGCCGCGGCAAGATCGGCCTGGCGGTCATCGACTATCTGCAGATCATGGACCTGTCCGCCCTGCTGCGGATGGGCGTGAACCTGACGACAGCCCTGGGCATGGTCACGTCACGCCTGAAGCGGCTGGCCAAGCAGCTTGGTTGCACGATCCTTCTGCTCTCGCAGCTCTCGCGCAAATGCGAAGAGCGCGACAACAAGCGGCCGCAACTGGGCGACCTGCGCGACTCCGGCGCCATCGAACAGGACGCCTCGTCGGTGCTGTTCTGCTACCGCGACAGCTATTACCTCGAGCGCGAAGGCCCGCGGCGCAACCAGTCCCGCGAAGAGCACGAGCTCGCCGTCGCCGCCTCGCATCGCATCATGGAGGTCATCTGCGGCAAGTCGCGCGAGGGCCCGATCGGCACCACGCGCCAGATCTACCTCGCGGAATTCGACGTGATCGAGAACATGGGGATGGGGCGATGAGCGCGGCCCTGGCCACTGGATCCGTCCGGCATTCACTGAGCGACCGCAAGGACGACTGCTACGAGACGCCGGAACAGGCGACGATGACCCTGATGCGGGTCGAGCGCCTTCCGCGCGTGCTGTGGGAGCCGTCGTGCGGCCCCGGCGCCATCGTGCGGCTGCTGCGTGCAGCCGGGCATACGGTCGTGGCCACCGATCTGGTCGACTATGGCCTCGAAGACAGCGAGCACGGTGTCGACTTCCTGATGGAGTCGCGGGCGCCGGCCGGCTGCAAGGTCATCGTCGGAAACCCGCCGTTCAAACTGGCCAACGAGTTTGTGCGCCACGGCCTCACGCTGGCGCCGACGGTCATCATGCTGCTGCGTCTGGCCTATCTCGAGGGCGAGGGACGCTCCGACATCATCGACAACCACCTCCGCCGCGTCTGGCTGGGCCGTGAGCGCCTTCCGATGATGCACCGGCGGGGATGGGACGGCCCAACCATTGGCGCCGCCGCCATGCCCTTCGCGTGGTTCGTCTTCACCCAGAAACCGACCAACGGGCTGATCCGCATGCGCCGAACGTCGTGGAGATCCGCATGAGCAAGCCCTGGATGAAGTTCTACCCGGCCGACTGGCAGGCCGATCCTGCGCTCCGTTCGTGCGCAATTACCGCACGCGGTTTGTGGCTGGAGATGCTTTGTATCATGCAGAAATCACAGCCGGTCGGGCACCTGCTCGTGAACGGTAAATCACCGACGACGCGCGGCCTTGCGACACTGTGCGGAGCCACTGAGCGCGAGGTCGTGCGGGGCCTGGCAGAACTCGAAAGCGCGGGCGTTTTCAGTCGCTTGGATGATGGGACGATCTTCTCCCGGCGCATGGTTCGGGACGAAGAGCGGGCCGCCGAAGCGAAGGAGATCGGAGCGCGAGGGGGTAACCCGGCCCTTAAGTCAGGGGTTAACCCTCGGGATAAGGCAACCGATAACGGGGGGGATAAAGCCCAGAAGCCAGAGGCTAGAATCCAGAAAGAGAACGCGCGCGATGCGCGCTTGTCCGACGAGATCATTGATCTGGTCTGGTCCGATGCGCCCCCGAAAGCCCGTGAGCGATCGAGCAAGGCCGACGTTCGGCGGACCCTGGCTGCAGCCGTCAAACGTGGCGGCGAGGTCGACAGCATCATGCGCGCCCTGAAAGCCTACTGGCGGTCGGAGGACGCATCGAAGGATGACGGAGCCTACGCCAAGGGCATCCATCGCATGATCGAGGGCGACAGGTGGCGGGACTGGGCCAGTGCGCCGGCTGGATCCACGATCAACCCTGCCGACGAGCCGATCAACTGGGCCATGCGGATGACGTTCTGGCGCAAGGACGGCACCTGGCTGGGCGCATGGGGCCCGACGCCGCGTGAGAAGGGCTGCCAGTGCCCGTCCGATCTGCTCGAGGCGGTGTGACATGGCGCTCAAGAAGCACGAGCGGGAGGCGTTCGAGATCATCCGGGACATGGTCGGGCCGCATGGAATGATGACCCGCACACAGCCCGGCGGGAAGCATCTGGCCGTGGTCGTCACCATGGCGGACGGCACCGACCACAAATTTCCGATCGCCAGTTCGCCGAAGAACGTCGGCAACATGCTCGGGAACGTGCGTCAGGAGGTCAACGCATGGCTGGACCGGGTCGGTGTTGGGAGTGGTCGGGGCGCTCCGCCGGCAAAGCCACGGAAGCGACGGCGCCAGGGTCGCGTCAGGTCGACCGTATGGCGCTACGAGGTCGGCGGGTGCCGCATTTCCGAAGACCCGTGGGCCGCGCTGGCGGTTCTGCTGGAAAAGTGAGGCTCGCCGCACCGGAGGCCAGACACAGAGACGCCGGCCGAAGCGAAGAAAGTCCGCATCGACCGGCGCGAGAGGGTGACGGATTTTGCTGTCGATTAAGAGTCGGCTGTGAACCCGTGCGGCCGGAAGCCTGTCAGGAACGCCTCGACCGCGACCGTCACGGGCCCGGTCACTTCACGGGCGCCGGACTCCATGTCGCGCACCCGGTCGGGCCCTTTCGTCTCGACCTGGGCAAGGCGAAGAGCTCGCGCCATGTCGCGAAAGCTCCAGCCCATGGCGAGACGCGCGGCTTTCATGTCCGCGCCGGTGGTGATTTTCAAAACAGGCTCCCTTGGCGTTGCGCCGTTTCATCCCATAGGCCGCCACATGGCAAGGGCGCGTGGCCGTGGCGTTGCTCGCGCCGGTTCCGTTCGGCCTCGAGCTGGCGAGCTGAGAGGGGAACCGGGGCGACACCGGGGATCAGGGATTGATCCGCGGCGCCATCGGCCAGGGTGACTGGTTCGGAGGCGGGTTTGAGGTGAAGGCCCTCAATCCATGAACCGGGATAGGTCCGCATCAGGCCGCTGGCGTGCTCCATGGCGACGCTATGCGTTCCGAAATAGTGAGCGATCACGCCGCGCGTCCCGTCCGGCGCTTTCGCCATCACGCGACAGATGAACGTCGCGCCGACATTGGCCGCCGCCTCGAGGCGATCGGCGGGAAAGGGGGCTTGATTTGCCATCACGCCGCCTCCCCATAAGCCCACGCATCAACCGACTCCGGCCAGGTTTCCGCATAGAGCGCGTCAACGTCGTCCGGTTCCGGTTCCACATAGGGCGCCCATTCCGATTCCGCGGGATAGCAGGGCGTTCCGGCTATCTCGCGCTCAATGGCCGCCAGCAGCTCGACCACACCGACACGGTGCAGGTCGTCATCCATGCCGGCACCGTGCGCCAGTGTCGGCGAGGCATACCCCGCGACGTAGCCCCGCTCCGCTGCGAGATCGGCCGCGTAGTCCAGCGCAAGGCCGGTGTCAGTGACCAGCTTGCGGCGGAACGATGCGCGCCGGTGCCATAGATGCGCGCCCATGCTCTTGAGATCGCCGCCCGTATCGCGAAGGCCGCCGGCACGCGAGAGGAACTCGCACAGGGACATAGGCGCGCGTTCGGGCTTAATCGCGACGCTAGGGCCGGATTCCGGGGCGCCCAGTGCCTTCGCCAACGTCCGGGCGGCTATGCGCCAGTCGGCGCGCTTGTGTGTGGCGTTGGCGGTCGCGAATGCCGCTTGTCCGGCCGCGTCCGTGGTGATCAGCGCGAGAGCCTGAGCCGCCATGCGCCAGCGTTTGCGCGAGCCCTCTTGTCCGGCCTTCGCTTCCGCGTCGGCGTACAAGGTCATTCCGTCTTTCATCATCGTTCCTTTCGGCGCCCAGTGTGGGCAATGCGGACTCTAACCGTCCGGCAAACCCGCCCCGTTGCCAGGGCGGGAAAGCGGGGCGGTTAGGCGGTGATCGTTCCGTGAACGCGCCACACGGGAACGTCAGTCCGGCGCGCGTTGTGAATCTCGGTTGCTTTGCCAGGGTCGAAACCGGGCCCGACGTGGTCGACCTTCGCGAACGGCGCGACCAGGGCGGCAACCTTGAGCGCCGACGCCTCGCCATAAAGCGTCACGGTCAGCGTTCCCAAGCGCCCGACAAAAACGCGCTTTGCCGGGATGCGCTGCAGCTCCAGCAGCCGCGCGATCTTGTCGCGGATGAGATCGTGAAGTTCGGCCATGGTCAGACCGCCTGCAGGACTGTGAAACCCTGGCGCTCCAGCTCGCGCACCCATTGGCCGGCGTCCATCCCGGCGGCGGCCAGGCGCAGCATAATGCGGAGGGCGTGCAGGGATTGACGGCGCGCGGCGTCGTGGTCATCGACCGCAGGAACGGGGATCCGGTCAATCGCCTCCGCGACAGCGGCGCTGGCGCTGTCATAGCCCCCGCCGCAGGCCCGGCCGCGCACCATCGGCAAGCCGATCATGTGAACATAGGCGGTCACGGCGGCCCCGACTTTCAGGGCCACGGTTGCGACCCGCTCGCCGCTTTGCAGGATCACATAGGCGGAGACGTTGGCGAACGCGGCATCGTGTTGCTCGTAAATCTTGGTCATCTCGGTCTCTCCCATAGGCGCCCCGTCGCGGGGCATTGCGAACGCTCCAGGCGTTCAAGAAACCCGCGCCGGTGACAGCGCGGGAGACTTGAGCGTCTAGCGGCCGGCGCGCTCATAGTGGCGCTGATAGGCCGCCTCGGACTGGTAATCCCAGTACCCGCCCTTGATCGCCACGATCAGGCGAGCAAGCCACCGCGGGCCGAAGATCAGAATGTCGGAGGGTTGGTTGGCTGCGTGGCTGCAGTCGAAAACGCGGTAGGTTTGCATTGTTTCGGTCCTAAACAGGCGCCCGGTTCGGGCTGACGAACGATATAAAACATATCGGTGCGGGCGTGTCAACTCGCATGGCGTGGCCCTACGCGGGGCCGCGTGTTACGCATACGCGAGGAACGATAGGATTGGTGCGCTATGGCGATGAACTGGAACCGGGCGAAGGCGCGCAAGCCAGGTGACGCCGCATTCCCCGACGACAAGGCCAGCCCGGGCGCATGGACCCACATACCGCGCGAGCCGGTCCGCGTGATGACGGACGACGAAAAGCGGGCCTTTCTCGCTACCCGGCCGGACCTCGCCGCGCGCTAGGCTTGCGCACATAGCGCCGATCAGTCTCCCGCCGCCCCCCCTTGCTGCGAAGGCCCCGACCGCGCGCCGCCATGGCCTCAAGCGATGCGGCCAGCAGGTCTAGACACCGTTGCGCCTGGCGGTGCTCAAGCCCCGCCTTCCCGCTATCCCGGATCCGCTGCAATGTCCGCGCCGGCATGCCCAGGGTCCGCGCCATGTGAGACACCCACAAAGGCCCCGCGACCGCCTCCGCCAGCTCCGAAAACTCGATCGATCTAGGGCGCCAATCGTTGACCATTGTGGCCAATGGTTCGCCACCCCCTCGCCCAAGTCAACGACAATCGACGCTGATTCGCGCCGGTCCAGCCCCGCCTAATCAATGACTTAGGCCCGGTGCATTGTTCGCCCCGCGCAAAATCAGTCAAAACCTCGCAAGGGACGCCCCACGCCTCGCCCGCGCGCACCTCCTCACCCTCACCGACGGATCAGCCGCCACCCATGGCAACCCGCGCACAACAGGCCACCGCCGCAGCCTCAAAGGCCGAACGCGCCGCAGCTCTCACCACCCTAGCCGGCGAACCGCTCCCTCTCCCCACCGACCGACGCACCGAACCGGCCGAATACACCGACGACCTCCCCGCCGAGGTCATCGCACTGGGCACCAACGGACTCACAGACACCCAGATCGCCGATCACCTCGCACTGTCAGCCGATGCACTGGCGAGCATGGCGAAGGCGCATTCGCCGCTCGCCGACGCGCTCTCTCGCGCGCGAACCGCGGCGCAAGCGTGGTGGGAGGAACAGGCGAGGCGGGCGCTGATCACCGAGAACAACCGGTTCCCGGCTGGCGCGTGGGCTCAGGTCATGAAGGCCCGGTTCGGCGGATACGATGACCGGCCTACGGTGACGATCGACCTAGGATCGCTGGTCGTCATCCAGCGCGGCCAGCCCGAACCGCTTGGGGAGCGGGCGGCGCATGGTGCTAAGCCATTGATCGACGGACACGCCGTCAGACTCGGCGACAGTCTGACGGGCGAAGGGACGGGGCAATCCAACCTCCCCGACCCGGACGGCGGCGAGCTGCACCCAGACGGCGCGGATCCCCGGCCCGACGGGGGGTAGGGGGAAAAACGGGGCCGGTACCACACCCACGG
>Ga0181343_1001020_pt1 | contig 11418 bp, 7 predicted proteins | sample Su13VDMLBSD_FD_130110 | JGI IMG/M metagenome (GOLD analysis project Ga0181343, IMG submission 130110) | Freshwater viral communities from Lake Michigan, USA - Su13.VD.MLB.S.D | ecosystem: Environmental > Aquatic > Freshwater > Lake | place: USA: Michigan | collected 2013-07-15 | reverse complement strand
GTAAAGAACTTAGTACGCATTAGTTCTTTCTTAGTTTTACGAGCATCTTCTTCAGCTTTAACAAGATCTGGATGATCTTCTTTTACTTGCATATATAATTTATCATCACTACCATCAAGAGGTCTTCCAAGTTTTAGTTCTACTTCTTTAGTATATTTTTCAAATAAAACTCTTGCTTTTACTCTAGAAACAATAGCATTATACATAATGTCTAATTCATCTTTTGGTATCTGTCCTATTTGTAAATCAAAAGTTTGATGTTCATTTTTTAGATATTTTAAATTTTGTTCATCAAACTTTTCTGAAAGTTTTGTACCTTGTACCCAAAGCTGTCCTTCTTTTTCTCTTCTTTTTACAAGACCGCCTTGAACTTCTTTTTTACCTGTCTTTTTATTTAATCCCTTATTATATAATTTAAGAGCTGTTGGTACATCAACAAATCTTTCTTTATCTGATAATGCTTTTGTTATTGTTTCAAAATTTGGTTTACCATAAAAATATTCACCATAATTATATGCAAATGAAACAATAGCCGCTTGTTGATTTTCGTTCATATCATTCCAAGTTGGTATTCTTTTTTCTAAAGTTGGAATAATATCATTATAAATTTTATAATTAGCCATATCAACAGCTTCTTCTTCTGTTACAGTATCTCCTTCTTTTACTGGAGTACCGTCTGAATATCTTGTTGTTCCATAACCAACTGTCCAAACACCGCCTTTATCTTGATATGCCTGTAGTTTTAAACCCTCTCCAGCTCCTTCTTTATCTGCCAATATTTGCCACCAGATATCACCTTGTTTATCACTAACAGCACCGGGAGATATTTGTTTATTTTCATTTGTCATTACTTCAGGTTTGTTTGTTGTATTTACATTAGAATTAGTAGAACCAGCTGGATTAAATTCGTTTTTAAAAACTGGTAATCCCTTTGTTTCAGCTGCTTTTTTTTGTCTATATGGCATTACTTTTCTTGGTAGTTCTGAAATTCGTGGTGAGCCTTCTCTTGCTCCAGAACCAAAAGTAAGTGATCTATTAATATAGTTAAAGTTTTTATTTACTGAATCATATACTAATTCTGATTGAGTACTAGACACAATGCCCATATCGGTATACTTTTCTGATACAGTAACATTAGGAATAATGTCTCCTTTCATATCAATAAAATCCCATACTTCATTTTTATGATCTTGCATCCAAGAATATCCTTCTCTTGCCAAAGGCTTTTCTAGTTTAGGGTTTACTCCTATATTAGCAGGAGGAAATGGATTTAGATTTACTCTTTGGTTTGTAGTTGGATTATATATTGCAATAGGTTCTACAATATTTCTTTGTCCAACTTCAAGATCTCCGTCATTAAAAGTAAATGAGGAAGGTTGAAAAACATTATCTACTTCATTTTTATTTTCAGAGTTTCTTAAAAACTCAATTCTATAAGAACCTAGTGGTCGCCAAACTCTTTGTAGTGCTAGTTTAGCTGGCTCTGTTTCTGTTATATGGCTTGCGCTATTTAAACCAATTTCAACCATTGTTGCTGCTGTTAACTGTGGTTTATCTAAAGTAGACATTAAAAAGTTAATTCTAGATTGAGCAATTGTTCCGGGTGTTTCTCTATTATCTTTTTGTGCTGTAAAGATCCACTCTTTAATTTTTGGATCATTTAGCACTAATTGTTTTCTTTGTTCTACTGTTAAGTTTTGATCATATGCTTTGAATAAAGGATCTAATACACCCATTAATTCTGTTGATCCCTGAACATCATAAACAGTAGAAGTACCGGGCATAGCTGCTGCTACATATCCAAGCATTACTTCTTTATTGTGTGGTTGAATTTTTTCTTTTTCATCATCTGTTGTTGGAATATATGGTTTACCGTTTTTAATAATATGAGAAGGTAAACTATTATATGCAACAGATTCTAGTGTTTGTTGTGTTCTTAAAGCTGGACTTAGAACATAATTTGTTTCAGCTCCTACTGGATTTAGGTTACTAGTAGAAGAATCTGTATAATGAAAAGCATCATTTGAAATAACAGTTTGTTTTTTACCAGCACTATTTAAGGTAGTTACTACACGAACACCCATCATATCAGAGTATTGTTTAGCTATTTCTACTATTTGTTCTGGTGGAGTATCTGTAGGTGATCCCATTGTTGCTAAAATAATAGGACTAATAAGATCAAATCCTTCTTCGCTATTAGCTATTAGATCAGTTATCTGATTATAATCCCACAAATAGTCTTTACCCAAATGAGCTGCCCATAAATCTTGTGTAGTTTCAAAGTTTGGATATTGTTCTGTAATTCCTTGAACATCTCCAGTCCAAGAACCTATTCTTCCGTTTGTTGCTAAATATCTTGCTGCTTCAAGCATAGTAGCCATTTTCTTACTACCTTCAACACCGTCAGCTTGTCTTAGTTTTCTTAAACTTGATTCATAATCTCGTTCAAATTTTTCGTAGTTTTGTAACAATACTTTAGGATCTAGTTTAGATTTTTCTTTACCAGCAATATCAAAACCACTAGGAACATTTCTAGATACCCATCCAATAAATCTAGATGTTTTCATTATATCATCTCTAGTAGCTATATCATTATTTGATAGTGCTGTTTGTGCTGATGTTTTAGACCACCTAGATAAATCTTCTCTATTAACTGCTTCAGCGTTTGAAAAAACTGCTTCTAAAAATCGTTCTCTTCCTTGCGGATCTCTTAAATAAAAAGACATTTCACCAGCCGCTTTTTCATCAAAGCCGGGTTTAAATACACCAGCCCAAGTTACTGGAGATACTTTTCTATTTGACATAATATCTTTAAAAAGTTTTCCAGTATACTCTCTAACTTGTTCTCTAGAAGCACTAGCTGGATTAGTAGCTACTTGTGCTGCATAAGTAGAAGCATCCTCTTTTTCTCTAAGCATTGTTTGAGCGTTTGCTGTTCCTCTTGCTGCTTCTTTTGTATTTTGTTTTGCAGAAATAGTATGTTCATATATTTTTTGTTGAACTTGATATGGAGCTACTACTCTTCCATCTTCACCAAAACTAATACCATATGTTTTTAAAAATTCTTTTTGTACATCACTCCACAAGACTTCTTGTACTTTACTATCATCAACTAAATTTAATCTATTAGTAGTTGGGTTATTATCAATAGGTAGTACTTTATAGAAAGCTTGTTCAACAGGATCTAAAGAGTCTTCTGTTTTACCTATTAGTTCTAAAAATAAAGATTGTGTTGGTGGTCCTTTTGTTTTAGTTACTTGTCTATAATTAGCTAATTGTGAATAAAGTCCATTAAATTTTTGTTGCCAAACTTCATAATTTAAAACACCCTTTTCAACTGCCTTTGTTAAAATAATTTGTTCTTTTTTAGTAGCTTCTTGTTGAGCAAGTGTTTCATATGTTTTTGATAAAGATGCAAATCTACTTTGATTTTCTTTATTTAAAAATATAGGATTGGTTCCAGAATAAGTTTCATACATTAAGTTTAATTTTTCATTAACTAAACTTTTTTGTAGTGCTGTAAAATCTTCTACTGTTTTCCAATCATTATTACTTTGTGCATTAGCAATTCCATAAGAAATATTAGAAAGTTCTTCATCTATTCTTTCTAATCTAGATAGATTATAATCAAAAGAAGTATTTGGATTTCTGTTTAATCTTTCTTGTTTTCTTTCTTCAACTGGTTTAACTGGATTAACAGTTGGATCTATTGAAGCTAGTGCGTATATTTGTTTATCTGCTTTAGCATATAGTGTATCTAGTTTAGTAGTATACTCATCTGATGTAAGCTCGCCGTTAGCTAGTTGTTCATATAATAATACTACTTGAGAGTCTACATTATCTAAAACTTTATCTGCTTCGTTTTTTATAGATGAGTTTAAAGAAACAAGATAATCTGATTTACCTTTATAAAAGGTTAAAATATTTTGTCTATCTGGTTTACCATTAACATTATCTTGCATTTCAGTAAATCTATAATCATATTCTTGTTTTACTTCTACAGGTGTTTTACCGTCAATAGAACCAAAACCTCGTTTGCTACTTTCATTATAAGCAGATATAGAATTTTCCCAATTAATTTGATTATATTTAGTTACTTGATTTGAAAACTCTTGATTAGTTAAATCATAGTATCTGGTAAACTGAAGTAGACTATCCATATCAGTTGCTGGTAAAGAAAGGTCTGATGGATCAAAACTAGTTACACCATCTTCCGGCATGATTTTATTAATGTTATCATCACTAAAACCTTGTCGAACTAAAGCTTGTCTTGTAGAGTCTTTTAGTTTTCTTGATTGTTGTTTATAAAAATCTTCAAGTTGATAATCATTAAATGCTGGGTCTGGTTTTTCTACAGCAATTTGTTGTATTTTATTCATATCATCTTGAGCATATTCTCTTCTTCTTCTTAGTCCATACTTTTGAAGATCTTCATAGATATTACCAGCAACACCAAATGCTTTAGATCCTAAAGCATACCAATCTAAACCATAATCAATTTGACCAATCCATTGGTTTGGTGAAGGCATTGATACTTCACCCTCAACATATTGAGGTGCTTGTACAATCTGTGTTTGAACTTGTGGTGTTTTTACATCAATAGTTGCAGGATTAATAATTAATTGTTCAGGTGTTGGGGGCATTATCTTCTCCTAAGAAATCTTTATATTCATTCATAGCCATCCAAAGTTTTTTTACTAAAGCTTCATCAGAGTAAGCTCTACCAGCATTCATTTCTCCAACCAAACCTTTTTTAATTAAAGTTGAATAATCTGGTTTTGCAAACATACTAAAAGCTTCTTTCCATTTATCTTGTTCAAAGCCACCGCTTTCTAAAACAGAACTAGCAAAACCTTCAGATGCTTGATTATCAAGATTAATTTTATTTCTATTATTAGTTAAGTTTGTTTTAACAAAGTTAGAAATAAAATCTGGGGCTAACTCATCAATCATTACTTGTTCATTAGTAGATGGTGTTCCATAAGGATCATTGCTATATACTTGTGATCTATCTTCTAAATCAAAAGCAGGAACAAACTGTCCGTTTTTAGAAACAACACCAAACCTTCCATTAAAAGCATCAGCAACATCTAATAGATTCATTTTTTCTAGTTTCATTAAATCATCTACATGTGCTGTATCGCCTACATCTGGATCTAATTCTCTATCTAATAGTTTATTTAATCTAGAATATAGATTATCTTTATAGACTAACTTTGCTTTGTTAAGATTTGTATCAGCGTTTCTAGTAGAAAAACTTTGTAGGTCATCTTTAAATTCATTTGTTAACCAGTTAGGCCACTTTGAAACTTTATCTCTAAGAAAGTGTTCTTTTTCTGTTGGTGTTTGTAGAAGTTTTAGTTCATCTTCAGTTCTTTTAATCAAGTTATCTTTAACAGTTTGTCTATCATTTGGGTTAAATGAAAGGTATTGTTCCCAATACCATTCTTTAAATTCTTTATTAGTTAATGGAATTGATTTAGTTTGTTCAACAAAAGTTTCAAAAGCTTTATTTGAATTTTTTGGATACATTGCTTGAGCAGTAGCTTTAATGCTGTTTACTTTTTCTTTTAGTTTAACAGTATTAATTTTATTAGCTGCTTCATAATTGTTTTCAGCAGCGTATGTACTACCAGAAGCAATCTGTTGTAGTTTAGATAGTTTATCTGAGTTCATTTATTATCCCATTCTTTCACTAAAGGGCATTGGTGCAGCCTCTCCACCTCCAGTACCACCTCCACCAGCCATGCTTCCATACATTAAAGCACCGCTAATACCTGCCTGTAGACCACCTAATGCAGCAGAACCAATTATAGCTGCTGTGTTTCCACCACTAACTGTACTAGTATCTCCGGGTAAGAATGATTGTAATTCTTGATAATTAAAATCTCTTTGAGCAAGTCTATTTTGATAGACTGTTTCAATATCTCTTAATTGATTCATTCTGTTTATACGAAGATTTGCCATGTTTGTAGAAGCATTTGATAGGTTTTGTCTTAATAAAGCTCTTGCAGTACCAGAAGATGCTGAAATATTTCTACCAGAAATACTAGATAGCAAAGCTGAATTAACTTGATTTGTTTGTTTACTAAACTGACTTTTGGAATTATCAAAACCAAACTTAGAATAGACTTCTTGCAAAGCTCTTTCGTTAATAGCAGCTCTTTCAATGGCTTTATTATTAATAGCCTTATTAAGATTTTGTCTATTTATAGCTCTATTGTTTGCATCTACTTGCCATCTTCTTTGAAAGTTTGCATTTTCAGCTTGCATCTGCTGAAGTTTAGCTTGTGCTTGTGCTTGACTCTGTGCTCCAAGACCACCAAGTAGTTGTTGTCCAAAGCCTAAGCCTCCCATAATTCCACCAACAGCCAACATTGACATTGGTTCCATTTATCTTAATCTCCTTTTAACAACTTTTGGATATTCTTTTTTATTTAGTAGTGGTTTTCCGTTTACTATAATAGCACCACTAACAGTTTCTCCTAACAAACCTAAAATTCTTTTATTGCTTAACCACTCTTTAATGGTTTGTTTATATTCTTGTTCTTTATTTCTTTCTATTTGATCGTCTGGATTAATAGATAAAGAATCTTGCCAGTAAGAAACAGCACTAGATAGAATATCTACTCTATCGTCATGTTTTAAACTGCCTCTTCTTTCTGTAATTCTAGTTATTTGCTTTTGATTTTCAGGATCTTTAATTGCTTTAGTATTGAAGATTAACTTATGCATTGCCATTATTGGTTCTAGACTTCTAATAATTCTAGTTTCTTTTGCACCAGTTACTCTAAAGTCTTCAACAGCAACTTGACCACAAAGTTCAGAAACTACTGGCTTAAGTAGATTACAATACATAGCATCACCAAAGTTAGACTCAACTCTGATTACTTTAATATCATATTCATAAGCAAGCTTTGCAATTTTTCTTAATAGTACTTCTTCGTATCCACCTTGCAACCCAAGCAATTCATGTATGACCACATAGCCGTTGACAAATGATGCAATACAAATAGCTGTTTCGTCTGATCCACGGCCACTAGGGTCAACAAACATGGTAGTCTGCACATACGGTATAAAATTATGGCTAATCCATTGTGGTTCATATATAAGATCTCCGCTAATACCATAAGATTCTATTTTTTTAACAGTACGTTTTTCCCAAGTAATTTTTTCTGGAAACAATTCAGGATTAACTTCCATAACAATTAAATCCTCTAACTTAAGGGGATACTTAGCTCTATCACTAAGGGTAGGATCTAATTTATAATGTAAAGAGAATAACCTAGGACCAATCTTAGCTTCTCTAGACTTAAGAACATCTAAAGGGAATCTCTCTGGTTGTGTTGATTCTCCTACTTCTAGGTCCAACTTTAGGATATACTCTGCACAGTTATCTATTTCACCGGGAACATCTGGATTTGGGACTATTGCTGGAAACTTAACGATAGGATATGAATTAGAAAGTTTAATATAAATACTATCTGTTGATTGAAATGTTCCTAGAATACGAATACAACCATCTTCTGTATTGTTTCTGATTTGTTCTAACTCAGCTAACTTATTTAAAAGTTTTTCTCTTGCATAAGGTGTATCAGCATTTTCTTCAATCTCAACATCGTCTGCAATAATATCATCGGCGTGGCTACCAGTAATTTGACCAGTAATACCTTTAGCATAACAAGATAGATCCTGACCAAAGATAGTTCTAGATCCTACATTAAAACCAAATGCGTTATCTTTATCAAACTCTTTTGGTTTTAAATACTCACAATAAGGAACAACATCTAGTATTTTTCTAACTTGACCAATAAATTTAATAGCTCTATCTGATGTTGCAGATATAACCATAATAGTTCTATTAGAGTTTGTTAATAATCTCCAGCTAGCAAAACAAGCATTGATTACTGATTTACCAGCACCACGGCCTGCTTGTAATTGAAAGTCTTTTGGTCCGTGTTGCATTACTTCTGCCATTGCATATTGTAATGGGGTTGGTTCACCAAGACCAAGATACTTAAAACAAGCCCATAGGTGATTTCTAAAGTCATCAATCATTTCTTGCGGTGCGTGCATACATCCTCCAAAATAAGAACTACAACAATTATGTCATAGTTCCTAGTTATCAGCCGTTGGCTGCTTTAAATTTAAATGGAGCCTTGGAAGCCATCTTAGCTTCTAGCTCATCCAAGGTATCTTTAGAGATACCATCCAGTACCTCTCTATTGTCGTTTATAAGCCCTCTAATGACCGTATAAAGCCCCGGAGTACATCGGGTGGGGTCATCTAGGTCTAAGAGCAGCTGGCTCAGTAAACGGTCGTTAAGGCGTTTAATGAGATCCTTGTTATCGGACATATTCAGCCTTTGATCCAAGTCTTGATCTTATCAACACTTACGATATGACCAGCTACATAACCAGCAAATAACATAAAGCAACCAAACCAAACGCTTCCTAAAAATGATGACATATTATTCTCCTTATAAAGAAAAGTCTCTAACATATACTTTAAAAACTGTAGATTGTGTAGATGTTGGGGTTGCTCGTAATCTCATTTTAGTATTACCAGTACCTCCAATATCTACTGTATAGGTTGCATTAGCACCACCTATATTTATATCACTAATGGTTGCTGTAGATACAGTTGTATTACCATTGTGTATTGCATTTATTTCTGTTAATTGATATTTTCCACCTGTAGTATTAACAGCTTGAATAATAAACTTAGCACCTCTAATACTAGATTTATCTACTTGTAATAAGTTAATTTGAGTTGTAGCTGTTGTTGTAACTGTTGCTGAAAAACCAAAACTTATATCAACTCCAGAAACAGTTGATATAAAATTTGAAGATGAAATTTGAGGAGTAACAACACTAATACCATTAAAGTTTGCAATATAACCACTAGGATCAATAAATAGATATTCTCCACTAGTTACTCCAGAAACATCACCAATAGCAAGACCAGTAGAACTGTCTAAATTAATTCCACCGCCGTAATCAAGAATACTAATTCCAGCAATACCTAAAATTGATGCAACATTTCCTGCTGATACTAAAGTATCACCAGCATTTCCATCTACAGATATATAAGTTGATCCAGATGAAATTTCACCAATAGAAACATATGCTCCTGTGGCATCATTAATTGCTAAATTAGTTCCTGATATTGAAGTTGCAGTAGCCGCTCCAATATTTGGAGTAACTAAAGTTTTATTAGTTAATGTTTCTGTACCAGTTATTGTTGCAATATTTAATGAATTAATAGTAGAATTAATCCATTGTGATGTACTAGAGTCATATCTTAATAAGTTATTATTAGCAGCACTAGTAATTGTAACATCACCAAAGTCATCAATAACAGAATAAGAAACACCGCCACCACCAATATTTGCAGTATTTCTAAATAAACCTGATGCAATAAACTTAGCATCTGTTGCATTATTTAAAGCAGTTGCGTTTCCTTTTACAATTAAATAACCAAGAAATACACCTTGAGTTGCTGTTGCATCGTTTTCAGAGAAAGTTTCATATTGAATATTTGCTTGAGCTGATTCAATTGAATTATATGCCTGTCTTCCATAATAAGAACCCATAACTAAAGGTTGATTTGGAAGAGCAAATAATCTTTGTACTGTATATTGACCACCAGATACAGAGTTTAAAGTACCTGTTCCATCATCCCATTTAGTTGGATCTATTGCTGAATTAACAACTGTAGTAAAACCACCAGAACCATTTCTATACCAACGATATACGGTTGTTACTGGATTTGCGTTTGTATCTGTAACAATATTAGGATTATTTGGATCTGTTGGATAGTTTCTACCAAGTGCATACGATTTACCAGAACTTTTATTTATTTGAAGATTAGCACCATTTGCTGATATTTCATATCCAGATAATTTTAATGGACCGAATGCTCTAATAAACGGGTCCATTTGAGATGGTTGTCCATATGAAACATGTGGATATGCTTTTGCAATATTAATAGTTGCTCTATCTGGATGTACTAAAGCACCTAGTGGAATCTGAGATTCATATTGTGTGTCAGTCCAAGCACTTGTTTGTTGTACAATATTGCCACTAGAATTTATTGAAACCCAAGTTTCATCAGCACTTGCTAGATTGGTTATAGTAATTCCTGTTTGTGCTGCCCAAGTTACATTTGTTACAGTTGGGTTTGGCATTGCAATAAGAGTAGCGCCAGTATTAACGATCATGCCAGCACCAGCCGTAATATCAAACTTACTAGGATCACTTACATTTTTACTGATAATACCTCCATATAGAACACCTGTTTGTAAGTTTTCTATAAGACGATCATTTGGAACTCCATCCCAATTACCATAAAAGTTAACAGCAGTTACATCTCCAGTAGTGGTTGTATAATTACCAGAAGAATCTATAAGATCTACTGGTGGGTGGTTTATAGAAAAACCAGCCCTTCCATTAAATTTTTGAATAGCCATATATTATTCCTTATTCAACTGCAATATAACCAGTACTCCAAACTTTATCAACACCAACAGTACATAAAGCGGTAACTCTATGAAACATCCTTGATGTTGATAAAGGAGCAACACGCAATTCAAATGCTTTATCTACAGAGTCATAAGCTACACTGTAAACTGCAAAATCAGAAACTGAAGTATATGTATTACCATATTCTACAAAATTAACTGAAGGGTATTGAGTTGTATTAAAATTTTCATAGTCGTGATTTAAAGCTGCTAATATTTTTGTAATTTTTCTTTTTGTTAGTTTTGTTGGTAAGGTAGAACCAGTAGTATTTCCTACTTCTGTTTGAATAGTAAACTCAATACAACCAATAACATTATAATTATTGGTTGCTAGGTTTCCTTCATATAAAGGAAATTGCATTATAGGAACAACTGTTGTGCTTCCAGTTAATAGATTTGCTGTTACAATTTTAGAAGTAGTATCAATATAAATAGTATTTAAGACTGGTCCATTGTTAAAAACAAGAGTACCAGTTCCTGTTTCATCTGTAATAACTTGTGCCAATTGTTCAGAAGAAGTTAAACCAAACTGATTTAATCCTGCGTTTTTTAAAGCATAAGCACTATCTGGTAAAGCTGTTATAGAACCCTTTAAATTACCTCTATCATGTGTTTGCTGATTAAGATCAACTGGTCTTCGTCCGGGCATAGATTACTCCTTATCTTTTAGTTTTTCGTTCTTTCTCTAGTTGCATCCGTTCTCTTTCACGCTTTCTTTTTTCCATTTCCATTCTTTGTCTATCAGCTTCAATAGCTCGTAGTTCCATTTCTTTTTGTTTTTGTTTCATTTCAGCCATACGCATAGCTTTTGTTCGATAAAACATACTCATTTTTTTTGTTCCTTTCTCCACGCAGCATCAAACTCAGGATCACTAAGTCGTTTAGCTGCAATCCAT
>Ga0181343_1001019_pt1 | contig 11426 bp, 8 predicted proteins | sample Su13VDMLBSD_FD_130110 | JGI IMG/M metagenome (GOLD analysis project Ga0181343, IMG submission 130110) | Freshwater viral communities from Lake Michigan, USA - Su13.VD.MLB.S.D | ecosystem: Environmental > Aquatic > Freshwater > Lake | place: USA: Michigan | collected 2013-07-15 | reverse complement strand
TCTGTGTAGCGCATAGATTAAGCGTTGCTCTTTTCCACCCCCTTGCCGGTCGGCAGTTCAGGTTGCGGGATCGACTTACCGTCAGTCGCACCTTGCGCCAGCCGCTTGTGCTGCGGAACCGCTGCGCTTTGTTGCTGTTGGTCTTCGTTTGCCATATTGCCTCCTTATCGGATCAAACCACGTTGCACTGCTTCTTGCAGGGTAGTCACAGACTCTGCCTGCTCCTTCTTCAGCTTTGCCGCTTCAAGCGTCAAATCCAAAGTATCCATGCGCTCTTTGGTCAGGTTGTTCTCGGTATTCATCACAACCTTCACTTCCCGATCATCCGCGCTATCTTTTGCGTCCTGCTGCTGTTTCTGAGCCTTCAGCGCCAGTTCACCCTGATCACGCTGCGCTCTGCGTTGCGTCTCAGCCATCGAAGACTCGAGAACCGCTCTGGCATCAGGCGTGAGCGGCACATTCTGCTGGCCCTGCTGCATCTGCTGCATGACCTGCAGGAGCTTTTGCAGGACGGGCGTAAATTGAGCGAATTTCTCCTGAATATCCAGCGCAACATGGCCAGATGCGGCAGCCATAGCCCTGTCGATCTCCGGAGCCAGTTTCGTATCCTCGTACTTCTTGTTCTTCAGATCCGAATTACTCAACGCATACTGCCTCATGCTCTGGGTGTACCAAAGCATCATGTGCTGCTTCACATGCTCCAGCACTTTCGGGATGAACTGAGGAGCAATGATAGGATTCATACCCATCACAGGGTCTTGAGCGAACGCCAGATGCGAGACGATGTGCGCCAGATGGTCTTGGCGAGGGTATGCAACAGCCACTCGGCCCATAGACATCGCGGCATTTTCATCCGCGGAATGCATTTCAATAGGCTTGCTGTATTCCGGCATCAATTCCTGAATATTCGGCACCTTCATCTGCTTCAAAGCCCTAGCAACCACCGCTCGGCGGTTGAAAAGCTGCGGATTCTTGTCCGAAAGCGCCAAAACAGCCTGAATCTGCGCCATTCTCTGCGTTTCACTGAAGATGTGCGGATCAGAGACGGGAATGACGTCGCCATTGCGCTTGAAATCATCCTTTTTGATCGGAAGTTCAGCAACAACGTCGCCTTTCTTCTGCTCATCCAGATACCAGCGGTTCAAACGCTGCAGAATCATCAGCACACGGCGCTGAGAATTGTGCATCCGAGCATGGATTGACGAAAATACCGTCGCGCCCTGCTCGATCAAGGCCTGCGTCGTGCCTACAGGTGCATTGCTGGTGATATCTGCGATCTTTTCCTCGGATGTCGTGACAACACCCTTGGCGGCGCTCGACAGCCAGCCCAAAAGTTGGAACAAAACAGGGCTGGGCGGATTGAACGGGAACGGCATGGCGATCTTGCGGATGTCATCAACGCCCGGAGCGCCTTCAATTTCCGCAACCTGCGTCACATCTACCTGCTGAGACTGCCCGGAAATCTTAGCCCCTTTGAGCTTGAGCATAGTCGCAGCGTTATTGATGTGAGCACTATCCAGCAAAGCACGAAGAGAGCCAGTAAGGGCAGCAGACAGACCGCCAATGAGATGCGGAAGACCGATTGCATATGCGCCCCTCCAAGGAATGAACTTGAATTCGACGATCCAATCAAGCTTGGTCATCGTCTCATCGCCCTCTTCCCAATTTCGATACAGGCCAACCACTTCACGGTCAAGCTCATCGATCATCAGGATGTAAGGCGCTGACTTTCCATCAGCCTCGGTATCGTCTTCAATCTCAAGCCAAGCGTAAACGTGATAGACGCGGCGAATTCCGTCTTCGGTTGACTCGGCTTTCTTACCCTCGATCTTCTCGTTGGCCTTTTCAGCCTTCGTCGGATCGGGATTCATCGTTGCCCGAATCAGGGTGATGTCCTTATACAGCCCGCTCTCGATGCGATTGTTGAATTCCCAATCGGAAATGTCATGCTGTTCAGTCACCCGCGGCGAGGTGTAGAAGTTTGCGGCAGAAAACGGCAGCAGAATGTTGTCGATTGCCACGAATTCAGCGCAGGGGCGCTTCTTCTTGTCGTCCCAATAGATCTTCATGAACTGAGATCCGCCCAACGGAAGCTGGGTCAGCATCTGCTCCTGCTCATCGCGGAACTCTTCGATCTGCTCCGTCAATTGCCAGTTCATGTAGTCGCGCTTGCGCTCGGCAATTTCCTCTTTTTCCTCAGTGACCTCACCCAGAATGTTCGTTCTGGTCGGACCATCGGGCGGGAACATCTCCTTGCAGGCGCGGGAGGCGAAGTCGACGCAGGCTTCAGCCATGATCGGATGCACAACCTTGGATGCGCCGGCAAAGGTAGCGCCTCCGGGAGCATCATTACCCATGCCGGTGCGCCTCAGCCCCTCTTCATACTGCTTGTCGCGCTCTGATCGGTCTTCTCTGTCGCCTTCAATCAGTTCGAGATACCGAGTTGCCACCTCATTGAGCTTGAATTCATCAAGGGTTTCAGCCAGATTGGAGTAGAAATCCTCGTTTTCTTCGGGGCCGGTGAACTTCTTGTCGAGGGTGACTACCGCGGAGCCATCGGGAAGCTCTTCGATGCCGGTATCGTCTTCCGGAAGCTCGAACTCTACGATCTCATCTTCAGGGGTTTCACCGGGAACGCCCTCAACAAAGCGTCCGAATTCAGGGTCAATGGGCATCTCAGCCATGTTTATTCCTTATTTGCTCATTACAGCCAGACGCATTGCGTCCAAGCTGACCGGTTTTTTGACTTTGCCGCCTTTTTTGTACTCAGTTGGCTCTTCGTCGGTCGCCATCATACCCGCACCGATGGCACCAGCAACAGGGGCAAGCTGGTAAATCGGCTGACCCTGAGTAGTAATTCTTTCCCGCATCTCAGGCGTGATGTCGAACGAGTGGTACGGAACTTCGCTCATCTGCTTTGCGGCGGCCTCAGCGGCATCTCGGGTTTCGTAAACATCACCAATTGCCTTTGAACTACCTCTTTCTACTATTGTAAATCCGCCCCTATTCCCATGAATTACGCTGAGATCTTTAGTTTTCACAGGATATTGATCGACATCAACGCCGTATTCTTTTGACACAAATTTAGGAAGCTTTTGATCATACAAAAGATCATAAAGAGATTCCGCACCGCTATCCGGATAACGAACTTTCTGAAGTGAAGCAGGAGAAAAAACAACTTTGTCATAGCCATTTCTTGCCGCATCATCAACAAGTCTTTTCATGGTCAATTCATGCCATGTATTTTTAAATGGGGCATCAGGAACACGAAGATCATCAGCTTGCGCTCCAATTTCTGGAGCAGAAATTCTTCTGTCCGCAATAGTAAGCGCCGCCTCTGCGCTAGGGTTTGTCATGTCATGATTCATTACATTGGCAACAAAATTGCCATGCTGATCTCTTACTTCAAAATAACCTTCTTGGGGAATGGCGGTAGCAGCAACCCTTTCATCTCCCTCAGATCTATATCCTCTTTTCCTTCCGGCTTGATGCCAATCAGATTGAATCTCATCAATCAGCATGATCTTCTCGCCTTTAGGACCCTTCATATCTTGAACTCTGGCGTGAGCAAGCGTATTTAATCCTTCGCTGCCATAATGCTTATTTACAAATGATTGCGCAGAAGATTCGTTTCTAGGAAGCTTTATAAGTATTTCTCGATAATTTGACCCGGTTTGAGATGTATAATCTTTCCCGCTATACATTGTATTTCCGGGTCCAAATTTTCCATAAATACCTTTTTCCTGCATATCTATAAGATCTTTAGCAGCATCATATTCAGAAAAATCTCCAGTCCTATAAGCCTTGCTTTCAAGATCCAATAACTCATCATAAGATGGAATAGGATCGCTTTTTAAAGTTCTTTGAACGACTTCAGGTGGCGGCCTATCCTCGGCAAGCTTCTGAAGCTCCGCGCCAGTAGTCTTGCCCTTTCCCTTCAATGCTACGTCAAGCCCTCGATCCTTCACCTCTGCAGGCTTCACGCCCTTCGTCTTCAGGATCATCGCCAGATACTGATCGCCAGTTCCCTTCGGCTGCTTACCAACAATATCCTCGACAGCCTTATCGACCGCAGAATAGAACGGGCGCTTCATAGCTTTTTCGGCTTGCGCTTCAGTCAATTTCTTCGCGGCAGATAGCCCCGGCCTTACTAGCAGCCTATCAATAAGACTCACAGCGCACGCTCCTCAAGGATCAGGTCGTCGGATGTGATCTGACCACCAGCAGCGAATCCTTCAGGCTTTTCAGGCATACCCGGCTGCAGGGCCTCACGCATTGCTTTCTTGGCTTCTTCATCGGGAATATAGACTTCGCCTTTGGCAGCAGCTTCCCTAGATTTCTCCGCAAGCTTGGCTTTCTTGCCAACCTCAACGAACGCCCTCATGGCATTCAAAGATTTCAAAATGCCGCCGGCAGACTTGTGGACGGGGCCACCTTTCTTCTTGCCGGTCAACTTCTTCATCGCCTCTTCATACATCTTAATTTCATCAACGTATTGAGGATCAATGATTTGCCGCGGACCAACCATCTTGAATGTGCCAAACTCAGTCGCTCCCGGTACAAGATTCTCTCTGACATATTTCAATGTGTCAGGGAACGTCAGTTCATACGGCTGCGGATATTTCGTCTGTCCAAGGAACAAACCCGGAATATCCATAGCATAGGTAGGATGAGCGGATTCAGTTAGAGCCTGCTCTGGGAACAGGCGACCAATCGAATATCCTGTCGTGCCAGTCTCTACATTCCTCAACGGCTCCTCAGTAATTGCCGCCTCAATGTTCTTGCCCGGATACAGCCCATATTTTTTCGTTGTGGTCGGCGCAAGCAAAGTATTGTTGATATGTTTACGAAGCTCAGGATTTCCTTGCGCCTGCATCAACGCCAGATCAATGTCTTCAAACCCAACAAACTCAGGGAAACTATATTTGGATTTAGCGCCGCCCCTGCGAATTTCCGAGTTCAATTGCTCAAGCTTTTTCTTGCCAAGCATATCTGGACGAAGGAAAGAAAGCAGCGCATCGGTAGTATGCAAGGCATATGGAGTGCCTTCAGGCATACGAATGTATTGACCAAGAACATTGGTGTCGCCATAAGCGCGAGACGCTCTGCCGGCTAGATTTCTAAGCCCAGATGCCGCGCCAAGATCAGATGCCCAAAACTTATCTTTGAGGCCATACAAAGGGCCGCCATGAAGTTCCACAGGCATCTCTGGCCTGATGTCTCCCACTTGCTCCAAAATCCTATGCGCAATCGTAGGATCACCCGGAACTCCAACCATCACATCACCGATGCGGCTTTCAATATCAACGGTTTTCGGAACATCCCTTTCGCCGCCATAAACTATCGGCAGATCCTGCTCTGCCTTGTATTGCTTGAAACTTTTACCGGCAACGCTCTCAGTCTTTCCCGGCTTCCTTACGAACTCACCAAGAAACTGAGGGGCCATTCTCTGGGCAATAGCCTCAATCTCGGCCTTCGTCTTTGCGGGCGCTCTCGGGAATGCGGCTGGCGTCGTGTAGCTTTTTTCTGCTTCCTTCGCCTTTTCCAAAGCATCATATTTTTCCTTGATGCCTTTGGCAATCTTCTTCGCAATACCAAGCTTGGTAGTCGGCACTCCACCACCCGCCATACCACCAACAGCCAGCCGCATCGCATCCAGAGAGACGGGGCCGCCATCCTTCTTGTCGAACTTGGTGATGATGTCTTCAGGCTTTACGTCATAGCCATAATCACCAACCTCCAGAGGGAATTTCTCAAGGCGCTGCTCAGGGGTTAAATCTCTACGAGCTTGGGCGGCTCTGGATTCAGCCTCACCCGCTAAACGTTCGTAATAAAGTCTAGCGGCCTGTTCTTGATAATCACGGTCGTATTTTTTAGCAAGCGCAGGAATATTTGCAACGTAATCTTCATAAAGTTTTTTTGCTTTATTTATATCTTCGCCTCCAGACAAATGATATGCGGCGCTATTCTTGAAATTATTTTCATACCAATCATCAAATGAAAGCGGAGTTCTGGCCTCTTTACGCAAACCCTCCAAAATCTTGTGAGCTTCTGGATTCTGGAAAGCCATTGCCGTATTGCCGCCGCGACCCCATCCCTCAATATTCTGAATAGCATGTTGTGCTTCGTGAATCATTGTGGAGCGAGGATCATTAGCAAGGCCGCGGTCATAAATGTTGACCATCCCCGGATCACTCTCATCTATGCCCCTTGTATATGATCCAAGGGCTGATCCAGATCTGCCGCCCTGCTGAACATCCATATCCAGTAGCTTTGGATATGCCTCATAAAGCTCAGGGTGTTCAAAGGCAAATCCAGCCTTATTTCCTAAACCAACACGATACTCAGGGCCGCCCTCCATCGTCCTGATCTGTTTTATTTCCTTCGCGGCCTGACGTAACGCCCCTTGAGCCGTCTTCAACTGCTTCGGGAACAGATCGGGATGCTCCTTGCTCTCCTTGATCTTTTGCTTGATATCAGCCTCTTGCTGCTTCATCGTAGCAACAAGTTCTTTCATTTCCTTCTCGCCACGGAACTTCGAGCCTACGTCCGAAATCTCCTGCCGCAGCTTCCCGTCAGGACTGCGGAATGTGCCGGTCTGCTTCCAGATATCTACAGGGTCAACGCCAGCCTTCTCAAGATCAATAGCTTTTGCCGCAGCAGGCGCATTCCATATCTTCGAACTCTCGCCAATGAAAATCGGAAGCGCCATGCCTGTGCGCATCATGTATTGCTCGGCAAGCTCTCCAGCCTTCGGAGCAAGCGCCTTGCCGGCAGATGCAGCACCCTTCGCCAGCAAGAACGGAGCCTTCAGGTAGGCAATATCTCCGAACATATTGCCAACATCTTCCGCCCGCTTCTCAACTTCAGTCTCAGGCTTGAACGGGAGATATTCTGAAACTTCTTTCGTAGTCGGAAGGAAAGGGTCTTCACTTACTCTAGGCAGCAAAGATCGAACTAATTCCTCAATGTCTCCAGACTGACCTAATGTTGATGTGGCGATGCCTCTAGCGATCCGAAGCGGATTGATCTGCTCATTCCTCTGGCCTGACATAGCATCACGGTGACGCCTAGCCGATCCAGTCAGTTGCGGATAGACGCCGAACGCAGCGCCTTCAGGAGCGGACTCAACATATCGATCAGGGATGCCAAGCTCTCGCCGCATCTCTTCGACGGACTTGGCGGTCTTACTGAGGCTTTGCTCAATAGGTCGCTTATGGAACTCAAATGCCTGAGACTTGCTCAGAGGGATTCTGTCGCGGGCAGCTCCCTGAAGCTTCGCCTGCTCGATAGCTTCACGGACAGGATCGCCGCCGTCCCGCATCTTAACTGCACCGCCTTTCTTCATTCTTCCAAAATACTTCATAAAGTTTTCATCAGTTTGATAATTGATCAAACCTTCATCTTGCATTTTGTCCCAAAATCCCTGCGCGTCGTCAGTAACTCCAATTGCATTAACTTCTTTGCCGGTTTTATTTTTTAACCAACGAACCATTTCTGAGCCTCTTGTTTTAGGCCCGCTTTGAATATCAATTATATTTGCAGCACCATTATCTTCTACCCAACGAACATACCCATCCCCAAGCTGTGCATCACGCTCTTGATATACAGACCATTTGTCTTTATTGTTTATTTTAATTGGACTTCCACGCCATTCATTCATCAGCGATGTCGTTCCCGTTCGCGCCATATCAGACGTTTTCTTTTGCGCCACCTCTTTTGCCATCTCAACTACAGATTTGGCAACACCGCCCCTACCCATCTTCACAGGGCCGCCATTCTTCATCTCAACATCACTGATGATGGCAGACTGTGGGATATCAAACTCAGACCAATCGTCAGGCCCGCGCTCAAGTCGAACGCGATAGCCCGGTTCAAAAGGCGTTCTGACGGCCTTTCCGGTCGTAGGATCGATGATCTTCTTGCCAGCCTCGTCACGCATTACCATGTCACCAACTGGCATCCGAGACTTTATTAGCATGGGCGGCAGATTCTTTTCTGCGCTGCTTTTGGTAAATACGCGCTGGCCTTTGTCATATTTGAAGTCGAAGCCTTCCATCATCTTCTTCATCTTCATGACTTCTGATTCAACTCGATCTTGTATTATGTTGTGGAAGTCCTGCACGTTGGTCAATTCAGTATTAGCGACGACAGGTGCCTTCATGCCAGCACCTTCTGCCGATTTATGCATCAACTCTTCAGCCATCTTGGCAATAGACTTGGCGATACCGACCTTCCCTTTCGGGATCTTCATGTCACTCATTGGATGCTCCGATCAGGCCGCATACGGATTCACTTTCTTCTGATGGCCAATTTCCTGCAGATAATCGTCATAGTCATCATCTTCGGGCGGCGGCGGATTGATATCGAGCCAGCCCGTATCCTTCAGGAATCGCATCGCTTGTGTTGCTGAGTCAACGTAGTCATCGTGCGTAGAGTCCGGAAACGAACAGATCTGGCTCAGGAAACCTTCACACCAGTCTCGCACAAATCCCTTCCTTTGACTACTCTCCGGCAGCCATACGCGCCCGCTTGAGAAGATCGATGCAGTGATCTGCAGCCGCTGCATCTTGTCAGCCTTGCCCGGGTTCCACCCGCGGACAGGCAAGTGCGCAGCCCTCAGTTCCTGAATCAGTGATATGCCGGCAGCCTTGTCTTCAATCAGCACCAGATCCACCCGCTTGCCCTTCGTGCCTTCGCCGTAACTGTTCGTGTACTCCTCAAGCGCCTTCGACTTCAGTTGCGGGAAGGTCAGATGGTCAGACCAGCAATCGATCAGCAGGGCGCACATCGGTCCATCGGTAGGCTTGAATACGCCCCATGTCGTGCAGGCTGTGGGATCGTTGTGTTCCTTCTCGCTGAAGGCGCAGTCATAGGATTGCAGGATGTATTCGAACTTCGGCAGGGGCTTGTTCGAAGGCCAGAGCTTGAACATATCCCGGCTGATTACCTTCCCATCCTCAAGGTCGACGATCTCGCCCATCACCTCCTGCTGGTACAGCTTCGTGCCGCGGTATTGCTCTAGCTGCTTCCGGAAGGTAGGGGCAAGATTTTCGGCGTTCTCATAGGTCGATGCCCTGTCAATTATGACGTCATCACCCTCCCTGCCCACAAGCTCAAGGATCAGATCCTTCGGCCTCGGCGTGGTGGTCACAATGACCTTCGGGCTATTACCCAGACGCAGGCCGAACTGCATCATGTCCCATGCGTCCTGAATGTAGGCGAAGGCGGCAAGCTCATCGCACCAAGCCACGTGGAACTGCGGGCCGCGGAGCCGCTCGTATGAGTCTGCGCTGATCCCCCGAATGCTCGAGCCATTCACCAGCTTGATGTGGTGGTCCTGCTTGTTGTAATCGACGATCAGAGGCTCAGGAATACAGGCTAGAAGGCCTGATTGACCTTCGAAACAGGTGAACTTCAAGTCATTGCTCGTAGGCGCTAGGACAAGCGCCCTGCAATCTTTGATGAGCCATGTCCACCACCACAAGGCCTCAGCCGCGGAGCGCGTCTTGCCGGCTCCTCGGCCTGCCAGCATCATCCATACGTGGTAATCAAGCTCCAGCGGAGGCGGTATCTGATACCGGTGGGCGCTCTGCACCCACTTGGTATGCGCCAGAATGGCTATGCGTTCATGCTCAGTCTTGGCGTCGAACTCTGCAGCGAGGTCGGCGTCAAGAAAGTCAGTCAGCAGCACGTTTCGACAGTTCCAAGTTGCGGATCAACTCGAATAGTCTGCCAGAACTCGCATCCTCAGTCTTGATCGGAGCGCCATTGGCGTCACCAGTAATCACCGTCTTGTCGCTGTACTTGTTGCTCCACTTGGCCAGAAGCTTCAGGCGCGTCTCGATCCGGACCTTGGATCGCTGGACATGCTCCCCGTTTAGTTGCCAGCCAATCGGCTGCCCCTCTTGGTTCAGCTTCTCCATCCAGTCATTCGTGCCGTCATCCGCAATCTGCAGGCATTCCTCGGCAATCGCGTCATAACCAACTTCTCGCGCACGTGCGATGTGTGCAGCCAAATCAGGGTCACGCGCCATCCAGAAGTATATGTTCCGCCACGGAGGCATCCCTTCCATCCTGCATATCTGACGCAGTGGGATGCCCTCACTGATCAGTTCGCATATCTGGGCAGCTACTTCAGGATCGTAGTTTGTCTTCCTGCCTGTGATCTTGTTGACTGCCTTCTCGGCGTCCATGACTACCTTACGGACGGCGTTTCGGGTTTCAGTCTCCGGCTTGCGGGGCTTCCGCGGTTTCTTCGGGGTTTCGGGCGTCATCCCTATTCCTCACCAAATTTTCTTTCTGATCGATTCTGGCTGAGGAACGAACTGCTTGCCGGCGCGGGCTCCTTCCCGCTTTGCCCTAGTAGTCGCAGCGTATTCTGCCGCGGTCAGTTTGCTCCTTGCCGCCTTTGGGAGATACCGCTCTCCCGTAGCCTTCGGACCTTGGGTCGAGGGTTTGCCGGATCGGGTTCCCCACTCTTCCTTCGTCCACTTGGCCAGTGAGTTGCTCGATGACTTCGGACCCTTGTATCCGCCGCCGGCTGACTTGTACTTTTGCGTAGCAAGCTGGGCCTTGCGCCCGCTCCACTGCCCCGGCTTGCCGCCCTTGTCGGACGCCTTCACCGAAGCAACAATGCGCCTCCACTTTCCCGGATCGGATTTCTGGGCAACGCTCATCAATCACCTCACAGTGGTGATTATACCAAAAAAAAATGGCCCCGAAGGGCCATTGCCAGAGAGAGTTTATTTTAGAAGCTGTAATCGTAGTATTTTTCGCGCTCACCAATCGACAGATATCCACCGGCCTTCACCAGTCTCTTCGTCTCAGGATTGATGTAATGCTCTTGCCACCGGCCATTCTTCATCTTGCGGTAGATCCGCTTCGCGCCTTCCGGATCGGGCGAGTATTCGTAGGTCTGCGCCTCGCTCATGCCGTTGTTGTCTACGCGCTTGGCGTTGTCTTCCTGAATGACGATGTAACGCTTCTTTTGGTTCACTTCGATGATCGTTGCAGGGCTGCGGTCTGACCACATCAGGATCGTCGCGCCCATGCCAACAGCAGGCTCATCGTTGTAGCCGCTAAAAACGTGGTTCATCAGGCTGCCGGTTTCTGTTCCGAGTTTCATGTCTATCTCCTTGGTTGTCATGATTGGGGGCCGAAGCCCCCGTTAAGTTTTAAGCCTCAGCACGCTCGCGCAAAACTTGCTCGTAATCGCCGCCCTCGGCCAGATAAGCGTCAGAACCATAAGCCGGATCACGATAATCCCAAAAAGCCAGATCTATCTCACCGGCAGCCTCAATACGAGCCAGCAGCTTATCAACAGCAGCGCGAGCTTTTGCGCGAACGTCTACGAAATGATTGAACTCATCACCTTCCACAACTTCGCATCCAGAAAAACGAGCATCGTGCGCCCAGCGATAATC
>Ga0181343_1001018_pt1 | contig 11436 bp, 13 predicted proteins | sample Su13VDMLBSD_FD_130110 | JGI IMG/M metagenome (GOLD analysis project Ga0181343, IMG submission 130110) | Freshwater viral communities from Lake Michigan, USA - Su13.VD.MLB.S.D | ecosystem: Environmental > Aquatic > Freshwater > Lake | place: USA: Michigan | collected 2013-07-15 | reverse complement strand
GATATACATTGACATCAACATTATTATAACCAGAAATAGTATCCTTATCAACCTTCCACTTAATCACGGACGGCATGTGCTGCTCATCAAACCGACGAATGTTCTTCAGGTCAATCATCCCTACCATCTTCGGTAGACCCGGCAGTGCCTTCACATCAAAGTGCGGGGAGAACATCAGCAACAACCAATTCACATAATTCTCAATCGTCGGCTTCCGCCAATCGGGATTATGCTTGAGGTTCTTCTCTACATCAGAGCTGAAGAAATACTTATTGTACATCGCGTCATAGTACGGACGATACCCAGGCGCCATACGATAGATATACGAATCAATACGGCGGTCCTCAATCACATTCATCAACGTATGCAGATGGCGACGAAGGGTATCAACAGCCCTATCGTTATCGTGCACCCCATCATAATAGTCCATAGACTTCGCCTGACTCACATCCTTGAACTTCATCATCTTCCGAAGTCGGGGATGAAGAGCACGATAGAACACCTCACGGTCACGAAGCTCATTCAAAAACTTGAAATCGGAAAGGAGACAGTGCGAACCTTCGTGAAGAGCAAGACCCACCATCGGGTCAAAGTTCTTCGGGTTATCGTCAGCAGAAATCACCACCTGCTTCCCATCAGTATAGGAACTCTGACCAGACGAATACTTCACCACGATAGACGAATCATTCGTGAGAATACGAACGAAGTTGGAAATCGCACGACGAACCGTAGCCAGCTTTACAATTCGGTCAATTCCATCGGAAATGTTCATATCCTCCTTATTGACATCATCGCTGAAATCAAAGAGGGAAGTGTCATCAATCCAGTACGTGCTGTGCGCTTTGGTCTTGGTCATATTACCTGTCGTTTGAGGTTATACTGAAATATATCCTATAAGACAGAAAAAGTAAAGTACGAAAACATTAAGATTTCATTAAGATTTACCCCAATAAAAGGTTATAAATGGGGTAAACCACATATAATCAGATATTTATAGTATGTGTGTAAAATAACGTTTTAATAGTACACTATGCCAGATAATAATATCACGCAATTCCAAATACTAAGAGGCAGCCAAGGTCAGAATGATACATACACTGGCCGTCCTGGTGAACTATCAGCAGATATTAGTTTGTTTGAATTAAGACTGCATGATGGGACAACGCCAGGTGGACACATTATTGGCGGTGGTGGTATCGGACCACAAGGTAACCAAGGTCCGCAAGGTAATCAAGGGCCAGCTGGTGGTCCACAAGGCGCACAAGGGTCGGCTGGTACAAGCGGACCACAAGGTAGTGCAGGTATTATGGGGTTGCCGGGCGTACAAGGTAATCAAGGTCCACAAGGATTTCAAGGTGAACAAGGATATCAAGGATTAAGAGGATATCAGGGATTGCAAGGTCCACAAGGACATCAAGGGTACCAAGGCGGTACTGGTGTACAAGGCCAACAAGGTAGTACTGGTGTTATGGGACTTCCAGGCGTTCAAGGCTTCCAAGGCGCACAAGGATATCAAGGACTCGGACCCCAAGGTTATCAAGGTAATCAAGGACCACAAGGGAACCAAGGCCCTCAGGGCAATCAAGGTCCGCAAGGCAATCAAGGACCACAAGGTAGCGCTGGTGTTATGGGGTTACCCGGCGTTCAGGGTAATCAGGGTCCACAAGGTAACCAAGGAGCCCAAGGTACACAGGGATATCAAGGCAATCAAGGACCACAAGGGCGGCAAGGTCCACAAGGCAATTTAGGGCCGCAAGGTAATCAAGGCCCACAGGGTAGTGCGGGTGTTATGGGTCTTCCTGGTGTACAGGGGTCCACTGGTTCCCAAGGTAACCAAGGCCCACAAGGATTGGGCTCACAAGGCAACCAAGGACCGCAAGGTAATCAAGGTCCACAGGGTAACCAGGGTCCATTAGGACCACAAGGCAATTTAGGGCCGCAAGGCAATCAAGGCCCACAAGGAAATCAAGGCCCACAAGGAAATCAAGGACCAACCGGCCCACAGGGTAACCAAGGTAGTGCTGGTGTTATGGGATTACCCGGTGTACAAGGTCCAGCCGGACCACAAGGTGTTCAAGGAGCAACTGGACAACAAGGCAATCAAGGTCCATCAGGCCCCCAAGGTAACCAAGGCCCACAAGGTAATTTGGGACCACAAGGGCGGCAAGGTCCGCAAGGCAATCAAGGACCGCAAGGTAACCAGGGACCAACAGGTCCACAAGGCAACCAAGGTCCAACTGGCCCACAAGGTAACCAAGGACCGACTGGACCACAGGGTAATCAGGGTCCATTAGGACCGCAAGGTAACCAAGGTCCACAAGGACGCCAAGGGCCTCAAGGCAATCAGGGTCCGCAAGGTAATCAAGGCCCAACTGGCCCACAAGGCAACTTGGGTCCACAAGGATTCCAAGGATTTACGGGTCTTACAGGACCAACCGGCTCACAGGGGAATCAAGGACCGAATGGCGTAACAGGTCCACAAGGTAACCAAGGACCAGCTGGGCCAACTGGTTCACCTGGTTCCAGCGGTCCAACAGGCCCACAGGGTGATACTGGAACGCAAGGAAATCAAGGAGCAACTGGCCCATCGGGTAGTGGTGTTCCATCCAATCCATGCGGAAGTGGGGTATACTATCTGACATGGAATTGCAATACCAATCAAGCAGAATGGAAATGCTTAGACCTTAATGATGCATGCGCATAAAAAGATAAGAGGAAATTAGTATGACATTACCAGCATCAGGACAATTATCAATGTCTGATATTAATGCAGAATTAGGAAGGTCTTCCACTGCAGAAATCTCATTAGACAGTGCAGAAAACGGAACATATATAGCAATCAATAGTGGATGTGGACCAACACCATCGTCGGCTAATCCAGCGAGTATGAGTGAATGGTATTCTTATACTCAATGTTGTAATATGGGATCGTACTATGTGGATAGCTCTGGTACCGCCGGGTCGGATTGCGGTGGTGGTGCATACTCGTTTACGGCAACACTATATAGTAACAACTGTGGGTCATCTACGTTCGGTTCCGGATGTAAAATTTATTCAGGTGGCGGTGGTGCCTGCAGCGGCACATATAACACATATTGCTTTACGGATTTCGGTACATATTGGTGTACTGATTCATCTGGTACCGTGAACAGTACCGGTGGTTGTACAACTTAATTGACAATATCATTGAGAATATATTATGGCACGTTTTTACGCTACATTTGACCACACTACGGTACCTTCGTTAGAAGCCAGAACCACGGGTAATTATTATGACCCCAGATTCATTGGTTCTAATTCTACCGCAGGAGGAATATTAAAAACGAATTTATTGGCATCGCAATCAGCATTGTCAAGCACAATTTATGCCCAATTAGATGACGCAAATGAAAACGGTGCCCTTGGAGTTGTTATCCCGAGAGATGCGATTACATTCAGTAGTACAAATCTATCGTGGACAAATGCATATACCACAGGGTCTGCGGTGTGGCAATCTGACCCAAAAACTAGACCGAACACTAGAGATATTTTAATCTCAAATAGTGACCCAAATCTTGTAGCGGTATCACCAACGGATTCTGGAAACGTACTGATAGGTACCTATAACAGTGCCTCAGCAGCATTGATGGCTGTTATCGGAGAAATACGGGATACCGGCTCATTAACGACTGGAAATGGTCCGTATGGTAGACTTGGACAAAATCCATCTCGTACGCTGTTTAGTGTATGGGCTGCGCATGATTTAAGTTATATCGGATGGGATGACTTCACACCAGGAACTCCACAAGATATTATAGCGACAGCCACATCCTCCACAGAAATTACTGGGTCAGATTACACAATATCCATTCCCATTTCGTGGAAAACTGAATACACTGCCGACAACTCTGGTGCTGGTTTGTTATCTGCAACAGTATCCGATGGCTCTAATACGTTCACACTAGTATCACAAAGCGTGGCAGTTGGACTTGGTACATTCACATGGAACATATTCAATATGCCTGGGTCCACATATACTCTAACAAACGCATCTCTATGTGTTGTGGACACTACTACAAATCATACGGGGTCTAGTAGAGTAGAGACTAATTTATTTAGTTTCCAAATGCCGGCAATCTAATATAGAACCTAGGGGCATAAAGAAAAACGACAACCTTAATTCAGGTTGTCGTTTTCTGTTTCCGTCGCCACTTCTTCATCCCAATCAAGACCCATCGCTTCGTAGTACATCTGGACATTCCAGTTGCCTAAAAAGACCTTCTGAACCGTAGACCGAAATTCTGAAAGAGGTAGCTCGGACGTTAGCTCCTCAACGAATTCCATAAAAAAACTCCACTATATTGTAGGTGGGTACCATAAATATAGTGAAGTTTTTGAAACCGTCAAGTCCTAATTACTTAGTCTCAACAGTGATGAGCTTACCGAAGCTATAGCGGTCACCGTTCGGAGCGGTAAACTCCTTCCGAAGATGCCATCCACGACCGAACCCAGCGGTGGGCTTCTTGGTGGTGGTAGCCTTCGGGGCCTGGGTCTGCTTAGCAACAATGTCAGTCATACTAACCTCCCAATAGGGAATGTAATCTCTGAGAGTGTATCCGCTTATCGGATAAGACACATACATCAGAGGTATGTATAAAGTATACGTTATTCCGCAGCTATTGTCAAGGGGCATTTAATATAAGCTATTATTACCGACCAAGCTCTCGCATAATTTCGTCACGGATATCATCAAACCCACCTTCTGTATTGTCAGTTTCGTCCGTATCAAGCTCTTTCATATCACCGGGTCTTGGGTCAACCTGCCACAATTTAGGAATCTTTTCGGGTTCATCAAATGACTTTTCAATATACCCACGGTGGGCTACGGTCGGTGCTCCCGTGGTCAAGAACAAACAATTATAACATAATAATTGTAGATTGTCTTGAGCGAAATCCTTTACGCCGTTTTTAAATGTAATTAGTAAAGGGGATTTACTATCAGTAATTCTCTTTTCTTTAAACCCACACATCGCACATTCTTCCCGTAATAGGTTTCTGGCAATCATACGATTCTTCAACCGTACCAGATTATATCCGGGATGTTTATTTGCAAATATGTCCTTGAGCTTGACTACACTCGCCCTTGCCCCAAATCCCTTTGGAGTTCCAATTCCTCTGGGATTAGCATGAGAATCAAAGAGATTATAGATTTTCGCATACCGCTTGTATCGTTCAAAGCTAACCGCAAGGAATCGGGCGGCTTCCATATTACTTTTGGTGTTGGCTTGGGCGTGTTCAATTTCCGCCCGCGATAACGGGAGAGCTCGACCACCTTTATTACCAGCACCAACTCGTTTAGCCATTGTGAGCAAACTCCGTAATCATCGGGAAGATTTCACTAATCGCCTTCGCACATGCCAATGCGATTTCCCGATGTTCCTTTTGGGTAGCTATATCCGAACGAATATCAATATAGTGAATCCAACTACGAATCGTTCCGTTCACGTACATCCGTGACATCGTAAGACCTTCGGGGAGAACTGCACGAGCGACTTCCTTAGCGATACCTTGGCTAATTGCCCAATTATATACGCCCTTAGTCTTTTCAATCAGTTCCCACTGCATCTTATCCCACATTTCTTGCAGTTGAGTGTCATCCGTTTCAACAGAGTTCTGACGATTCTTCTGGTCTTGGAGACGGGCCTCACGGGTTTCAAACGTGAGTTCCTTTACGGGGTCCGCATATCGTTGACTGAATTCTTGAAAGGTAAACGAACGGTGACGAAGAATCTGACGAGCAATGTCCCGTGTCGTTTCAATCTCCAACGTAGCATTCGCCATCTCAAACGGTGACCAATGCTTATGCTTCACCAGATATTTAATCAACTTATCTGATGTGTCGGTGTTCTGCTGATTACTGGGATTGCTAACCCGTGCGCAGTACGCAACCAAATCTAACACATCGGAATCAAGTGGTAAATCTTCGGTGCAAGGTACTGTAAACGATACTAACTTGGCTTTCATATAACCTCTCTTAGTTTGTCTTTTCAAGTAATGTGGATAGTGCCTTCTGTAATGCATCTCTGATTGGACTCATAGATGGGTGAGCTGGAATTACACAATTGGGTCTGGAAGCAGCTGACGCATTTTTGAACTCTTCAGCTGTATACCAATTTGCAGTAACCCCTATCATATCTACAATTTCATGCATAGTAATCGAACCGTGGTTGACAAGATTGTACGGACCATTCGGCACATCCGCTTCAATCAAATCACATATAACTTCAATTGCCTCATCCAAATCCGTTATAGAGTTGTCACCACCATCAAACAACTTTCCAGTCTTGGCGTATTTCAGAATTTTAGCAAGGAAGTTTTTCGGTTCATCAACGCTTGTAAATGGTAAACGGATACGATATACGTGCGCCTTATCTTTTAAATAGGTGTCGGAGATTCCCTTACTAATAGAATACGTACTTCCAAAAAAGTTTGGTAGTGCATTAATATCGTTGATAGTTCCTTCATAGATACATCCACTTGACATATGTGCTAATCTGGCGTTGGTCTTACTTACTGCGTGGTACAATTCTATTGGAAATACCACGTTACCTAGATACGTTTCAAGTTTATTAGTTTCACAAGCATCTATGTTAGGAATTCCCGTAACTCCCGCACAGTTTATGACCCAATCAAATTGTTGTTGTAACAGAGTATCAAATACAGATGCATGGGTGCTCATCACCGTAATATGTCCACGATGACTCAATACTTTCTGCAATCTTGTTCCAATCCATCCGTTACCAACTATTAAAAGTTTCATTTGTGTATCCTAGTATTATAACATCTGTATATCATTTAGTAAAGGGGCGGCAGCATCTTTTTCTGATAAGATGGGACTTTCCGTTAATGGCCATTTAATGTTTATGGTAGGGTCATTCCATCTGATAGACTTTTCACTGGCCTTATCATAATATTCTGTGACTTTATACTGTACGGTAACCATATTAGTTAATGCAAGAAATCCGTGGGCAAATCCATCTGGAATCCATAATTGTTTTTTATTTTCTTCGGAGAGCTCCACCCCTATCCATTGTCCGAGTGTTGGAGAATCTTTTCGTATATCAACTGCAACATCGAACACCGAACCATGCGTAACTCTTACCAGCTTCCCTTGCCCGTTTGGTTGTTGATAATGTAATCCCCGAAGAACATTTTTATACGATATACTTTGATTGTCTTGCACAAAGGTAACATCGGTATTAGTCAATTGTAAAAACTTGTTGACATTGAAACTTTCAAAAAACATACCACGCAGGTCGTGATGTACAGCTGGATGCAGTATATATACGCCGGATAATTTAGTGTGTTCTATTTTCATTTTCAAATAAATTAATTAAGTATTTACCATATTGAGTATTCTTACATGCCGTAAGGAACCCGTCTATATCAGTCCTCGTCACCCACTTCTTTGTAATAGAAATTTCGTGAGGACTTCCTATTAGAATGCTTTGATACGACTGAATAAACTTAATGAAGTTAGACGACTCTAACAAGGCATCCGGCGTTCCGGCGTCAAACCATACCATCCCACGCTGTAGCTTGGTAGCAAATAACTTACCGTCACGTAGATACAGGTCGTTTACATCAGTAATTTCTAGTTCACCACGAGCGGATGGTTGTAAACTCTTTACTCTTTCGTAAATGTCCTGAGGATAGAAATACAAGCCTGTAATTGCTAAGTTACTTCTCGGAGACTTAGGTTTTTCCTCTACGTGGAGCACGACATTATCTTCACCAAGTTCAGCGACTCCGAACCGCTCGGGGTCTGCTACCGTATGTAAAAAGATATGTGCGTTGGTGTTATTTCCAGCGTGCAATAACTGGTCGCTGAACCCCGCTCCGTAGAATATATTGTCTCCTAATATGAGTACGTGTCTGTCGAACATTGAAATGAAGTCGTTTCCCATTTCCTCTCGTACGATATTGAATGCGTCTGCGATACCAAGAGGTATCTTCTGCTCCAATACCTTGACATCAATGCCCAGCTCTGTTTTACAATTACTAAATAATTCTTCGAAACGTTCCTTTTCGTGAGTAGATGAAATAATGATAATGTCACGAATACCAGCTAACATCATCGTGGTTAACGGATAATAAATTAACGGCTTATCATATACTGGAAGTAATTGTTTTGTGGTAACTAACGTTGACGGATACAACCGTGTAGATTTACCACCAGCTAAAATGATTCCAAGTTTACGCATGAAGCAACCCATTCTAAATTGTTTAAGTACCACTCAATCGTTCTACTCAACCCTGTGGTAAAATCTACCTTCGGTGACCACCATAATTCTTCCTTGATTTTATTGATGTTGATTGCATAACGAACATCATGTCCCTTACGGTCTTCAACATACTCAAATAGTGAAAGTGGTTTGTTCATATGGAGAAGAATGCGACGAACAACTTCGTTGTTAGTCAATTCCATTTCACCACCGATGTTATACGTTTCTCCAATTCTTCCCTTCTGCAATACTTGGAAAATCGCTTCGCAGTGGTCAGTTACGTGCAACCAATCACGGATATTATTTCCTGACCCATATACGGGAATAGGTTTATTTTTGTATGCCTTCAAAATGGCAACCGGAATAAACTTCTCTGGGAACTGATATGGACCATAGTTGTTTGAGCAATTTGTAATAATCGCAGGTAATCCATATGTCTTATGGAATGCTCGTACTAAGTGATCCGACGATGCCTTTGTAGCAGAGTACGGACTATTTGGAGCGTACTGACTCTTTTCAGTAAACGCAGGGTCGCCACGTTGTAGGTCACCAAATACTTCATCCGTTGAGATGTGGATGAATCGGAAGTTTGGATTCACCTTGTGGTATTCCATTAAGGAACAGATGAACTTATATGTTCCAAATACATTCGTTTGCAGGAACTGGTCTGGGAACGCAATAGAGCGGTCAACATGCGTTTCTGCTGCAAAGTTGACGACATAATCTGGTTTATGGTTCAATAGAATAATATCGGTGATATCTGAGGTACCGATGTCTGCTTGATAGAAGAGGTACCGTGAACTCTTTGGATGGAGAGTCACACCTGCGTATGTCAATAGGTCAATATTAATAACTTCCCAATCGGTATTGTTCAAAATATACCGAACGAAATTACTGCCAATAAAACCACACCCACCGGTAACTAATATTTTCATAAACTATTGATATACTCCCGCAGTCTGTCTTGTGGATTCCACCCTAGTCTAATTAAACAATCGTTATTTTCTCGTAGTGTTTTACGATAGTTACCTGGTTGGTCGGTTAAGTATGTACAGTTCACCGCAAACTTTTCTTTGAACATATGATAGACTTCATTAATAGAATAATTTGTTCCCGTACCAAGTTCCCACGCATCATCGTGGTGTTCGGTAGACATACCAATACGGACCAACCCATCTACGATATCAATCACATGGGTAAAGTCTCTACGTTGTTCTCCGTCCCCAACAATTGTAATAGGAAGCCCATCACGGACTTGACGCCGCCAGATTCCGATAACGGCTGCCCAATCACCGTCAACTATTTCGTGCGGACCATACACATTATAAAATCTAGCAATCTCAATATCAGTTTTGTAAATGGTACGATACATCTTACACACCTCTTCTCCGAGATGTTTGTACATTGCGTATGGAGACTGATAGGGATTATGCCAACGCGAGGATGACCCTGCGTATACCATCTTGACATTGTTGACACGACACCACTCGGCAATAGTTTCCGTGCCTTTCGTATTAACACGAAAGGTTTCTGATGGGTCAAGGAATGATGGTTGAATCCTAGACACTGCGGCTAGGTGATAACAAATATCAATATTAGTAATGGATGATGGTAGCGGACAATTGATGTCTTGTTCTATATACGTAACACCACTTTGCTCATTTTCCCTTAATCCGCTATCATAATTATCAATCGAAATTACAGTATGTCCTTCTTGTAATAGTCGCTTAATTAGATTAGTGCCAATAAATCCGGCCCCACCAGTAACCATTATATTCATTTTTAATAATCCCCATAAATCGAAAACTGTTTCACTACCGGCGCCGGGTCTGGCGCTGTATCTACTTTATAAATATATCCCGCAACCGCGTCAATATAAAATTGTCGGGTTCCGTATTGTTGAAAGTGTGCTTCTAAGGCTTCTGTTAATGGAGTATATACTAATCCGTTGGGATTGTCAATCGCTACCCAACGGTCGCCTGGTGCAACTCTCTTGAATATCTCTTTTTTAATTTCCATTATTACCTCGTTGTGACACAATCAGTCATGTCTTTGCCTAGGAACGTTAACAAAGAAGATTGGTCACCTTTTGTTCTGTATGTTTCTCTACCTATCTTTCTTGCACCGCTACCATCACGAACGGAGATACTATCTTCTCCAGCCCGAACTATCAAATTTCTTTGTAGATGGCTCCACAATCCCCGTTGTCCTTCGTGAGATTGGGTATCACCAGAGAATCCCGATATACTAGCAAGACATTCTCTAAACTTTTTTGGAGTAACTTTATGTCCATCAATATCCACCATCTTTCTAGCGGATATTGCATCTTGGTCAGTACAATCATCGGAATTACAAATGTATTGGTCCCAATGTGTATCTTGCATGAAAGACCCAATATATGCTTGAGTAGCCGGACCATTGACAGTATTACCGCCTTCTTGACATCTATCTGGTGATTGCTTACAAATTCTGTCATCAGCATCAGTCAATCTAGATACAATTAAATCGTGGGCGTCTTTTGCTGCTTGACGGGTTTCCTTACCAGCGTCAATGACTGGTCCCAACAATCTTCTATCGGACTCTTCTGACGAATCGCCAACCTTACCTAAAATTTTGGTTAGGATTGCTGGTGATGATTCTCCAGAATCTTCTACTGCGGTAATAAATGCGCGACCAACATTACTACGTTGATATGATTTGGGTATTTCTTTTAATGCTCTACCATCTCGGCAATTGGATGGATTATCGGCACAATATAATTTCTGTACAGCATTTTTGACCGGACGAGCATTTAAAATCTTATCGGTGTAATCGGCGGTACCTCTGCCTGCTGGGAGACTTTTAAATCGTGTTTGTAATATTTCTGCAGCGGACTGTTTGTCAGCATCAGACATAGAAGCAAAATGTGTTCGAGATTTAGCTACAGAATCTCCACCACGACTTATGATTGCTTGTGCTTCTTCTAAAGCACCAATAATTTCTTGTGCAACTTCGGGGTCTTCCCCTAATCGTTGTTTTAGTGTTTTGATACGAGCTTGCGGTGTAGTATTGCCATGTGGGTCATTCTTACTCTTTTTGTTAGACACCAACAGAATATCACTTCTGCCATCTTTATTGATGAAATGTACTACGGTGTCAGTATCTTCTGCCACATCCATAGCTAATAACAGAG
>Ga0181343_1001016_pt1 | contig 11454 bp, 3 predicted proteins | sample Su13VDMLBSD_FD_130110 | JGI IMG/M metagenome (GOLD analysis project Ga0181343, IMG submission 130110) | Freshwater viral communities from Lake Michigan, USA - Su13.VD.MLB.S.D | ecosystem: Environmental > Aquatic > Freshwater > Lake | place: USA: Michigan | collected 2013-07-15 | reverse complement strand
TTAAATGCATCATATAATAACTTTTCTGCTTCTGTTACACGCTCTATATTATCCTGCTTCTCCTCATCTGTTAAGTTCTGAGCATTTAATAACTTATATGCAGTTACTGCATTTTGCACAGACACAGATAGTTTTTGTAATGTATTTCTCTTTGCTGATAACTGATTTCTCTTTTTTACAAGTTCTGGTTCAGTAGCTCCTTTTAGATTGTCAATTTCTTGTCTTAACAAATCTAATTCAGTTTCCATACCCATGTTATCCACAGCACCCATTAGGATGTTACCACCCCTACCAACACTGAAAAGATTAGCGATATCTGCATACATAGGATCTAATCCTACAGAACCCATCATCTTCTTGATATCTTCTTGTATGGAAATCATTCTATCACCAGTACGCTTATAACTATAGTCATTATAAGCGATCAGTTCTCTAGCTTCTTCAAAACCAAACCAGTTAAAGAAATTTGTTTTTGGATCATATGGATTAGCAATCTTTTCTACTTCGGTAAGATGCTTATCTATATCATCTATTCTACCTAATACAGTTTGAATTCTTTGAGATATTGTTTTATTATCAACTGGATTAGGTCCGTCTTTCTCATTGAATGCTTCTGCAAGTTCTTCATCAGATAATTCTGACAAACCATTTAACTGCTCTTTAAACAAATCAAGTGTTCCGCTCTTTCTTAATGTTTTAATATGAGCAAACAAAGAATCATCTCTAGTATCTATAGCAGTTTTATTATCACCATTAAGAACGCTATCTTCATATAGATCAGCTAGATCTTTTTGCTCTTTTGCGTTTCTGTATAGTTTAGAGAAATATTCTTTTTTATTTTTAGTTAGATCATTAAGTGCGGTAACAACTTTAGTATCCCATTCTTTGAATTCATTTAACTTCTTAGTATATGGGTTTTCTTTACCTGCATTATTAGGATCTGCTGTAAATGCTTTCTCTTGACGTTTAAGATTAAGCATCTGAGTATACTGTCCAGTTTTAGTTAATGCTAAACCTGCAACTTGTATAGGACCCGCCATAAGGAAACCAGATAGAAACACTTCTAAACCTTGACCACTCATTTGTGATTTAAGTCCATGCTCTAATGCTTCTTTCATAAAACCTTGATGAGCACGAGACGGGTCGTTATAACTTTCTACATAATACTTTTTCATTGCTTCAGCAACTGCTTCTTGATAGACTTCTTGACTACCCTCCATGACATTTGCTGATAAGTATCTTAAACCATTCTTAGGTATATTCTTTAATGATTGTTTTAGATATTCTTTATTGGCAACTCTACCTATACCATATAATACTTCATATGGATTCTTTCCGGTTTTTAACCAATCTGTATTTTTTACTATAGAACCACGAACTGATTTAGATGCAGCATGTTCTAAAGGTGCCATACCTGGTATACCTTTGAGTAACTTATTAAGTACAACTTTATTACTTGCATAGATACCAGCCATATTAGCATAACTAGTTTTGAATCCTGCTTTTAATGCTTGATCATATATACCTTGTACTTCATTATCATTAGGATCTCTACCTTCTTTTTCTCTAAACTTTTTGATTAATTCGTTTGCTACATCATTCTGAACAAAACCACCTTCTAATTTAGCTTCAGAAGTAACTAAATTAATTTCACGAAGATCTCTATAGAAGGAACCAAAACTATGATATGCTTTTGCAAAATCATCCATTTTATCCCAACCCATCTTTGTTCTTTCTGCTGTTCTAAAAAGATCTGCAGTATTTTGAAATGGTAATATAGCACGTGATACTTTACCTACAGCATCCCAAGTTTTTCTAGCTTCATTAATATTTGAACCTGTTCTGAATACATCTGCTAATCTATCAAATGCTTTACCTAAACGTAATGCATTTTTACCAGTACCAAGTACAGCTAAACCTTGCATCCCTGGTATTCTACTAGCAGCTATTAATGCAGCTTCTTCTGCAAAAATAGATCCTATAACACCAAATGTGTATGCTGAGTTAACACCAAAGTTTAATGCTTTTGCACCAAATCCTTCTCTTGATGATGAACCGATATTCATATATCTTTCCATCTTAATTGCATTATCAACATCAGGTTTACCAGATAGTAAATCATCCCAGTTACCAAATGTTCCACTTACAGCTAATCCTGCTAAAGGAAACCATTGTTTACTTGCTCTTTCAGTATCATCCCATAAACTTGAATTCTGATTATAGACAGTTTCATTATCCCTAAATGGAGAAAATCCTAGTTGTTTAAACTTAGGATGCGCATAATATCTATCAAAGTTCTGACCATTTACATCAGAGTTAAATGTAAAAGGTTTATCATACTTAATAGGATCAGGTCTAGAATGTTGAATAGCAAACTTATTTATATCCGCAAATGCTCTTTCTTTAGCTTCCTTTGCAGTTTTCGGTGCTGGTTGCGGATTCGGTCCTGTTAATGCATTTCCTACATTCTTTCTTATATCAATATTTAAGGGTTTACCATCAGGTATAGGTCCAAGATTATTCATTTATTTTATTATTTTGATAAGTTCGTAACTGATTATCAATATAAGAACTATTTTGAGCTAATATTAAATCCATTTGTTCAGCAACTTCAGTAGGATCAAAATCACCTGCATTACTTTGCTGAACTTCTTCTAATTGACCTGTTTCAGGATTAAAATATTTTTTTGATAAAGACCAGTATCTACTTCCTGTATTTATATCTTGACCAATATAACCATAACCACCAAGATCTTTATACGCATCAATTGCATAGGATCCTTTTGTATTTAGAATAAATTCTATAGGTGTAGGTTCTAAAGATGTAAAGAAAGGTGATGATACAAAGTTTTTATTAAATATAGCTGAAATTTTATTTTGACCACTTTGAATCAAATCCCAAGTTAGACCTTTTGCTTTATCTGATCCTTTATTAGCATTTAAGTAATCAGGATCTACAGTAAAAGTTACAGCTACCATATTAGGATCATTCATTGTCATACCTACTCTTTGTACTTCAAAGACCGGTCTCTTATCATTATCTTTTTTCCATCTTGTTGAAAAAGAATGTTTTAGAAGATCTCCTATAATTGCTTGAGCATTACTATTATTTTTTAACTCATCTTGTGCTGTAAAATTAGTAGCATCTCCTATTATAAAGTTAGCACCTTTTGATGCAGGATTAGAGAGTGCTGGTAATACATCGTACTGATATAAACTAGCAATAGCATTTTTAACAGGACCGGGTCTACCTGCATCAAATATAAAAGTTCTATTTCCTTTTTGTTGATTTGCAGATCCTCCGTTTATTGAATTTAAACCGATACCTAATCCGGCAACTTCTCCATTGTTATATATACGATTATATCTTTCTTCAGCTTCATCATATATATCATCCATATCATCTACAAATGCACTAGCTATTAAACCGATACTAGCTCCGACACCAGCACCAATAGGTCCACCACCAAAAGCACCTGCTGCAGCAAAAGCACCTACTGTACCCATTTCACCATAACCAGATGTTTCACCTTCTAATAAACTAGGATTATATTTTTGCGCATAAGCAACATAGAACTCATCTCTTGAAAGTTTATGACCATCATCAGATATATATAGCTCACTACCATTATCTGATCCATATAAACCAACCATTCTTTCTTTAATCTTTTTATTATCTGTAATAGATTTTTCAAATGCTGCAGTTTTCATTAGTTCTGCAGTATTAAGACGACTGATTATTTGTTTACCGGTTTGTCTCCATAAGTCATTATTTATAAATAACCCTTTACCACCATCAGCAACATAAGATTTTAGATTAGTAACAACATTATTAAGATTATATGGTGAGTTAGGATCTGTTGCTGTTAAACTACCTTTTGCATCTAGAACAGCACCTGTGCTTGGATTAATAAATCCGTTTCTAGATACTGGTATATTCTGAACACCTCCTGTAGCTATTTGCTTATCTATTTCTTCTTCGTTTCCAAGACCAGAAAAGTATCCATATGCTGCGGTACCTAAACCAGCAACTAACAATCCCCAACCAAGAGGATTCCAAGCATTTACACCACCAGCAGCTAGTAGTGTAGCACCTATTCCAGCTGTAGCAGCTCCTCCTACTGTTTCAGCTGCATTATTCAAATATTCGTCAGAAGCTTTCTGAAGTTCTGGACTTATCTTAGTATCAGAAATAACTTCTCCATACCCCAATAATTCTTGTTTATCTTTTTTAGCTTGTTCTACTTGATCTTTAGTAGAATTAGGACTATTGATAATAGCATCTAAACCTAAACTTACGTGTTTAATTAACTCAGTAGCGTTTCCGGAATAGTCATTACTTACTTTATTTAATTGACTTTCTGAAAACTTAGCAGCAGGTATTAATGATGTACCACCTGCTCCAGCTTCTACAGCTGTACCTTTCTTATTAAAGTCGGGTCCCTTTAACCCGTAATCATTTCCGTAATCACCTCCACCAGTTTGTTCTTGACCCATATCAATTCCAAACAAACTAAGATCTTCTGGAAGTTCTCCCCATTCAATATAGTAATCTAATAATTTTTCTTTTAACTTTTGATTCCATTTGTTATCGTTATCCATCTGGGTCAGTATAGCATCATACTGAGCTTTTTGAGCAATTTCTGCAGAACGAAGACTGTGCTCATATCCAGCAAGAGCATATTGATTTACATCAATCTCTTGTTCCATGGTATTCATTGCATATTGATATGCATGATTTGCCATGTCATTATAAAGAAGATTATTAGCTGCTGCATTATCAACACGATATCGCATAGTTGCAATATCTAAGTTTTCAATATTATGCGTTTCATTTAATGTTTGTGTAGAAAGATCAATTACATCATCTGCAATTTTTTCTTGACCATCCAATCCACTTAAGTATTCAATATATGATGCATCAGCTATTTCATTAGGTTCTCTTTCTTTTGATGCATTATTGGCAATCTCCCTATGTCTAATTACTGAATTTTTTTCTTCTTCAGCTTGTTCTTTAACTTTTCTCTGATTCTCATTTATCTCATTAAGTTTGATATTTATATACTGCATCTCAGCAGCATCTTCTGATCCAAACTGTTCAGCATTTCCTAATATAAAATCTTTTCTTTCTAGATATCCTTGTGTTTTATACATCTGAACAGCTTTTGGATCAGATGCGATATAACTTACAAATGCTTTAGTTAAATCAGGAATTACTTCAGGACCATTCTTAGTTGTAAGAATAAATCTACCATCATCACTAAAAGTTACACGCTTTGTATCAAAACCCATGTCTTTAGCAAATTGCATTGCTTTTGTGTAGGTATTCACATAAGGTGTATATTCGGGATTAGTAAATGATAATGACTCATCTGCACTAGCATTTTTAAAATCTTGTGCTAAATAATTTAGAGCACGATCGCCACCTTCCCACCACTGTCCATCACATTTCTTAGGATCTGTACAATTCTTTAACGCTTGACCACGTGCTTGTTGTGATCTCCAATTTTTCGTAAACGCTATATCCTTTTGAATATACTTATCATCTATTAAAGGTTGAAACACTTTTTGTGCTGCGGAAACATTTTGCTCTTTAGACAAATCTAAACCAGATATCTTTTTTATACTGTTATCTATTTGATTAAAGAATTCCGTTCTTCTATTAATGTTCTGATCGCGTAACATTTCTGAGTTTAGTAACGTACCGTATATATTACTAAGTCTCTCATAACCAGCTTTATACTGTGATTCTTTAGTCTGAAGTATATTACTGTAGTAATTAAAATCAGGTCTAAATGGTTGTATCTGTGGTATGTAATCTGTTACTCCTGGTAAATATGTAGCCATAATCTTTTGTAAATATACTAAATAGTTTAACCTTCTTGATAATATTGTCCATAACCAGCTCCTGTTTGCGTAGGATACATACTTGCTAATGCTTTCATATAATCATTAGCATAATTTGGTTGATTATTCTGACCCATTAGTTTAAGTAATGCTTCATCGTCTGCTTCAGGAAACTCTGATTTCAATCTTCTAAATGCTGCAACTTTTTGATCGTCATATGGATTACTTGGCATAAGTTCTTTAGTTGGACCTGTAAATGTTACAAAACCACCTGACATAGGATCAACCATATAATGTTGACCATAAGTTTCATTTAGTGCTTGTGTCATTGCTCTATTAGTGATAGCATCAATATATCCCTGACGTAAGTTCTGTCTAGCTTGTGCTTTAGAATTATCATATTGTTGATTAGCTACAGTAGTAGAATCATATAATTGTTTTGCTATGTCAGCATTAGTTAAACCAAATTGATTTAATACATTCATTTTAGTTAATTCCCACTGATTAGCTGCTCCAACGTTTAAGTTATTATATCTTCCTAATACATCAGCAGCAGCTTTTGCAGCTTGACCTTGAATCTGTGATGTTCTTGCGTTTAAAGATTGTGCTGGTGCATAAGCTTCAGCAGTATCCGTTGCTATTTGTGATTGTTCAGATACCATAGCAAGCTCTCTAGTAGGATCATAGAATGTAGGATCTCCCATATAAGGATTTACTGTAGGTGACCAGGGTCTATATTTTTTAACCCGTGCTAAGTCTCCTGCTGCACCTAATGTCTTTATAGTATCTTGTAACCAAAACGGAGTGTTTCTATTTATGTTTCTTATATTTAAATCCTCTCCTTCTAAGTTATCTATTTCTTCTTCGTATTCATCTGGAACTTCTACATCACCATAAGTTTTACCTAATGTATACGCATCTAAGTGATCTAATCCGATTTCTTGATCATCTTCTGTTCTAAAATTTTTATCGTCTTTACCTTTAAAAACTTTTTCGTTTCTCCATGATAAACTATTACGATCACCTTTCTTAGCTACAAAATCTTTAGTATATAGTTTAGAAGGATCATTTACTTTATCACCTAATTCTTTTAGATCATATCCGTGTAAAGCAAGCATCCCTTTTCTATTCTCAATCTTTTTAGTGTCATCGAGATTTTCAAAATCATCATAAGTTCCATTTGGATTAGTAGCTTGCCAGTATCTAAACTCTAACATTTCAGGATCTGCAAATCCGTAGAATCCATTATCTTTTTTCTTTGATTCTTTAGAATCAAGATATTGCGATTGACGAGCAATTTTAAATCCAGGAGCACCTATATCTTTAACATTCTGACCTCTATTATAAGAAGCTACTCTTGTTAGAAAATCTTTTTCTCTTATAGAAAGTTTATCAGCAGCACCTGCATAAATAGTCCAACCTTTTTCACCATCACCAGCAGCAAAAGAAGGATCTTTTTTAGGATCTGTACCTTTAAGACGTTCTAAAATCTCATTTGCTTTCTTTACATCTTCTTCTAATGAACCATATGTAGGTTTATAGTTTTCCTTACCTGAGTAAGATGGTCTTACAGGTGTATTACTATACTTAACACTTACTACTTTTCGTAACTTACCTTGGTCATCTTTAAAGTAGTCGCCAATTTTTAACGTTGGATCATCTTTCTTTTTAATTTTAGATTCATCTACTTTAGTAGTAACGACTTTACTTTTAGTAACTTTAGGTGTTGGTTTTACAGAAGTCTTAGTTCTAGAATTTATAGTCATACCTGGTTGCATGAATCCTTCTGGTAATGTAATACCTTGTGGCATCATTATACCATTTCCATCAGTATAAATAACTCGACCTAAATTATCGGTGTTAAGAAAAATTCCAGTTGTTGGATCAAATTGTTGTCTTGCTCTTAATCTTTCTAATCTTCTAGCAAGTCTATCACCACGTCTTCTTCTAAAGTTTAATCCGAACTGTGCTTCTGGCATTGTTTCCTCATCATAAAGTTCTTCTTCAGAAGGATTCTCTTCAGCGTACATTTCTTCCTCATCCATCTCTTCTTGAGGATTTTGATTTAACTGTAAAGGAATTAAATCTTCTGCAGACAATCCATTATTAGCTAAATAAGGTAATGATACTACAGGTATTCCTTCACCTTTCATAGATTCTTGATACGCTGCTAATTTTCCTAACTTAACATTATAATTACTAATCATCTTTTCTGCAGTTTCTTTACTGATATCATCCATATCAGGGTCTGCAAGAATCTCACGATATTTATTTATATCATATTTCTTAGCAATTTTAGCTGGTGTTTTTGGTTTAGTTTCTCCAAACTCTTCTAAAACTTCAGGATCTCTTATAATCATTGATCTGGTATCACTGAATATAAAACTCTCATCTGGTAAATTTAGTGGGGTACCTCCTTGTGAGTGACGCTTACCACCAATATTATAATGTGCTGGTAAACCGTCAACCTGTGTTAATGTAGTTTCACCGTACTCAGCTTCTAGTGTAGCTTCTTCTTCAGGTACAGGTTGTAATGTATTTCTAACTTTAGTGGATTTCTGACCCATATTGTTAGGCATATACATAGGAGCTAGTTGATTATAACTAACTCCTCCGTCTTTTGCTTTAGGTAAACTTTTTATTTTAACTCTTCTAAGCATAGTATTTAATCTAAAAATTCTACTTGACCTCCGTTTTGAATCAACTCATTGATTTCATCTTCAGTAAGATAGTACTCACCACCTTTCTTATATCCTCCACCCATCTTAGCAGAAGGATAGTTAAATCCGGGAAACTGTACTGGTACTTGCTGATTAGGTCTAAAGTAACCTTGAGAACTCCAGTCACCTTTTGACATATCTGTAGTTGCAAATATATTAGATGCAGATGTCCGATCTCTCATCTTTTTTTCAGTATTTGCTGCATCTAAGTTGTTACCCGCACCTGCTACAAAATCTAATCCAGCCATATATAAGGGAGCTTCATATGGATTATACTGTCCAAACTTAACACGAGTTTTTAACAATGGGTTTGAAGATTGTTCATTTCTTCTTACTAAGTCAACTGGTTCAATATCACCCTGATAAGTAGAAGCTAAATCTTTTTCACCTAAGTATGAATAGTCTGTAGCATCTTTAGGTTTTTCATTAAGTGCTGTTTGATTACCTTGCATGTCAGTTACAAATTGTGGCATCTCTTCATCAGCAGGATCTCCTTGAGCAAAATTCATATTTCTAAATCCACCACCTGGTTGAAAGTAACCCATATCACCACCATATTCTTTAAACTGTGGTCTTTGATAACTGTTACCAAATATAAACTGTTCTTGTTTATCTGCTGCACTACCGTCAGTCATCATAGTAGGACGACGTCTTTCACCTACACGATTGTATCTACCTTCGAGTCTCTCAATTCTGTCATACTCTCTTGGTGATAAATCTTGTTTATAGTTCTCTCTTAAATTATTAGATCTTGCATATAAAGCATCTATCTTTTCACCAAGATTACGTCTTCTATTTTGAAAAACTTGATTTCTAAAATCTGAATATTCTGAGTTATATCCACGTGGATCAAACTGTGATTGTCCCGGAGTTATCTGCTTTTGTGGTGCAAGGTTAGCATCATTAGTATTTCCTTGAGGTCCTCGATAATTACCTCTTCTTGCAAATAAGTCAGCAAGGAAGTTACCAGTTCTTTCTCTTCTTGGATTTAGTTGTTGCTGCTGATTCATCGAACCTACTGTTGCACCTGCAGGCACAGCACCTTCCCACTTTCCTGTACTATTATCATAGAAGAAAGGATTTTGTTTATTAGCAGATCCTGTAACAGAATTCATACCTGGACCATATGTAACAAAGTCCATGTACTTTAATCTATTACCTGGTAATAGTGCACGTCTGGTACCAACTCTAGATAAGAATGTTCTATACTGTCCGGGTGTCATACCTGCAGCACCCGCAGGTGCTGAACCAGCTGCAGTTTTATCACCAGAACCTTGTGTATCTATATTAACTGTTTTACTACCAGGTTTTCCACATTTTCCATCAGGACAGTTGCTTTCTTCTTCTTTCTTTTTTGCTTCTTCTTCTCTCTTCTTTTGTAATTCATCAAGTGTTTTTTGAACATTCGCTGATCCACTTTTAGTATAGTCGTACTGACTTCTTAATCCACCTTGAGGTATATCTTTAGATTTAATTAAGTCTGTTGAACTATAATCTTTTTCTCTAATAGAACGCATATCTTTACGCTGCATCATAGGATAATTCGGATCATCAGCAGGTTTATCTATAAGACTTGCTGCATCTTCAGCACTCATGAAATCTCTACCATTTTGTTTTCTCCAATAAGCGAGTGCTTCATCACGACTCATTCCTGCAGTTGGATTACTAGGTGTAATCCACTCTTCTTCAGATCCATAGGGATCTTCTGTAGGTATTAGGTTTCTACCATATCCGTATCCCTCTCCTGAAGATATCATACCATTCATAGGTGTACCCATACCTGGTATAGCTTCGGTCATTACGTTCTGATAAGGTTGTGTATTTCTTGCATCAACACCATACATCATACCTGCTTGAGGTCCTACATTTGAATAATCAAATGGTAAATTCATTTGATTTTGTAAGTTCGATCTAAACTGTAATCCATCTTGAGCAGCAGGAATAGGTTTAGTTTTAATACGTTTGATATATGTTTCCGTTGGTTCTTCTAATGCAGCTTGTCCTATTGTTGTAAAATTAGACCATAGCTTTGTCATATCTGCGGTAGGATTAGATCTACTATTCCAATTACCCAGATTAGAAAAGTTAGGTTGAGGAAACCCATTATACATACCACCCTGTTGAAACATCATTGCAGCTTCTTCAAAACCTAATGCTTCATCAGTCATGTTCTTTTGTAAAGCTTTATACGCTGTTTCTTTAATCTTATTAGCTAATTTACGAGTTCTGTTAACGTTTCCGTTCATGAAGTTTGTATTAGATCCTCCATTTTGCATTACACCATAATGAGCTTTATAAGCTTCTCTCATCTTTTGGATATCATTCATTGCTCCTCCATTCTGAAACACAAATGGTGTTTGTGGAGTAGGTTGACCATAATCAAAGAATTCATTCATTGATGGTGCTTGTGGGTATGCTTCACCTCCGTTTTTTTTCAACTTCGGAGCAAAGCGCGATGGATTACTATACATAAGGAAATTTCTTAAGTCTATTGCTAATGGAAAATCTTTTCTACTAGTACGAGAATGTTTTCTTCTTTTCATCTGGCTAATATAGTGATAATATATAAGATACTAAAATTTACCGAGTATTCCTAGGGAGACTCTTGATCTTTACTTTTTTCAAAGATCGATTCTTATCACCTTTAATATAGTTATAGATCTGATCAGCTGCTTGATACATTTCAGGACTATTTGATTCAAGTTCCATTTCATAGTCTTCTGTTCCATGAGGTTTACTACCAAAAGGATTTATAAAAGGTAGGCGCTTTTGTTGAGACGCTTTCTTATACATATGTGCTCTAACCATTCCATCTATGTAGTTGTTATCCCATTGCTCTCTACCATCTATCACAAAATTAGGATCCTGTTGAGCATCTTGATCAAAG
>Ga0181343_1001015_pt1 | contig 11467 bp, 5 predicted proteins | sample Su13VDMLBSD_FD_130110 | JGI IMG/M metagenome (GOLD analysis project Ga0181343, IMG submission 130110) | Freshwater viral communities from Lake Michigan, USA - Su13.VD.MLB.S.D | ecosystem: Environmental > Aquatic > Freshwater > Lake | place: USA: Michigan | collected 2013-07-15 | reverse complement strand
GTCGTACTTGCCGCTCTTCAGCGCCACGACGTAGTCGTTGAGCAGCGGCGTGGCGGCCTTGCGGATCTTGTTGTCGGCGATGTTCTGCGTGAACTTCTTCGCCGCCTTGAACGAGGTGCCCGCGGCGTCGGTGACGTCGGGGTAGACGATGGACGCGCTGAGGCTCGCGAGGCCGAGCGGAATGCGCGCCGCCATCGGCAGGTTCTTCGTCTCGTCGATGGCGAGGTCGACGAACGAGGCTCCCGTCTGGGCGCCGCGAAGCGCCGCCTCCATCCGCCCCTCGTTCTCCCCTCGCGTCGCCAGCCCGGCCAGCAGCGACTGGCCCGGGATGGGCACCTTGAAGCCCTTCACGGCGATGGGCGAGACGCCGATGAAGTCAAGCGCGCGAAGCGCGACGCCGGCCGGGCTCTCCTGCCGCAGCACGGCCTGGCGCTTGTTGTTCATGCCGACGATCTCGACGTTCGGCGAGAGCGAGGCGAAGATGTCACGGGTCGCGGCGCCGACGCCCTCCCCCGCGCCCAGCGGCTTGGCGAGCGGATCGGTGGCCTGGACGTCCTTGATGAAGACACCCGGGGTCCACTGGCCGATGGTCTTGCGCGCCATCAGCTCGTAGAGGGCCTCCTGCCGGATGCCCGCGACGAGCGTGTCCGCGTCGGGCGTGGCCGGCGTGATGCCGCGACGGCGAATCTCCTGCTTCACACGCTCGCTGATGTAGCGCTGCGAGGCGCCTGCACCTTGGTTGCTGGCGTACTGGTCCACCAGCACCGCCACCTCGGGTCGCTCGTCGAGCTTCTTGATCAGCTCCTGCGCGATGGCGTAGGCGTACTCGCCAGGCTTCGAGGTCTCTGGAACCTCATCTGCCGTCGTGCCGCCGACCTCGTAGCCTTCGCCAAGCCACGGCACGAACGTCGTGGTCTCCTTCGTCGTCTCGACGCCCTTGTCGGTCTCGACCGCGATGGGGCGCTGGGGAGCCTTACCCTGACGCGCCGACTCGAAGTCCTCGAGCAGCTCGCGGGTCTCCGTCTCGCGCTCCGCCACCGGCTTGAACCCGAGCACGTCTTGGCGCGTCGCGCGGTACTCCTCGAACGGCCGGCCCGACCGCGCGTTCTTCGCCATGTCCTCAAGGCTGACGCCCTGGGCCCCGGCGAGCTCCTCGAACCGCTTCTTGTCGAGCGCCTTCTGCTGGGCGAACGCGCGCAGAGCCGTGCCCGTGACCCCGAAACGCGCCGCGGTCTCGTAGAACTCCTTGAGCGGCAGCTCCTCGCGAAGTTCCGGCTTCAACTCCATCTTCGGGGTTGCAGGCGCGGGAGGAGGGGTTACAGTCTCAGCACTGGGAGCGGTGCGCTTGGGCTCCTCGAGAGCGGGCGGGGCTGCGGCCTGCACGGGCTGAGGCGCAGGCGGAGCCTTCGGCGCGGGGGCGGGGGCGACGGCCGGTGCCGCCTGCTTCGCCGTGGACGGGGCCCGACGAAGTACGCGCTCGAGAAACGGATCAGCCATTTCGCCCTCTGGTCGTGGGCGAGTATAACGCGGAACTGCCGCTATGGTAAAGGCAGCACGAAGCCTCGACAGCAGTGCTGCCGAGGCTTCGAAGTCGTAAGCCGCACAGCTACTTCAGCGTGGCACCACCCTCAGTGTCTTGGGGGCCGCGGGCGCCTGCGTCGACGCCGCAGGAGCCGCCGAGCCGAACGCACGGTCCACGTCTTCTTGGTCCGCGAACCCGTACTGCTTCAGATCTTGAATGGTCTGCGCGGTCTCTTGGTTCGCCGCGCGCGTCCGCTGCGCGAGGTCGCGTAGTTTGACGTCCGCCTCGCTCGTCGGCGACCTACCCGCGAGAACTTCGAGCGGGTTGCGGCGGCTGAGATCCATCCCCACCGACGGACGACGGAGCGCCCGCTCGCCCTCGTACTTTCGCCTGAGCTGGTCCAGCTCGGTCAAGGCGCCCTGCAACCTTGCGTATTTCGCCCCAAGTTGCTCGGCTTGACGCGCGAACTCTGTGACGTCGTTGAGCGGCGCGGACACGGTCGGCCGGGAAGGCTGCGTGCTCCAGAGTGACTCACCCGGCATGCCCAACGCCGGAGCGGTGGTGATGGTCCTCGCTGGCCGCGTGGCTGAAGGCGAGACTTTGAACTCCGTGGCTTCGGTGGGCACATACTTTCCGCCCTTCCGCACCTCTCGCACCCTCGCGAGTCGCTGCTCGTACTCGCGCGTCCGCGCTACCTGCTCGGCACGACCGGTGTCCTCTTCCCTTGCGCGCCGGCGCAGCTCCGACTCCCTCGGCGCCAGCTCACGCGCTGCCGTGCTGAACGAAGACTCGCCGGGAATCGGCTGGACTTGCGGCGCGGCCGGAGCCACGGGAGCCTTCGGCGCAGCGGGCGCCACGGCCTTGGGCTTGACCGCCGCAGGGGCCTTGGGCGCAGTCCCACCGGCCTTGGGCGCGGCCCCACCACCAGCCGGAGCAGGGGGCGGCGGAGGCGGAGCCGCGGCTGCGGTAGCGCGGGCGGCGGCGGAATCCCTGGGCATCACTTACCTCCGTTGACGTAGCCGTAGAAGTTGCGCAGCCCCGGCGGAACCTTGGACGGCGTCTTCTGGTTGGCCTCACGCAGGTTCCGCATGTACTGGTCGACGGTAGCACCGTTGTCCGCGCGCAGCGCTTCCCGAAGACCGCCCTCGCGCGAGACCCCCGCCGGCGTAGGCCCGCGGACCTCGGGCTTGATGGGCTCCGGCAGCGCACCGCCAGTCGGTGCGGGAGACGGCGCGGGGCCGCTCTGCATGCCTCCGATGGCCTTCTGGAGCCGTTCATCGAGCGCCTTCTTGTCTTCGTCGCTCATCCTCGGTCGAGGCGGCACGAGAGTAGGCTCGCGGGGCGGCTGCATCAGGCCACCGACAGACCCTGGGCCCGGCGATCCAACGCGCACGCTCGCCGGCGTGACCGGCGGTGTCTTCGGTGCGGCGGCTGCGGGGGCCGGAGCCGGCGTTACCGCGGGCGTCACAGGCTCCGGTGCCTCGCGCTTGGGTGCCCCGGTGCCCTCGGTGGCGGTCTCGACGCCGAGTCCTTCCACCTTACCCGGCATCGGCAGCACCGGCGCAAGCTCCGTGCCGCGCCGCGTCCGCATGCGCTCGCGCGCCTCGTCGGCGATCTTGCGGAGCTCCGTCGTGTAGAGCTCCTGGTTCGTCGCCTTGAGGCCCTTGATCTTGTCGTAGCGGCCCACAAGATCCACGTAGTCGGGCGAGATGGTACCGAGGCCGAGCGTGCCTGCGAGGGCCGTCTCGGGGCGCTGCTGCGGAAACGCAAGCGGCTTCTGGAGAACGCGAAGAAGTTCTTCGTCGCGATCCATCTGCATCCCGAGCTGACCCGCCCGCACGCTTCCTCCAAGGTCGAGCCCCGCGAGAGAGGGGCCGCCTTCTGGCTCGGCGACCGGGATTTGAGCGAACCGCCGGGCGAGCAGCTCACCGCGAGCCTCCGCGCGCTGCTCCGGCGGAAGGGCGTCGAGCGCCGCGAGCTCCGCGTCGAGCCGTCGCATCGCTGGCGTGTCCGCAGCCTCGGGCAGAGCCGCCGAGGTGTCCTCGGGCATCGTCGTCCGCAGCGCGCCGTAGCGCTCACGCTCGGCGAGGCGCTCCTGCGCTGCCTTGGTCTCGGCACGGCGCTCACGCCCAGCGGCGCGGTAACCCTCGTCGCCTCGGGTGAAGATGTCCGTGACCACGTCACGCAGACTGCGCCGGCGCTGCTCCTCGGGCGTGCCAGCCGCGGGAGCACCAGTAGCCGGAGCGGCACCCGCACCTCCACCAGGAGCCGCACCACCGGGAGCCGCGCCGCCTGGAGCCGGACCCTCCTCACCGCCGCCCTTGCGTCGCCGACCGCCGCGGATACCACCACGCTCGTTGAAGTCCTCGAACGGTCCACCGCTGAAGAGGTCGGCCGCGCCCGCGCCGACGCGCTCGAAGAACGAAGGCTCCTCGGTTCCACCCGCGTAGCGAACCACGGCACGCGAGCCGTACCGGCTCACGTCGGCGCCCGCGGGAAGGTCGGGCATGCCGGGCACCTTGACGGCCGGCTCAGGGGTCACGACGCGCGTCGTGTCTGCCTGGAGCTTCGACACGAGAGCCGTGTCGCCTTGGAGCTCAGCGGGCGTCCACGTCGTCTTCTCACCGGCCGCAGCACCCTTGACCAGCGTGGTCGTGCCGTCCGACTTGACCTCGTAGACCTTCCCGTCAGCGGTGGCGTAGCGCTGGGACTCGGGCCCGACGGGCTCGACGTCCTGCCCCTGCGCCGCCGCGACGCGGGCCGCCGCCGAGTCGGCTGGAACCGTGACCGTGCGGACGGCGCCGCCGGGGTCGGTCTCTTGGATGGTCACCATCTTCGGCTCGATCACAGGCGGCGGCTGGCCGAGGAACTCAGCCATCGCGACGTCGGCGAGCTGCGCCGCGGCCTTTTCGTCGAGGCGCTGCTGCATCTCGGGCGGCAGATTCGGGGATGCCCCACCAACCGGCACTTCCTGGCCGAGGTCGAGCCGCTCCGCCTCGCGATCCGTCATGCGCTTCCGCCACCCCGCGGCGATGCCGCGGAGACCGACGCGGGGGCTGTCGACCTTGATCACCTCGATGGTGGCGGGCGTGCTGCCGGGGATGATGACGCGGCCGCCATCGAGCGAGATGGCGTTCGGGCCGTAGGAGTTGCCCGCGGCATCCTTGCGCGTGCCGGTGATGTCGGAGGCGAGCATGGCGTCGAGACGCCCGCGATAGACACCCGTCCACTTCGAGCGAACGTCGTCCTCCGTGGCCGGCTTGATGGTAGACGTCGCGACGTACTGGTCGACGGCCGCCTTGTCCTCGTCACCCATGATGCCCATGCCGGCCGCGCCTTCCGCGCCTTCGGCGAGCGTTTTGATCTCAGCCGCCGTGTCGACGTCTCCCGGAGTCAAATAGCGCGTCGTCTTGCCGTCAGCCCCGTAGTAGAGCGCCGGCTTGAACGCCTTTGGGTCCACCGTGTCCTTGGTGACCTCGCCGGTGTCGACGTCGAGGATCGCGCCATCCGGGCGCCGGATGTAGGCCTTGTTGCCGACCGTGGCGTACTCGACCGACGGAACGTAGCCACCGTCGACGAGCGTCTGCTGCGCCTCGCCGGGGGCCACGAGCTCGCCGTCCTTCATGTACAGCTTGCCGTCGAAGCCGCGGTACTCCTTGATGACCGCCTCGCGCGCGACGGGGTCCTGCACCGTCACGCGGACGAACGCCCCGGTGGGCTTGAAGCGGCGCGTCGGGTGGTAGCGACCGGGGTGCTTGGCCTGCCAGTTGTAGAGCCACACCGCCTCGGCGTCGTCCTCGGAGGGCTGGTAGCTCACCGAGCCGTCCGCGTTGACCGTCGCGACGCCGGGGGTGTAGCTGTTCGCCTGCGCCCACTTCTTGAACTCATCCGAGGCCACGAGCCGCCCGATGGGGTCAGGCTTCGTCTTGAAGATGAGGCCGCGCACCTCCTTCACCTGGCGCTCGGACTGCTGGACCTGCTCGTTCTGCTCGATGAGGAGCTGCCGCTCCGCCGCGATGTCAGCTTCCGAGCGGCCCAGCGCGCGCATCAGGTTCGGCTGAAGGTCAGAGACGTAGCCTTGGAGCTTGTCTTCGATGGCCTTCGCGCCCGGAGAGCCCGCTTGGAGACGCTCGTAGTCTCCCGACATCCGCTGAATGTCTTCGGCCTCGGAGCGATTCTGCTGCTGAAGCGCCGTGATATCGTCGAACCGAGTCTTACCCGCCTCCGCCAGAGCGCGGAAGTCCGCCTGCAAACGCGGGGGCACCTGGCCGAGCGAGTTGACCATCTCGTCGACCGTCACCTCATTGAGGTTGCGGCCCAATACCTCGGTCGCGAACCGATTCATGATCGGCCCGATGTCTGGGTTGCTCGGGTCGAGCCTCTTGCCAGACATCGTATCCTGCCAGTTCACCAGCTCTTGCGCAGCCGCTGCGGGTCCGGTCATACCCGCAGGAGGGCTCTTGCGGGCCTGATCTGCCTTCGTCCACTGCGGCGTAGGGACAGCCAGCTTCTTCGTCAGCTCGGCGTCGATCTTCTCCTTGGCGATCTTGGCGTCCGCGAAGTTCTGAGACGTGACGCGGCTACTCTTCGCGCGCGTCTCCGCGATGTCGGCCTGCGTGCGCTGGATCGTATCGAAGGTCTTCGCCATCGTCGTGAGCTGAGCGATCTCGCGCTTCGCCTGCGTCGCGTCGAAGCCGAGCACGAGCTTGTTGTGCCCCGCGACGAAGTCCTTGTAGAGAGCGATCAGCTTCGGATCGGTGGTCGGATCCGGGCCGTACTGGAGGTACTGCGACTGGAGGAACGCGTCGCCGGCGTAGGTGGGTGCGGCCATGAGTTACTGCCCTCCGCGCATCTGCTGTTCTGCCTTGCGGCGCTCTTCCTCGGCAATGGTCATCGCCGCGCCCATCGTGCTGGGCAGACCACTCTCGAGGGCCTTCTTGCGGCCAGCGGCGGCGTAGTTCGCGTAGGTCCCGATGGACGCCGGGGTCTGCGCCAACTGCTGGGCAAGGCCCACGCCGGTCTGGAGCTGCTCGGCTCGCTTGCCCTGGAGCCGCCCCATGATGGTGGCGAAGCGGTTCTCCGCCGTCTGCTGCGAGAGGCGGTCGATGTCGCTGGCGGTCTTCGCGAGCTGCTCGCCCTGCGCTGCCGCGATGCCGCGGAGCGCGTTGGTCTGCGCGCCGCTGCGCCCGAATCCGCCAATGGCGGCGGCCTGTCGACGAAGGTTCGCCTCGACACCCGCCGTCTGCGCTTGGAGCGCCCGCTGCGTCCCCGCGAGCATCGAGCGCTTCTCGGACTCGGAGAGGCCGAGCTTGCCCTGCTGAAGCGCCTCGACGTCCTTCCGCGACTGCTCGCGCAGCGCCCGCGCCTGCGGGCTGAAGTAGTCGGCGACGGCCTGACCGGCGTACCCGCCAAGCGCCGACCCAACCGGCCCTCCGAGGAACGCGCCGAGCGTGGAGCCCACGAGACCGGCCGCCTTGTGGGTCCCAACGCCAGCACCGCCTTCAGTGGCTGACTTTGGAGCCGCAGTCGTTACGGGCAGGGCCATTCTTCACCTCGCGCCGAGTATATCGTGTTGCGCAGAGGGGCGCGACGGGCTACTTGAACATCACGCACCGTACACTTCGGTCTCCGTAGGAGACTCGGGTGTAGACTCGGCACGTCGTCAGTGGACTGTTTGGTCCGAACAGTCCGGTAGGCGCAACGAACGTGGGCCCCTCATCTGTGTCAGACAGAGGGTTCGTCGCGCGCGGGGCAAAGAGCTTGATCGAGAGCTCGTGGTAGCCAGCGGCGACGTTCTGCTGGAGCTTCGTGATGTCGAACCACGTCGCGCCCACGTTCTCGAAGTTGAACACCGCGTCCGCCGAGGCGTTCTCGAAGTACGCCGTGCATGGCAGGAACCGGCGAAACGCTGGGTACTCGACCCCGTCGATGTACAGACGCATCGCGAGCTCGACCAGACGGCTGTCTTGGGTGTCCCCGTCGTAGGTGATCGCAGGGCGGAAGCACGCGGCGAAGAACGACCACTGCCAGATTACGGCCGACATGGCGTAGGGGATGTAGACGCGCTGGCACAGTCCGCCGATGGCGACGTAGGCGGAGTCCGTCTCCTCCTTCACTCCGAAGGCGTTGCTGTAGATGTCCATCGGCGTGGTGAGGCCCTCGGCCCGCGCCATGACGGCCTCTTCCGACATGATGTGCTCGTCGCGCACGCGGAAGGACCCGGCGAGGTTGGCCTGCTCCAGGCCACCGTTGGGCTCGGACAGCACGCCTTGGCCCGCCGTCGTCGAGAAGATGTTCGCGTTGTGGCCCGCGATGTCGAGCGCGCCCGCGGGGTAGGTCGTCGCCGGGGTGATGGTCGCCATGTCAGTCCCTCATGGTGAGCGCGACGACGCTGCCGCGCCGCACGGTGAACACGGTCGGCACATAGGTTCCCGCCCCGACTACGTCGGGCTGGTCGGCTCCGCCCGACGACTGGCTGTACGGGATGAGGCAGGACCCGAATACGCCGATCTCGATGCTGCCGGCGAGCTTCATCGCGTTCGTGATCTGGATCTCCGCCATGAGCTGCGCCTCGGCGAACTCAAGCGCGTCGGCCTGGTCTAGGTTCTGGTTGATCCAGTTCACGAACGAGTTGACCATGCCCGTCGACGCGGTCACCGACTCCCACACCACAGCTCCGGTGTAGCGCCACATGATGCGGAACGCGGCAAACCCCCCGATGTAGTTGATCGTCACCGTCGTCACGTCCGACGTCGTGGGGTCCGTAGGGTCCGTCTGGTAGGAGTACGTGCTGTTGATCTTGCCGCCGTAGATGTCCTTCACGGAGACGTTCGCCAGCACCAGAATGCGGCCGTCGTCCGTAGTATCGACGCCCGCCACTGACACGGACGTCGTGCCGTCGCTGATGAGCGCCCAGCCGATGGCTGGCGACCCAGCGTAGCGCGTCGTCGTGACCGTGTTGCTCGTGAACCCGGGGTAGATGTTGTTGAACAGCTCGCCGGGCTCGGGCGACGCCAGCACCGCTTCCGTAGTGTACGAACCGAGCAGCGCCGACGGAAGGTGGTAGTGCATCAGCGCGCCGCGGGCCAAGTTGCCGGGCCTGACGCCGTTGTAGCCCGCGATGATGGGCTGGACGCGATCTGTGTAGATGGTGGTCGTTGTGATCAGGTCCTCTTCATCCCAGCCGGCGGCCGAGACCTCAGACCCAGAGACGCTGTCGATGGGGAAGCTCTTGAGGTCGACGACGTGGACCTGGCGGCTGAACACGAAGACCCGGTTGGCCCGGCTGTAGTCGGGGATGCTGTTCGGCAGCACCAGCGGCACACGACGAACCACGATCTCAACGGTGTGCTCGCCCGCCTGGATGGGCACCGCGGCACCCACGCGCACCGGAAAAGTAGCTGGGCCGATGGCGCAGATCTGATCGCCCCGCGCGTCCTGCGGCCCCGGGAGAATCGTCGGGGATGCCGGGTCCGTGTTGCGCTGGCGCAGCGGCTTGATCGGGATCGACGCTTGGTAGGTCATGTCGTCGACCCCCGTGATGCTCTCGGGGATCACGTTGCCGTCGACGCGCAGCGCGAACTGGACGTTGACTGGGTCTTCGTCCGCGTTGTTCGTGTGCTGCCGGTCGCCACCAGGAACAAAGAGGTCAGGGTCGAACCCGTACCACAGGTACTGCGCGAACGCGTTGACCCACAGCACGCTGCCTCCCGTGCTGATCGACACCGTCGCCGAGTTTCCGGCAGCATCGAGGATCGGCTGCCACTCGAAGATGTTCTGCACCTCGAACGCGTCGGTGGGGGTAGACCCGTCAGGGAACCCGTTGTACGGCTCGGCGACCGTAGGAGAGTGCGCGTCTCCGAATGGCACCGCGAGCACGTAGCGGTCCATCGCGTAGAAGGCCGTCGGCAGCACATCGACCGTCGTCGCGACAGCCGCGTTGATGTTGTGGGCGTTGAGGTGGCCGCTGAGCCGCTCGGCCGCAGGCGAGATGTCCTGCGTGAGTTCGATGGGGTCCAGCACGTCCTGCGCCCGAAGAACGCGGCGGGGGAAGAGGTAGCTCATACGTCGGCTCGCAGCGGCACACGACCGCGGTTGTTGCCGCCCGACGCCGCGCTGACGTCGTAGGCGACAGAGGCCAAGTTGAGGCGGGTGGGGTAGTCCGCCTGGATCTCGAACGCCCACGAGTAGGCGTTCTCGAGGCCGACTGGCACCATGCGCCAGAAGAGGCGCGGCTCGTGCACCCGGGCCTCACCGACGACCGCGTTCCCGGCCGTGTCGCGGACCACGTCGCTGTCGTCGTCCACCCCGATGCCGAGGACGTCGGTCATCTCGAGCACAGGCTTCCACGAGTTGTTGCGGAAGAAGCGGATGGTGAACGGCCCGTTCCAGGAGTCCAGCATGCCGAGGTAGAGCGACCGAACGTGCATGAAGGTGCTGCCGGTGTCGTCGGCGAAGAACCAGCCCGAGCGGTAGTAGGCAGAGCGCGCCGGCACCGTGTAGTTCTGGCTCTCGCGGTCCTTGACGTAGACGTTCCACTGCGGCTCGAGCAGTGCGCCGATCTTCCCGCCGACGAACAGCACGAGCTGGCGGTAGTCGTTCGTGACGGTCATGTCCTCTATCGACAGAGTCTCGAAGTCGTGCCGGCGCCAGTTCTGCCCGTCGTAGCAGAACGTGATGCGGTTGCGCGGCGTGCCCGCGATGGGGATGGCGCAGTGGTACTCTCGGCTGACGGGGTCGACCACGGACACCGCACGACGGAACTTCGACGTGTTCATGTCGTAGTTGAGGATCTTGTGGATGTCGTCGCTGATGAGCTGGATGTTCCCCTTGGCGTCGCAGGAGTAGAAGCCGTCGCGGCCGAGCCAGATGAGGAAGCCGTTGTAGAGCGCGGCGATGCTGCGGGGTGCCGTGCAGCCCACACCCTGGATGAGGGTGGAACCCGTCGTCAGGTTACCCGTCTGCCGGTCAGGGGTGATGTCGTAGACTGCCCCCTCGGTGAAGGCCAGCAGCATCCCCATGTGCGAGGCGACGGCGATAACGTCTGCGCCGCGGACGTCAGGGTAGGTGTAGTTGTCCTCAAGGAACGTGCCGGGGAACCCAGGGTCCGAGATGCGCACGATGCCGGGGTCGTCCGGAGTGTTCGCGATGACCAGCCGGCCCTCGTGCACGCACATGGTGCGGAACGTCGGCACCGCGACGACGGTCTCCATTTCGTCGCCGAGGTCGCTGTCCGCGCGCCGATCTCCAAAGACTGACGGCTCGCGCCCAGAAAGCCGCACCAGCCGACGGGGCTTCGTCGAAGCGCGTCGCGTGTCGGGCGTGCGGAAGATGTGCGTGGCCACCGTGTGGTCCGGGCCAGTCGAGGTCAGACGGACGAAGAACTGGCGCGTCAGGTCGTCGATGGTGGCGCCGGTCTGGTCTTCGCTGTCGCCTGGAACGGTCGGATTCGCCTGCACCGTGCGCACCCAGACGGGGCTGGACACGCGGGACGGCGGCGACATGTTGCCGTAGATGTCCTCGAACTGGGCGTAGTAGTACCAAGCCCCGTCGAGCAGCGCGCCTTGGGTGCCGTTGAGCACGTCGCCCGGCGTGCCGATGTCGCCGCGCCACGAGTAGCCGCCCGCGTTGGGGTAGAAATACTTCTTGTCGGAGAACTGCACCGGGCCTGCCACCGACGGAGGGGACGGCGGCGTGTTGAACCCCAAAGGCGCCACGAGACCGTGGGCGTTGATGACCAGCGGCTGGTCGATGCCATTCGCCCAGACGACCGTGTCGTTCACGACGACGAACTGGTCGGGGAACGACGAGCCTCGCGTGTCAGAGGTGAGGCCCGAGTAGAGCTGCTCCCAGCCACGCTGCCAGCCGGCGTGGCGGAAGAGCTTGTCGCCGGAGCGGACCAGAAGGAGGTCCATCTGGCCGCCCAGCAGCGTCGTGTGGAAGATG
>Ga0181343_1001013_pt1 | contig 11481 bp, 6 predicted proteins | sample Su13VDMLBSD_FD_130110 | JGI IMG/M metagenome (GOLD analysis project Ga0181343, IMG submission 130110) | Freshwater viral communities from Lake Michigan, USA - Su13.VD.MLB.S.D | ecosystem: Environmental > Aquatic > Freshwater > Lake | place: USA: Michigan | collected 2013-07-15 | reverse complement strand
TGCCTTCGCCGTCGAAGTAGTCGGACAGCGGCACACCACTCTGGTCGATGAAGTCCTGCATACCCGCAGCCTGTACTGCTGTCCACAGTTCACGCAGTCGCTTGATTGCGTTGCTACGGGCGGTGGAGCTGTACGACATACCGGTGTGCGAGTTGATGTCTTTGATCTTCTGGGCAAGCGTCGACGCGGGGTTTGCCCGAGTGTCGTTACTCAGGTTGGCACCGGCCTCACCGAGTACAAGCTCCGGCGCAGTCGCTTTGATGAGGCGAATAGTTTCATCTGGCAGGTTTGCAGTGCGCAGTTGGTTATCAGCTAGGAATTTTTGTGACTCAAGCAGCGATAGATTGATGAGCTTCACGTTGATCTGGTTCAGCAACCCATTCTGCATCACGTAACTGAACCAAGGTGTGTATTCCCCTTCCCGTTCCCCACCTTTGAACCGCGCTTCGCGCTGTGATTTTTCGTTGGCACTCGCTACCACGTGGGCGTTTAAGGCTCCCCGTTCTGAGTCACGCAAATTCAACGACTCAAAGTATGCGAGAGCTTTTGCCGCAGCAGGCTTTTCATTCGACCCACGACCAACGAAAAATGCGTAGTAGACGATAGTCTTGAGTGCTTCGAGTCTGGCCGCAGCAGGCGCGTTGCTTTCGTATTCGTAGATGGCGTCCTGCACGATCTCCGTTGGAGACTGCTCGCTCTCACCAAGAATTTCTGCGGCACGCGGTATCGTCGCCTTACCAGCAGCAACATCTTTAGCCCACTGCGTACGCACTGCGGGCGGCAAGTCTGCGAATGCTGGCGCACCTTCCGGCTTCATATCCTCCCATACTTCAGCGGGAGGGAGCGGTTCAACTTTTACCGGAGCGGAGGCGGCTAATGCCGCCTCGGGCTTTTTTGGTGGGGCGACCTCCTCTGCCACAGCGGTAGACGGACGGCCATCTTCAACAGCAGTTTTGCGCCATGCTTCCTGTTGGGCCTCAGTTAACTCCAACCATTTGGGTTGCGTCTCCTTCGATGCGTACTGTCGCCATAGAGTACGAGCACGAGCAAGTTGTCCTTCCCTAACCGTAGCAGTGAATTGTGCAGACGGAGCGACCCATGCGGGTGCGGGTGCCTTCTTGGTTACTTTTTCTGGCTGCGCCCCGCGCTTGAGAGCGACGCCGCGACCGCCTGCTTCAGCGCGGCTTGCCGGGACTTGGGGCGTGGGCTGTTGCCCAGCGTTCCGCCCTGCTCGTACTCCTTCATTATCTTTCGCACGTTGCTCGACACGACCTTGTTTGAGCTTCCCTTTTTGAGCGGCACTTGGTTTCTCCTTGGGTACGATCTCGACCGCAGCGACACCGGCCTGCTTCTTCAGCCCGCGCTGGGTACGAGGTTTAACGACCGGCGCTTTGGTCGGGGCGGGTGCGACCTTGGTTTTCACACCAGCAGCTTTGAGCGCAGCCACAGTGGGCTGGCCTTCACGGGTGAACAGCGAAAGCTGGGCGCGTTGTTGCGCAGGAGTGAGCGGCGTTTCGCCCGTCACCGGAGGCACTTGCGTGCCAACACCACGACGCAGCCCTTCTGCACGGCTGGGGCGCGGAGCCTGACGACGGGTGAACAACTCAAGCTGACGAGGAGCCACCGGCCCCGTTTCGCGCATCGGCATCGTGGGCTGCACCGCAGCGGCTTGTTGGGCCTGCTGCATGGTGTACAAGTCCCGAGCGTTCTGGCTTTGCTGGGCGAGGATATCCATCTGCTGTTGAACAGCAGCTTGTTGCTGTGCCTGTGCAGCCTCGAACTCACGCTGCCGTTGCGCCCGCGCTTGGATAGCCTGAAGCTGATTGGCCATCTGGGTATTGACCGGACCAGCAGCCGGGGCTGGTCCAGCGAACTGAAGCGCACCCTGTGCAGGGCTGACAGTCGGAGCCGGAGCAGGTAGCGCAAGCTGCTGCATCGGAGGCTGCATACGCGAAGCAAGTTCTTGTGCAGAGATTTGCCCGCCGAAGATATCCAGCACACCCTGCGTACCGGGCGCACCCGGTGGGACGTTGCCCTGCTGCCGCAGCATCACATCGGGGTACGCCACGCCTTCAGGCGTAACCATCATCACCGGCCCACCCATAGGCGTTACAGGCGGGGCAGCACCGGGAAGTTGCGGTATGGTAGTGGGGCCAGCAAGTTGCGCAGGAGGGGTAGGGATTACCCCGGCGAACGTGGCCGGTGCGTAATACGGCTCAACGGCAGTGCCGGGACCGGTTATGGGAGACACAGGCACCAGCCCAGTACCGGAGGGCGCAGCCGGAGGTGGTTCTGCTGGACGGGTAATTTCTGCACCGGGGGTCGGTTCCGGGTTTTGCGCGGGATTGAGTATGTTCGCAGGCTCCCTACGAACAAGATTTGCCGCAGCGCCAATGGGACCACCAACACCGAAACCAGCGGCAAACGAATTGACCAGTCGACTCAGCCCTTCTGGAGAATCCCAATCGACGTTTCGATTGACCCCCAACAGCAACGCTTCTTGTCCAGTCTCCGTAGTTCCTTCAGTCAGACCACCAACTGCGAGACCGACTCCTACTTTTTTAAGCAACTCTCCAGCGCGTCCCAGTTTAGACGGTGTTTGCGTAAGTGTTTGCGTCCCTCCGGGCATCACTTTCGTAGTGGTAATAGCACCCGGCGTAATATCAGGTTTGCCAACACCGAAAACACGCTTCGCCAGCGCAAACTCAGAGAGTGATTCAAAGGCTGCGTAGGGAATACCCAGCGCCGCAGCGACAGCGCGAGAAGGATCACCCGCTTCTATGGTTTCGCCGTAGATATCCGCGATACCGGTAGCGTAATTTTGTCCCAGAGACGCGAGTCCAGCGCCGCCAATACGGGCTTGTTGTAGCCCCCGCGCAGCCGCAGTCGCAGCGCCTTCCCTAGCCGCAACCTGTGCGGCGGTCATCATGCCAGCACCCGTACCAGCTTGTCCGACCATTACACCGTTTTTAAGATTTGCCGCAGCAGTGACTCCTGCCATTTCGTGCAGGAGTTTAGTCTCCGCAGCAGTGAGAGTTTTGTTCTGCGCGTATTTACGAGCCGCCGCAAGAGTGGCTTGTTTAACCGATTCTTTCCCGGCCAGCGCGGCAAGTGCACCACCAGCAGCAGTGAACGGGTTAGGCCCGCCTCCAGCAAGACCACCAGCCACGGCACCAAGCGCGGCAGTAACCGCTGATTCAACAATATTCGGTCCTTGCTGCGCAAGGTTAGCGACAAACCAATCTAAGACTCCTCGGTTTGGTTCGGTTCCAATGTCCGTGAACTGGCGTTCATACGGCGCAGTCTTGGCCAAGTCCTGCATCTGCTGAGAGACGATCCGACCGCCGAGTTCTTCAGCGCCAGCAAACTGTAGCCCGCGTCCCGCGAGCAGTTGCATGACATCGACACCGCGCCCGAAGTTTTTCGCAGCAAGCGTACCGAGTGTCGGTTGGCGGACGCTTTTTACCAACTGCCCATAAGCCTGCGCGTCCAATGGAACCCAGTCGCCCTCAGTCGGTAGACCAGTAGGTGAGCCGCCAAGAAGACCTTCTGCTTGCAGAATCGACTGCGCGTCGTCAGCAGCGAACGTGGTGCCCTGAACGAAAATCTCTTTGCGCGAGGGGCTGTACCCGATGGACGGCGGTTGCTTCATCTCTGGCATGGTGAACTGGTTTTGCCGCGCCAGTTGCACACCCATCCCGCCCATCATGGCGAGGCTAGAAAGATCATCCCGCAAGGCGTCTGAACCCGAAGCCGCCGCTGCGTTCTGAAAGCCAAACGGATTCACAACCGCAGACGGTACTCCGCTTGCATCTTGGTACAGCGGGTTCTCAAAAGAAAGTCCCGTGGGTTTCGCCATGTTATTGCCCCATGTTCAAGCCAACGACCGGGCGTGCAGTCGGACCAGTTTCGACTTCCACGCCACCTATTTCCTCAACTTTACCATCTGGGCTGATTACAAGCACGCGGTTACCTCGTTGGAAGTACGCGATGCCTTTGGCAGTGTCGACCGTGAGTTTGGGTTCCATCGTCTTATCCCGATCGATGGCCCGGTCGTACTCTTTGGAGATGATCTCTTTTTGGACATCCGCCAATGCCTTAAACCGGGTCGGGTCGTATTTGAGTTTGAGCGCCAGTTCATTCTCCAGTGCAGCAGACTTGGCGGTCGCTGCGCGGGCTTCGGGGCTGAACTCTTTAAGCGCCATCCCTGCCAGTTGCGCGGGGGAGACGTTGTCTTGCACCTTCTTGCCGTTGACGAAGTAATTGTAGTTGCCGTCCGGGCGGGGTTGGATTCCAACCGGAGCGCCCATGTATGTGGACAACACCCCAGCCAAACGGCGCGGGTCATTCGCAACAGCCAACTCGCGCAGCCCCTGCATCCCTTGAAGGTACGTTTCTTTCTCTGCAACTTGTTGCTGCAACGTGAGCAAACCGGAGTCGATCTGGTTGATGTTGTCACGTAACCGCATGGCCGCTTCGATGCCTTGGTTGGTGCCGCTCTGCATGTAGATTTGGGCAAGCTGTGCAGCTTCGTTGCGCTGGCGCGTCAGAAGCGCCGCTTGTTGCTGGGCGACTTGCCGCAACTGTTGCTGTTCATACGGGATCGACTCAGGCTGTGCGAGGTAGAACTCCGCCATCTCCATGTTACGAGGCTGCGTCTTCGGCACTTCCAACGGGGCGGGAGCCACACCTGCTGCACCGGCATCCGCAGCACCACCCATCGCCGCCATTACTTTGGGGACGTAGTCTCGGGTTTCTTTCGGGAGTTTTGCCGGGTCAGCGCCAGCAGCAAGCCAGTCGTCGATCCGCTTAGGGCCAGCGTTGTATGCAGCCAGCGCAAGTTCGGTATTGCCGTTGTACTTCTGAAGCATTGCGCCCATGTACTGCTCACCATAGGCACGACCAACAGCCGGGTCAGCAAGAAGCCGCTTGGCTTCGGCTTGGTTGCGCTTACCAACCTGTGCGCCCATTTGTTGTGCGAAGTCGAACACGTTAGGCAATCCAAACCCCGGGTCCATCGCGGTAGCAGGCATCACCTGCATCAAACCGGTTGCGCCCTTTGGACTGACTGCGCCCGGACGACCACCGCTCTCCACTTGGATCATGGCTTGGGTAAGCCCGGGAGCAGCAGCGGGGCGCGGAGCGACGGGAGCAGCAGCGGGGCGCGGAGCGACGGGAGCAGCAGCGGGAGCGGCAACAGGCGCGGCAGGCGTACTGGGAAGGCGACCCGTACTGAGTACGTAGAGCATCTCTTCAGTGCTGAGGCTATCGAGTCGCCCCATCACCTGCTTTGCGGCTTCCCGTTCCTGCGCAGTTTGCTTTTGGAAGACACCAAACAGACCGGCGCGAGGACCGACCTGTTCGATGATCTGCGTACGCAGCCTTTCCCGGTCTTGGAGTTCGCGGCCTTTCTGCCCCTGTGCCTCCCACCACCGTCCGAATGGAGTTTCAGCTTGCGGTGCTTGCAGGCCCGCTGTCGCAGGTTTGGCGGAAGGCATTACGGGCGCAGGAGCGACCGGCGCAGCAGGTGTAGCCGCAGCAGTTGGGGCCGCAGGCGCAGCAGCGGGAGCGGTAGGAAACGGCATAGCCTGTCCGGGTGTAGCGGCCACCGGGAACTGCGCGACACCAGCTTGCTGAAACGCAGGTAGTTGCGTCTGGGCCATACGGGCCTTCATTGCCGCCAACCGGTTCTGCTCTTCAATCGCCAGTTGGTTCTGGCGGGCGACACGCTGCGCTTCCTCTTCCGTTCGCCAACTTTGACCGACTACTCCGGCACCACCAAGCAGTTCTCCAAGGTTCATACAGCCTCCTCACCTTTCTTCTTGGCTTTCTGTTCAGCCTCCTCACCTTTCTTCTTGGCTTTCTGTTCGCCAGTCAGTGAACCAAAGAGCGAACCAATTTGTTGTTGGCGGCGTTCACGCTGCTCGTTTGCTCCGGCGTATGCCCGCTGAAGGTTCGAGTAGTCACCCATCGAGGATGGATACCCCGTAGGCATAAGCCCGACCCCAGTCTGCATGGTCTGCAAACGCCCTTGGACACCCGTGCCGAAGCCGACATCGTAAGCAGTACCCACATCCCGACCAGTGGCCAAATCAAAGCGGCGGGCTTCCGCTGCGCGTTGTTGTCCTTCAAGCCCCCGAAGACCAGTTCGTTTCGCCCGAGCACCAGCAAGTTGCGCTTGCCGCGCACGCTGGAGGCCGAAGTACTCAGGGTCGAAGTACCGGGACTCCCCAATTACCCCCTGCGCTTGCTCCAGCTTCTGGCGGAACAGGTCTGCGTTGGTCTGTTGCAGAGTACGAAGTTCTTCAGTTTGTGCGTTCAGTAGTGCTTGTTCCTGATCAGACAATCCGCTACCTGCCAGTGCAGAACCCGCCAGTTGCCCAGCAGCACGGAGAGTCATATCAGCCAGTGCCTTAGGGTCAGTGAACTTCGCAGCAATTTGCCCGGGGACTTGTTGTAGTGCTTGCGCGAATGTTTGCGGTGCCGCCGCACCAGCGGCAGCGGGAGTAGCAGTTCCAGCACCAGCAGGCATTTGCAATCCCACACCGGTGGGTTGCGCTCCGGGCGTTTGCATAGCACCAGATAGCCCGCTGGTATCCAACCCCGGCGTAGCGGCTGCGGCCCCAGCGCCCCCAATACTGGCAAGGTAAGCTTGGTCTACCCCAGTCCACCCTTGTGATGCGTTCAGCGCAGCGATTGGGTCAGCAGTGGCGTTCGCGGCAGCGATAGCTTCAGGGGAAATAGCTGAAGGCGCTGCTGCCGCCGCAGTAGTCGTAGCCGCGGGGGAAAGATACCCTGCGATACCGCCGCCAATACCACCCATCAATGCTCCGCGACCTACGTTACCGCCAGTCACTGCGGAAGACGCTGCGCCAAGCCCTGCGCCTACAAGTGCTGAACCCGCCGTGGCTCCAATAGCAGCAGATACCCCAATGCTCGCAGCAATGGCAGGCGCGACAAAAGGGATAGCCACGGCTGCGGCAACTGCGACGATTGTTTTTACTGATTTACTCATTCTAGCCTCCTAGAGCGACATTCTGACGTAGGCGCAGGACTTATCAAACCCAAATCTGTTCAGGTATATTTTAGCCAATCGTTCTGGCGCGTACGCATCCAGAAACTCTACGTCATTGGCACGCAACCAATCTAAAATAACTTGCCAGTACGCGGCTTTAAACCGCATCAACCCCCGGCCTGCGAGCGCCATAACATCTGCCCCCTTACGCCCGTTGGTTGTGTTGAACTGGATACCCATTACGCACGCAGGTTCGCCGCTCTCAAACCCAACAAAGACTGCGACCAATCCTGTGACGGCGAGAACATAGATATCTTTGGCGTCCAACTCGTCCTTGGCTATCTCATTGCCTTCGCAAGCGGCGTCGAAATACGGCTCCAGCACTGGCCACAATTCAGTGACGCGCTCAGGAGTCAGCATTTCGATGGACATATCAGTCATCGTTGTCGTCGGACTCGCGGTATTTTTCAACCAGATTGTCAAAAAATTCTCGCCCCTTCATCTTCACGACATTGGCGGGAATAACGTATTCTCCCTCATGCGCATTGATGAGTACAGAACCATCCGGCTTCTTAGACCGTGGAGTCATCCCGCCTTCTGACATTGACGGAATAGCTTGCCCACCGGCCAGCGCAGGCGAACCTCCCTGCATCATGTTCTGCCCACCAAGATCGGCTTGTACCGCCCGCGCTGCCAGTAGCAGCACGAACACCAAACCTTGGTCATACTGTTGCGGCAAATCCTGTTCCGCAGCGATACCTTGCTGAATGGCAAAACGGCGAACATTGGGGTACATCTCAGGGTTCTGCGCAGCGACAGTAGCCAACTGCACAATCATGTTCAGTTCCTGCTGCGTCAACTCCCCAGACTGAAGCGCCTGCATAACCGCCGCACGAATCTGCGCGACTTGTTCAGGATGCTGGGAGGCAAACTGATTGACCTGCATCTCCAGCATTTGCGGTGCCATCGGTGCGGCTTGCTGCGGTTGGGGCTGTGCCCCCATCATATCCGGCATACCACCGGGACCGATCATCCCACCAACTTCATACGACGGAATGAACGATTGTCGCTGCCCAAACGCCCCAGAAAGTCCTACCGTGGGAGCCGAAGGTGCGGAAGTTGTAGGCGACATAGCCCCCATATTGAGGATGCTCGCCAACGCAGGCGGAAGGTCCGCGTTCATGGTTACCCTTTCAGTTGATTGATCAACGTGTTGAGCGTCGTACGAAGCGCGGCAACATCGTTGGCAAGTTGTTGTACGTTGACTACCAATTTACTGTAGTCATCAAGGCTCGGTACAGTTACCCCGCTGATTGTATACCCCACGCCTTCGGCGGTCACACGCTGCATAGTCTGCGTGGGTGCGTCAGTAACAGTCACATTCCCTTTAGTAACCGCCACTCCTGTGAGATTCCCCCGTGCTCCTGTTAGCAGATCGAGGTTCTCTTTCATCGCATTGAGGGTAGTGAACTGCCAATCCGTAAGTCCTTGCTGGGGGATATTAGGGATCGCTGAAAATCGTGGTGGGCGAGTTGCCATCAGACCTCCCTTAGCCCAAGCATGGTTTCTGCAAGGTGGATTGCGCGTACGCGGACGTTGCCTGAGACTCCAACCTCAAACGTATCCGTGCGGTACCCTGTAGGGAGTCGGAACCCTGCCATGTCGTTCACTGTCGTCGTAAATACCAACTGTTTGTCTGCCCACAGTTTGAAAGTGATCTCATCCGCAGTATTCCAGTTGGTCGTTTCGGCTGACCATATGGTAGTTTCCGCGTCCCAAATACTCGTCACTGTCGAATAATCCGCAATTACCCGTGCTGCACCAAGATTGAGCATATCCTTGGTTACAATAACTTTGGACTTCCACTCCATAGTGAGCGGTGGTTGCGCGAGGTCATCCCATTCATATACATCCCCGTTGGTTCCGGCGACGTAATACAATCGTCCTGTCTGGGTGTCGTACCAAGATGCTGTATATGTCGGGCCGGTATCAACAAAGAACCCCCCTACCTTGGCATCCTGTTCAAAAACAAATGAACCTTGGGAGTGCGACGCAAAATAGTTCTCCCCGTAGTACTCCGCAATCACAGTCGTGGGGTCGATATCAATCGACCATGTGTCGTTGTTGTACAGGAGTTTGGTAACGAGTGCTGCACCACTGGCCGGAGAATAGACCGCCAACCCATCGTTGGTCGACCAAACAATGCCGTACCCCATCGTGACCACGCTCTTGGCGTTCAGGCAAGGGTATAGCGCGTCGATTCTTGCAGTGGAAACACCTGCCGCTGGGTCGTTCACAGAAACGATATATGGATATCCCTTGGTAAGCACCAACAACGATCCTGCAATCGCGGCCAATGCGACGATATCCTCACCCAATGGAGTCGCGTACCTCGCGGGAAACGCATGGGGTACACCCGGTTCAGAAAAGTACAGCGTGTTGCCAACAAACCCGACGAGGATGTTGTTCTGGATTGCCGTCAGTCCTTTCAGGTCTTCAGGCGGAGTGTCATACTCGTCGCTTTCCAGAGTATCAAGCAGTAGTCTGGAATCAAAGTCGTCAATGAAATCGTAAGTACCGTCCCCCCAATACCGGGCGGAAGTAGTAGGTGGGTTCTCTGATACGTCGTGGTACAACGTGCCCGCACCGACTGGAGTTGAAGAAACATCCCCGGCTGCTTGTGCGTATTCGAAGGTGTATTCATCAATAACATCGGTGACTATCCCGCCCGTGATATTGAATGATGCAACCGAACACCCGCTGATTTTGAACCTGTCGTCGATATCGAGGTTATGCGGTTGCGACAGTGTTACCCGGGAGACATTAGACGTGCGTTGCACTGCCGACAGTGCCGTGGGGAACCACAGTGTACCAAGCCGGTAGTACTCCGTCCCAGATGTAGAAGCCAGCGTACGGTAGAGCCGCACACCACGTACGAAGTTGTTGCCAGAAGGCTTTGCTGTCGGCAGGTTTGCCACCGTTACGGTGACACCTTCTTTGATATACAAGTTGGTAGACGGCTTGGACGCAATGGACTCTTCGTCCCACGGGGTCATCCACGTGAAGACATACGATCTGGCTTGCGTCAGTCCCCCAAGATCGACCTTGCCCGAGGTATATGAGGTCGTCGTGACCTGCGGTCCGGGACTGAAGTATGTGAACGTGGTGCTATCGACCACGGTACACTGGACGTTAACAGCGTTGAAGTTCCGAATGTCCCAATTCACGTCGCCGCTGGTCGTCGCCGCGGCGGCGACAATAACGTCAAACGTGTTGGAGGTTGCATTTGAAACCGTAAACGTACCATCAACCGCCGACCCGGAGGTGAAATCAAGCGTAACGGAGGCACCGTTAGCCAGTCCGTGGTTGTTGATTGTAACCGTGAGTGTAGTGGTGCCAGCTTGGTTGTACGTCCCAGACCGATATGTGAACCCGGATACGGAAATAACCGCCCCAGTTTTCAAGCCATGCGCCGACCCCGTTACAACCGTGGCAATGTTGCCTGCATCCCGAGCAAACGTGCTGGTCGTCTTGGTTGTGAACGTAGTAGCAGCCGTCGTGGGTACGGTGCTATCTGGTGGAACAGGAAGGCCAAGGTCATAGTACCCAATGGGATACGCTCCAGCGCCTGTCGTGGCAAGTGCGTAATTGCTGATCTTTGGTGCGCCGTCCCCAGAGTAGTAGAACCGCTGTTCGTCTTGTAGATTAGCAGAGGCTACTGCGATGTCCACATCGGTCGTCCACGACAACCACTTCAAGTCGTTGGCGTTGTTCGGATTGCGTAGCGCGTAGAGGGTTTTAATCGTGCCGGTACGCCCGGTGTTGGCGAGCACAACGGCTTGGGGATACGGGATCAAGTCCCCGGAGTAGACTTTGCAGTTCTCAGCGATCTGCGCGGCAGTATTCGGTAGCAACTCCGGGCTAATCTTGGGAGCTTTGCCGAGAAAATTGGTGATCTTGACACCAGCCATATCACAGTACCAATTCAAAATGCGGTGCGTCGATGAACGGGCGCTTACCCATCTTGCGACGGGTATCAACATAGTGGTTCATTGCCGTTTCCATTGTACCGGACCATTGCCGGATATCAGGGATGTTCCATGCTGCGCCCCACCGGATACCCACGAGTTCAGAAAGTGCCGCCGCTCGCATGGCGTCTGCGATCTCGTCGTACAAACTCAACTCCCACGAAATACGGGAACCGAGAAACGCAACAAGATCGACGGCTTCGCCGGTAAGATGTTTGGAGTCCATTGTCTGACTCGCACCTTTAACGACCAACTCTCGCTGGCGCAGCTGGGTACGGACTCCCTCCGTCACTGCAAAGTCGACTTTGGTCAGCGTAATCGCCCGCTGGACTACTGCTACCAACTCCGGGCGCACACCGACCAAATTGTCTTGGCTACGCTTAGAGAGACGGAACATTCTTCCGCTTGTCGTAAATGGACCAACCAAGACTCTTTCTT
>Ga0181343_1001012_pt1 | contig 11484 bp, 15 predicted proteins | sample Su13VDMLBSD_FD_130110 | JGI IMG/M metagenome (GOLD analysis project Ga0181343, IMG submission 130110) | Freshwater viral communities from Lake Michigan, USA - Su13.VD.MLB.S.D | ecosystem: Environmental > Aquatic > Freshwater > Lake | place: USA: Michigan | collected 2013-07-15 | reverse complement strand
AGCGTCTTGTAGACCTGGGCCCCCTTGTGGAACTCATGGCACCAGTACAAAAAGAATATCCCCCAGGCAATGCCCACAATCCCAAGAGTAAACGCCATGGAATCGTGGAACATTTGCTCCATCCGTCCTCCTCCTGAAGCCCATGTTGAAACGGCCAGGATGCATAAAGCCGGGGTGATGGTGCGCAAATTCACCCCGGCTTTATGGAGACGAACGAGTTGGGGGACGAGATCCCGATCACATCTTTGGCACATCGTCCACCCTCCTCGGTTAGGATTCCCGCTTAGTTACGGGTTACCCCGTTCAGCCGGAATGTACCCAATTCGATCGTGTGGCGCAAGATATCCGGATTAAACGGCTGTCCTTCCTTAACGAACTCCTCCTCGAGGAAGTACACCTTCATGTCCGGACCGAAGAAATCCCGGGCCCGATCGAAATTCTCCGTCTTGTCCGTCTCGAAGGTGATGGGGAGGCTGAACACCTCATAGTCCATGTCCTCCTTCAGGATGGGCGACCCAACCATGGCAGATGAGCGGTTGGTGCGCTCCACGGTCTTCTCGAAATCCGGCACCATGGCGAAGACAAGTCCCTGGGAGTCCCGTTCGTAGTGGATGGAGAACCAGGACTGCAGGTCCCCTTCGGCCCACCCCTGCATGTGCTCCTTCAGGGCCCACGCATTCTGGACGATCATCACGGGGGAGGCGAATCCGCGTTCATCCACGGTCCAGGCGATCCCCTTGCACCGACCGGCGTCGGATTTCTGGACATCATCCAGGATCCGGGTCAGCTCTTCCGGGCTCGTCCCTCCAAGTCCCGCTTTGGCCTTGGTGTAGTCGAAGAAAGGGATGTAGGACACGACGAGAGCGATAGTTCGGCTGTTCGGCTTATTCATGGCTGCACTCCATTGTGCGGTTTGGGATGTGTGGCACACCCCGGAAACGAGACATCCCGGGCACCCAATGTGCCCGGGATGTCTCGAAATTACGTACTAGATCCCAGGTCTTAGAACTTCACCGCGGGCTGGGCCTGAGCCACGGTCTGATCGAGCACGGCCTTTTGGTTCGGCGTGCACATCTTGGACGTCTTCTCGAAGTCCTTCTGCACCGACACCTTCACCTCAGTCTCGAGCAGGTTATTCATGGTGTTCTCGAGATCCTCACCCGTCAGACCGAGATCCGAGAACACCCCTCGGATGAGGGCCTCCGCATTCGGCTTCAGCTTCTTGCTCTCCTCCACCTTGAAGAGGCGATCGAACATCGGGCCAAATGTATCCCGGTTATTCAGGACCACATCCTTCTGGACCGAGTACCGATCTGCCACGGTGATGTTCACGATGGCGGGGAGTCCGTTCGAGTCCACATAGGGAACCCCGACGGTGCTGATGTCGGCGCTGTAGGCCTTATTGTAGGCCTCCCGCTTCTCCTTGGCATAGCGCCGCAGATCACCGGCGATCATATCGAACGCCTCTTGCGACTGGGAAATCGCCTCCTTGAGCTCGGATCCGCAGGCCGCGGCTTCAGCCATGGCATCATTCGATCCGAGGATCACCACATTCTTCTCACGACGGGCCCCGAGGATGACCGGATCTTCCGACACGGGCGATTCGACGGCGGCAGCAGCCTCCATGGAACGCTTGATGGAGAGAGCGCGGATTGCTTCGAGGGCGGGGGACAGGATTCCACTGGCCATGGTATTTACCTCCGAAATGTCCGGTGTAGTGGAGCGGGAAGCCCAAACGCAGGATTGCGGTTGATGATCCCGAACCTAAAACAGCGGGGTTATTCGGCCTTGCGGTCTTGCAGCGCTCCGGGAAGGGCTCGAACCTTCGACCTGCCGCTTAGAAGGCGGCTGCTCTGTCCAACTGAGCTACCGGAACATGATCCATCTTACACTTACCGACCCCCGTCCATATGGGCCCGGGGGTCGGCCCAAACTGTACGGCGGCCTCTCCGGCCGTCGCCGAGACTTTACGCCGGATTACCATCCTCCTCAAAGTCGCCTTCGTAACCTGCATCCATATCGGGCTCCGCGGCGGCCACGGCCTCGCCAACACCATGGTCGGCGACAGGACCACGACGGCGCCGAGATTCGATATTCACCCGTCGCATCGCAAAGTCTCCCACCTTTAGCTTCAAGTACACCGGGGCTGTGTCCTTGCCTTCCTCGGGGATGTTCGCAATGGCCACGATCTTGAAGAAACCCATGGGGATCTCAAACACGATGGCTTCCCCACCACGACCGACTGGGATGATCTTCCCGTCGATTGTGGCCTCCCCGACGGTGTTCGTCATGTGCTCGGGGATGTGACGATGAAACGGATTGGGACGAGTTGCACTAAACATGGAATCCTCCAAAGGGACTGCCCGGAATGGGCTCGAGAAACACACCACCGGGCTTCATCCCGGTGGGTGAGACAACTTTACGCTTCCATCACTTTTCGGGCGTTGACTATCTTGCGTACCTCGGCGAGGAAATCCCTGTAATGCTTAGACTCCCATACCTTGTTCTTCTCGAGAATGCGTTGTATATCTGGCTCCATGGCGACGGCCATGGCTCCTGGATCCTCCAAATGCATGATCTGGTATAAAGGCAAGAACGGGTGGGCGTGGTCGAGGAGAAGAGACCAGGCCATCCGGTCCAGCCCCAAGTGCACAAGGATCCAGCGGGCCAACGGTTCCTTCTTCCCACTCCCTAGGAACCCTGCCAGCCAGTTCACGTCCACCTCCAGCCAGGTCTCCATGACCTTCTGCTTGATCTCGGGATCCGATATGACAAACTCAACTGCGGCGTAGATGGAACCTGACCGAAAGATTGATGGCGGATTTGTGATGGGCACCATTTAAGTCTCCATGTGGAACCGCTGAATGGGGAAGCGGAACCCGCTCCCCCATTCAGCCCGGATGCTAGGACTTCACTTCAAACCACTGCTGGGAGATCCGGTGTGCCCCATTCGCCGTCTTCACGCAGAGGCCTGCATAATACTCGACGAAAAGCCGGGCCATGGCAACGCGGTGCTTCTTGGGTACAATCGTGTGCTTGGTGGGGTACTTCCGCAACGCCACTCCATCCAGCTTTCGCAGCGCACCATAGAACGCCCAGGAGAACTCCGACTTCTTGATCCACATCGAGTAGTGGTCGGGATTCTCCTTCGAATCGGTCAGCTCGATCACCGCCAGGGATTCACGGAGGGCGGATGCCAACCGCTTGTAGCCCAGGGCCTCCACGGCGTCGGTGCAGGCAGAATGCACGGGAGACCGGCGATTCAGCGAGGCGACCCGAACAAGACCGTTCACGAGCCCACGGTTCCCTTGCGGCTTGTACTTGGCGGAGAGCCAATTGACGAGCTCCGGATATTCGGCGAGAGCCATGAGGGCTTCGGAGTCGTCCGACACCTTGATGTCTTCAGCCTCATACCCTTTGCGGGAGCAAATCGGTCCAAGTCCCCGCTGAATGCTCACCGCGTCAGTGAGGGGCATGCCGCAGTGGGCGCACGCCGAGCACACCCCCTCGCAGACCAGCGTGTACCGCTCGCCCTTGGAGACGTACGGGCGCTCGGAGGGAGGGAGGAGAGCCGAGAAATCGGGAACCGGAGCGGGGGCCACACTCATTACCGGCTCCACCTCCACCACCTCAATCGCATTGTGGCCAAATTCGAACGCAACTTCCGCCATGGTTTCTTCTTGCACTTCAATGGTCTGTTCCACGACTTCCTCCTTTGTGTATTCCACCGGGGCCTCTTGCACATCTTCCGCCTTGTCAAAGTCGAACGCATCGAACACACGCATGGGTCTTCCTCCACAAATGCGGGCGCCATTGCCCGCACGACTGGTACCGCGCGCGGCTCGGCGTGTCGCGCGCGTTTGAGGCTAAATGGATTGGATTTCGTGCACAGATATCAATATGTGGCTAGACATGATAAGTACTTCGCGAGGGACTACCATCCGGGGTTCAAAATCTAATGTCCTGATCGTAATCAGCTTTGCGGGAACCCGGAGGCTCAACCGATCAGCCATGTACCACAAGAAGTCCCATGTATGCCAAAGGATCGGGTTATCGTCCCGATGGTAACCGAGCGCCAAGCTCTGGTCTTTAGCGAACCATATGACAGTTTCGACAAAACTTTCCCATATCTGTTCGATCCTAGATCCCAAAACGGAAATTACATTTTGGAAGGCGGACTCAAATGCATCCATGAGAGTCCGCCCCCTGCCTTGGCCTAATTGTCGAGAACTGACTCGACGAGAACTTCGTTTACAATGTCAATGATTTCATCTTGGGTTATTCCATGGCTCAGCAGCATCTTGATGTGGGGCCGGATCTTGGCCTTAGCCACCTTCGTTTCATGCTTCTTCCTGTTCGACTTCGCCTTATCCCCGATCGATCCCTGAAATGCATCGATTACCTTGAGCACTTCTTTGTCGAACCCGATCTCCTCGAACAGGTTCCAGAGAACGATATATTCCACATCGCTCCCATGGGGCTGCAGGGAAGAAAGTCCGGAGACCTCAACGAATCGCCTCAGTGGGTGCTGAGAACTATATGAGTGCCATTCGTGACCCAATTCATGGGGTCGTTCCGAAATGATCACCTCATACTCAAGACCGTTGGACTCCGGATTTCGCATTGCCTTGTTGATGGCGTAAAGAACTGCATTACCTACGACACACGGGGCCCACCACTTGTTCGACCCGTACTCACCCAAGTGCAACATCCTTTGAACCTCAATACTTATCCGGAAGTCGCATACTTTACCATCCGGAAGTGTCTTTCGGAAGAGTACCGATGCGGTCCCTCCGGCATTGGATGCCTTGAACGACTTGTACTGGAGGCCTTCGAGCATGGTCCGGAGAACCGCCCGGACTTGTGCCAACCTGATGTGTGCTGGGGTGGGCACCACGATCCCATTCCTCGTCTTGGTCGGCATCCTCCCTGCTTGCCGTTCCTCGATGAGATGCTTTGCAGTCTCGTCGAGGGGAAATGTCTCCTTGAAGGCCCGTTCCACCTTCTCCGCCAAACCCCAACATGTCCCGCCTCGGATCATGACTTCTCCACGGAGAGGATGGGCTCCATCTCCATAATGAACTTCCACAGCCTTTCGAACGTCCCCGACTCTTCGATCAAGCGTACGTAGGTCTTGCGGAGGAACTGGGTGTAGGGCGAGTCCGTTGTGACCCGAGCCTCGCTTTCCACCAGCATGTAGACCAGCTTCTTAATGAATGCCGTTTTCTCCTCCCCCACTGGAATCTTCTTCTTGCGGACCTTGATGGTTGTGTTGATGTCCACCACCGTCCCCGTCTTGTTAAACCGGATGTACCCCAAGAATATGTCGGGTTTCATCCGAACCTCATGCTTTGAGGGGCCGGTGATCACCATCACCGGCCCCTCAATCCTGATTTCCATTTCGGACTTCCTCTTGCAATCTTCGAACTTCAGGGAGATCTTGCTCGGATCCGGTGCATCCCCTCTTAACTTGCCATCCGTCTTCATCAGCATCCGTCTGCCCAGGTCCGGGGTCTTCCAATCCATGTGCTGGCCGAAAGAACTGATCGCAACGATCACCGTACCTTCGTAGTACCCCTTCTTCTCGATTTCTCGGAGCACGTGGCTGGCATGCTTCCCCAGCCTCGCCAGGGACCTTAGCCCGAGTATAATGTCCTCTTTGTCTTTCTCGCTCTGTTCATGGTCCGATCTCCTAAACGATCCGTCCGCAAATCCCCACCCATCGTGCTTACCCATCTGCCACCTCCGGCATGAGCATGTCGTAGAACTGCTTCTCGCTGATGATCCGCGTCCCGTTCTGCTTCGCCTTATTGAGCTTCGTCGAACTCTCTTGGGCTGTCCAATCGAGATTCGTGATCAGATAGTTCGTTGACCAATTGGGGGCCTTGTCAAATCTCCCGCCCGCCGTCTCGATGATTTGGATGATATCGTCCCTCTTCCGCCCCAGGTGCCCCGTGATGCTGAACGATCTTCCACGCAGGGACTTGGTATCCTCCATTACGAGGATGATGTCGGCCATCGCCGTGAACTCGTTGACTCTTGCCATGGGCCACTACTCCTTGTAGATGCTCTCTACGAGACACTTGCGTTGGATGTCCAGGATATCTTCCTTAGAGAGCAGGTGGAGATCCTGGACATTGGAAGACAGGTAACGGGCAAAATTCTCGAAATCTCCGGCCCCGGATTTTACGGCCCTGATCACGGCCATCAGGATGTCGATGTCGAGGTCTTGCATATTGCATTTGGTGATGTAGGACCCCATGCGGGTCGCCGCATGTTTCCTCAGGGTCCGGTCGTTTCTTTCATGGTAGATCCGGAGAGTCTCGGCCAAATTTTCCTCGGCCTTCCGCATTTCCTCTTTGAATTCCTCCACATGTCCTTCGAGCTTGCGGCTGAATATCCGGGAGATGAATCCGTACATCTCGTCAGGGATGTACCCCATTCCTCTCAGACCCCACAGCCCGCTCGGAGGAGAGAACGACCCGTCCGGATGTGGGCGGGCGATCGAGTAGGTGTTGGACACTCCGGTCTCGTGGGTGCCAGATCCGAGGATGATCGGTATCACAAGTTCCACGCCTTGAAATGGCTGCGGGACAATCACGTTCTCTTGCGACCGACGGGTTGCATTATTTACGGTCTTAACCCTCGGCTGTTGGCTCCACACCTCCATTTCATGGGCAAACCGGATGACGTTTATCTGGGAGGGCATGGACTCCAATGCCCGCCGTTTCTGGGTGGGCTCCATGCAGTCCACCAGTTTATGCCACATGTCCAGATATCCTAGCAGGATTGGATCTTCCATCCATTTCACTCCTTGTTCACCCAAATGGTGGCAGCCACGCCCAATGCCTCCTCCACCATTTCGACGCTCCAGTGCTCTTGGTCCAGGCTATTGGAACGGGAATAAGTGGCCAGTCTGTCGAGAAGAGTCGAATCCACCAGCGAGATCTGGATGGCGGAGAGGATCGTCTCGGCCGAGATCTTACTGAATCCTTCCTTGGATGCCAGTGCCTTCCCGAGCTTATTCACGGCACTCCTTTTTCCCTTATCACTGTTAATCCGCTTCCTCTTGGCGGTCCAGGTTGCCCGAGCCTTCTCGGTGAAATCGGCATCGTCCATGTCTCGGGCACATTTTACGAGATTCGTACGGGCCGCATCGAGAATTGTTCCCCTCAGGACGTCGAACTGTGAGGACCTGAAATTACCCTTCCTGAGCAACTCGCCGAATGTCGTGTAGGTATCAATATTCAATTCTTCGACCCCGTTCGTTTTCCTGATGAGAAAGGGTCGATCATCTCGGAGACCCTTGCTGATACCGAGCCCTTCCTCCTCCCCTCCCCGATGGTGGAACTTCGTTTTCCCGTCGGTTAGCATGGAACTATAAACGGCAATATAACCTCCCATCTCTTCCTGAAGAGGGATGGGGGTGTCGCTCCAACCCACGGATTTCACGAGCCGGATGGGAGTATGGACGATCTTGGCGGTGCGGAAGAAAACGATGAGTTCCTCGAGATAGCGCCGGAATGGCTTCAATTCCGGGATCTGCTTCTCCATCTCGTCGACGACTTCGCTGGGAGTCAAGGATTCGAGCGACATGTCTGGGTACTCCTTCGTGTGGGTGATACTTCGCGGCTATTCGGTCATAACTCTTTTTACAACGGCCCGGGCTCGGAGATCCCGGATGAATTCCAAATCCCAAAGCCCCGTGTCGGTGTGGCGGTTCGCATTGATGTACTTGCTGAGCCATTCCACCTCGTTTCCTTTCTCAAGCATTCGCATGAGGGTGAGGATATCTTCGTCGTCCATATCCCAGAGCTTCTTGCAGCTATCGATGTACTTGTAAGCCTTATCCGCCGCCTGCGTCCTCATCTTTTCTTTATACCCAGCATTCTTTCCGGTCGAGAGGAGATCGGCTGCCACTTTTTCAACGGTCCGCCTACACTCGTCTTCCCATTCCATTCGGATTTTGTACTGCTCCGCCGCATTTGGGGAGGCGGCCATCAGAGCAGCCAACTGTTCCTCCGACAGACTGTGGCCGATTTCAGACATCCACATGGGATATCCCGGTCTCCACACTAAGGTCTCGTCATATCCCTTCGAAGTCTCCCCGTCGGTGTATTCGGCAGGGAATGTGACGAACAGCCCATCCGCTGTCCTGATCGTCACATTCTTCGCCCCGAACGACTTTGTGAGCTTGGGTTTCCCCGTCTTGAACTTCATGGCCCGCCTCCATTTAATGAGGGCCACCAGTCCATTGTAGGACTTCTTCTCATCCGAGATGAACACCGTGTATGGGATCTTCTTGATCTCCGTCGCCGCTTCCTCCGCACTCATATTCGCCCAATCCATGGTAGACCTCCTTGTCGCCTATCCTAGGCTTTTTCCACGATCGCCACTGACGCCAACGCTTGTGCTTGCTTCACAATCTCTTCCGTCCAGTGCACTTGGTCGTGCGGGTTGCTCTTCACATAAGTAGACAGAGTGAATAATTGGGCCTCATACTTGCTCAACATATAGATGAGACGGAGCATCTCTGCCGGTTCGATGTTCAGGAGATCGGGGGTCTGCGTTAAAACCTTGGCTAATTTCTTCGAGGTGTGGTTCTTATCCTTCTCGCTCCCCTTACTCTTTTCTACGAAGCGGTCGAGCATCCCCGCGGCCTCTTCTTGAACCGACCATGAATTGATCTCCGCTTGGACCTTCTCCAGATTCGTTGCTGCAGCCTGGTAGAAGAAAACCGCGATCTCATAATCCACAACGGACGGAAGGATCCCATAGATCGTGGCCGATGTGCACTTGGTCTTGTCAGAGTTCAACATTACAATGCCGGGCTGTACCTTCACCTTATCCGCCGATTTGCGGTCGTATCCTGAGAAGAACGTGTGGATCTTCTTGTCCGTCAGATATACGTCGTACACCACGTAGAATCCTTCCCGGGATTCGGATTCGATAACCTGGTGCAACCAGTTCCTGGTCTTCACGACCCTCGGCTTGGTGCGGAAAACGGTCATATCCCGTAGGAACTGGATCCCCTCAGCCATCCGATCCACGGTGATATCGGGGCTAAGTGGAAATCCGATTATCCTCAGCTTTTTGGCCTCGGCATGGATCCATTCCGCCGCATCCTTGGCACTCATCTTCTCGAGGTCTACCATGTTCAATGCCTCCTACTGCCGGGAAACCCAGCGAGCCGTCAAAGCAGCCTTAAGGGACTCAATCATTTCCAGGTCAAATTCCTCCTTCTTCCTCTTGTTCCGGTTGTACCACCTATCGAGAACATTCAGCACATAACCCGCTTCACGGTATGCCTTCAATATCGACAGGATTTCATGGCTCTCCAGTCGTTGGAAGGGACCATTCGGGTCCTCGAAGTGGAATGCCGCCAGATTTTCTTCTTCGGTGCAGAAATCTAGCAGACTCTGCAGCACCGCACTCCGGTCAATCGCCTTAGGTTTTTCCGACATGTGTTACCTCCTTCTCTTGGGTTTATTGCGGTGGGGTCTAGAATGAGCAAACATTCGATCAACAATATATAGGGAAAGGGCCCGGATTTCCGGGTTAGGGTAGAACGAGGGGCCATGGTGCTGCAATGCACCATGGCCCCCAGACTAGCCGATCATCTCAGAGGCGGGAGGGCCGGAGCTGGCATACCCGGCCGAAGTTCGGCTTGAAGTCCCGCTTGTTCGTGATAATCCAGAGGACGTCCATACCAGGCGGCTTCAGGTCGAGAGGGATTTCACCACAATCACCATCCGTGATGATGATGAGGAGGTCCACATTCTGCCCGAATTTCTGCTCGGGGAGCTCTCGCAGGAAGGTATCAAACACTGTGCCGCCTCTTCCGACGATCTGCGTCCGGGCCAGATCTCCCGTCGACGTGATTCTCGTGGCCTTATCCCAGTAGGGCGTCGCATCGCAGGGAACCACCCAGCCCTCCCCAACCCCACTCACCAGCTTGAGCTCCTTTACCCCATGGACCAAGTCCTCGTCCGACATGGATCCCGACGTGTCGAGAAGGCAGACCCATTTCGGCATGTAGTCATGCTTCTTGGGCGTATAGAGGCGGTGCTTGGGCTGGTAGATCCCGTCGGCATCCTTCTCGTAGATGAACTCGGGGCGACGCCGGAATCTCTTCCAGTCGTTCACATTCCCCTTGTCTATCACCTTGTTCGAGCACATCATTCGGATGATGTCGCGGGGAGTCAGCTCCGGCTTGCCGAGGAGACCCAGGGCTTCGGCGATTCCGGCTGGGACATCGCCTCTCCCCATCGACCTCGTCTGCTCCGCGGCACGGAGCATATCTCCCATCGTCTCATCCTTCGTCTGAGCCGAGGGGAGATGCGAGTCGAGCGATCCGATGCCGGGCATGCTACCATTCAGCGGAGCACCACAATCTTCGCATTGATCCGTGGCATAGGGCCCAGGACCATATACGCTCTGTCCCGTCTTCGGATCCCAGGAGAGATTCCCGCAGGCCTTCACCCCACTCGGCCCGATCTGGGGCTGCCCTTGCTGCCCGTTCGGTCCCGCCTGCTGGGGCTGCGGTTGCGGGATCTGCTGGGGCTGCTGCTGCCCGATGGGCGTCCTCGGCCCCGTGCACTTCCGCTTCGACTGGGCCATTGCCTTCATGATCGCGTCGTAGATGGACTCCGGCGATCTGCCGTAGCAGGTCACATCGCCGAAGCACCCCTTGTCGGGCCAATCCCTCGTCCCGTCGATCGACTCCAGGTAGTGGTCCAGAGGAATCGCCGGTCCGATCACTCCGGTCCAGAGCTTATATTTCGAGTTCCGGCCGGATTTGTCGTGGTCGGTCTCCACGACGGAATTCACCACGTAATCCACCGCGATATTCCAGATGTTCGGCTTGTAACCCCCGGACCTCTCCGGGGTGCAGTGGTAGAAGAGGACGTGGTAGGCCTCGTGGGCCATGATCGTGGCGGCCTCGTTCGGATCCAGCTTCTCGAGGAAGTCGGGATTCCAGTAGAACTTCTTCCCGTCAGTCGCCGCCGTGTCGAACCTTCGGGTCAGTTCATGCGGCTTCGGCCCTGTGAGGGCGAAGAGAAATGGGTTTCCGCCATTTTCACACTTCCGGAAAAGACGGGTGATGGTCGCCGAGATCTTCTCCGACAACTCGTGGAGCTGCCTCGGGGAACTGGCGGCCTTTTCGGGGTCCGACAGTCGGGTCAATGCTGATGCGAATTCCATGGTCTCACCTCCGTCTTGCGAATGGGCACCATTGCCCAACAACATGCGGGAGGCCCCGCCCCCCGCACTTCCGATACCGCGCTGCGCGGCGCGTGTCGCGCGCGCTTGCGGCTAAATAGATGGATTCTCGGTCAAACACCGGTTACCTCCACGATATCTAGGACATCCATGAAGGCATCCACATAGTTCGACTTGGACCTACCCATCTTCACCATCCCGTGTATCCGGACAAACTTTGCGAACTCCGCATAACGGGGGGCCTTGATATGCAGTAGGTCT
>Ga0181343_1001011_pt1 | contig 11494 bp, 18 predicted proteins | sample Su13VDMLBSD_FD_130110 | JGI IMG/M metagenome (GOLD analysis project Ga0181343, IMG submission 130110) | Freshwater viral communities from Lake Michigan, USA - Su13.VD.MLB.S.D | ecosystem: Environmental > Aquatic > Freshwater > Lake | place: USA: Michigan | collected 2013-07-15 | reverse complement strand
GGGTCTTGAGCGCACTTTACATATTCATCTCTTATTATTTGTCTTAAGTCTTGACTCATAGTACCATATAGATCCCAAACATTATAGAAGCAGCACTAACAATATATGCTACTGTTTTATATACTTTTTGTTTTCTAATTTCTTTTTTATGGAGGGCAATTTCTTTATCTTTATTTTCTATAATTCCAATTAGAGTTTTTTCGTTTTGTTCTAAAATCGAAATATTCTCATGTTGTAATATAATTATAGAATTTTGATCATCCACAATTAAATTTAAAGTACTAATAGAATCACGAGCTATTTGAATTTGATCTTTTAAATAGTCACAATCTGCCTTTACCATTAAGGCATTTCTTAGTGTATAACATGGAACAACACAAGAACTATCTTGAACCGAAAGTTTTTGTGAACTCGCTAACAACGGCCCTATTAGAAAGAGCATTAATACGATTACGTGCTTCATTGTATTTTTGTTTGTTTTTATCTGCTAATGTTTTTAAACTATCTAATTGTGATTTACTTTGCTCAATTTCTGATTTGTAAGTGGAAATCATTGAATTTAAACTTGAAATTTGAGCATTAGTTTTATTTATATCTGCTAAAAGTGAATCATTTTTCTGGGTGAGATTCTCAATTTTGTTATCATATTTAGTAGTAGTATTAATAAGACTAATACGTTGAAATATCAATCCTATTAATAAGACTGCTATAATGGAAATATATATTTTATTCATTTCGCAAGATTTTTAGATATAAAGCTAGCTAAACTATCACCACCTTTTTTATCAAATAATTTTTTAACTGCATCATTTGTTTTGTATTTATCTAGAGCAGCTTTAGCTTTTGCTTTATCTTCAGCTTTTGCTTTTTCGTTATTTAATATTTTTGCTTTATTTTTAATAGCTTCTTTATATGTTTCAATTACTTTTTCTTCTTCTGGAGATAATTTACGAAGATTTGTTTTACTACCTATTGATTTATCAGTAGAAGTAGATGAAGTTTTATAAGCGTCTTCATCAGCGTCTTTGTCTTTATCTGTGTCTTTATCTTCATCTTCTGCTTTTTCCCAATCATCTTTTTCAGCTGCTGCTTCCCAATCATCTTCATCGCCTGATGGTGAGCGTGAAGGAGTAGGTTCTAAGGTGGATTTTTCAGTAGGTTTAGTTTCTTTTTCAGGTTTAGAAAAAGCTTTTAATTTAACTAAGGTTTTGATATCAGAATTAAGTACTGATGAGTTTTTTATGCCTAATTTTTCGGCTAGTTCATCTTGAGTAAGACCTCCTTCTCCTGCTTCTTTAACTAAATTAATCAATTTTTCAAGAATTGAACCCTCATATACATCTAATGCTAATTTTACTTGTTTAAAATCACCTAAAGTAATTTTATTAGCGATACGAGCCATTTCTGATACAGGTTCGTATTTTGATCTAAATTGGCTATCATTAGCTAATGATGAATTAGATTGTGTAGACACTAGATCTGGATTTTTATTTTGGGGATCTGATCCGGGTTTTTCTCTATATAGTTTCTCAGCTAAACTTAATTCATTAATTATTTCAGTACGAATATAATCGTGCAATTCTTTGCGTTTCATTTAAATAAATTTGTTATAAATATTACAGACCTAAACAAAATTTAATTTGCTTTATTCTATCCTCATTAGAACCCGATATAATTCCTATATTTTGAATACGGTTTAATTGGGATGAACATATGTATTTGATCATTTGATCAATTTGATTTCTATAATTAGAATCAGTAGTACGAACATTATTATCTTCTATTTCAACGCCTGATGGACTAACATAGAATATCCAATCATAATCTTCTATAAATTTAGAAGCATATTCTTCAAACTTATCCTTATCATAAACATCAATAGAATCAGCACATGCTGTGAATGCCATAACATCAATTACAGTTCTATCTGTTATAATATTTTCATGTAAAAGTTCAGAACAACGTTCAGCTAAAAATATAGTTTGTCCTTTTAATGTACTATCAGTATTTAAAGGAATACCTAAATCGCGTAAATATTTAGAACGTTCAGTAGCAAAATTATAATTTTTAAATTCAGGTAATTCTTTTAATGAATTAACTAATGTAGTTTTACCAACTGATACTGTTCCTGTGAATCCTATTTTCATATTAGAATCTTGCTTTAGCTACACTTGATTTATACCATGGTAAGCCTTCACCTTCTTTTTTACGTTTTTTATATTCATCTTTAGAATATTGAAAACCATTTAGATAGTATTCTTCTTTACCATCAGGATGAATTAACGCAGGACCATCAGCGTTATGAAGCTTACCATCTTTAACATATCGAACAGAACCATCTGATGATTTCACTTTTTTAATTTCTACTTTCTTACTCATATAATTTTTATTTAAATATAAAAAATAAAATTTTAAAAGCCAAGTATTTAAATTTCTTTAATATAGAGGATAAAATCTTTTAAAACTCCCTGTTTTTCAGAAGGTAAAGTATTATACACTGTTTTTAAAGTTTCTAATATATCTTTTTTAGACTCTAAAATAGTAGGTTTAAGTAAGTTTAAAGTAGATTCAACTAAAGTATAATCTGTATCATCAAAATCTTCTAGATCGTTAAGATATAATTCTATATATTCGTTTATTTTATTTTTTGAAAATTTCATAAATTAATTTTTTTAGATTTTTTAGAATTTCACTAATTTGTTTAAGTTGACTATTTAACCATTTTAATCTTTCTCCTAATCTCTTACCTTTCATAGGATTTTCAATATTCTTTATATATGGAACAAGAGGTTTAATATACTCACTTCCTGCTAAAAATATAAAAGTATCCTTATTTAAATCAAGACCTTTAGATTTCATTTGTTTTACTGTTTCAACTGTCCATTTTTCTTTTTCTTCTTTAGACATATTCTTAAGAGTTTTATCATATGGTGCTAATACCTTATTTAAAGGTACTAAATGATGTTTAGCTGAAAGTATAAACATTTTATCTGGTTTTAAAGATTTACCGTATTCTAATGTTTTTTGGAACATAGGTGAAGCTGAATATAGATCTTGAGCTGGGGATGGTTTACTTAATTTTGATTTGGTACAACTTAATAATACAATCTTAGACATATTTAAATAATTTAATTATAAATATTAATAAGCATGTATTTCCTTGATTAGGTCAGTTCCAAATTTAAAATTTAAATATACTGTGAGACAATCGCTTATAATTTGTTTATATTGGGGATGTTGTGGAAGAAAATTCTTCATAAAGAAATTTACATCATCATGTTCTAAATTATTTCTAGATGAAATATATTTTCCTAGATATTTTTTATATTGAAGAATTTGAGTATGAAGTACTTTCCAATTTCTATTTTGAGATGATTTAATTCTAAATTCACTAAATAACACACTTAAAAATAAGATATATGGTTTAGAATTTTCAAAATTACAATTAGATGCTATTTCTTTAGCTATTGAATGATTACTAGTATCTTCACTAGATAACATACTAAATAATGTTTTAAAAATATCTAAATCTATAGTCATATCTTTATTAATATCATTATCTATGATATGATCAAATACTACATCTAAATTATATTCATCAATTAAATTAGGTAGATTTTTAAAGAAATCTATATGCTCACTAGCTTTTTTATTTCCATGTCCCGCATGAACTAATACTCCTGTAATAGTTGGGAAATCTCTAAATTTAAGGAAATCTGTATCTATATTAGCGAGTTTAACCATATCTACTTTAGGTACTAGATAATATTCAGAATGGTTAAATTCTGTGTTTAGATTATACCAGTCTCTTGTTGTATCATGATATTTATCAAAATTATCTATAATAAATTGATATGGAATTACATAATATTCATCTTTTAAATGATTTTTATCTGGATAGTAATTATTTCTAATAAAAGAATCATCTAAAATTAGAGTATTTAGATTTCTAAATTTTCTAGTTGTTGTAATATTTAATTTATTTTCTTCAGAATAATTTTTTAATTTATAAGAAGGATATTGAGATAAAGGTGTTATATAAACTGATGTATTAGGTTTAAGTTTATTATCTTTAAATTGATTATAAATCTTCTCATATTGTTCAACATGTTCCGAAGATACTACTCCTGTTATTCCGGATTGATATCCTATAGATATATGTGAATGTGAATTATAAGAATGAACGTTTAGTATTTTATATTTAGCCATAATTATTTAGTTAAGAATTTTAAAAGTGTTTTATCTAACATTAATAATTTAAAAGATGTTGGATTACCATTATAAATTGATTTAACAATATTATATTTTAAATCTACAGCAAATAAATCTTCATTCATTAAAAATGCTAATCTATCAATAATATTTTTTTCTATTTTATTATTTTTACTATAGAATAAACTATAATTAATCAATCGAGTAGATATAATTGAAGCTAAATCAGCTCTATACTTATTATCTTTACCTATAATTCCTTTTAATGTATTTAAGATATATTCTTCACTCTTATGAGTTAAGATATCTTCAGGTGAAATCATCTTATCTAATCTGTTATTAATAAACATATTAAATAATGTAGTAAATTCAGATCCAACACTACCTTCTCCTATCATTTGTATTAGAGGTAGATTAGATTCAAATGAGTCTAATGAAGATATAGAATTAAAGAATGTAGTAATACTTCTAGAATTAGTATTAGTAGTAACTAGTTCAGGGTGTTTTAGTAAGAAATTGATACATCTATTATCTATTTGATTTTCTTCAGCCCATACTCCCCAACATTTAATATCAAATTTTAAATCAACAGATATAAATCGTGTTTTTTGGGCGTTATCTATACTATTAACTAAATAATCTCCATTATCAGGATTAGCAGTTAATATAATATGCCAATCTTTAGGTAATGACCAACTAATATACTGTTGGCGATCAATTAGTTCCATAACAGCTTGTATAAAACGAATATCAGCTCTATTCCAATCATCTAATAATAGAATACCACCGTTTGTTTTACCGCTGATCCATTCAGGTGGACAATAACTCATTCGATTTTTACCTGTAAATTTATATCCTAATTTGATATATTCTTCTACAGCATGTTCATCAATCCAAAGGCAATCATTATCTGTTTTACAAACTTCAAATTGTCTAATTGGAAACCCAACTAAATCTCCTAATTCTTCAATTTGAGCGAGATTCAGTTTAACAAAATTCAAATTTAACTCTTTAGCAACTTGAATAACCATTGATGTTTTACCAATACCTGAATCACCGATGATTTCAGTTGCTACTGGAGGTTTGTTGTTTTTTTGAAGAAAACGATTGTTATTGACGATATGATCTAAAAATAATTTAGCTTCATCAATGTTTAATGAGATTTTTTGTTTTTGTTTTGACATAACTTTTATTTTTTATTTTAAATATATGATTGTAGATTTCGTAAGCCTAATCTTGGATTTTAATAATATTACCCCAGCCATTTTCTTTTAATACTTCAATCTTCTCGCCGTTAGAACATATTACTGTAAGCATAGGTTTAAAAGTATTTACTGTTCTATCTCCAATAAATCCATCTGTTAATATGATTAAACTATTGTATTGCCTATGTTCATTAAAATAAGTAATAAATGGATTCATATCTGTACCTCCTCTACCTGTAACTGATTCAGGCGTTTTCCCGTCATATTCATATACTTTATGTATACCAGCATCTCCTTCAGCTATAGTAATTGATGTGCCAGTTTTATACATATGATTTATTTCACTAAAAAATTCCATTAAATCTTTTGGTCTTACTGAACCTGATGTATCTATTCCTATTAATACATTCTTTTTAGGTTTAATTTTTAGTGCTGGGTTTTCTTGGAATCGTTTATTTAGTTTACGTCTGGTTTTTTTAGTATAAATTTTACTAGATGAACCAAAAAATCGTCTAAAATATGCTTTCCAATCATATGATGGTGGTTTTTCTTCATATAAACCATCTATATAATCTTGTAATTCAGACGGAATAAAACCTCTACCTCTATTACTTTGAGAATCAACAATACTTTTTATTTGATGGTCAATTTGAGCTTTAACTAATTTTTTATCTGCTTCAGATAGTTCATCAAATTCTTTCCAGGTCGGATGTAAATCTCCAGCTATAGAACCATGTTTTCCACCTGAACTTGGATCACCATCTAATAAAGCATTTAATGATGGACTTGTTCCATTCTTTTTTGCTTGTTGTAATAATTCGTAATATTTTTTAGTACCGGCTTTTAAAGGTAAATTAAGCTCCGGGAATGTACTAATTAACATAATATCAGGTGATGGATAATAATCTGGGGTTAGATATTGGTTAATTTCAATATCAGCAGCGATATTATGTAATTCATGATCTGGATAATTTTCTGCTTCGGTTAGGTGATGAAAACATATATGGAGTAACTCGTGTTTAAGTAGTCCAATTTTTTTCTTATCATTATTTAAACTATCCCAAAATTCCTTATTAACTCCTAATTGATAGTTAATTCCATGTTTACATACTCCAGCAGTTGGAATATCATTTCGAATTACTTTATTTAATGTTGATAGAAATATGCCGTAAAATGGTTCACTAAGCATTAATTGTTTTCCAATTTTGGAAATGTCATCATATGTATCTTGCATAACTTTTATTTTTAGTAAATATAAAAAAAAGGACTTGGTAGCCCAAGTCCTTAATTTAAAATTTAATTAATATAATTTATTAATTTTTATTTAATTTATTTTTGAATTCACTCTCAGTAATTAAGCCTGCGAGTTTTTGCATTTTAAGAAATGATTCATTGATTGGTGATTCTTCTAATTTTTCAACATCTAAATCTTCATCATCAATGATACCATCATCATTTAGATCTTCATCATCTGGTTTAGAAGCCATCATTGCTTTCATTGCGGTTTGTAGAGCACTTTTTCTACCACGTTGCAAAGTACCATTAATACGACTTCTTAATTGTTCAATAAACTCAGTTCCCAACATTGCTATTTCATCTTCTGATGGTTTATAGTTAGCATCAGCTTCTAATTTTGATTTAAGTTCTTTAGCTATTAATGTTTTTTCAGAAGTTGGTCGACCTTTAACTCCGCTAGATTCTGGTTTTTCTTTTTTAGGTACAATATATTCTCCTTCTTCTTTAGGAACAACTAATACTCCAGCTGCGTTTAATTGGCGTAAATTAGGAGAAATACCTGCGGTGTGGCTTTTATTAGTAGCAGCTAATAATCCATTTCTGGTAGCACCATCTACTTTTGATAAAATTCCGGCACTCACAAGATCACTAACATCACTAAATGCTTTTTCTAATACAACTGTAGGGATAGGATGTTTATATTTTTTAGTTATATCTTCATTTCCTTTATCATCTACATATGGATCATGATTTCCAGGTTTTTTATTAAAGTTGTTCCAAATCCAATCAATAACTTCTTGATATTTTGGATTAGATTCTGCTTTTTCAACATTTACTACTCTATAGCTACCTTTTTCAATAGTATTAATAAGTTTTGATGTTAAGTCATTTTCATTACCTGCATATAATTTTTTAAATTTTTCAAGTTTTTCAGGACTTTTAATTTTCTCTAAACGAGCGATAGCAGCCATCTCATTAAGTTCGGCTTCAACCATTTCACGAATGTAATCTTTTAATTTCATTATGTTTTAAATTAGATTTTTAAGTATAATTTTATTATACATATTGTACATTCTATAAAAGTGATTCAGCTACATATATTCCTTGTGCTCCACTTACAGTAATACCGCGAGCACTTAATGCATCACCTACAAAGTATACATTTGGATAATCAGCTAATACTAAATCGTTATTAATATAATGATCCATCTACCCATTTATGATTTTCAGTGTCATATGCTAATTTATCATCATGAATTGATAATTCATATTGTGGTGGTAGATTATCTGGATTAAATCCTAAATTATTTAGTCTGTCTAAAACTTGTTGTAAAGACATTTGGTTTATTTTTAATAAATGTTGCTCTTGGGGTAAAGTAAGATTATAATTAAAATCTTCAAGTTCTCCTTTGTCAGTAACAAAAGCTTCATTTAATATTTTTTGAATTTCTTCTTTGATGATTTGATGTAATTCTGATTTTTTCATAATTGCATTTTAGTATAAATATTTCCAAATGTAACCATATGCTGTTTTTTGTCTTCCGGAAGCGCAATCTGCTATACTATTCCCACTTTTATTTAATGCTTTCCCAGCTTCAGTAGCACTATTATATTGGTTTATTAAATTATTATTGATATCATATTGATATATAATTTTTTTGTTAGGATTAGGATAGTTTTTAGGTACTCCTCTAAGAGCATCTCCTATTTTACTAGCCCAAGATATAGTTCTACCTTTATTAGCTTTACTAATATTTGGTTGAGGCTTACCGGTTCTAACTAATTTAATTTTTTGTTTTGTTTCTTCGGATTGAGGTCCACGTTTTATTCCTGTTAATGCTTTGCTAATTTTTTCCCCTGTTCCTTCTTTATGAGGTTTTCTCATCTTTTGCTTTTGCTCCTCAGTATATTGTTCAGGACCTCCACCACCATTATTTTTATTAACTAAAATAAATCCCCAACTTTTATAAAGGGATATATAATATTTTTCCCAAAATAACCACTCACAATCTTCAACAGTATCTATCTCAATAAAATTAATATCTTCTCCAAACTTTAGTTTATGTTTATTTTCTCTCCAATTTCCTTTAGTTTTCCCAATATAAAACGGAACTCCATTTCTTTCTAATATATAAATCTTAGTCATACTATTTTATTATACATATGGCTAAATCCCAGAAATTAAATATTTTCCTCAATATTTCTCAATATACTTTCAGCTACATAAATGGCTTGGGCACCACTAACAGTTATACCTCTTGCTGATAATGCATCTCCGACGAAATGAACATTAGAATATTCTACTAAAGATAAATCAGAATGATTTGTTAAAGGTTCTGGTGCGGCATATTTTACCTCAGGTATATAGATTCCCCAATCATCACCCATTTCAGGAAATACTTTTTTCATATCATCAATAAAATTAACAATATGCTCAAAGTATGGATTCATTACTTCTGTTACCTTAAGTAATTCTAACCAACCTATTGGTGTTGCTGATACTGTATTACCTTCAGATGTTAATGCTGGTTGGCGTGTATTACCTGGTGAATAATATAATCCTGTTCCTTCTGATTGTAATTTTTGTACTACATCTCTTGACCATTCAAATGGATTTTCAATACCTTTAATTTCCATTAATATACCAAAGTTAGTCATATTGTTTCTAAATTCTTCACCTTTTTTAGCATGTCCATTATAACTTATATCCCCATAAGTGTTCTCAACAGCCACATAAGCTGCATTGTTATTTGTACAAAATGAACGTAAAGATACGTTATCGAATTTTTGATATAGTTTAAAATCATAACTTACATCAATTAGTTTTTGAAAATATTTTTGTGGGCTTTCAAATCTCACCCCCAACTGGACACTCTTCTGCTCAGCAGGTAAATTATATTTTTTAGCTAATTTAGCTGAAAAATCGATTCCAGCTTTTCCTGTTCCTACAATACAGGTGTCAAATTTTATTTTTCTCATATGAGTTGTTTTTATATTTCCATTTATAACCAAAAGCTGTTTTTATTTTACCTTTACAAGCTAAATTTATACAACCATTTGTAATTTTCTTATTTAAAGATAAGTAAGCTTCTGATATAGAAGGCCATTCTTTAATAAAATTGTCTTGTAAATCATATTGAAGAATAGATTTATTCATAACACCCATCATAGACTTACTTTTCTTCTCACTACTTTCCTTACTCATCTTAATACCTTTTTTAGGGCTAGAATTTTCATTGTAATATTGTTTCCAATATTCACTCATTTTCTGCTTAGATTCTTCAGAGTGTTTCATTCCGGTAGTACCAGCTTTAACACCACATTCTATTATATTAGTTAATATATAACCTTTATTTTTTAAATCCAATTCTATTTCTCGTTCTTTTAATAAGGCTTCTTCTTCACTTAACTCTTCAAATAATATTTTAGATTCAAATATACCATTGTTTTTGTTTACAATATTTTTCCAATGTTGGTTTCTACCACATGTTCTAATTTCTCTTCCAGGTACTCCTTTTCCAACATAAAACGGTTCATTTGTATCAGGTCTAATATGGATATAAACTATAAAATTATTTAGCATAAGCTATAATAGCGTTAACAGGTACGCTATTTGTTTTAAATTCTTTATCTTCTAACATATCTAATAAAGCTAGAGTTCTATGCCATCCTTCTTCTAAGGCATACTTTCCATTTTTAAAAGTAAATATTATTGGTTCTTCTTTAGGTACAATAATAAGTGAATCCATTCCTGCATTTCTTACTTTATCTTTTTGGTATCCTACTCGTTTTTCATACCCGGGAGCATTTCTTTTGTTTTCTATAAATTTTAATGTATCAGGATGAAGTATATTTTTATTTAATTGGATTTGTTTAGTTTCAAATTTGCTTATTCTTCCCATTTCTTTTTTAACCATTTCTTCCATAGTTATAGGATCATCACTATATATAGTTAAAGCTTTAGGATCTTTATTTGTAAATCCACCCCCTGGTTCTAAAGGAAACATCATTTCTTTTATAGCTAGTACTGGAAAGTCTTTTGGGTTTCCTGTCAAGCAGGTAAATATTTGAGATAGAATATCTCTCCCATAAGTTTTACCTGGTGTATAATCTGATGGATAGCATTTATTTTCTTTTAATAAGTTTATTAGTTTTATCATAATTGTATTTTAATATAAATATTAATCTTTTAATATTACTTCTCCCGTCTCAAAATCAATATTAGTCACTTCAGTTTCCCATTCAAATCTAACTCCTTTATCAACTAAATATTGATACCATGCTTTAGCAATTTCATGAAGGTAATTACTTCCAATATGCCATACTGGGAATAAACGTAATCCAAAATATGGTTTAATAAAATCAGGTTCTTCTACTGGGTTGGAACAAAATATTTCTTCTGGTTTAGGGTGGAAGCGTCTAAAGTTACTAATAACTTGGTCCATCAATTCCATTGCTTTTTCCTCACCACAGTATTTACTTAATACACCTCCAATTGCTGTGTGGTATGTTAATTTACCATCACTCCACCCTCCCGCGCCTAACATACCTGTCATTACTTCTTCAGGTAAGCGATTATGTGGATCATTTCCTTTGTCTATAATAGTGATTAATTCTCCAGGGTAACCATTATCTACTAATTTGGTAGCAGCATTGATGCCCGCGACACCTGCTCCAATAATTACAATTTTTTTATTCATACAATATTAATATAATAAATTCTATTTAAAAGCCCAAAATATAAATATATATTATATCACCCATTTTGGTTTATTGTTTAACTTTTTCCAATCTAATTTTTTTACTTTTACTTTATCATTAATATAAAAGTTTTTATAAGC
>Ga0181343_1001009_pt1 | contig 11529 bp, 18 predicted proteins | sample Su13VDMLBSD_FD_130110 | JGI IMG/M metagenome (GOLD analysis project Ga0181343, IMG submission 130110) | Freshwater viral communities from Lake Michigan, USA - Su13.VD.MLB.S.D | ecosystem: Environmental > Aquatic > Freshwater > Lake | place: USA: Michigan | collected 2013-07-15 | reverse complement strand
TATTCAATATATGGGGTGCGATCCTGAAGATTTATTATATCCAAAAAGAGAGCAGAAAAATAAACATGCTCTAAGTAAGTCAGCCTATGCCTACGCTGATGCGATGTTAGAAGAAAGAGAGAAACACGATGAGTAACCAAATAATATTAAACTACCGAACAGAACATGATAGATGGGTTATTGATTTTAATCATGAGCAAGAAAACTTTGGAGTCTTTAAAGCCTTTTTAGAGCAGCTTGAATTTGATATACAACAAGATAATATAAAACGCCTAGTGCTATGTATGAGGCAAGATAATAAAAGTGTTTTAGCACAAGCGGTCTTAGATTATATGAAAGAGATAAATGCACCTATTGATATGGAGAAAGAGTGATGAATACAAGAGATAAGATAGCTATAGCGGCTATGAATGGGTTAATGACTAAGAAGACTTGGGATTTACAAGAGTTTAAACAAGACCCTATGCGGATAGCAATGTGGTCATATGATATAGCTGATGCAATGATAATTGAGAAAAAGAGAAGAGAGCTGGTAGAACTGGATGAAGTTACAGAACCCCCTAATCCATACCTCGATAAGCCAATATCAGCTTTATTCTTTACTACACGTACAAATAATTGTTTAAAGGCAGAGAATATATACTATGTCAAAGACTTAATTAAGTGGTCAGCTATTCAATTATTAAGAACCCCAAATTTAGGGAAACATTCGTTAAAAGAAATAAAAGAAGAGTTAGCTAGGATCGGGCTGTCTTTACGTGAGGATAAGTAATGCAACTAATAACATTAGACGTAGAGACGTACTATAGTAAAACCTACAGCCTATCAAAGCTGACCACAGAAGAGTATATAAATGGAGACGAGTTTGAAGTTATTGGAGTAGGTATTAAGCTAGGAGATGCAGAGACTACGTGGCATACAGGAGACCGAGTAGAGATAAGTAAAGTGCTCGATCAATATAACTGGAATGATATTACTTTAGTAGCACACAACTGTTTCTTTGATGCTAGTATTCTAAGCCTTTACTTTAACATCTTTCCAGCTAGGTATATAGACACTCTATCTATGGCACGTGCTATACATGGTATATCAGTGGGAGGTAGCTTAGCTAAGCTGGCAGAATATTATGAGCTGGGGGTTAAGGGTACTGAGGTTGTTGATGCATTAGGTAAACATAGAAGAAATTTTACTGCGGGAGAGTTAGCTAGATACGGTGAGTATTGTATTAATGATGTTGAACTTACTTATGCACTGCTACAAAAACTATTAAGCCATTACGGAAATGCACTTGAGCTACGTCTGATAGATATAACTATTAAGATGGGAGTTGTTCCTAGATTACAAGTAGACATGGGAATACTTGAGAGCCACTTATATGAGGTGAAGAAAGCAAAAGAGGATCTACTAGATAAGATAACAGTCGATAAGTCTGAGATTATGAGCAACCCTAAGTTTGCTAAGTTACTAGAAGATTGCGGCGTTGAACCGCCTATGAAGGTATCACCTACTACAGGTAAGATGACGTATGCATTTGCCAAGACAGATGATGGACTGAAAGAATTATTAGACCATCCTAATCTTATGGTACAGGCGTTAGTTGCAGTTAGGTTAGGGGTTAAGTCTACTATTGAGGAGACACGTACTGAACGCTTTATAGGTATAGCAAACCGCATGGGGAGAATACCTATTCCACTTAATTATTATGGAGCAGCTACAGGTAGGTGGTCTGCAGGTAGTGGGCAGAAAGTAAACTTCCAAAATATTCCTAGAGGTTCTAAACTTAAAGAAGCCATCATTGCGCCACAAGGATACGTTATAGTAGGGGCTGACTTATCAAACATCGAACTGCGAGTAGGTATGTGGGTGGCAGGTGAGACAGAAGCCTTGAGGATATTAGGTGAAGGCGGAGATTTGTATAAGGAGTTTGCTAGTATGGCGTTCGGTGTGCCTTATGATGAGGTAACTAAAGACCAAAGGTTTATCGGTAAGACATCGCAACTAGGATTAATTTTTGGGGTCGGTGCGGCGAAGCTAAGAGGTGCTGTGAAAGCTGGATCGGGTAAAGACTTAGGTGAGGCAGAGGCTAAGCGGATTGTTGACTTGTATCGTGCAACTTACACAGGGGTTACTGGTCTATGGAGAACTTGTAATGATGCTATTAAGTATATAGCAGATGACGTGCATGGGTTTAAGTTTGGCACTAAGGGTATATTTAGGGTTGATGGGAAGAAAGGAATAAGACTTCCTTCTGGTATGTACATGCAATACCCACAATTAGCTAATGGAATAGATGAAAAGACAGGAGAGCAAGGATATAAATATAAACTTAGAAATGGTTATGATAGACTATACGGCGGTAAATTAACAAACAATCTAGTGCAAGGGACAGCCCGATGCATTATGTCAGAAGCAATGGTTAGGGTGAGTAGGCGGTATGATATCGTTCTTACTATCCATGATGCCCTGTACATATTAGCTCCTGAAGCAGAAGCAGAAGAAGCGTTGAAGTTTTTAATGAAAGAGATGACCAAGCCTCCTATATGGATGCCCGATATACCACTAGCGGCTGAGGGTGGATATGGTAGAAGTTTAAAAGATGCAGGATAATATGGCTAACAAAACAAGTAATAAGAACCGTAAGAAAAAACCAAACCTTTTTAAAGCGAGAGAGAACTATGGCTGATATTGCAGACAAAGCAAACGATCAGGCACAACTGATACTAGAAAAACAGATAGAGATGGCGAAAGGTACTAAACTAGATATCTTTTCTAATGAATCTGGACAATGCTGGGAGTGCGATGCACCTGTAACGGATAATAGGCGCTGGTGTAGTAAGGAGTGCGCTGAGATGGCAGAAAGAGGAGGGTGGTGATGAGTAGAGAGACCGATCAAAAAATACTAGATATGTTAATGCCGGGGCTTGAGTTACCCGCCCCTCGTACTGAAGAAGAATTTATACTAGCAACACAACCAATTAACCCAGAGCTAGAAGAATTGGAAACACAAATACGTAGTGAAACAATAATAGCTATGTATTTAATGGATCAACTCAATTTAAAGAAGAAGCTTATACATGAGCTGTATGAAATAGAAAGAGCTTTGAAAAGTGAAATAGTAGAGAGGAGTAGGGGGTGATGAGTTATACAGACTTTCGTTTAAAACAATACGAAAAAAGATTATTAAAAAAAGTACCTAAAAGAAAATGATATGGGCTGACCTTGTATTCCCCCCGATAAACCTATGGAGCTACCCTAATATGATAAACGAAGAATCAACTGTAAAACCTGTATGGAAACCTAAAGAAGTTCCAGCTGACCCTATTAATAACCCAGCTCATTACACGTATGGTGGGATTGAAGTGCTAGATTATATAGAAGCCAAAGGGTTGGATAAAGACTTTCACTTAGCTAATGTAATTAAATATGTATCACGTGCAGGATATAAGGTTAATAAACTAGAAGATTTAAAGAAAGCTAGAGTCTACTTAGACCGCAGGATTAAAATATTGGAGACCGAATGAAAGAAGGCGATGGCGACTATGATTTATTTTTAAGACAGTTAAAAAAGATTACTGCATTGCAAGATGAGATTAAAGAGTTAAAAAAAGATGCGTATAGATATAGGTTTATACGCTCAACCGTTGTTAATGAAGCAGGTATTGCTGGATATGATAAAAGTGTAGATGAACATATTAGGAAAAGAAATGAGAGCCCTAATTAGAAAATGGTTTTGTCCTCCACATGTATGTACAAAGTTCAGGCAGTATTATGGGTTGAATTTAAAGGTATGCGATGAGTGTAAAAAAGAAACTCCCTTATGGGAAGCAAACATAATTAAACACCAGAGGTAGTTATGATAGACGGTTTAGGGCATGATGATAGTGGTGAGAATGAGTGTGATGTATGTAGCACAGATTTTACTGATGATGAGGGTGGGATTACAGGGTACTTTGGTATCTTACCAGTAGCGTTTTGTCCTGATTGTCTGAGTAGTATGTGCGACATGGTTAGTCAGCTTATGGGTTGGGGAGAAGAAGACGAATGAAAGCACCTAGTTTCTCATACAGTTCATTAAGCCAGTTCATTACTTGCCCTAAACAGTATGAGGCACACAAAGTTTTAAAGTACGTACCTTTTGCCGATACAGATGCCACACTGTACGGTAAGGATGTCCATTCGGCAGCAGAACACTATATAGGATCAGGCACCCCGTTGCCTGAGAAGTACAACTATATTAAGGGCTATCTTGATACGTTAAATAATATCAAGGGCGATAAGTTCTGTGAGCTTGAACTGGGTATTAAGATAGAAGGTGGCGAGTATAGTCTATGTGATTTTAAGGATAATGCTAGATATTGGAGGGGTATAGCTGACTTAGTAATTGTAGACGAGGCGGCAGGTAAGGCGTATATTGTGGATTATAAGACAGGTAAATCTTCCAAGTATGCAGACACCAAGCAACTTGCACTACTAGCAGCGGCAGTATTTTTAAAGTATCCAACAGTTAAAACTATTAAGGGTATGTTGTTATTCCTAGTAGCTCAAGAAGTAGTAAAGGCTGAGTACACATATGACAGACGCTTTGAGATATTTGATAGCCTGAAAGAAGTATTACTGCAACGTGAAGTAGCATACGAAACAGGTATCTTTAATACTAAACCTAATGGGCTTTGTCGGCAGTGGTGTCAAGCAGTTAGGTGTGTACATAATGGGAGGTATGATGGCGATAAGTAGAAAGGCAGGGAAGTCAATTATGGATGAATTAATGTGGAAATATTATGATAGTCGTACTGATTCGTACGACTACAAGAGAATGGAAATTGACTCAAAGATTGACCAGATATTAGAAACTGAAAAAAGATTACAGGAGATTAGAGATGGCATACAAGAACAAAGCTGATAGAAATGTAGCACGTGAAGTAGAGCTGGAGAAGACACGCCCCGGAGCTCATGAGGCTAGGATGGAAAGGCAGCGTGCAAGACGAGCGGCAGACAAAGCGGGTATAGACAGAACGGGTAAGGACATAGACCACATACACGGTACAAAGGCAGGTAATGGGAAAGCTAACTTGAGACTTAGAACACCATCACAGAACCGATCTTTTACCCGCAACTCTGACCACACTGTAAAGATCAATGAGCCTAAAAAGAAAAAATGAAAATATCTGTAAAATCTGTGCGGGTAATGGCGGCAGATGCTGGTTTACCTGATACTTTAATTGAGAGGCATTTAGATGCGTTATGTGGAATGGCATTACGCCTTAGAGCAGCAGAACGAAAACTATGCCAGAATAAAATACGTGGGTGGTATAGTGATCGAAACTTGAACAAGGCGCAGTTATTTGATATACTAGACGACTAAATAGAAGAAACGAGTCGCTCCCTTAAGGAGCTGAATGAGGTATGCAATGCAAATAGATGTAATAAACGACAAGATACTGTCGATAAAAACGGACGACCCCGACAGTATTCTGTCGGTAATAGAAAGAAGTAAGCAGGTAGCTGAGGATGAAGTCTGGGTGAATTTTGGTTTGGGTGAAACATATATCCTAAACAACCTGAAGATACCAAACGTGCCATCACCTATCCGAACTCAATATAAATGGACAGGCATGTACAAACCGTTTGAGCATCAACGGGTAACGGCAGAGTTCTTAACTCTGAACAAAAAGGCTTTCTGTTTATCTGAGATGGGCACAGGTAAAACTAACTCTGTAATATGGGCGGCAGACTATCTAATGAATCTAGGCGTGGTAAGACGTATGCTAGTAATCTGCCCACTATCTATTATGGACGCCGCATGGCGTAGGGATTTGTTTAGAACAACTATGCACAGATCTGTAGAGATAGCGCATGGAGACCGTGAGAAGAGGGCTAGGATAGTTAAAGGAACATCTGAAATAATTATCATTAATTACGATGGTGTAGAGATAGTAGAGAAAGAGATAGATGCTGGTGGGTTTGATCTGATTGTAGTAGATGAGGCAACACACCTTAAGAACGTAGCTACTAAGAGATGGAAGACACTGAATAAATTAATTAAGGATGATACATGGTTGTGGTTGCTGACAGGTACCCCTGCGGCACAGTCTCCAGTAGATGCGTATGGGTTGGCTAAGATAATGAACCCTAAAAGTGTACCTAGAGCGTTTAATGCTTTTAGAGACTTAGTACAAATACGCCAGTCTATGTTTGTATTTAAGAACCGACCTGAAGCTGAAGAGATAGTACATAGTATCCTACAACCTGCTATACGTTACACAAAGGAAGAGTGCTTAGACTTACCAGAGTTAGTGTATCAGACTAGAGATGTACCGTTATCTGCACAGCAAGAGAAGTATTATAAGTTGCTCAAGAAAGAGATGCTTATGCAAGCAGGGGGCGAGGAGATATCAGCGGCGAACGCAGCGGTAGCTTTGAATAAGTTGCTCCAGTTGTCAGCAGGGGCTGTGTATTCGGATACAGGGGAGATAATAGAGTTCGATGTTAAGCACCGATCCAAGGAGTTACTAAGTATTATAGATGAGACACCGCACAAGGTGATCGTGTTCGTTATGTTTAGACATACGATTGAGTTAGTTCAAAAGGTGTTACAGGATGAGGGGCACACTGTAGATATAGTACATGGTGGAGTAAGTGTTGGTAAGAGGGCGGAACTATTCAACCAGTTTCAAACCAGCAAAGAGCCTCGCATACTGGTTATCCAGCCGCAAGCGGCAGCTCATGGTGTAACTTTACATGCGGCTAATACAATCATCTGGTGGGGTATGACCTTATCATTAGAAACATATATGCAAGCTAATGCTCGCATACACAGAGCAGGGCAGGTTAATAAGTGCAATGTTGTGCATTTAATAGGCAGTCCAGTAGAGAAAAGGGTACTTAACGTACTTGAGAACAAAGGTGCTTCACAAACGAAGCTGTTAGATTTATTTAAAGAGGTAATACAATGATTAGAGAAGACATTATAACTAAAGATGATGATGAAACAATGAGAGAAGAGTTTGAGGAAGTATTTGGAGAAGATCCTGAAGGCGTATTCGTAAGGGTAGAACTATTTGTCTCAGAGGGAGGGGTAGGATTTAGTGTACCTAATGAAGACCCTAACGCAAAGTTGTATATGAAAGCCTTAAAAAATATGCATAGGACAATAGCTATAAACACAATTCAAAATTTAATTACGAGTTGTGAGCAACACGAACGGGGAGTATTAGCTAAAGAGATACGTGCTTTTTTAGAGACCCCTAAATCTCTACACTAGGAGAAAGCTATGAAAAGTATTATGTTTTTAATGTTGTTAGCACCAACAGTATCTATAGCGGCGGCTCTTATACTAACTCCGGGGCAAGCTATGAAAGCGGTTATACCTACAGTTAATGGGTACGCTATAGCTGACATGGGTGGTGAGGGGATTACACAAGTTATGGATGTAGGTGGCATGACAGCTATCGTAGGACCAAACGCACCAACTACACTCATAATTCCAGATGCTGGTGTTGCAACACCTGAGATGCTTATACCCCTCCCGGGGACTGATGTAGGCTTACCTGTAGAGTAGGAGATAGTAATGAACGCAGAACAATTAGTAACAATATACATAAAAATGCGCGATGCTCGAGTAAAGCTCCAAAGAGAGTTTGATGAAGCAGATGGAAAGATAAAGGAACAGCAAGAGCAAGTTACACAAGCATTACTAGAGATGTGTAAAGAGACTGGCGCTGAAGGATTACGGACACCTGCAGGGAGTGTATTTAAAACCATTAAGACCCGATACTGGACTACAGATTGGGGTAGTATGAAACAATTTATTAAAGACCACGATGCAATAGATTTAATGGAGCAACGAGTGCATCAAACAAACATGAAAAACTTTTTAGAAGAAAACCCAAATCTCATGCCTCCCGGTATGAACGTAGATAGTCGTTATAGCATTACTGTAAGGAGAAAATAAAATGATTGACAAAGATTCCGATCAAGTTTACTTGACGGGGAAAGAAGTTAGTAAGATACTAGGCCTCTCTACGAAGACCCTATACCTGCTAAGAAAATCAGGAGCCCTTGAAACATACCGCAAGGGAGGGAGAGATATACTCTATAGCGAGTCCAATGTTAGAGAGTTCTTAACCAAAAGAAATACAATAACCAAACAACCAACCAACTAAGGAATTATTATGAGCAACGAATTAAGTATTTTTAAAAACGGCGGCGCAGTACCTGCACACTTCAGAAACACAGAATTAAGTGCTACAACTAAAGCTCTTATGGGCGGCACTAGCTCTAGACGTATTTCTATCAAAGGCAATATTTTCCGTATGGTAGTGGGTGGGCAAGAGATCGCTAAGAATGAAGACCGTGCAATGAACATCATCATTGCGGCGGCGGCACCTAAAACATCAAGACAGTATTACTCGGCAACGTATCAAGAGGGTGTAGTTACTGCACCTGTATGCTGGAGCAATGATGGGGAACGTCCTGATAAAAGCAGTGAAGCACCCCAGTCTGTGAACTGTGCAACATGCCCACAGAATATTCAAGGTTCAGCAAAACAAGGGAACGGTAGAGCTTGCCGATATACACATAGACTAGCAGTTCTGTTAGAGAATGATGCAATTAGTGGTGAGTTGTATGAGTTGTCTTTAGCGGCTACTTCTCTATTTGGTAAAGGCGAGAACAACAAAATGCCTTTATTCCAATACGCTAAATTGCTAGGGGCAAATGGACTTAACATCACAGACGTAGTTACTGAAATGCGTTTTGATACTGATTCCGCTACACCTAAAATGGTATTCAGAGCGGTACGTGCTTTAGATATTCCAGAGTTAGAAGCTATTAAAATTCATGGAGAATCTCCAGAGGCTAAACTTGCAGTTACTATGTCTTTCCCACCACCTGCGGCGAGATCTTCAGAGCCTGAAGAACTTACGTTTGTACAAAAACCAGCGGCGGCACCTGCCCCTGCACCTGAAGCAACAGTAGAACCTACTGTTAGGGAAAAGAAACCAACGGCGGCACCTGCCTCTATGGAATCAGTGTTAGCTGAATGGGCTGATTAAGTCATTCTTTTGCACTTATGGGGCGGTATAATCCGCCCCTTTTTTCCCGTAAATTCAGGTATGTGCCATGAATAGGCTAGATTTTTTAAATACTGTTCTACCCTCAGAGGGGCCTTACTGTGTAGTAGGTATTCAGAAGGGTAGAGCAGCTCAGACATTCCTAGAGTCTATAGAAGACATAGATAAATGGGCTGAGCAACAGCCAGTGCAAAGTAAAGATGCATATTTTTCACTAGCATCATATAACGACAACTCAAATAGAAATGCAAAAAATGTAAAACTATTTAGATCACTTTGGATCGATTTAGATATCGGTAAAGGTACAGAGTTCCCAGCTCAGTATGATGGGTTAATAGCATTAAAAGCCTTTACACAATCTTTAGGTTTACCTGCTCCTACTATCGTATCCTCTGGTTATGGGCTGCATATCTATTGGACATTTGATGAGGCAGTTAATTATGACACTTGGAAGCCTCTAGCTAACTCTCTTAAAGAACGCATTTTGTCTGAAGGGTTTAAGGTTAAGGACGTAGGACTAACTACAGATGCGGTAAGAATTTTAAGGCTCCCTAATACTACCAATTTTAAAGGTGGTCTGGAGGCTGAAGTATCTCTAATAAAGCTAAGTCCTTCTAACCCTGTAGAGACTTATAAGAAAATATTGAGCACAGGAGACTTATCTCCTATAGCTATGATGGAATTAGCGGGAGCTGGCTCTATATCAGGAAATGGTTTAAACGATACAACAAGAGCATTACTAGGCAATACAGTCTATAAGTTCTCTCGCATCATGGAGAAGAGTTTAGAGGGCAAAGGATGTGCACATCTCGCATACATATTTAATAACCCTGATGAGATAACAGAACCTCATTGGAGAGCCGGACTATCTATTGCTCAATATTGCACTGATAGGGAGACAGCTATACACAACCTGTCTAATAAACATACGGAATACAACCCTGTTGAGACAGAAATAAAAGCAGTAAAATGTGAAGCTCCTCAGTTATGTAAGACCTTTAGACCCTTTAATGATTCTTTGTGTGAAGGATGTTCTTTTTGGGGTAAGATACGCACCCCTATCGTATTAGGAAAAGAGATACTAGAAGCTACACCTACTGAAAACATAGTGACTGCAGTTAGTCCAGACTTAGGTGTAGTAGATATAGAGATACCAGAATACCCTTTCCCTTATTTCAGAGGACCGAAAGGTGGCGTATATGTCAAAAAACCGCTAGACGATGTAGAGGAAGGAGAAGATGATAAGAACCTAGTGTATGAGAACGACTTATATGTAGTGGGTAGACGTACAGATCCTGATGCAGGGGAAGTTATCCACATGAGACTTATTAGACCCCATGACGGGGTTAGTGATTTTACAGCACCTCTTGCTACGGTAACGGCAGGGGATAAATGCAGAGATATGTTATCTCAACGTGGTGTCGCCGCAAATAGCAATCAGATGAGAAGTTTAATGAGCTATTTGGTGATATGGACTAAACACTTACAGAATACATCTAAGGCGGAATTAGTGAGAGTACAATTTGGTTGGAATGATAGTGACAAATCTTTTGTTATAGGTACACGGGAACTTACAAAGGACGCACCTCCTAAGTATAGCCCACCTTCGGCAGCTACTGAAAACATAGTGCACATATACTCTAAAGTAGGTACGTTAGATGAGTGGAAGAAAGTAGCAAACTGTTATGCACTAGAGGGGAATGAAGTAAGAGCTTTTGCTTTGTTCTTAAGTTTAGGTGCACCGATGTTTAAATTCTTTGCTTTAGGCGGAGCTATCGTACATCTAACAAATGCATCATCAGGAGTAGGTAAGTCTACTATACAGAAAGTAGCTAATAGTGTTTGGGGACATCCTGATTTAGCAATGCTGGTGAGAGATGATACAGTGCAGTCTAAGTACCATCGTATGGGTGTAGTGCAGAATATGATTCTGTGTATGGATGAGCTTACTAATTTACACCCTACCGAAGTGAGTAATCTGGCATTTGGTGTTACTAATGGGCGCGGTAAAAATAGGCTACAAGCATCAGCTAACTCAGAGCGAGTGAACAACACTACATGGTCTCTACCTTGCATAACCTCTGGGAACAACAGTTTGCACGAAGTCTTACAGACAGATAAAGCTGATCCTGAAGGCGAGCTGTTGCGTGTGTTGGAGATAGAGGTAGTACGTAGTGATAGTATGACTAAGCAAGAAACCGATCAGATATTCTCTAGAGATATGTTAAAGAATTATGGTCATGCTGGTGAAGTTATGATGCAGTATGTACTAGATAACTATGATGACTGCATTAAAGACTTGGAGCTTATACAACTAGAGTTTGATAAAGCGGCGGGGCTTGGACAGCCTGACAGATATTACTCAGCGCTATGTGCTACTGCTTTTTGGGGCGGTAAAGTAGCTAATGATTTAGGGTTAATAGATATTCCAGTCAAGCCTGTATTTGATAGAATGGTT
>Ga0181343_1001008_pt1 | contig 11535 bp, 4 predicted proteins | sample Su13VDMLBSD_FD_130110 | JGI IMG/M metagenome (GOLD analysis project Ga0181343, IMG submission 130110) | Freshwater viral communities from Lake Michigan, USA - Su13.VD.MLB.S.D | ecosystem: Environmental > Aquatic > Freshwater > Lake | place: USA: Michigan | collected 2013-07-15 | reverse complement strand
TGAATTTACTGAGGCACAGAACTTCGTTAAAAAAATATCAATATCATTAGATGCTGGTGAAACAGTATCGTTTGAATTATTAGGTTCGGCATCCGCACTTCAAACCAATACGTACAATATTAACTTATCAAAAAGAAGGATAGATACCGTTATGCAATGGATGTTTAATCAAAAAACACCAAAAGGAATTGAGCTTAAAAAATACTACACAGATGGAAAATTAAAAATTAAAATGACTCCTAGTGGGGAGTCAGGAACGTTAATCGAACCTAAATACTCATCGATTAGTTGTACCAAAAATTATAAAACCGAGGCAAATGAAGGTGTTGTTTCTGTAAATGCTATGGCGTGTCGTAGAGTAAAGATTGTGGACATTAATGTGAGTAACACTAATTCGTCAACACAAACACCACCAACAACGGTACAAACACCACCAACAAATAATGATGGAAATACTAGTGCTATTGATCCGTTACCGCCAAATAATAATTCTGGAGTAAACACCGAACCTGTCACACCACCAAATCCAACACCTGGATTTGTTAGTCAAACACCTACAGGAAATACTGATACTAATATTACGCCACCAAGTTCTTCAATAAAAAATCCATCTTCAGGTAAAATAACACCTAAAAAGAGAAATGACTTAACTAAAAGACTAGCGAGGAAATTATTAACAGAATGTAATTACTTTGAGTTGGTTAGAAAAGAAAACCCAATGATTTACGATGGTATAAAAAGTAAAATTAAACACTTCCATCCTGTATTCCACTCAATAACGCCTGAAGGGTTAAACTCTCGTTTAACGTTCCTACAGCAATGTATGAGACCTGGAGATACTATACCTACTGTATCTAAAAATGATAATGGTACACAAACTTTATTATATAATGATGTTACTAATAGTGTGTTTGGTGCACCACCTATTTGTGTATTAAGAATTGGTGATTTCTTCCACACAAAAATTGCGATAGATTCTTTAAGTATAAAATATGAAGATGGTAGATTTGATTTAAATCCTGAAGGTATTGGTGTACAACCGATGATTGCTGACGTTAGTATTAGTTTTAACTTTATTGGTGGTCATGGTTTAGCGGGACCAATAGCATCATTACAAAACGCATTATCGTTTAATTATTATGCTAATACTGAAATGTATGATGAAAGGGCTGATTCTACGGAAGATGTAACTTCACAATACGATGCTGAAATATTTGAAGACATTAAAAATCAAATCGGAGTTATTGAATCCGATGATGATAGATCGAATACCACTGACGGTGGAGTACCTATTGGTGTACCTCTAACAACATTTTTAGATCCAAATAACCTTAATTTGGTTTCAGGAACTATCACTTATACTGAAATAATGAAAAAATTAATCGATAGTACTAAATCAAGTTTATCAACAACTATAGACACACTTGAAAAAATTAATAGTGAATTTTTAATTGGGGGTCTACAAATATTAACAAAAGATAGAAAATATGTTGATGGTTATATTGGTGTTGGTACTACCGATAATGTTAAAATATTTGGTAAGGGAGATAGTATCCAAGATAAAGTTGAAAACTTAATAACCAAAGCGAAAGAAGATGTGGATAATGATTTGTGTCCGGCAATTGATTTAGTGGCAAATCAAAATTTTACAGACCAAGAAATTAGAAAAGTTAAAAATCAAATTAAATCATTAATTGACGCTAAAAAAGATACGATGATTGGGTCGTTAGAAAATTACTCAACTCAAATTGGTAATGAAGAATTAAAATTAATTAATGTTATTGATAAAGTTAACTATGTTAATAATGCTCACGATGGGTATATTAATAATAAGGGTAATGTAATTGTTTATAATATATCAGGAACAACTCAAGTGACACCACCTGTTGAGGCGTCTGTCACTAACACTTTACAAGAATTAAACACTGATACTAATATTATTAAAAATAGTTTAAATAATTTCTACAACCAGTTAAATAACGGGATAATTATTCCATCCGGTAATACGGAGTATAATGATGACTTTGTTTTTAGTTGTTTATTAGGTAATAACATAATTACTGAAAACGAAAATAGATTCTTTATGTTATTTGGTAATGATGTATTAACGGACCCTGTAAAATTTGCGTCATCTATTGTATCACCTGTACAAAACACGGCTAACGATATTACTTGGAACTCATTTGTTTTAAATAATTTGGGTTGGAATTTTAGTCTTAATATAAATACAGGACAATATGTGAATCAAGCAATACCTAATGGTTTATATTCAAATTATGAAGTATCTAAAAAGACGGTTGACGATTCGTTTAAGAAATTTAGAGATGATTACTTTAATAATACATTTAATACGTTTAAACCGTATAATGAGTCAAAAACAAGAATATTGACTTATGAAATTATATTAACGTCAACATCACCTTACGATACGGAATTAAAAGATATTTATTCAGACTCCAACTCTTCTGGTGATAAATTCAATTTGAAAAAAACATTCACATAATGAAATATTATAACAGATATGATGATTTTTTAATTAATGGAACGCCAACCATTGTTCCATTTTTAAATATACCACAAAGAGCGACAGACCAAAGATATATCTACAGAGTAAATCAAAGTAGACTTGATAAGGTAAGTTATGAAAAATATGGTACCCCATATTTTAGTTGGTTAATATTAGCCGCTAACCCACTTTTTGGTGGATTAGAACAAAATATACCCGACGGAACTATATTAATAATACCATTTCCATTAGTTGCGGCATTGCAAGACTACAAATCTGCACTAGATACACATATTTTTTATTATGGCAGGTAAGATACCAAACTCAAAAAAAATATTTGTTGAAACGGATTACGATAATGTGATTTTAGTAAACCCAAATGAAGTCTACGGTGATGATAATAAAACCGCAGCGCCAAGATTGGTTGATCACGAAGATTTGGTATATTATGCAAATTTAGAAACGTTTATTATCCCAAGAACAAAATTGGCGGTTGGTGAAAGTTTTGATTCTCCAGTATTTAATACGACAATCGCTACTGTTTTTGGTGGTGATGATGATCTAAAGATAAATTTCTTAAAACCAAAAGGTGGTAAAACAAGATTTGACACAAGTTGGTCGGATCAAATAACAGGAGACAATAGTAGAAGTGGTGGAGGATTAAATCAAAAAACGGAACAAGTTGTAAATATTGACGGTACACCTAAATTTAAAAATAGTATTACTAAATATGAAGATACCCAACTATTAGGTATTAAATCGATTAGGGTTAATATTAAAGGGACCGGTGTTCCTGAAGTGAATATTGAAATGGTTGACATTCAAGGTAGATCATTATTTGAACAGGGTGAAAATTCACTTTATTCTGCATTCTTTAATTTTCCTTATCCATTATTTTATTTAACACTTAAAGGTTATTATGGTAAAGCGATTAGGTATCGATTATCATTATTATCATTTAATGCTAAATTTGATGCCGATACCGGTAACTACAATATTAGTTTAAAACTCGTTGGTAAGTTTACTGCACTTCTTTTTGATACTCCTTTACAATATGCTCAGACTGCGCCAAAAATGTATAACACACAAATTACGGTTACGGACCCAATAACAAAATCCGTTAATCAGTTGAACACATATAAGGGTAGACAAAAACTACATGAGGTTTATCAAATTTATAAAAGAAAAGGTCTAATTGCGAGTGATTTTGATGAAATCTCTATTGATGAATTTACATATAGGGTTAATAATTTCGTTAAAAACATATTAGAATCATTAATAAATGATAAAAAAGGTGATTTTACTCAACTTAATGATATTATTGATTACCGAGAAAATTTAACAAAACTAAAAAAAGAAGTTTACGAAAACTCATTAAATAAGTTTTTAGATAGAAGTAGTTATTATGTTGTAAGTACTAATGGTGTTAATGAAATATACTACCCATTTAGAAAAGAAATATCCGATCAGAGTAAAGAAGATTATAAAACAAAAACAAATGAAAGAATTACGACTTATGTTGAAAATCTTAAAAACAATACGACATTTGGTACTAACTCTAAAGATGCTAAAAAACAAATACCAGTTACTATAAAAAATAGTAAAGACGTTATAAAAAAATTAGATTTCAATAGTTGGGTTGGAAATGAAAAGAATGTTCAAAACACGTTTTATTATAGAACAGGTAAACAATACGATCCTAATAATCCAAATATTGTTGCCGACTACCAAAAATTTGTTTTAGACGAAACAAAGAATGCCCAATTAACAACAAAGGTTTTACAAAATGGTGCTTGGGTTGACGAGACTCCTGATTACTTTGTTTTTGGAGATCAACTTGTTAACAACGGTGTTTATGTAAAAAATAGTTATTTGTTTAAGTTAGACCAAATGGAAAAAACTTTAAACACTAACGAAGAGGTTGTTGAAAAAGAATTAGGTGGATTGTTAGCCGATGCTGCAACGGCAAATTTGGGATTTGTCCCAACGATTAGAAATGTGTTTGCTGTGATCATGGCGGGTGCGGATGCCTTTTATAGGTTAATGGAGGATGTTCATCAGGAGGCATGGGATGTTAGAGATGATACCGCAAGACTAAGGTCGGTGATCCCACCTGAAAAATCATCTTCACCCGATGCACTTAAGACATTACAAACATCAAGTGGTGAGTTAAATAAAGACAATGTTATTTATCCTTGGCCTTTGTATTTCACATTAGAAAAACAAAAAGATGGAAGGGAACTATATACAATACAATACCCCGGTGATTCAAAAGTAATAAATCAAACTAGAGCGTACGATTATAGAGTATGGCCAGAAATCGGTTTTGTTGAGGCATACCTAAAAGGTTCAACAGAGAAGGCGAAACCTGTTGAGGGTAATCTTTATGAGAACCCGCTAGATACTACAAAGTTTGTTTCAGCAAACGCTTTAGAGTTCCCATTCAAAACATTACCATATCAAGATTTAGATGCGATAAAAACTTTTTATGAGATCTATGAGAGGTCTTACATTATTGCTCATTATGGTAAATTAGATCCAACAACAGCAGTACCAAAACAGATTGACAAGTTCTATGGTGATATAGAAAGTAAAAACATAAGTTTAGTTGCTTCTGAAGATATTTCATTAAATAAGACATTAAAAGAATTGAAACTTAATTTAACATCATTGTTAGATTATATGAAAAAAATATCAAGTAATGGACAAGGTGATAGTTGGCAAACATATTTACGAAGTTTATTCAAAACCGAATACATCGAAAACATGTTAAAAATACAAGATGAGATTTATAGTATTGATACATTAAGTTCTAGATCTATAAAAGTTTCAGCAGACCAACCGTTAGTGACTAATTTAACTGACTACTTAAAAAGTTCTGACACGTCAAAATTAAATACGTTAGACACATACCCATTTACAAATGTTACTTGGTTAAAAAATAATATGTCTAATGGTTTTACTTTAAATTCTTTTGAGGAGTTTAATGACACAACTAAAACTTTTGTTTATTTACAAGATAAAAAGACAATTGCTAGAATTAATGAAACCGATACGTATAATAATATCAAATTATTCACGGATGATTTTAGTTTAAAAAGTAATACCCAACCTTATATTACTGATCAAACAAATAGTGTTTCTGTTACTACAAGACAAACCTTAATGGATTTTTATGAATTAAGGGATAATAAAGATTTATATATTACTGAATCTTCTATCGATTACGGTAATTCATACAGCGGACAAGTTAAAGCTCAATATCAAACAACATCATTATTGAACAGTCCTTATTTTATAAACTCAATAATTAATGGAGTTGAATTAAACAAGGTAAAAGACAAAAACGCATTTGTTCCGTTAGGTTATTTGTATCTTAACTCAATGCCTTTAATAACAACAAGAGAAAGATTAAAAAATATTAATGATGATGGGACAATAACTGATTTAGATTTTTTAGCAGCGACGTTTAAAAAATACTCAGCAATACACCAAGTACCATATGCTTGGGTTTTAAAGTACGGATCAATTTGGCACAGATATAAAAAGTATGTTGAAACCGGTACGGATATATTAGATAGTGTTTGGAAAGATTTTGATTATGCTGGATCTTATGATCCGATTACATCTGCAATAACAACACAATATACCATACCTAACTATACGGGCGGTTCACAAAACATAACACTACAAAAAACGGAGTTATTCCCGATACCTTCAAACCAATCAAAAGACATTATTAATGTTGGTTTTTATCCTAAAGTGATTAATGCTGTTAATAATTTTGTAATTGGTAAGGATTTATTTACGGGATATACTACATCTGATTTTTTAACGGCATATACTCAAAATAAATTAAGAATCGGTGTTAATGGACAATCAACAAATTATTTAAACTTTGGATTTGATACAACAAACCTTAATCGATCTTTAATAAAACAAAACTTTTATCAATACAGAGAATTTAGTGCAACTACGTCGGTTAACGGTAATAGTTCTATTTTATTATACCCATCTATGGGAGGTATACCAATTGATCAATCTATTTTTGAGTGTGTTAATCAAACTAATAATTTAACAACTGAACTTTTAAATAACAAATCACTATATAATGGTACTGTAAGATCTTTATGGGGGGTTTCACATTTTGGTTATTTTGATAATAATTTAATTAAAAAACCATTACCTACACAGTACTTAAAAAATATCGCAGAAAGTAATCCTGAACAATATCCTTTTGATTTAGAAAGTACACAATCGTTCTATTCTAATATTGATGAGATATTTAACATCTTTACTGTTGAAATGTTAGACAAATTTGAAGAGAAGTTTTTAGGTTTTTGTAATTACAATCCCGACGCTAAAGACTTATCATTAAATGATGAGATTATATCGCCAACATATAATCAAACAGGAGGTATCTATAATTTAGAAGAGAAATCACTTGTTAGTCAAATTAAATCATTATTCGTTGTTGATAAGACTGGAATTGATTTTGTAAATGAAAATGTTGATGGTAAAACAATTGCAATCAAACAAATCAATAATTTTACCGAGTCGGTTAAAAAGTTTTTAAATTTTGATTGTGTAATAAAATTAGGAAATCCGGGACACTTCAATAGAAAACTATTCAATTCGTTTTCTAATTTGTCACAATTCACACCAACAGATAAGTATGAATTTTTACCATATGTGAAGGGTACGTTACCAGGTGATGGTACATCTATAACATTACTACAAAGTATTGCTCAAAACAGAGGTGCTTGGGATTCATTAAGAAAATATTTAGGGTATTCTACTATACCGAATATAGAATATCAAAACCAAGTGCAGACGGCATACCCGTCAGTACCGTTGGCTCCAACACCAACTAATACGACATATACACCACCAACACCAAACCAAACATATAGAACATTCCAAGATTTATGTACAGGACAATATTTTAATATTATTGACCCGGATGTTAATTCTACGACACCATCATTTAATTATACTAATAACCATGTATGGTTTTTAGAGGTTCTTGATAATACATCACAAACAAAAAAATTCTGTGCTAAAAAAGTACCAGATAGTGCAATAACTACAACATATAACTTGGAGTTTGACGACAATTATCCACAAACAAATGCGGTTAATATTACCCCCGAAAGTTATTGCATGTCTTTTTACCAAACACAAATAAATTGTCCACAATCAACATTAGTTAATGCCGCACAATTAGAATTTGTTGGTAATAGCGGGTCGATAGTACCACCAACTGCAAGTTTAGATAATAATAATTATTTCAATATTGTTATACCAACAGGCGGATATGCGGTATATAGGATAGTAGGTGTCCCTAATTTTGACCCAACAAATCTTGGTAGTGTGAATTTTTATCCGGCAAACAGTGATATAAATAACCCAAACAATAGTGCGCTACCTAAAAGTGGTATGTTAGGTGCTAACACTAACTATACTCATGTTTATGAAGTTAATAATAACACTTCTGGTAATTATATAATGACAATTAAATATGCGGTAAATTACCCTAACTACCAAACTTTAGTTGCTAACATCTCAACTGTTGGAGGTAATCAAACCACAACAACACCAACACCAACTAACACAACTCAAAATACAACACCATTACAAAATACTCAAAAATCATATTTGACAGATTTCTTTATTGATAATGATATCGCATTTACGTCGGCAAATATTGAAACAGCGTACCCATTAATTAGATTATATGCGGAGCAAAAAATACAAGACCCTACATTTAATAAAACAAAATTCACAACATTCATAAATAACTACTTAACTTCACAGTACCAATTACAAAATGGTATTGTTAATGAAACGTTTACTAATTTAAATCAAATTTTAAAAGACATTAAAATTACCACAAACAACGAACCCGTTGCTGTTAATGGTGATAACACAAAATTAAGTTTATATAATACATTAAAAGGTTTTAATGATAAGTGGATTGCTGGGTCTGATTTAAAAACTGTAACACTATTTGAAGACTTTTTATTTATGGATCGAGCAAATAGTGATTTAGGTGATACCTACATTGTTGACATACAAAAAGTGGTTAATAGATTGGATACTGAAAAAAATCCTGATATGAATTTAATGCAGGTTGTTAGTAATATATTAGATGATAATCAGTTTATGTTTATGGCTATGCCGGCATACATTAATTTCTATGGATTACAACAGGCGGTTAAAAACGGAACACCCATTCAAGACCCCGATGTTGGTAACTCACTTTTTGGTACTTATTTAGAGGTCGATTATACAAAATCGAGTCCTAAATTTTTATGTCTTTATATGGGTAATCCGTCTGAATATCCTAAACCAAAAGAAAATTCATTTAACAGATTTGGTGATGATAGTTTTGATTTAAGGGTTCCTGACAATCCATTAAGGATATCCGACCCAAATAGAGATTACTCTAAAACGAATAGAGTTGTTGGGTTTAGTGTTGATTTTGGTATTCAAAATCAAAACATGTTTAAAACGTTAGATTTAGATATGTCTGAAATGAAAAACACATCAGAATCATTTAAAGTGTTTGCGGATATAGGTGGTTCGGTTTCAGGTGACAAAGTTGGACAACAATCAACATCTATGTATAGTGTATACAAATCTAGATCATATTCATGTGGAGTACAGTCTATGGGTAATGTCATGATACAACCAACGATGTATTTTGTATTGAGACACGTACCTATGTTTTATGGACCATATTGGATATATGAGGTAAATCATAATGTATCTGAAAGAGGATTTGATACAGATTTTAAAGGGACTAGAATTCCTAAATATAGTTTACCTAACGTAAATAACCTTTTAATAAATGTTAATAAGAAGATATTAAGTTCATTTAAAGAAAAAATTAAAAAAACAATTCCAGAATCTGGTGTAACAACACAATCACCACAAGAGATATTATTAACAAAAGATCCGGAAATCACTAAAACCGCAGAGGCACAATGTATAAATGACACAAAATACCCTACAATTCCGTTCTTGGCGATAAGTGCTAATACTTATACTGTAAATCAAGTAATAACTGTTATTAAAGCGGCGACCACAAATACCGCAATTAGGGCATTATTATTAGGTATTGCAAAAACTAGACCATTGAATGGTTATAATGGAGGAGTATCAACATTTAATTGTATAAATAATAATTTATATGAAATTACTACATCAAACCCTCCTAGAGGTAATTTAGGTACATTTATAACTGAACAATCATGTACTAAAATATACGGTGAAAATGTACCTATCGCTAAATTCCCTAACATTGAAACAGGAACTAACTACATGATTTCGTATTATCAAGTTTATGAGCCCATGATTGAAAATCTTAAAAATATCAATCCTAATACGAATGTTGATGTTAGTTATGGTAAGGCGTTAGCTCAGTTAGTCTCAACAACTTGGGATACTGCTGCTGCGGTAACATCTTCATTGAACGCACAACAAATTAAAGACTTCACGGAACAGGCGTTATATTCAGGAAATACTGCAACATATAACATTGTTGTTAACGTATTTAAAGATGCTTATGAATATTTTGTACAAAACCCTAACTAACATATATTTATATAAAAAGAAAAAGTATGAACATGAAAAATTTACTTGATGATTATCTTAAAAAGGATACTCGTGTAACACAAAGAGATAGTGGTAATGGATACCAGGAAGTTTGTGATTTAGATACTGGTGATTGTTATACGATCAGAATGAAAGATGGTTTGATTGAAAGAGTTGATAATACCATGAAAACAAATAGAACATTAAAAGTTGAAACACCGCAAGGGGTAAAAACATTATTGAACGGTTAAAAATTAAGATATGAGTTTGGAAAGAAAAATTTTAGAAGAATTAAAAAGATTTAATCAAATTAATTCGTACATTTTAAATGAGCAACCGGCACCACCTACGCCACCGGCACCTGCACCTGCTGAAGATTTAGGCACTGAAGTACCACCTGCGGATGATGCGGCGGCACTTCCACCGCCGGCTGAAGGTGAAACTGCACCACCGGCTGAAGGTGAATCGATTCCTGAACCTGTAGATATTGAAAACGATCCTGATGTTGAAGAAGTGGATGATGAAGGTGAGACCGAAACTGAAGGTGAGTCTGAAGAAATTGATATTACTGATCTTGTAACATCACAACAAGAGATCCAAGCAAAACAAGATGAGTTTATGGATGGTATTTTTTCTAAATTAGATGATTTAGAAAGTAAGTTATCACATATGGATCAAATCATGGATAAGATTAATAGTCTTGAATCTAAATTTGATAAGTATAGAGAAAAGACTCCTGAAGAAAAATTAATGTTACGTTCATTGGATTCTTATCCGTATAATCAAAAATTAACTGATTTCTTTGACGATAAAAAAGGTGAAATGGAAGATACGGGTAAAAATGAATATGTTTTAACTTCTGACGATGTTGAGAATTTCTCACCAAATGAAGTTAAAAAAACTTTTAATATATACGACGAAAACGACAACGCATTGTAATATAAAAATAAATTTTAAAGGGACTCACAAGGTCCCTTTTTTTATGCTTTCTCATTTGACATTCTAGTATTTATACCTATATTTGATGTAGATAAAAGAGTAATAATTTAAAATTTATTTATGGCAAATTCAGTATTAGATTCAGTACTAGCGCAGTACGAAAAGAACGCACAACCAAGTGGTTCACAGAGAACAAGTATCTCACAAGAAGACAGATTAAAGAAATATTTTTCAGCAATCTTAATGAAAAACGAAACATCCGCACAGCGTCGAGTTCGTATCTTACCAACAAAAGATGGTTCATCACCATTTGTTGAAGTATGGTACCACGAGATTATGGTAAACGGACAATGGGTTAAGTTGTACGACCCTAGCAAAAACGACAACGAGCGTTCCCCACTTACGGAAGTTTATAACGAACTTATCCAAACGGGTAAAAAAGAAGACAAAGAATTGGCATCACAATACCGTTCACGTTTATTCTACATCGT
>Ga0181343_1001006_pt1 | contig 11549 bp, 16 predicted proteins | sample Su13VDMLBSD_FD_130110 | JGI IMG/M metagenome (GOLD analysis project Ga0181343, IMG submission 130110) | Freshwater viral communities from Lake Michigan, USA - Su13.VD.MLB.S.D | ecosystem: Environmental > Aquatic > Freshwater > Lake | place: USA: Michigan | collected 2013-07-15 | reverse complement strand
TAAACCATTAGCATTACCGTGGTCTGTTAAGGCCCAAGCATCCATGCCATTTTGCAAAACAAAGTCAATATGATCAGATGGATAACCAAGTCCATCAAAGGTACTGAACGTTGAGTGAGCGTGTAAACCAACAAACTTTTTAGGAATACTAAAATTAGAAAACATTAATTTCTCCAAAGAAAAATAAAAAATATATAAAAATATTATATTAAATTAAATAAAAAATACAAGAAATATATTATAAATAGTTAAAAATTAAAACCAATTTATTGGAATACCTGCATCAATAAAAGCCTTTATCCTGTAAAATAATTGCAAATTGTCTTCTCCATCAATTCAAATCCAACATATAAAACCTATAGTCTTTTTTTAATTAATTATATTTAATAATTCCTTTTTTGTTTTTAATCCAGACACTCTTGATTTTTCAACACCTTCTTCTAAATATACAAAAGTAGGTACTGACATTATTTCAAAATGTGTTACAATATCATCATGATTATCAATATTAATTTTTAAAACTTCAATATTTTCATTTAATTCTGTTTTTAAATCATTAATAATTGGCAACATTTTTTGACATGGACCACACCAATCTGCATAAAAATCAATAAATACTCTTTTTTTACTTTTAATTTCTTCTAAATTCATTCTCTTTATCTCTCTTTTAATATAATTTATCTAATTGGTTATTTAATGTTTCATTAATACATTTATATATGAATTCATCTGAGTTTAGGCCTGATAATCTTTTTGCTAATTTTCCTTCTTTTGTAAATATTAAAATAACTGGCATGATTGAAATATAATATGTTGCAGCTATTGATCCAGATTCATTAATGTTAATTTTATAAAAATCGATATCTCTTAAATTTTTTTCTATTTTAATAAGTTGTTCTGTTACTTTTTTACAATCGTTATTCCATGGTAAGTAAAACTGAACTAAAGAAACTCTGTCTACATTATTTATATAGTTTTTAAATTCTTCTTTAGAAATATCTTTCATCATATTCCTTAGTGAGCTGATGAATATATTGATTTAACCATTCTACTTTTTCATCATGATTCTTTACGATCATAATTAAATCTCTATTTTCAAAAAACCATTCTTCAAAAGCAAAAACACATGCATCTCTAACAATAATAAAAGGATTATTAAGTTCTGTTTTCAATATTTCTTTTTGAATATCTTTATTAGTAGAAGTACGTGTTAATAATTTAATAAAATCAGATTTTAATGTATCATTTTTTAAATTATTTAAATCTTCAACAATATTACTATTCTGAATATATTGTGAAAGATATTCTTCAGCAGGATGATTTTGTTTTGATATTAACGGATAACGTGTTAAATAAAATAAAATCTTTTCAAATAATTCATTACTCATTTACTCAATTTCCTTATCATAAGAATCAACAATTAAACCACCTACAGCAAAACATTCATTAAGATAACTGGTTAATTCATCCATGGAAGTACATACTTTTACACCTGATCTGGATAACATTAGATTAAATTTGGATCCAGCTGGAAGACCTGCGCAATAGTATACAATTGGTTTATTGAAAGCGTATGCATAGCCTGCTTCCCAGATAGTACCCATGTCTTTATCACGAGTATTAACTAATAAGAAATCAGCAGTTTGAATATGATGACAATTTCCTTCAAATGTTGCATCTTGTACTTCACGAGGAGCATTAGGAGGACAAACAAAAATACGTCTTGGAGCTGCTAAATCAATCTTATCTGCAATTGTATCAAATAGATTTTCAAGTTCGATTAGCTCTTGATATGCTACAGGATTAAACCAACCTGATGCTAAATAAACCTTCCAACGATTAAAACCAGTTTTATCACTATTTTCTTTATTCAAATTAATTACTTCTTGATTTAATTTTCTGACTTGTGTATTTTCAGTTAACATATAAGAATTTTCTCCAACTTGCTTTAACATTTAAGTTTCCTTTGTGTATTTATTTGTTTAAAAAATTATTTTCTATTATAAAAAATCAGTAAAAATATACAAAAATATTTATTAAATTATATACCAATTATTTGTTTTGCAGGTGCATAATGAGTCGTACGTTTATCAGGTGTTTCAATTCTTTCGACTTGATTTCCTAGCGTATCATTCTTTTTACCATATACATTAAAGAAATCTGTTGCTTCACCTTTTTGATTATCAAAATTAAAATAATTTTTAATTGATGCACCACCTGAGCTCATTGATTTATTAATGACATCTTTAATTCCTTCATTTAATAAATGTAGTTCACTTTCAGATAAATCATGAATATTAGCTAAAGGATTAATATTAGCAAACCATAATGCTTCAGCTTTAATATAATTTCCAATTCCTGATAAAACATCTTGTCTCATGAGGAATTCACATACATTTATATTTTTTAAAGATCTTGTAATATTAACAAATTCAGTATCTAATAAATTATTATTGACTACATCAAAGCCTAATTCATTTATCTTTTTATTTAAATCTTTTTTGTTTTTAATTTGTAATGTACCAAAATTTCTTACATCTGTAAAGAATAATATTTCTTTTTCATCTAATTCAAATTCTACCTTTGAATGCTTTGTTGTACGACATGTCCAACCTCCAGTCATACCTAAAGTATTAAAAAGAACAACGTCAGAATCATGAAAAGTCCAGTAAATGAATTTACCTTTATTTAAGACCTGATTAATCCTGAGATCTCTGAGTTGATGCCAAGATTCATTTGCCTTTAAATATCTGCCTCCCAGATTCTTGACATTTGTGATTTTTTTATTTTTAAGAAATTCATTAAGAGACCTTGCAAATAAAGTTACTTCTACACCTTCAGGCATAATCTTCTCCATCAATAATATTGTCATATAGACAATCAAGTGAAAGTTTTAATTCTTCAAATTTTTCATAGCTATATTTTCGAAAGATATGCTTATGATAATTCAAGACGTAATGTTTAGATTCTTCATATGATAATTGTCTATGTTCTTTTATAAACATAATTTCTTCAGTTAAAGAATCAAGTAATAATATATTTTTATTTTTAATTTTTATTATTTTTTCATTGATTAAATATTGTAATTCAAATATTAATCCTAACATTAAATCTTCTTTTATTTTTAAAAGATTACTCATGTCCGATAGAAATTCAACAAGAAAAAATATTTTATATAGCTCAGAATTTGTTGTTATTTTATTTTCACTTCTTGATATTTGTCCATCTGAATAATGTGTAAGATCATTTTTAAAATTAATATCGATTTCAAATTGAATGTAGTTATTTATTTTATTATTTTTGTAAACTAATAATGTGTCTCCATATTCTTCAATATCTTTTATAATGTATAATTGATCATCAAGAAATGTCATTTCAAAATAATCACTTTGTACTTTAATAGAAACAGAAAACTCTTTATATAATCCCATTATATTTAAAAAATCAGAAGATATTAAATTCCATATTTCTTTAATATCATTTAAACATGAATACCTCTTGTTTTTATGCCTTATTATTCTATTTTTTTTTATATTACTTAACACTTATAACCTTCTTAATCAATTGATAATTATTGAAAAATTAAAGGTTAATATTTTCCGGATAATCTTTCTCTAATAATATTATCTTTCTTCTCAAACATTTCAAAAAAATCATTTTCATTAAAGCCGGCCAAAATAAGTAGTGAAAAGAAATAGTTAAATGAATCAACAACTTCTTCCAAGAATTCACCACGATCAACCTCAGGAACTTCAGTTTCTCTATGAGTTTTCCAGTTTTTAAGATGTTGTAATGCTTCAAACATTTCTTCAACACCCTTTAAAGCAATATCTCTTACATTAGCTTGGGCATCTTTATTACTTAAATCAACAGGCCATTCAACAGGATAAGAAGCAGGAAACTTTTGCCTTAAAAGATGCATAAAAGATTCACGTTTCTTAAACATCTGAGATAATCTATCTTGTTGTAATGTTTCTTTTTTTAAAATATCAATAATATTCTTAAGCATTATTTACTCGTTTTCTTGGGTGTCAGAGCCTTTAGCAATAAAATCCATCATTTTGCTTAGATTTTGTTCGAATGATTCAACATATGCTTCGTCAAGATGAAGAAAATCATCTTGAATATTAAATTCCATGGCTCTCATATTATCAACAATATCAGTACCTGTTAAAATTGCAAGTTGTACAATTTTTGCAATATGTGAAATGCATGTATCATGTAATTTCATTTTTATTCCTTTATTAATTTGTTTTTTATTATAAACACGACAAGGAATATATACAAAAAATTTTAATAAATATTTAAATTAGGATCGTTCCAAGATTTATGAATTTTTGAAGTAATCATTTTAATATATTCAAACTTCATTTCTTTAAAATTCTTTATATATTTCTCTTGATTAATATTCGATTTCAAATTTCCTAATAAGTAATTTGTATTTTCAATAAATATTTCTTTTAAAAAGAACAAAAATGTTAATTTTGTTTTTAAACAAAACTCATGTATAAAATATTCCAATAACTCAATAATTTCTTCCTTCTGTAAATCAGTGCTTCTTATGTTTTTTCTATTTATAATTGAAAATATTTCATCAGAAACTTCTTTTCCTTTAAAAAATTGACCTGAGCTTAAAAAATTACGTAATTCATTATTTAAATAATCATATACATTTTCTTGATTTACATTAGGATTTAAGCTATTTAAAAATTGTCTTAACCAAATAATTGCATCATCTGCATGCTTAAATACCATTTTTGCTAATCGTGTATAAAATAAAACAAAATCATTTAAATTTGTTATAATTTCTTCACTCTTATAAAGATAATTTCTTTCAAATGCTTTATTCAAATAAGACAAATCTGATTTTGATTTAAATGGTGCTTTAAACTTTGAAAAGTAATTTGTCTTTGTATATATTTCATTATAACCTTTTATATGAATATTACGCTTTAGAAAATATATTAATTTATTAGCAACATCTTCTTCAAAATATTGACTCTCATTTTCATCATTAATAATTCTATTATAATATCTGGTAATATTTTTAATTAGTCTATTTGATAAATTATAATAATGCTCTAACTCATGTCTAATTGTTGTACGTATATAGGTTAAATTTAATTCTGAAATAGCATAATAATAATCATTATCTGATTGCTTCCATGCCTCATATACTTCATTTCTTAAATAACCATCAATATTTATAACAATTGCACATTCAATTTTACCTTCATATTCATTTAATTGAATAATTTTAAACATACCTAATGATGTTAATGGAAACAAATCAGATTCTATTCCTAAATGAAAATCATCCCATAATACAGATTTAGATGTAAAATATGAAATAACTAATTTAAAAGGTGGAGGATTTATTATATTTTTATTTATCAAAACATCTTGTACAAAATTAAGATTTTCATCTGTTAATAAATCAAAATTTGTTTCATAATGATTAGGATCTATTACATTTTCATATAAATCTAATGCATAATTTTTTGTATTATTGACAAATTCATTAAAATCAATATTGTTATTATCAATATAAGAAAATATTTTAGGCATTATTTCTTCAATTAAATGATTGTCAATATCATTTATTAAACCAATTGGTATATTTGTTATTGAAGAAGAAGGTTCTTTTTTAGCTTCAACTAAATTATATAATTTTCGATATTCTTTTACTAAATAATCAGATATTAACATTATAACAACATTTCTTTATTTATATTCTATTTATATTTTTATATTACTTTTTTTTAGATTATTCAATATTCCAGACCTTTTGAATTTTCTTATATAACTGCATTTTAATTTCTGTTGAAAATTCCTTTAATTTTTTAACCCATTCATCACGTGTAATATCTCTATTGTCTTTTGGTATTCTTAATATCGATCTTGCTCTACTGCCTGACAAATATTCATTGTTAAATAATTCAATATATTTAGGATCTTGAAGTTGAACAATATACATTAACATATCAGCAAATTTTTCAATTACACTAAAAACTTCTACCTTTAAATTAGATTTAATAAATCCTAATTGTTCATTTGTCTTAAAAGGATTATCAAAAATAATATCTTTGGCTTGCAATGATTTTAATACATACTTTTGTATTTCTTTTGACTTTCTTTCTGATGCATCCATTTCTCGTATAAAAACAAAATCTTTAGAGCTTAAAAACTTAAATAACCATTGTACTGCTGCAGTATAATCTACAAACAACAATTTGGCTGCATCTACATATTCATACGCAAGGTCATTTAATTGAGGTATAATTTCAAAATCATGATATAAATAATTTCTACTATCTAAATAATTTGTATTATTCCCTAATCCACCTAATCCAACACCAAGAGGTTTATAATTTTTAAATAATTTAAAATCATGTGAATATTCATTATATTCAACATTTCTTAAATCATCAATTTTAGATTTAGGAAATAAATAAGTACTTGAGTCAGTATCGAAAGCATTACTATCTTTGTCATAATTTAATAAAAATTCATCAACATTATCAAAAATTTCATCTAAATCTGCATTATTTGATATTAAATTATTATATAATTTTTTTAATTTTAAAATAGCAAGATTTATAGTCTGATAAAAATGTTCTAATTCATGTCTAATAGTACGTTTTAATGTAATTAAATAATGCTGATTTTCATTTATAAAATTTATCCATTGATTTAAATCATTATTGTCTTTCATAATAATCAAATAATCTTTAAATAATTTATTTAATATACTTCTTAAATTAATTGCCAAATAAGATTTTCCTTGAATTTGACCATTATTCATATCAAAACCTTCAAAAGAATAAGTACCAGCCGTATCTTTATCCATTCCCATATCAACTTTATTATCGCATAAAGATATTTCATCTACATAAAACAAAACCTGACAAACAATAAAATCTTTTGCAATTAAATTATAATCATCAATATTAAATGAACTAATTTCATTTTTAAAATATTCTTTTTCTTTTACCGTCTGTGCATTTAATAAACGATTCTTTAAATCCTGCAAAATTTCTTCAGCAGAATCAACCAACTTTAAATTTTCAATAAAATTACGATTTGTATTTGATAAAATTTCATTTTTTATAAATATTTCATCTAATTGTTGCGTTTTCAATATTATATTTTTATTATGTTCAATAGAATTTTTACAGTCAAAAGGATAACGATTAGATAGACTTGGATCCATATAAGAATCAATTTGTGATGACCACATATTTTTTAAAATTTCATCAAATATTGTAGGAGCAATTTTAGTTGATATATATTGAATAATTGGCTGAATAAATGTTGTATCAGAAATAACACTAATGTCCGGATTTGGTTCTTTATGTGCCTCTTTTAATAAATGTATAATATATTCTTTTAATAAACTTTTTCTAATTAACATATGAATTTTATCTTTTTATCTATATATTTATTAGAAATGTCATAAACGTTTATTTTTCATTCTTACTATAAGCCTCATAAGCATTTGGCCATAATTCTTCAATAATCTTTGCTACACCTTGTGCTAACATTCGAATCTCATGCTGAGCATCAATATGATCTCTCTTACTAATAAAGCCCATCCAATTATGTAAATTTGATGTTGCCCAATAAGTTGTATATAAATTTTGTGGTAAATACATACGTGCCAATTCACGTCCTACACCCTTTTGAATCATTTCATTATATACCTTATATGATTCTTCACAATGCTTATGTAAGCTTTCAATTGCATCTAATCCTGTTGAATCTAATATAGGATTATAATCCTCTGTCAATGTAGCTTGTCTATTCTTTTTATCCTGAGGTCGTAATGAATCAGGAATATAAAATTCAATTTGTTCAGCAGTATAACGTCTACTAATTTCATTATAGCTAGCAGTTCTATGTCTCATATGTTGTTTCGAAACAAATAAAGGTACCTTACATCTAACCGTCAACATATTATGCTCCAATGTAGATGTATGACCTGATCTAATTAAAAAATTTAATAACTTTTGATCACGCTCATTAAATTCAGTTGATTCTTTACCTGTTGAAGCTCTTGCTGCATTTACAATTGTTAAATCACTTCCCATATGTTGAATGTATTCAACAAAACCAATATTGTCACTATATAAATTAATTTTCTTTTCCATTTAAACCTCTAATATTTAAAACTAATATCTACTTTTGTTTGCATGTGCATATCTGGATTACCAATTTTATCACACATTCCCATATCTAAAGCATCATTAGGTTCAATAAACCAATCAGCTCTACCTTTACTATGAATCATCTTCTCAAAGAATCCTGGTTCTTGACCACAATTCTTATCAACCTCAGATAAAACCTTTAACTGCAAACGTTCTGTTTCTTTAAATGAGCTTCTTAATTCTTCAATTTTACCCCATTGTCCACTTCCAATATCGTGCATCATTACAGTTGCATCACCATTACAATATCTATATCCTTTAGTTCCATATGTCATTAGAATAGCTCCACAACTCATTGCTTTACCTTCAACAATCGTAGCTACAGGTAATCTGCTATTTTTAATAGCATCAATCATACGTCTTAATGCATATACATCACCGCCATAGCTATCAATTACTACAGGAATAATAGGTTGTCCTGTATTATGTGCAGAATTAAATTCTTCAATAAACTTTTTTGCAGCTTCTTCATCAAAATCATTTACAGTTATAATTACAGGTGGATTTCTTAATTCAAGTTCTTTAATTTTACTTGAAATTGTTTTAATCAGCTTCATGGAAATCAATCTCCTTCATTTCCTGTTTATCAAAAGTATAAGTAGAATATATATTAATCTCAAAATTAGGTAATTTCTTGTGATCAACCAGATTATAATGAATGCATTCATCAGTATCTAAATATAAATCACAACCTCCTTGATTCTCTATCAGACTTTCAAAGAATCCTTTTTCATGTTCAGTATTGTTATCTAATAATTCACATACTTTTTTATGAAGTCTTTCAATTTCTCTTGTATCAGGTTGAAATTCATCTGTTTCACCCCATGAATCTAATGATATATTATTCAACATCACAGAAGCATTTTCACCCATGAATCTTAAACCTTTTTTACCACATGATGCTAATACAGCAGCAGCACCAATTGCCTTACCTACAACGATTGTTGCAATATCGATCTTTGAATTTTTTATTACATCAATAATTGAAAATAAACTATGAACATTACCTCCATAGCAATCAATAATTAAAGGTAAAATAGGTTGCTTTGAATTATATGCCATAGAAACAGCTTGTCTAAATTCAGGAACAGTTTCTTCATCAATATTTGAAATATTAACAAGAATAGGTTCTGTCCTTAAATCAACAATCTTTAAATGTGTTGATATATTATAAATATGATGCATTATATTCCTTAGTTAAAAATTAAATGTTTTATAATATAATCAAAAAATTAAAAAATACAAATTTATTATTCGACAGGCTGAATTTTTTCTATTGCTGGTTTCTCAAAATATTCTTGTGACTTTTCTCTAAATTGAGGATCATGCTTTAATCTATGCTTAATAACCTTTTTCCAATCTGATTTATATTTTAAGCGTAAATCATGTTTATTGTTTATAAAGTCATCAACATATTCCATACCTCTTTTATGAACTTTTTTACCAACAGAATATCTATTTTTCTTAATCCAATCAGCTAAACCATGTCTATATAGTGATGTTAAAGAATTTAAAGGAAAATTCTTTTGATCAGCTTTTAATTGCAACATTTGTTGAGTCTTTTCATCCACCCAAGTAGATTCTTCTTTTAAAAGTTGTAAATATATATTCATATCATCTTCATTTAAAAGAAGACACTCGTTTATTACAGTTCTTAAATCATTTTCCTTTAATAACATTTTATTCTCTAATCTTTATATTAATTAATAATTATTGAATTTATTTCTTTTTTTTCTTTCTATGTTTTTGTACTTTTTCCCATTCACTCTTGTCAACTTTTCTTGTTTTACCACCTCTAATAAAACTATTAACTCTGGCCATAGCCCATGCATGTTGAGGCATACCTTGCTTATGACCAGTTAACCAAGCACCTAAACCTTTACGATAAACTGATGTTAATGCACCTAATGGCATGTTTGCTTTATCTGCTTTATCTTTAAGCTTATCTCTTGTCTTTTTTGATAATTTACCTTCAATTAATATTCCTTCGAAAATATCATTCCAATCTTCATTAATTTCATCAATGTCATAATCCAACATTTCTTCAATTATATATTTAACATCATTTTCATGTAGTAGCATTTTTATTTCTTTTTCCTTTTTTTGGCTTTATCATATTTTTTATCAGCATCCCAATAATCATAACAACTTTTTGGAGGATTTGGTTTAGAACATTTATTTATTTCACGAGCCATTGATGCATTCGAAGCCTTTGTTCCTTTTGCATATGCTTTAGGTAATGTTTTACTGGTTACCTTTTTTCTTTCATATAATAAATCATTTAATAATTCAAATACGTATTCTTCCAACAAATATAAATCATCCACAAGAATATCCTTTTTTATATATTTTTATAAATATGGATTCTTCCATTCCTTATGAATTTTTGATTTTAAAATAGTAATATTTCTTGATTTACTCTTCTCTAATCTCTTTGATTTTTCATTATAATCTTTTACTCTACTTGGATCAAATTTCAAATAGAATAACTCTTGAATCATTTGTAAATTATTAACTATTTCAATGTATTGTATTAAATTTTCTGCAAATTCATATGCATCATCTTTATCTAATCCTCTTTTAATAAAAAGAAAATACAATTTTTTGATAATGTCATTTTCAATACTCTTGTCATTTTTTGATTCAAAAAATTCTTTACCTAAATCTTTAATTTCAAATAATATATCAATAGCTTCATTTGCATCATTTAAATAATTTTTTGCTACATCAACATAAGATATTACAAAATCATTTAATTGATTACTAAATTCAGCAGGATTGTATTTATATAATCTTAATTCATCATCTTCAATTGACACTGTTGACATATCTTTATCATCTAAGCCTTTATATAAAGACATATCTGATTTTTTCTTTATAAAATATCCAGAATCTTTTATATTTTCATCATGAGTAATATCAGACCAATCATCTTGTAATTCGACTATGATATCATTAATATTTTTTTTCTTATCTAATTCTTTTAATATGAAATTATTGGCCAATATTAATGAAGTATTTAATGACTGATATTGATGTTCTAATTCATGTCTAATTGTAGTTAATAAACGTGCTCTTAAAGAACTATCCTTGTTAATATTATTTCTTATTGCAATATCTCCTAACATATAATAATTGTCATATAGCTTTTTCAATAAATACAATTGTAGATTAATATAAACATATGAGTATAATTTATTGTCTTGATCTCCTAATATTACAGATATGCTCTGACCATCAATACCTTCATCAGGTGTTTCATCAGGACTATCAAATATAAAATCATCTGTACAAAACTGAATTGTTGATTCAATATTATTATCAGCAATAACATTTAATGTT
>Ga0181343_1001004_pt1 | contig 11567 bp, 24 predicted proteins | sample Su13VDMLBSD_FD_130110 | JGI IMG/M metagenome (GOLD analysis project Ga0181343, IMG submission 130110) | Freshwater viral communities from Lake Michigan, USA - Su13.VD.MLB.S.D | ecosystem: Environmental > Aquatic > Freshwater > Lake | place: USA: Michigan | collected 2013-07-15 | reverse complement strand
CCACTTGCGCGCGGAGTCCTCGACCGTCTTCGGCCGCGCCGCGCCGATCACGACGGGGGCGCTCATGGCCCGCTCCCTACGTCGCCCGTCGCCGCAGCCCGCCGGATCAGCAGATCGCGTCGCATGGCGTTGATTGCTTCGTTGTAGTTGGCTGCGCTATCGAGCGCCTGCCAGTCGGAAGAAAGTGCGCCGGCCCTTTCGGGGGATCGGGCCGGCGCAAGGTTGCGAACGGCCGGACAAGAGCCGTCGCAGGGAGGGGCTTGGATCATGCTGCGCGCCGGCGCTTCGGCTGGCGGGTCGGCTTGTGGGAGAACACAACGCCTTCCAGCTTCCGCGCTACGGTCGCGCTCGGAAGCCAGGCGTCGTCGTTCAAAACCGCAAGGCTGGTCGGGATCGAAATATCGGCCAGCCCGCTGAGCTGGCGCGGCGACAGTCCCAACGCGCGGATTTCGCGGCGAAGGGAGGCGGCGTAACCGTCAAAGGTGGTATCCATAAACCGGACCTTACAGGCGGCGAAACGGGGCTGCAAGAAAAATCTTTAGCCCCAAACGAGAAAAAGATTTGACGCCATGCCGGGGCTTATGGTTCTATCTCCCTGCGCCGGACGAAAGGGCGCGAACAAGGGAGACAGACAGATGACCACGCAGACTTGGACCATCACCGATATCGACGGCGGCAACGCCCGCACCGTGACGCTGGACGAGTATCTGGCCGAAGTTCGCGCCGCGTCGGCCAAGGCCCGCGCCATCCATGCCGGCAACGTCGCCAAGGTGCGCCGCGCCAAGTCCGCCGCCTAACCGAAGGGGAAACGAGATGACCGCCATCACCAGCCTCGCCGCCGCCGTCAAGGCGCACTCCGACCGCGCCGCCGCCATCCGCAACGCGCGTACCGCCGGCCTCGCCGTTACGACCCGCCCCCGCTTTGGCGAGGACTACCGCGACGCCGTGAACCTCACGAGCAACAACGCCGAGCGCACGAACGACACCATCAACGCGATGAAAGAGGTTCTCGACGAGGCGTTCCGCAAGATCGCCGCGCTCGCGTCCGACCTGTCCGACGCCGGCGACCGCTTCGACCCGCTCAACCTCGCCGTGGCCTTCGACGACGCGCTGGACGACGAGACGTTCGACTACCGCATGGCGCTGGATGAGGCCGCCGACATGGGCCACCACCGCGCCGGGCGGATCGACTTCAAGCACGACCAGGCTGCGGAGTAAGGGCCATGACCGCACTGACCATCGAGCGCGCCGCCGAAATCGCCCTGAACAACATGGGCGACTGGATCGAAGCGCAAAAGACGATCACCGCCCTGCGCTGTGAACTGTCGGCCCTGCGCCACGCGCTCGAGGATATCGACGGACTGGCGCACAACTGCGTCATTCAGCGCGCTCCGTCCGACGACCAGATCATCGCGGAGAACATCGAGGCCATCGCCAACATCGCCAGTCGCGAGTTGAAGCGGCTTCGCAGGGAGGGCCGGTAGATGCGCACCATCAAGATCACCTGTGCGACCTGCGACGGCACCGGCCGCGTCCGGGCAATCGACGACTTCGGCGGCTGGGCCAGCGAAGGCTGCGACGACTGCGCCTCCGAGGGCTTCATCGAGCGCGCGGTGATTGTGTCGGAAGAGTTCCCGCCGGTCCCGTCCCGTCAGTTCGACTACCGGGCGACGTTCGACGGCTACGAGGGCGGCGACCCGCAGGGGTTTGGCCCGACGCCGGATGCGGCGGTTGCCGAGCTTCTCGACCAGGTGGAGGCATAGATGACCATGTGGGCGCTCCCGATCTCCTACGCCGAGGCCCGCGTTGCGGAGGCGTTTTCCTACGCCGATAGCCCGGCTGCAATCGCGCTGCGCATCCGGGTCTGGCGCGACCGCAATGCGAGCCTGCTCAAGCGGTTCGCTGTTATCCGGGGAGACAAGCCTTGAGCCGCAAGACGAAGCGCCTGCTTCGCATGATCTGGAATTGGGTGCCGCGCCTTTACTGGCCCGCCCGGTAAAGTGCCAAACCGCAACCGAGACTGATGGGGAGCCGACAATGACGAATGAACAGCAGATCGCCCTGTTGCGCGACGCGCTGACCGATCTGGTCGAGTGGGCCGAAGCCTACCGCGCGGGGTGCAAGGCTGCCGGCGAGCGCCCGCTGATCGACGCCGCCAGGGTGCGGGCCGGGCGCAAGGCCCTCGATCGGACGAAGCCGCCAGGCCGCCAAGCCTAGCAATCATCTGCCTTTCGTATGGAGCCTGTAGCATGAACAAGTCAGAGAACATCACCGAACTCGCCGCCGCGCTCGCCAAGGCGCAAGCCGTGATCGAGGGCGCGGTCAAGGACAAGGCCAACCCGGCGTTTCGGTCCAAGTACGCCGATCTGGGCGCGTGCTGGGATGCGATCCGCCAGCCCTTCGCAGAGAACGGCCTTTCGGTGGTGCAGCTTCCCGCCCGTGGCGAGGGCTGCGTCGAGGTCGAAACGGTGCTGATGCATTCGTCCGGCCAGTGGCTGTCGGGGACGTTCGCCATCCCGGTCACCAAGGCCGACGCGCATGGCGTGATGAGTGCGACGACCTACGCCCGGCGCGGTGCGCTGATGGCGATTGCTGGCATCGCCCCGGTGGATGACGACGGCAACGGCGCGACCGACAAGCGCACCCACGGCAACGGCGACGTGAAGCCCGGCCCGGTCATGGGCGCCCAGGAGTTGCGCAACGCCTACGAGGGCGAAATGCGGGCGCGGGGCGAGGAACCGAAGCCGAGCCCGGCCCGCCAGAAGGCGCTCGATTACACCAAGGAAGCACTGGCCGATATCGCCAGCTTCGTCGCCGCCGAACAATGTGGAGAATGGAGCCGCGATCAGGACCGCTACCTCGAAAAGCTGGAAGCGAACCATCCCGACCTGTTCGCCAAGGTGATGGACGCCCTCGACGCGGCCCGTGACCGGCTGCGCTCGCGCATGGCGGCGGCCTAAGCCGTGACCGCCGAACACGTCGTCGAGTGCAGCTTTTCCGACTTCCGCACCGTCAAGGGCCGGAAGGTGGCGCAGCTCATCCTCGAAATCCCGATTGAGGCCGCCGACCATGCGCTGTCCGTGCTTGGCGGCGTGCCGAGGCCGGATGCTGACCGTTGGTGCGCGCTGGTGCGGCTCGACAAGGCGGCGGCATCTGGCGCAGCGGCCAGCCGTTCCGAGCGAAGCGATGCACCTAAAGAGAAATCCGAAGGCGAGAAGGCTGTCGCAAGGGCGGGGATACTTTGCCGGGAGCCGGAATTTCAGGAGTGGCTTGCGTCAAAGACGCCGTTCTCCGTCGTGACCAACATCAATTCCCTTTACGGCGACCCGGCGAACCGCGCGGCGGCCATGTTGCGTCACATGCTGGATATCGACACCCGCAAGGAACTCGCCACCGACCCAAAACCCCTTGAAGCCTTCAAGCGCCTGGAGACGAGCTTTCAGTATCGAGGGCGAACCTGATCCTGCGGCTGCGGCCTGAGTGAACACCTGCAACCACCTTATGGGGAAGATGATGAGTGCCACATCCACACTGGGCGACCCGCCTATCTTGCCGACAAACACCCCGACTGATGGGGGAACGGTGCGCCTCCTGCGCTCCGGCTACACGGCGGCCACCATCGTGCCTTTGCCCAACCTCCGCTGGCTCAAGCGCGACGGCTGGAAAAAGGCGCGGCTACAGCAGGCTTGGGCGACGCTAGAGACTGGCGCGGTCGAGTGGCGCGACGTGCCTGTCGAGTTGGCGGAAGCCGCCGCGCCAGACGTTACGTGAGGCACCTATGACCGAGCCAACGGGCTGGACCGACGCCGAGCTTCTTGCGGACCTCATAAAGAACCGCCCTAACCTCCTCAAGGCGTTCGAGGAGGCGAAAGCCGCAGGCCATCCGGGCGCGGACCTGATCGAGTCGATGCTGGACGGCTGCGACGCCAAGGTGCGCGAACTCATGCGTGCCCCACCGAACAGCGCAGGCCCCGATGCGGGCTCCGCTGGTGCGTGAGGCATTTCCTGCGAGTTTCAATAGGAGAGAGCGATGAGCGAGGAAGTGAAGATTGCCGCCATCAGCGCAGCCCGCGTGAGGGAGTTGATCGAGGCGCAGGAGCGGATCGCTCGCGCGCACAGCCCCGCGCCGACAGCGGCGACCCGCGCAGCCGACCGGAACCGGGCCACAGGCGAGGCAGCGGCCGACACCGCCGCAGCCCTTCGCCTGGCGCTTGCGGTGATAGAGCCGGGGGAGAAGGAGATCGAGGCGATGCGAAAAGCGATTCGGGCCGAGTACGAAGCGCGCATCTGGACGACGGACGGCGACGCCGGCTTTGCCGAGCCCGCCGCCCGATCAGCCCTATCCGCCCTCGCCTCTCTGCCGACGAAGGAAGCCAAATGAGCGCCGCCACACTCTGGTTTCTGGTGCTGTTCTCCAGCGTCAACGGCGGGTACGCGCCGGCACAGGTCGGGCCGTTCGGAGATCGCCCGGCCTGCGAACGCGCACTCGCCAGCGCCAAGGACATCCCCGGCGCGTGGTTCGTCAAAGGCGTCTGCGTTGCTGACCGAATGGAGCCGAAATGAGCGCCGCATCTACACCGCCCGCCGGCCAGTCCGACCTTGGGGAGTTGATCGCGCGGCTGGAGCGGGCGACGTGGCCGGATCGGGAGTTGGATGCCCGGATCATCTACGCGCTGCGCCCGCGCATGGCGCTGCTAGGCACGGTCGACGACTACCTTGCGACAGGCGTTTCCGGGAGCGTCCCCGCCTACACCGCCTCGATAGACGCTGCGATGACGCTCAAACCCGCTGGGTGGGCGTGGCGCATCGGGCAGGCCGAACATTCCGACCTAGAGCCGTTCGCGCTGGTTTACAGCAGCGTCGCCGCCAGCTGCTTTGCCGAAGCGAAGCACCCGCACGCCGCTATCGCCCTGTGCATCGCCGCCCTCAAGGCTCGCGTGGAGGAGCAGGCTGTGTCGCGAGGCATTTCAAAACACGGAGAAGGCTGATGGCTGAGATCGAGGTTACCGAACGCATGATCGAGGCGGGTGTCCGCGTTCTGTGGGCCGCCCCTGCCGACGAACCGGACGGCAAACTATGCCGGGCGCTCTACCGCGCAATGGCCGCCGCTGCGCCTGCCGGGTGGCGGACGCTCGATACCTGGCATGACGACGACGGCCCGGTGCTGTGGACCCGCGATCCGAGCCTTGGCCGAATGGACGAAGCCGACCCGTACTACATCGGCTCTCCGATGTACGCCGATTGGCCGCTGATGGCCCCGAGCGCGGGCGTCGAAGCGGCGGGCGAGCACTACTACACCCACTGGATGCCGTTGCCGAAAGGACCGGGCCAATGACCACGCCTAGCGCCGAGCGCGTGAGGGAGTTGATTGAGCACGCTGACGCAGAAACTCGTGCCGCGTCTGTATGGGCGGAACGCATTGAGGCCGACCGTTTTAGCTACACCTCGGAAGCCTTGGGCGAAGCCAGAAAGACCGAGCGAGTCAATGCCGACACCGCCGCAGCACTGCGCATCGCGCTCGCCGTTCTCGATCCGAGCGAGGCGACGGTGGAGCGGGTGGCGCGGGGCGTGTTCACAGAGAACGGCTACTGGCGATACATCGGCGGCTCTGCCAGGGGCGGCGCATCGTCGCCACGCACACACCCAGAACACTGGCAGTCCGTCGCGTGGGAAGAAACCGACGCCGACGACCGAGACAGCCGGCTCAAAGAAGCACGCGCCGCCATCGCCGCGCTGGCGAAGGCATAGGGCTGCCGTACCGAGACCGGACAGAAACAAAGGAAAAGATATGAGTGCCGTATCTACACCGCAGCAGACGCCTGCCGAACCGACAGACACCGCGTCTGGTGGGGAAGCGGGCTACGTCGCGCCGACGATGGGCTTCCGCTGGATGCGTCCCGGCACGGGCGGTGTCGACAACACCGACCGGCTACAGCAGGCGTGGATCTGGTACATGACGGGCGAAATCGAATGGCGCGACGTGCCTATCGTGGTGGTCGGCGCGAAGGTTTTCACCCCACCGAACGGCTCCGAAGCCGATACGGGCTCAGGCGGCGCGTGAGGCACCCCTAGCGCGAACAAATGGCAGCAAAGGAAGCGTTATGCTCCCGCACTTCCCGCACGGTTTCCGGTGTATCCCACTTTGCCGAAAAGCTGATCGGCCTGAAAGCCGTGCAGCTTGTGTCGATAGTCTGAGGCTGGCAGGCCGCCAGCAACAGCAGGCTAGCGCAGATCGCGATTGTTCTGGTCGGCATTGATCGCCTCGTCTGTGTGCTTGACCTTGGCCCTTGCCCTATTGGCCGCCGTGGTTCTCTCCAAGGCAATCGCAGCCGCAGCCGCCAGTGCAGCCGCTTCCCCCTGCCCTCGCCAGTAAAGCGCAAAGGCCCCAAGGGCGACGACGGCCACCAGGGCGAGGATGGCGTAGCGACCGAGCGGCGTGGCTATCATTGAAAAGAGGAAGGCCATTTGCTAGTCTCCGATTGCTGCGGCGGGTGGGTTGAAACCTGTAGCTCAGGACAGAGCGTCGCCATTGGCGAGGGTCCGCCGGTGCAAGTCCGGCGCGGGACGCAAGATGCCCGCATCTAGACCGCCGCAGCACTTCATAGCCCGCTAAACCTCCGCTTAACCTTCCGGTCGCGCGTCCACTGCCAGACGCCGACGCCGACGACGACAACGCCGACCACGATCATGATTTCGGGGTTGGCCTTCACGAACGCCACGCCTTGACCGAACAGCGGGGCATACGCCGCAATCGTCGCCGGGTCCGGGATCGAGGCCGCAACGCCGCCGACCACCACCGCAGCCCCGCCAGCCGCCTGCGCCGCAGCCTTCGCAGCCGTCGCCTTGTCCGCCACCACTTCCACCGCCGCCGGCTGCGCCTTGACCGTCGCCGCGTCGAGGTGCGCCTTTACCGATAGCCGGCCGGTTCGCAAGGCCCATCCGGGGTTGTGCTGCGCGTTCGGGAGGTTCGCCAGAAAGCGCCGCCTTTCCTCCACCGTGGCGTCGATCAGCGGGGCGACGCCGTTCTTGGCGACGAAGGCTCGCATGGCCCCCATCGTCAGATTTCCGGCCCCACCGTCGACCGTGACGCCGAGGGCCGCTTGCAGGAACATGACCGCCCGCCCCGGCCCGCAAAGCACCGAGCTATCGAACATCACCAGATCCAGCCCCGCCGGCATCGCGTGACAGTTGGAAGCCGTCCAGTAGCGGGCGAAATAGATGCGCTCGGCCTCGTCCCGCGATAGCGCCCGGACTTCCTCTTTCGATACGGGATGCCCGCGCCATTCGCTCAACGTGGCGATGGTGATGCCGTACATCGTCGCGCCGCCGGGATCGTGCGACGCAGGGCGGTCGGCCCATCCGCCTTCCTCGGCAGCGGTAAAGCGCAGGCAGTCCTTAAACCTGTTCATCCTCGCCTCTCCCTGTGGAGTTGGTACGCCTGCCAGAAGCAGGCAGCGCCGGACAGAAGGTAGATCACAACCGCATGGCCGCGCGGGTTGCCGAGCCCGAATAGCACCCCGATAGCCACCCACGCGCACGCCGCCACGAGGAGCGTCGAAATCCGCATCTCATAGCCGAAGATGTACCAGTTGGATTGCATCCCAGCGACTTGCACGCCAGCCAGCGCCAGCGCCAGCAAGCCCCATTGTTCCTCGTTCGCAATCCGCGCCAGCACCGAATAGGCCGGCGTCGTCGAGAACGTATCCCACGGCACGATCAGCACGATGCCCCACGTCGCCATCAACGATGCACTGTACGCCTCGAAAATCGAAACTCGCCTCATAGCCCCAACACCTTCAACGGTAGGAGTTTGCTTGCAATCGCCCCGGCAATGCCGCCCGCGCCGCCGACAAGCGATAGCGCCAGCCATCCGCCCTTGGCCTTGTTCAATGCGTCGCGTAGCTCGCGCACGTCGGATAGCAGCAGGGTTTGCCCCGTCTGGAGGGTATCCAGCTTGGTCTCTACGCGCGCGATACGCTCTCCGTGCGGTTCTTCAGCCATTGTTACACCGTTGGTAGTCCAAGGACAGTTGCGATGCGCTGGTTGGTCGACCGCGCAAGCGGGCCGCCCTGCGATGCTCCCACGCGGATCAGGAAGATGGAGCGAATGTCGTTGTCGACACACCAATCCTGCACCGCCTGGCAATCGGCAACCGTGATCGCCTGCGTTCCGACGCCTAGGTGGATCGCAACGGAGAACTTGTCCCACGGCGGCGTCTTGTTCCCCGCCGGACCACGGAAGATATCGACCTGAGCCTCAAGGTCTTCGATCACGTCGTCGTATGGGTTGTTAGACGATGCAAGCAGCGGAAGGTAATTCCAATTCGGATCGGCGGCGACTTGCCACGCGGTCGTGGTGTTCCAGCCGCACAGTGCGCCCGTGCCTTCCGTGACGCGGTGTCCGCCGGCCAAGGCGATGAAGCCTTTGGCCTGCCAGATTTGCGCCAGCCGCCCCATCGTCTCGAGGAACAGGCTATCGCCGCGCCCGTCCGCCCATTCAAGGTCGAGGTCGAGGCCCTTGCGGATCAGGTTGCCGCCGCTGGTGTATGTGCCGGCGAACGTCGAGCCCTGAAGGTCAAAGCGGTTTTCGTCGACCCGCGTGATCTTCCAAGTCCCGTTCGCCGCCGAGACGCCGCCGACGCTCGCGACCGTGACCTTGTTGCCGGTGTTGAGCCCGTGATTGACCACGGTCAGCCGCACCAAGCCGGACCCGTTGTTGACCGCGCCGGATACCGAAATCTTGCCCGCCGTGATCTGCGACGTGCGGCCTTGGCCCAAGATGATCGTATCTTGGCAGACCTTGAACGAGCCGGACAATGCCGGCAGCGGGAATGCCCCGTCGCGCGCATAGGCGCTCGATAGAAGCTCGGCCGTTCCGCCGCTCGTGTACGTTCCCGCGAACGTCGAATCCTGTAGATCGAACGTGTTGTCGTCGATGACGGTGATGTACCAAGTCGCGTTGACCGTGCTCATGCCGGTACCGACCACGCCCGCAATCGTGATGCGGTTGTCGGTAAAGAAGTCGTGCGCCGAGGCCGTCACCCGGAAAAGCCCGGACCCGTTGTCGACGACGTTGGAAATCGCCACCGCCGGCTTCGCAAGCCGCCTGCGATGCGTGACGGGGCCGGTGTCGATATCAACGTCCGTGGTTAGCGAAGTCGTCGAGAGATTGACGACGACGCCCGTGGCCGCCGTGTACGTCCCGTCGAAGATTGCGCCTGCGCGTCCCGACGCCTCATACGTTCCCGAGAACGTGGAACCGTCCAGATCGAACGCCGTTGCGCTTACCCGGGTTACGGTCCAGTCGGCATTTGCGCCGGTCGTTCCCTTCACGCCGCTGATGCGTACCTTGTCGCCGGTCACGAACCGGTGGGGAACGTCCGTCGTTATGCGGAAGCCGCCACCGCCGCTTTCCGTCACGCTGGCGATAAAGTAGGTGAACGAAACGGTATCGAAGGTGTTGGCGTCGATGACCGTGACGCCCCAGTTGCGATTGATCCCGAGCGCGCCTTCCACTTCGGCAATCTTCACGCGGTTGCCGGTTGTGAGGCCGTGCGCAACAGCCGTCACCCGGTACATGCCGGACCCGTTGTCGACCACGCCCGTTATCGCAATCTCGGGAAGGTAGGCGTTCCAGCCGGTGACGCTGTAGCCATACTCCCGCGCATAATCGAGCCAGCCCCAGCCGTACACGTCGTCGGGATCGTCGACTGCATCGTATCCGGCGCTGTAGGCGGACTTGACCAGCGTGCAGCCGATGGCCTTCAGATAGGACGTGAAGTCGACGCGGCAGGATAGCCCGCTGTCGTCGACGAAGCCGCCCATCGTATCGTTGCCCTTCTTGAACGTGCTGGTGGTCGGCACGCCGGGCGACGTGTACTGCGCTCGATCCCCCCAAAGGAACTCCAGCCATCCGCCGTCCGTCCACGTCGAGGTCAGCGATCCGCCCCAAGGGCGCGTGCAGGCGTCGTTGATCGGGAAGAACGCATTTTGCAGATAGGTCGTACTGTCCGCCGCCGGGGCCGGGATGATCTGCACGATGCGAACGCCCGAAGGCGTGCAGTCGTTGGCCGACATGCGCGGCTTGAGCGTTCCCCCGCTGGTATACGTTCCCGCGAACGTGGACCCCACAAGGTCGACCAGCGTCGATTGCGTGTTGTAGATGTAGAGCGTCGTCCCTGACGGCGGGGCCGTAACCATCGTCAACGTCGCGCCGGATACCGAATACTCCGTCGTCGCACGCTGCAACACTTGCTGGCCGTTGGCGTACAGGATCTGCGCGTTGACGTTGGACGTTGCCGAATAGGCAAAGCTGATGGTGAAGGCGGTTGTTACCCCGTCGCCTGCGTAGGTGTCGCAAGGCGAAGGCATCGCCACCCAGCGCCCGTTGGCGTTCGGAACGCCGCCGACGTTATCCAACTGGATGCCCGGATCGTTCGGGACAAGCCGGTGCAGCGTCGTCGTCGAAATACGGACAAGGCCCGAACCGTTATTCGTCGCGCCGTTGACCGTCAGCACGTTGTCGATCGAGGTGAAGGCGTTGGCCCCTTCCGCCTCTAGCTCCGGGGTGATGATTGCAGAAATGCCGATGTCGACGGTGTACTGAAGCAACGCCTGGTACAGCGCACCCCATTCGTCCTCGTCCAGATTGGTCCCGACCCATGCGGCGAGGATGCGGTTGGGCGAGTAGCTGGCCCCGCTCGTGCCGCCACGGCAGATGCACCAATTCGTCGCCGGCATGAGAACCGAAGGCGTCGAGAACGGCAACGCCAAGTCGTCACGCACCATCAGCCCTTGCGCGCTGTTGTACCGACTGCCGCCGACCAGCCCGAACGAATTGACGCCTGCAAAGGTGTTCTGGATAGCCGACGCCGACCAGAAGCCCGCGCGCACGCCGGACGAGCCGCGTATGCTGATCTGGTTGTTGCTCGCACCAAACGCGCCGGTTTCCTGCCCCAAGATCTGAAAGTTGGTCGAGATGAAAACGCCGATGGAATGGTCGTTCAAGTCGCACAACGTATCCATCAGCACGCCGGTATTGATGAACCCGGTCTTGCCATCGCCCAGTGCGCCGAACAGTCCGGCGAACGTGACCGGGGCCGTTACCGTTGTCGCCGTCACAACGCCTTTCTCGCCCTGCCGCGCGGCCTGCTCGGTTTCCGCCGAGAGCATCATGAACTCGCCCAGCTTGGCGTAGACGCCAGCATCCCGCAGCGCATCCATGAACGCATTGCGCGCGCCGATGTAGAACACGCTCGGGTCGCCCGTCACGCGGGCAAGCCACGACTGCGTTCCTGTAGCCGTTTGCGGGATCGACGTTGTGGTCAACGCCGAGGCGAACGGCGTCATCATACCAGCGTCGCCGTCTGACCGGAGATCAGGTATTCGGCAGCCGAGCCGCCGGTATTGCGCAGCACGCGCACCATCACCTGAGCGCCCGGCCCCGAGGTTCCGTTGTGCGTGGTGTAGAAGCAGTTGAGCGTCGCGCCCGAAGCCGCTGCAAACTTGACGCCGAACGAATTGGCCGGGTCTTGCGTGACGGTGAAGTAGAACGTGGTCGCGGCGTTT
>Ga0181343_1001003_pt1 | contig 11574 bp, 32 predicted proteins | sample Su13VDMLBSD_FD_130110 | JGI IMG/M metagenome (GOLD analysis project Ga0181343, IMG submission 130110) | Freshwater viral communities from Lake Michigan, USA - Su13.VD.MLB.S.D | ecosystem: Environmental > Aquatic > Freshwater > Lake | place: USA: Michigan | collected 2013-07-15 | reverse complement strand
TCCGTCACGACCATGCCGGGGTAGAAGCCGCGAAGCTCGACGATGATCTGCGTGATGGTCCAAGCTCTGCTCTTGGAGAACATCTCGTTGATGGAGGTGCGGGCGTCCTCGAGCGTCACTGCCTTTGGTGGCTTCGCCTCGACATCGTTGGAGCGATTGCCGACTAGAGCATCGCTCGCTGCGCTCCCCGGCAGGATGTCGTTGAGTCGTTGCTCCACCCTCATGCGGATCACGCGGTATCGCGCACTACCGGACACATCGTTCTGGTTCTCGTCGAGAGACTGATCGATGCAGTAGCATGTGAGCGAATCGCCGATGTCGATCCTAGCCTGCTCGACCAAGCGCACCGGGATGTAGACCGACTCCTCGTTCTCATCGACCGCGAAGGCTGAGCCTGTGCGTGTGATGTGGGAGACGGAGCATGGTACAGTGACGATGTCACTGGGCTTGAAAAACTTCATGTGGTTTCCTCTGAAAAGTTCGATTGCACTTCTTGGTCACTGTCCGGGGTTTAGATCATTGGCATCCTCCCTGTGCATCATAAGGTCGAAGTCTAGGACCTCTTCATACATGTCCCAAGCCACCTGTATCTTGACCGACCCTTCAGAGATGATCGCCTTCCTCAGGCGGTTTCTCCTGTTGATGATCTCCGCTGCGCTCATCTTTCCGTATGGCCTTGCCATGTGACCTCCATTCCAAAGCGAGGACATTCATTAGCTCACCGGACTCGCGAAGCATACTCACTTCATGCCGGACGATGGTGTCGCTGATGTGCAGCCCCATCTTCCTGACCTTGATGGTGATGTCCTCGACGCCGAAGCCCGCCCTCAGCATCGAGTGTATCAGGTGCCTGCGATTGAGGAGCCCTGTCACACCTATCCCCCGATCCGCTTGAGCGCCCGCTCGATGGCGGCTGGGCTGCACGACCAGATGGCTGGGGTGCGGGTGTCGTTGGCCTCTGGTGCTTGGCTCTTCCTAGTCTGCGATGGCATCACGGGCGAGAACTTGTGCATCGGCAGGGCAATGCCGAACCTCTCGCATGCTGCGTCGATTGTGCTGCGATGCATCCCGTAATGCTGCGCCGTGAGCGACACGCTCCACCCCTTCTCCCGTGCCGCTAGGATCATGTCGCGTGTGACGATTCTTCTACCAGTCATGTCTGTCCTCTGCTTCTTGTTTGATACGGTTGATGTCCGGCAGGTTCTGCCGAGCCATGTATTGCAGCAGCTCGAACTGATCCTGTGTCAGCCACCATGCTGGGCATTTGACGTAGCCTGCCCGCCTCAAGGCTCTCGCTCCGGGGCTGTCACTGGCTTCACGGGGCATCGTCGTCGTCCGCCATCAATTCATGCTGCACCATAGTTAGCACCCCAATGGCAGCGGCCAGCGGTAGCCGCCCGCCGTATTCATAGATCACCTCTTTGATGCGTTGGGCCATTTCGCCTGTTAAGTCTTCGGCCCTCTGGCCTGCTCCGGGTATGACTTTCAGGGTCATTGCAGCCACCCCAGCATGTAGGCACAGCCCAATGCCCAAGGTAAGACCGTAAGGCCGATGACAAGCGCGATCCCAGCGATGCCCAGCACAAGCGCAAACAGCGCCTCTAGAAGGTCTCTCATGTCTTCTCTCCCTCAATCTCGGCCAGCAGGGCGCGCAAATCCAGATGAGCCTTGCATCGGGCGCAGTCGCACTCAGCCAACTCCTCCGTGGTGTCTTCGAAGGACGTGACCCGCTTTGCTATGCTCACCAGCTTCGCCAGCTTGGCGTCATCCTCAGCCCACTTGGAATAGTTGGCATCGGCATTGCCTTTGTGGGCGGCAATCTCGGCGGTCAGGGCTTCGATGCGGAGTGCGGCTGCGGTCGGGATACGACCCCCACGCTCCCGCAACCGCTCCACCAGTTCTGCGTCACTCATGGCTCCATCTCCACTTCAACGGGCAGGCTCGCGCACTCCATGCTGTAGTCATAGTCCAGAGTGTCGCCCACGGGTTTCATTGCCGCCTTGCAGGCAGCTTCGGTTAGGAACGGGATGCCATAACTGGCACCCTCGATAGGCCCGCCGTGCATCGTGATCCAGAGGATCGTCAGGTATGTGGTCATCAGTCCCTCCATGTTCCCATGAGCCTTGAGTTCAGGTCAATTATTTCAGTCAGTCGCGCATAGCGCCAGCGACCCCACTTCCAATTCCCCACCCCCCAGTCTGGCACCGCCACACGGACCATGAACACAGGCAGGAAGCCAAACTTCATGTGGATCGCGCCCTGCTGGGCTTCTCTTGTCAGTTCTTTCATCTCCGTCCCCGTTCCCAAGCCGCCCGCGACAGGCGGTTCGCCAGATCGTCTATTGCTTCTGTGCTGATCTGACGGTTGGTGATGATTGCCCAGTAAACGAGGGCCATGAACCGCCCTGCTGGCAGCACGGACGCTGCGTTACTGATACCCAGTGCCGCCTCCGCCTGCACGTCTCTGTGCGGCATGGTCTCTACTTTCTTTCTCCAGAACATTATCTCTTCCCCTTCAGTGGATCGTTCCCTGCCATGATGTCCATGACGATGTCTTCCAGTGCGGTGAGGGCCTTGCGGGCCGTCACCTCGTTCATCTCGCTGATCTTGATCGGCCTCGACCACCCAGCTCTCTTGGTCATCTCCTCCAAGACGCCCCACCTGTCGGGGCCTACTCTAAGGTCGGTCATCATGGAGTGGACCTGCGCCCGCAGCTTGTGTGTTGCTGCGTCAGCAAGGGGCGCTCTGTTCCATGACCACAGGCCGCAGCACTCAGCCCTGATGCCCCACTTGGTTCCGGTTTCCCAAGCCAATTGCCCACACTTGGGGCATGTCGGCGTCTCCTTCAGGTTAACGTCGTTTGGGGCGCTTCGCACGGCTATCTCCCGCCTCTGGATACATCCTGCGGTACACGTCCCGCTCCACGATCACCTCCTCGCACCGCGTTGCATATATGCCCCGCCGTGCAGCCTCATCCCTCAGTGCGATCATCGCCTTGGGGTGCCCGAAGAACGGCTTCAGCCCGTGCCTCTTGCCGATCATCAGCAGGCGCTTGACGGTCTTGTCGCTGAGCCTGCTTAGTGTCGTCACCTCACCCATGCTCCACCTCCTTCTTCTTGCGTCCCGGTTTGCCCTTTGTGAACTGGATGCCGTACCTGTTGGCCATGACCTGCACACTCTGGTGCTTCACATCCAAGCGGGCAGAGGTCTCGGCCATGCTCAGGCCCTCCTCTGCCAGCCGTCGATAGTCGTCGGGCGTGTAGCCCTTCTGTCGTCCCATGTTCCTAGTCCTTGATGATGATGCGAACGGTCTCGCCGATGGGTGCTGTGTGGCCGGGGCCACCGCTCGAAACCCACAGCAGTGGATGGTCAACGCGCTTGGGGAAATCGAAGACCTCAAGGTCGGTGAGGTAGACCATCTGGTCGCATTGCAGGTTGTTCTCCTCGACGTAGTCGAAGACGGGCATGACGAGGGTGCCGCCACGGTCCTTGTAGTTGAACCGTGTGACCTCATCGCCCTGATCGAAGGTGTCGATGTGGTTGATCTTCATCGAACAGTAGATGATCGTGATCGACTGCGGCTGCACCTCGGTCGAGATCGCGTTGACCTCGCCGAGGAAGTGGGTCAGCTCCTTGTCGGACACTGACCCAGAGGTATCCACCCCGATGACCCAGTGGCCTGCGCCCTTGTGGTCAACGCTCGGAGAGATGATGCGCTGATGGTGGTACATCTTCCGCTCTGGCTTCTTGAAGGTGTAGTCGTCGGGCTGGTCGCCCGCAAAGAACCGCCGCATCTTGTCGCGGTAGTCCACCTGTGCGTCCTTCATGTCGGTCAGCATGCCCTCGACGAAGGCGGGCAGCTTGCCGATAGCCTTGGCAGCGTTGGCAGCGTTCATGACCTGCTGGTCAATCTCGTTGTCCATCTCTGCCTTCTCATCCTCGCTCATATCATCGACGAGGATACCCCACGATGGCATCTCGGGCGGGTCAGGGATCATGTCATAGACCTTTTCCGATGTCATGCCCTGATACTTGCGGTCGAACAGTCCGTCCGATGGCAGCTTGAACCCCTCGTCGATGACGATCAGGTTGATGGTGTAATCGGTCGCGTAGTTCCACTTCTTCGCATCGCGTGTGCCGCGACGCAGCATGTGCTTTAGCGCCTTGTGTGCCAGCTCGTGGACGATGACGCCGAGGGTCTCTTCCTCGGTCATCTTGTCTGTGAACGCACGGTTCCACCTGATCCACCTCCCGTTGGTACACATGGTGGGGATGGAGTTGTCCTCGATGAACTCCGTGGCCATGGCCAGCGACCCCCAGAAGGGCTGCTGGAGCAAGAGCCGCGTCTTGCAGCGGCTGATCTTCAACTGTGCATCCATTGATGCCTCCTGTGTGATGGTGTCAGAGGATCAGTGCCTTGCCCTCGGTCAGGACCCACTGCCGCACCGCGTTGGACTTCTTCAACTCGGCATCCCGGTTGATGGCATCCTTCATGATGAAGGCAGCGAACTCCTGCTGAGGCAGGCGCTTCATGTAGGCGATGATGCGATCCGCATTGGCATCCGACATGCGCTTGGCCAGCGCAGCGCACACGGCATGCAGGATCGACAGGTTGCTCGGGATTTCTGCCCGCTGTGGGTTGGCGATGATGCCGTCGATGTCTGGCATCTGCGAGGTGACCTTCAGGTAGACTTGGAAGTCAGACGCAGCCTCAGTGCCGACCTGCCCTGCGATGGAGTAGGACATGCACAGGGGATCGACGTTGAACCGGGACAGGATCGTGCTGACCCGATCCCATGAGCGGGGCGAGGGGCAGGCCGTCTGGTCGCGGTCGAACTTGTGCAGGTACTCAGGACGTGCGCGTAGGTAGCCGCACACACGCTCGTCGCCACCGTTGCGCGACAGGTAGGCAACCACATCCTCGAGGTCAGCCTCGACGGGCAGGAACATCATGCGGTCACGCAGGTGGGTCGGGATGGCGCTGGTGCCAGCCTTGTCCGACAGTCGGTTGCCTGCCGCCACGATGGCCACGTTGTCGGGAAGCTGACGCTTGCCGATCCGGCGCTCGTTGGTGAGCTGTGCGAAGATGTTCTGCACTGCGGTGGTGGACTGCGGCAGCTCGTCGAGAGACAGCATGGTGGGGGTCGATCCGTCCGGCCACCAGTCGGGCTTGCTGCGCTTCATCTCGTCCGATCCCTCGATGGGCAGCGCCCACCCTGCAAGCTCTGCCGGGTCGTACTGCGAGCCGATCAGGGTGACGACCTCGAGACCGAGGCGGTCGGCCACCTGCTTGTGTCCCTCGGTCTTGCCGAGGCCCGGTGCGCCCTCCCAGTACGGGACGATCATGTCTGCGGCCCGCCACTTGCCGGACTGCAGGGCACCCAGCTGTGCTTTGACTGCTTCACTGGTGATCTGGATAGCTTGGGAAATCTTCATGGTTGCCTCCTCAGGCGTTGAAAAGTTCGATTGAACTTTGGCGATTACCCGCCAAAGAAATGCTCAAGGATCGCACCGAACAGGATGATCACGATCAGGAAGACTACGGGGATGATGGCTGCGGTCATGTCAGTGCATCACCGGGGTGTGGTCACCCGCATCTATCGATGCGGCGGTGAGGCGAAGCATCAGGCTGATCTTGCTGTCGTTCATCCCCTGCGTCGATGCGTATGTGATGAACGCACTTAGAAGAAGCCCGATGGAAGCCGCCTTGTCGTGGCCAACGTAGCTGTCAACGATCAGCAGGATCGTAGCTGCCACCTCATCTGCTGTCATCTCGTCTGGCATCAGGTTCATCGCCTCGCCCACCATGATGCCTGTGTCTTTAGTCTCGCTCAAAACGGACACTCCTTGCCTTGCTTGTACCAGTCGCTGGTCTCCGCCTTGGGGCAGGCCTTGCGCTGTGTCGGTTGTTTCGGTTGCTCCTTGGCCACGTCCCTCAACCCCACGAGGTCGAGGAACGCGCCGAGGTCATCGTCTTCTGTCGTGCATACAAGCTCCCACCGCGCCATCACTTGGCGTCCGGGTGCTTGGGCATGGGCATCCATGCCAAGGGTGGCACCTCACGGGTGAACATCATCCACCGCCCCTCGTCACGTCGAAGCTCCCGCTTCTCCCCCTTCTTCAGCTTGTCTGGGACCCAGCGGCTGATCGTGACGATGCCGCCGTTTGCTGCCGCGATGATCAGGTCAGGCGTGAACACCTTTATATTTCGCGTTCTATTCTCACCCACTGGCTGCGAGACGATGCTCCACGTCCCACGGGGTGCCTCCTCGATGTCAAAGTTCCATTCGGTCATGCGTGAAACTCCTCTACGCCAAAGTCTTCTCCGCCGATCACCGCGAAGGCGAAGGCGTCCGGGTTGTCGGACTTGAACCGCAGCGCGGCCTCGTCCTTTGTGGCGCATGAGTAGACCTCATACGCCATGCTCAGGTCCTCGCCCTGCCAGATGAACAGCCAGCGCATCACTCACCCTCCCCTTTGAAGCTTGCGTTCTTGAAGTCATCCTCATGCAGGGCGGGCTTGCCCACCCCCTCGAAGATGTACTTGTTGAAGGTGTGGCGGGCCTCGTCGAGGGTGTCACCGCCGATGCAGGCATCAGCGAAGCCCATCAGGGTGCCGTCGTCGTTGTAGAACACCTCCTTCAACTCGAACCAATCATCTCCGCCGTTCTCTGATGGGGTGTTCACAAGGCGATAGTTCCAGTGCATCACACCGCCTCCACGCCACGCAGTGACACCGCGATCTCTTCCAGCGGGCTGACATCCACACCGATGTTTTCGGCGCACCCACGGTAACGGTTGAGCCACGATGTCAGGGACACCGCAGCCTGACGGCGAAGCTCTGCCTGATCGATCTCTGACCGTGGGTCGAACGGTGCATAGCCACCGCCATCCTTGCGGCCATCGACAGGCGACACGAATGCAGGGTACTCGCGCACCACGATGGTGCTTGTCTCCGGCTCCTCGTCCCGCACCACGATCCGCAGGCCGCTTGCCATGCGCCGCGCCAGATCGATGCGCCACTGACGCGCCGCATCGCCGTCCGTCATCCCGTAGAACCACTGGTATGCTTCATGCTTTGGCTGGCCCTTCAGCCAATCCACGAACTCACCCGGCACAAACATGTTGCGCCCGGTGGCCTGCAGGTATTCGTCAACGATCCGCTGACGTTCTTTTGTGGGAAAACCCGACATCTTCTCTCTCCTGTGTTGATGAAAAAAGGCCCATGGATCATCGACCCATGGACCTTGTGCTTGCGTCTGACCGCCCTGCTCCGCCTAAACCCGCGTTGCCGGACCCCGCCTAGACCGCCTCGCCGATCCGGGACTAACCCAGACATGCCTCGACCGCCTCGACCAGCCAAGCCTTGACATGCCTTGACCGCCATGCCCCGCCGCAACTTACCCTTCCGTGCCCTGCCTGACCGCGACCGCCTGACCAGACCTGACCGTGCCATGACCAACCAACGCCATGACATGCCTCGACCGCCTCGCCGCGCCCCGCCGCGCCTAGCCTGACCGTGCCTAACCGTGACCGCCGTGCCCAGCCTAACCGAACCCGACCTAACCGAAACTAGACCGCCTAGACGCGCCGCGACTAGACTTGCCCGGACACACCGAACCTTGACCGCCTAGCCCTGCCGTTCCGCGCCGCAACTAGACGCACCCGGACAGACCGAACCCTGACCGCCTCGCCTCACCCGACCCTAACAAGCCAGACCTGAACCGCCGATCCCAACCGATCCGCGCAATACCACGCCGCACCAAGACACACCGAGACCGCCATCCTTGACCACATGGGGCGGCTTGCACCGCCCCACGCACACCGCATCACGCAGAGCGGCGCATGACCTCGTCATGGTAGAACCCAAGAAGTTCTGCCGTGTCGTGATCCGCAGGCTCAGGGTTGTCGAATGCATGCTGTTGCACATCCCGCGCCTCGTTCATCAGTTCATCCCAGCGGGGCGAGGTTTCTTCATCGCCCATCACGGTGAAGCAGCCGTTCGATCCCTTGCCCTTCTCCTGACGGAAGTCGCCAATGCCGACGATGGTGCCAGCGTTGGTCAGGATCGACGCAATCGAGTGCGCGTTGAGGGTGGGCTGAACGAATGCCACCGTGACCTCAGCGCACCAGCGTGGCAGGTATGCCCGTGTCCGCACGTCCGGGGTCTTGTTCATGTCAGCCGACCGGACCACGTCCATCTTCAGGTAGGGCTTTCCCCACACCTGAATGTGCATCTCTGGCAGGAAGATCAGGCGCTGAACATCCACCTTGGTGATGCCTGCCGTTGCCAGTGCAGCGGTTGCCATGGCACCCTTCACGCCCGGTGCAGGGAAGCACAAGAGCGTCTCCCCGGTGGCCTTGCGGTACATGCTGTCCCGAAACTCCTGTTCCGGGTGGTGCTTGAGGTTCACACGCTCAGCCTTGGTCTTGCGGGTTGACCCCAGCAAGAGGTCGCGCTTTGCCTTCACGCTCATGCTGTTGAAGTACAGCGGGGTCGATCCGACCATGCGTAGGGTCAAGCGGCCCTGCTTGAGGCGGTCGATGTGTAGCTCTGTGGTCTCTTTCTTCGCGATAGCCATTTGTTTTTCTCCTCAGGTTTCAATTGTTGTTGATTGTCACAGTCCAGATTCTGCCACCCGTATGGCAGTCAAGAGGCGCTGTCGCACCTCTGCCCGCTGCAGGTAGAACATCAGTTCCGACACGTCAGTGTAGTTGGGCGGGTCGCCGTGGTCGCTGTAGCTGATGTCGTTGTCGATGCATTCAAGCGCGGTCTTGGCCTGAATTAGGGTGATGGTGATCAGTGGTTCACTCATGGTCGTTCTCCTTTTTTCTACCTTCCAGTGCCTCGAACACATCCTTGGTTTCGAGGTAAAGTTTCATGGTGGTGCTGGTGGTCCCCTCAAAGACGATGGTGTCATCGTCCCCCAGAACATTCGCAATGTGCAGGGCGCGATCCTCTGGCAAGCCAAAGATGCAAATCTCAACCTCCCCATCATCACCACTTAGGACAATGGTCAGGGCCGCGCTGTTGCACGGGAAAATAGATCGCGCCCGCACTTGTCTTACCTTGTGCAGGCTTATGTATGCGGCTGTCATCTTGTCCTCCATGCTGCATGGGATGGGGGCGGCATCACCGCCCCGCACCGATGCATCACAGGCTGTTGAAGACCTCGTTGGCCATGTCGTTGGCCTTCTGTGCCTCGATCTCGGCCTGACGTGCTGCGTCCGATGCTGCCACCCGTGCAGCCTTCAGTTCGCGCAGTGCATCCTCGAAGCGGTCCCAATCCTCTTGCTCGTACTTGCTGGGCTTGAACACGCCCTGCACACGGTTGCCGTCATCATCCTTGCGGGTGGTGAACTTGCCTACCAGAGCCTCGGCCATAGTCTGCATGGGGTCCTTGTCGGTCTCGCCCGACACCAGCTTGGCCAGCTTGTTCTCGCTGTCGATGTTCTCGCTGTCCAAGATCGCCTTGACCAGCGCAGGGGTGGCCTGCGTGGGGATGTCGAGGGTGCGGATCGCACCGACAGAATTTTCAAGGTACCGCTTGGCGGTCGCCTCCTTGACGCCCGCATCCTCGATCAGTCCCTTGTAGACCTGCTTGGCGATGGCGCGGGGAAGGTTGCCCTTGACCAGCTTCTGGCTGGACAGGCCTGCGATCAGCGCCGAATAGGCCCCGATCTTCTGTCCATTGGCTTCAACGGTGCGTTCCTTGGCCTCGCCCTTCAGGTTGGCGATAGAGGTCTCGCGGGTGGCGATCTCGGCGAACACGGTGTGGTCGATGGTGTTGGTCATGGTAGTCTCCTTGGGTTGGGGTCTCTTGTCTCTGCTGCGGACCGGGGCATGTGATGGCCACCCCGCAGGGTGGCGCACAGATGATCCAGTCACGGGTGCTCCTGCAGGCTCAGCGCCTCATCCATGAGGTCGTTGGCCATAGCGTCCAGTGCGCTGAACCGTGCGATGTGGATGTTGCGGTCGGCCTGCCACGCCTCTTGATTACCGATGTAGTCCCGCATGTGGGGGCTAAGCTCCTGCATGGCCTTCATGGCATCGCGCAGGGCGTTGTAGGCCTTGACGCGAACCATGATCAGTTCCTCGCGGCTGGTGCCGTTCAGGTTGGCGATGGGGTGCATGATGGGCATGGTGGCGATCCTCAGAAGGGCAGGGCGGGAAGGGAAACGGGCTTGGCCTGCCCGTACTGGGACAGTTCGACGGTGCGGGCGGCGTAGACGATTTTCGACATGATAGGTCTCCATGGGTTGATTGATTGCACTGGCACACAGGATGCCAGCCCATCCGGGCTGGTCACCAGTAGGTCAGTCCCTGAAGTGAAAGTATGCGGATGGGTCCAGCCCGTTCCCGTTGCAGTCCCAGCACATGACGTAGGACCCCTTGGGCACGTCCTTGTGCATGGTCTTCTGCGTGTCCGCCCCGGTCCCATTGCAGGACGGGCAAAGGTGCCCGCTGGTCAGCGGTCTTGGTATGGTTCCTGTCATGGCGTCCTCTCAGTCACAGGATGAGTAGCGGGATGACTGCAGCATCCACACGTCGCCGGACTGCCACACCGTGTAGGTGTAGCCATACCCCGGCCCAAGCAGTGCCTTGCTGCGCTGCCCCTCGGCCTCAGCCTCTTCTTTCGTTTTGAATGTTTCGATGCGGTTGATCATGTCAGTACCCCAGCCACTGGAGGACATCCCGCGCAGCGTATTGCTGGCGGTCGCCCATGTCTTTGATGAAGGTGCCGATCTCGTCTTTCATGCCGTGATCGATCAGTTCTTTGAAGGCGCGGTCACGGGTGATCATGACGCCCTCGGCGCTTTCGAAGTAGGTCATGCTGCCACCTCATGTGCGCGGCGCTCAGCCTCTGCCATGGTGATGCCCTCGCGGATGGCGTAGGTCTCGATCAGGCCAGCACAGCGTTCTGCTGCACCGGGATAGGATGCGCGAAGGATGCGGGCGGCGTTCTGCAGTATCATGGTCGATGACATGTGGTTTCCTCTCGGTTGGTTGTTGTTCACTGGCACTCAGGATGCTGGCCCCGCAGGGCCAGACACCAGAGGGTCAGGCTGCTTTGCGCTTGGTCGCCACCGCCCGAACCGCAGCCTGTGCGGTGTCGAACATCAGGCGTTCTTCCGGGCTCATGAAGATCAGGCGAGCGATGCTCACCTTGTGCGGGTTGATCTCCATCATGCATCCCTGCCAGTAGGCTGCAGCCAGTGTGCCCATGGGTGGGCAGGTGGCCTTCAGGTGGCCCTTGCGTGGCCCGGTCTGGGCGACTGCAAGGCGGTGGGCTTCATTCACTTGTGCTTCACTGATCATGGTTTTCTCCTTGATTGAACCACCAGAACACCCGGCAGTGCCGGATGCTCAAATTGTTCAATTGAGTTTTTGGGGGTCGCGCTGGGTTCTCTTGGCCCTGTTCCCGGTGCATCACTGCGGCGGTCGAGGTGTGCCGATAGCCAGCACGTTGCCCCCTGAATACAGGGTTCGGCCTCGGATGGAGCGTCTGGGCTTGGCGGTCGTCCGCACTTACAGCTTGGGCCTATCGGCGGTGCCCAGAGAAACAGCGGGCGAC
>Ga0181343_1001002_pt1 | contig 11577 bp, 3 predicted proteins | sample Su13VDMLBSD_FD_130110 | JGI IMG/M metagenome (GOLD analysis project Ga0181343, IMG submission 130110) | Freshwater viral communities from Lake Michigan, USA - Su13.VD.MLB.S.D | ecosystem: Environmental > Aquatic > Freshwater > Lake | place: USA: Michigan | collected 2013-07-15 | reverse complement strand
TAACGGCTTTTAGCACCGACGCCTCTGTCGATAGTCCCCCTGGATCTGCCTCGATAAACCTGACGATTCCTGATACCGACATTAATAACTTCTGGATCGGGAACCAGTTCGTCGTGGGTTCGATGATGGAGGTGGAGATTTTCACCAAGGGATACTATCTTGTGGGCGGTGTTCCCAGATACTACAGAGTCTTCTGGGGTCTTGTTACTTCCGTGGCTTCCTCATGGTCCGGTGGTGCCACCACCGTGACAATCTCATGCCGCGACATCTTGCACTGGTGGGAAATCACCAACCTTATAAAGAACCCGTCGTTCGTCGAGGCTAACCAGACACAGGCCGGTGGGTGGCAGCTCTGGCAGAACTATTTAGCTGGCATGAACCCATATGCGGTCATCCTTCTTCTGGCCAAAGAAGCGATGGGCGACTTGAGTTTTAACCAGTTTTCATTTCTGGCCTTTCGCCCCGAAAAAGGGGTCGAGGCGGGATATGCCAACACAAATCTTCAGCAGATAATGGACTACTGGCAGTTGAAATTCCAAAAGATTTGGACATCTCTTGTCCTGTTCGGGGCGTCCGGTCAGATCTATTTAGCATCATCCTTTGATAGCCAAAAGAACAATGTCATCAATATAGCCAAGACTATCCTTGAAGACGATGCTCGCAAGACAAACTTGAATCCTAACACAAAGCTATTCACTGTCGAGCCATCGGTGACGAAAGCATTTAGGCGCGAGCTCAATCGAGTTGGCGTTGAGCTTTTTCAACACGAATCCGATACGAAGTTGCACATTGCCATGCAGGCCCGCGACCAAATTGGCTACGAATTTTTCATGGATCCTTGTGGGGATATCGTCTTTAAGCCACCGTTCTTTAACATGAACGTAATGCCAAACAAGCCAATATCGTGGATTCAGAACTTCGAGCTCATTGAAGACTCTATATCTGAAAATGCAGACTCAGTGGTTACGCATCTGACTTCATATAGCTATTCATTCGCTGGGTATTTTGACCCCGGTATTAACGACGAAATAACGACTCCGCACACTGGCGTCATTGATTACCATCTCCTCAAGCGGTATGGCTGGCGTCGGCAAAACGTCGACTTTGAATGGGCCACGAACCCCAAAAAGCTTTTCTATGCTCTTCTCGACCGAATGGATGTGATGAACTCCAAGCGAGAGACGGGCACTTTCACAATCCCTCTACGACCTGAGCTTCGCCTTGGATTTCCCGTTTATGTCGAGAAATATGACAGCTACTTTTACATAACAGGGATCAGTCACTCCTACGCCGTGGGCGGAAGTGCGACCACGACACTATCGGTCAGCGCTAAGCGATCTAAATTTTGCGCCCCCAAGCAGATCGGCACTTTAGAGGTAGATAAGAGCTCACCCCCTACGGCCAGTCCGACCTTCACGGTAACCATCCCGACGAGTGCTTCCGGGACCACTCAGCAAGATTTGGAAATTCTTCGAGATCCGCAGACCGGTAAGCTGCTTGGTAGTCCTCGAGTCGTTATGGTATATCGAAAAACGATCGCAGGGGCCATTCTCTCAAAGATCGAAAAGCAGACAACCGCCAAAAAGGGACAAGCGGATACAAAGAAAGGGCGCAATTCAACACCGAGACAATCGAGTTCAATAGTTCAAACGAATACACTTAGGGACTTTTACACCGCGGATCAAACTGCCTTGAAAGCTTCGGTCCGAAATCTGCGATATGAAGCTGCCGCCACGAACGCGGGGGCTTATGACTATGTGCGAGACATTAATGGCGTCGTTCAGCAAATGGTTATTGCGAAGGCGAGCAGCATCACATACAATCAAACACCGGGCACTACAGCAGAAGGTAATGCAGCTTTTTCTGCCTTAATCGAATCGATTCGAAGCCTTTCGAACGATCCCGAGTATACCGAGGAACAGAGGTCAAAATACAAATCACGAGTAGAAGTGCTAGAAGAGCAACAGAAAAGATCGAAGGTGGGTGAACGCATTACTGGCGATAACTATGTGATTATCCGGCCAGTCTCGGACGATTTCGGATATGAAGTCATTGGTCATAACCTTTACGGTCGCAACGCTTATATAGACCAGGGAAAAGTTTCGACTAACGCACACACCAATCAAATCTCCCTGCCGTTCACTACTGGATATTCAACCCAAGATCAAAGCACCATCATTGCGAGCGGCAGGACGGCTAGCGACTTCGAAACCATGCAACCTCAGGACTGGAAGACGGGGGCTGTCGAAGTTAAAGATGAACTACAAATGACCGAGATGAACACATATACGCCAAATAACCAGGCATCTCTCGGATCTTCTGTCTATGTCGAGGCCGACAATACTCGTTCTAGCCAGCTTCTTTCGGACCTGTCCCCGACCATAAAAAATGATCCGATAGCATCTGCACTGTCAGATTGCGCATGTGATCGCGGGCGTGGCTCTTGGTTAACGCTTTTACCGGAATCAATAAGAGTCCTTAATTTAGATCAAAAGACAAGCATCATACCGCAATACGACGGGTCCCCATCATTATCTCCGGCTTCCCCTACGAATTCTGGGCCCATTGGTGGGTTTTTGAATGAACTCAATGACTATCTGTCGTATAAATTTAATAATGAGATAGTCGAAAATCAAAAGCGTGAATCTGAGTACAACGGTTCGACGATAGTTAACCAGTCGGTCGAAGCACCCCGTCCTCCATTTACGCCCAGCGGAGCGCAGAATACCGCATTTGACTTAAATGACAACGCGGTTTATGCTGCCATTTCCCGAGGCGAGATTTCTGCCGCAGGCGACATCATTACCCAAAATGTCCAGTCGTCTCGCAATGCTATCGCATTTGCGACAGATCAAATCAACAGCATCTGGAATAGCCCGGTCTGGGATCCGAATCCGTAGGAGGTTATTAGTTCGTACTGTGTAAGATGAGTATACCTTATAGCTACGGTCGAAACCGCAACTCGTCGGACCCCAATGCAGCTCCGGGCGGGATGCCACAACAGACGCTTTCCCATCCGGATGCAAAGCGCCTGTTGTGGACCGGACGAGTCGTATATGTAGACTATATCGGGATGAAGTGTAGCGTTGCTCTTGATGCCGGTGGTGGAGGCATTCGCCATGATGTTCCACTGCCCGCCATGGGTGGCGCAGGACCACGATCTTGGTCGGGTTCCGTTCTTGCCCAGGGGGCAAGAGTAATTCTGAAGTGGAAATCGCAAGGGGCTAGATCCTACCAGCCCCACATTGTTGGTGTACTATCAGTTGGGTCCCAGACCTCGAAGTACTACTTGCCGTTTTCGACCATGAGCCCCGAGGATCGCGAAGAGCTGTTAAGCCAAGCTCCCGCGTTGGCAGATGATATTAACGTAATTATGGATACAGTGCGGCTCAAGTATCGACCCGGATACCCCGGTGAGTTTACAGCACAGTCGGTCCAGGGATCTGAAATAATTCTTGATGAAGACGTTTACCTGTCGAACCGCGCGGGGTCGGAATTCCGACTAAGAGACTCGGATCTGACCTCGATCTTGAAGACCGGCGATGAATTCGTGTCCAATGCGGCCGGTAACTACTCGCGTGGAATGATTAAGCGAAATGCATTCACCTTCTACCAGGATATATTCGGTCTTACTGATACTGAAAAGTCTCCCAGACCTTATGAAACCGTAACCGATGAAGGTCAATTCTCCCGACTAGTACCGAACACTAGCCCCGCTTACCCCGTCTTGTTAAAGATGGGGTTGATCAATGATGACGGCAGTCGGACATTCGATGAGACTTTTGCCAAGGACTCATACCCTTATGTTGTGGCACCTAACGGTTATCGAATTAATTATGTAAGCCCGGGGCTCTCGCAGCAGGGATACTCACTTAAGCGTTCAGCTTATGTGGAAGATCGGCGGGAACTCAGGCATATATCTGATGGTGGTCTCGCTGTCTCGTCCGAGGCCGATGGATTTGGCGTTGACTACCAGCGAGAAGTGTTCATCGAAGACGTTCATGGTTCGGTCGTAGGCAATGATTTCATGACGGCCGAAGGTCGCAGGTTCTACAAGCGTCTCATGAAATTAAAAGTATTCAAGTCTCCCGATAGCCAAACATATCAAGCCAGCCCCATTTTCGAATCCGTTGACACGACCACTGACGCCGGTGCTCTAGAGGCGAATTCGACCGCACTCGCCCGGCTTTATCGAGTCAAAAGCCCAACTACGCCCGGTCAACAGTATGTTTTCGCTGTGACCAAAGAAGGGCGTGTGATGACTCACATCCCCTCCAGTAAATCAGGAACGGCGCAAGATCGCGGAAAATCTTTGGACGCTAACATCGAAGGGTTAGTCAAAGCCATCATTGGAACCGACCCATCTTCCGGACTTTCGGCTGATATCACCATGAACGGTGGCCTGAAGCTTTCCATCGGGAAGTCTCAAACCGGGGCGTCTATAGATCTTACTCTGGCTGGCCCCATTCGCCGAACCATAATTGGCGGAGATTTTGCAACCAACACCCCGGCAGAAGAAGCTGTCATTAACGGTAATGCACGAACTGAAATCACCGGTTCGAATTACTACTATGCTCGGGGAAGTCAAGCGTTCGTCTCGGGTGGCATTCTTACATCGCAAGGTAACCAGGTCGCGCAAATAGCTGGTCTTGGCGGGGTTCGTACACAGTCGGCCGGTGACATACAAGTGTTAGTCTTGGGTGGCCAGAAATCTAGTGTTGCGCTTGAAGCTACATGCATATGGGGCCGCGGGAAAACAGACACGACATTACTCGGGAATGACACCACTGTGGTTAATGTGGGTAGCATTGCCCGAATAGTTAAAGTCGGAGCGGTGGAAAACTATAAGGAAGAAATAACGCCTGCGACAGTTTCGACAACCATGAAAGTGGGTTCAGTCAGCCATAAAGTCGAAACGGGATCGATGGCTTTTACTGTGGTTAACACGGGCTCGATTAGCTTTTCTAACAGTCAGGGACCGATTTCGTCCTCATCGCTTTCATTTTCCGTTTCCGCCACCGCAGTTGCCGAAATCTCATCTCCCATCGTTAGAATCGGGAATGCTTCGTTAAATGCGGTTGCCGGGGCTGTTGGACCTGGAGGTCCGGCTCTGGATTATTTGACTGGTCTTCCGCTGCTTGGCCTTCCTAACATATTCATCGGATAGCCAGATGCCAATTACGGCCGCGACTTCCTACCCACTGGTTCGTTCGGCCTTGGCCGCAAGCTCCATAAACGGTTCTCGGTCCGATTTATTGGCATTAGCGGTATCGCAGGGTCTTGGGGACTATGTCCTATCGGGACTTACGTTTGTTTCAGTCGACACCGGGACTGCTGGAACCGGTGTAGGTACAAGTATCCCCGGTTCAATTTATCTCCCCAGCTCCGTACTTGCTTCTAACCTGCTAACACTGCTTACTGCCGCGCAGATCAAGGGCACGTTCGCACCGATCCTTGCGCAGTCGCTCGCGGATTCGATAAGCAGCGCGTTTCTTGGTGCCATCCCAATCATAAACACATTTTCGGTTGGCGTGGGTAGCGGAGTTTGTACCTTCGTTCCGGCGGGGGCATCCGCCTTCATGATAAACGCTTTTGCTGCTAACTCATTGAACGGCACCTATGGGCCCGCCTTGGCGGGTGCCATCGGGAATGCGCTAGACGCCAGCCTTCTTACCGTAGTGTTCAATACCGTAATCGCCGGTTCCCCCAGCATTGCACCCTCGGCAGGATTTAGTGTCGGTGGGACGCTCATTTAAAGGTGGGTCATGTCGCTTGATATCTCGGGAGCCATACTAGAAGGCATTCGCGTTAGCCCTTCTTCTAACGCTTATAACTACCCGCCTAGGAATTTTGTTCAATCGTCGCAAGAATCGGCTTTCAACACCACGAGTCGCCGAGCCGACTATTTGCTCTTCCCATATGGGCAGCTTCCAGGCACGGACGGGATGGCGATTAGTGACTCGAATCTGCGGTTTAGGTGGTCTCGAAACGATGATGTGATTCGATTCGACTGGGACGGCTCTGCACAAAGATGGTCACCGTCAGTGGGCGCCCCTCCAGTGCGGGTCGGCACCATTTCAAATTCGCCCCGCCTGTTCGCTGCTACTCCGAAGACCTCTGATTTAACTGTCTCTCCATATGCCATCTACCTTGAGCTACCGCGCCTCACTTTGACTAACGGTCAGTTATCGTTTACGCTCATCACTGTTGAAAACCAGTCACAATTCACTGCTCTCCCTGCAGGGTCGGTTCAGGTATCCCTCGCTGATGGAGCGCTGAATTTTTCTGACCTCGACATTTACAACTCGACTTTCTCGGGTAAATCCGTATATGTAAGTCAGCAGTCATTTTTCGATCGCACTAAATTTAACGGTGTTGTGGCGACAGTAGACTCCACCGGATCATACTTGGCATATCTGAATCCGATCCCGTCAGCTACGACAACTGCATACCTTAGGGTCGGTGGTGGGGAGTTCCTCGACGTCCAGTATTATCCGAATGAATCATCGATGCCCACACCTTCTATCGCTGGCTCAGCAAATGTCGCACTCGATACCGGTCGATTGCTCATTGCTAATGCCGGAGCCTTTGAGGGCGAAGAGATCACTTATGAAGGTGTCTCGCTCGGTGAAGTTGCACTCTCGCAATTCTCGGTCGGGTCTATATCGCGCGGTCTTCTTGGACCTGTTCTGGTGGGGACCGTAAGCTCGCTAACGGGGGAGACGGACGCATCCAGGTATGTCTTCTATGGCCAAAAATCTGGCAAATCGAACTATTTTTTGAATACACGCATAACGACCGCGACACCAAGCAGCGTGAACTCCGGAGAGGCCGTCATTGATTCTTCGAATGGACAAGTCTTCATCTCATCGACCGACTCTGGACGTCTTGAAGCCTATCTTCTTAAGGGTATTGACTCGTATCTGGTCATAGACCAGGATGTGACGGTTCAGGTTTATAGGAGCGGTGTGAACGGTGTGGGTGTTGAAACCGTCCCGGATTTCATCGAGTTTTATAATGTCCAGAATGCGACCATTCAAGACGGGATCCAGGCTAGCCCGTTCGTGGTGCTACCGAGCAAGCCAGTCGTAAACTCGTCCCTGAGTTATTCGGTATCCTCACTTCCGAGCTCCAGCGGTAGCTTCGTAGGCACACTCAATCCCGTTACGGATCCATCACTCCTTGGATTGGGCTATGATCTTGACGTCCCAAACCGTCGCCTTTCTTTTGTAAATAGATCGCAAGTCTCTAGGACGCTTGCAGCCCCAGCCAGCACTTTTGGATTAGGGAACGGCCCGGTGTCTGTGTCCGGTTTATCGATCACACGTAATGGGTCGCCCATCGTTGAAGGGGATGACTACAACATCGATTATTCGAGCGGACAAGTCACGTTCGTGGAAAGCATTGGCGAGGGCGGATCATTTGACATCGATTCCGTATCGGGCACAGCGATTTTGCCTAACATATTTAGCACATCATCGATCACCTTCGACTCCAGCTTCGTCGGTAAATATGTGGTTGTCTCGGCGGGCTCCAATTTTGGGTTTCGCCGGATCGTGGGTATTTCCTCCACTTCCTCGGTAGCTTTGGACTCATCGTGGGCGACGGGGGGATCGCAAGTAGTTGATATTAAACTCACCTTCGAAACTGTGGCAAAATACTTCTGGGAATCCATCAGTCCCCCGCTGACCACATTTAGCCTTTCGAAATCCTCGGATCGAACGTCAGGCTTTCAAGACATAAGCTCGAGCAACTTTTCCATACTCGACCAAGTCGGCCAAATAAACCTGAATTCGATGGTAGACCCGGGTCTGTACTTTAAGGCTTCCTATATTTGGCTCTCCGAAGATGCGAATGGGCAGTTCACGGTTCAGACCCCGCGAACTGAGATTTTGCCTTCAAAGATTAGGGCGGAGGCTGCTACTTTCACCCCCGGATCAAAATCAATATCCATAAATCCCCAGGGGCGAACTGTCGTCGCGTCCAAGGGCTTTAAGGTATCAATCGATGGCGTCACCCAGCCTTCCACTTCAGTGGTCTTTACTGCCCCCGGGTCTCTGTTTTTAGGGCGCAGTTTATTCAGTGAAGAAGTCTTGGTTGATTACTGGGTCGAGGAAACACTTGGTGCGAGTCTGAACTTTAACACCAGTTTTAAGCCGATCCTTGTCGATTATGCAACGTTCACTGCCGGGTCGACCACTGCAACATTGAATGGTAATTTGTCAAATCGGCTGGTCGCCGGTTCGTTTATTCGTCTTAACAACTCTGTAAATCAGATAACCAGCTCTGCATATGATGGTGTTACTGATAAGACGACGTTGATTTTTTCGACGCCGATCGTCACTACATTCATTGGGTCATTCCTAGCCACCAGCATCATCGATTTTTCCGCATCGACGGACTTTAGTGTAACTCTAGCTGCAGCTTCCAGCAGCTTCGTACTACCCGGGTCTTACTCGATCCGTGCGCTTTCCATCATTAAGATCGACGGCGACCCTTACATCGTATCAGCTTCCAGCGTAAACGGATCTTCGACGACGGTGTCGCTTTCTAGTGCACTGGTACGCAATTATATAAACCCATCAATCGCCGTTTCCATTTTTCCGGTGAACACCCCGACCGGATCATTTGCTACGTCGGCATCTCTTGTTTCCAGCCAACCGTTCAGCTTGTATAAGTCGGGGCCGGTCTCCGGGGAGCTGATTAACAACGTAGATTTCACCATGAGCGATGGTGGAACCATCGAGCTTAAGACTCCTCTCGTTTACGGCGATACCTTAACTGCCACTTATGTGTCTCGTGTGGTGCAGCCAGCGGGAACTGTGTTTGGGTACAACTATGCATATTCAATAGCTCCTAGTTTAACTAACGGTCTGCTGGGACAGCGTCTCACCTCGAATTACAAGCTCTACAGCCCAGATAGCTTTTACTTCCGCAAGGAGACCATCCTATCCTATGTGCCGGAAGTCAGTCAGTCTATCTCGTCTGGTAGCAGCCCGAGTCCGGGAGGTCCGAACACTCAAGCTCCGACCGCACCATCTCTAAAGAGCTATGGGATCCCGAGTCTAGACTTTGACGCTCGAAAATATTCAAATCTAGACTTGGTCACGCGCAGGTTGCTAAAGTATTACAACGATTACACGAACTATTGGGATAAATACTCGTCAAACCTGGATGGGCGGGTCATCGGTGGCACTTCTGGATTTTTCCGATATGACGGTAGTGAAGGAACTAACCGTAGTACGTTTGCTGAAGTAACAAACGACATCGATGATCGTATATTTATCAAAAACCGGTTTGTCTGCCAAAGCCTTTTCCCATTTATCTTCACCACTGTTCCTGTCTACCGACCTTTGTACCAGTATTCGACCCGTAGCCGGTTGTTTCCGACTGCTTCCGAAGCCCGGTTTTTAGTGAATGACCAAACGGATCCTGCAAACGATGATGCTGTTTTGGGTAATCTCGGATACTCTGACATTAAAAGCGTCGGAACTATTTTGACTGCACAGGCAGTGGCGCAGTTTATCCGTGTGTCCTCGAGCACCATTCGCATCCTGCAAAATGGTGACGCGGAGTCTTTAAATCCAGCATTTTCCGAGGATGACGTTGTTTACCTGTGCCGAGCCGACGGGATGCGGATCCCAGGCGTCTTCACTATCCAGTCGGTTTCGGCAGTTACAGGCGGTGTAGACATAGGTCTAGATCTAACAGTGACTATTTCTACTGGCTCTGTGGTGTTCGCGAATAAGTATTTCACCTCCGGGTATGATGCTACAAAATATTATGTGCCAGACACGGACGTGGGGATCGACTCGGATACCGGCGATGTGACGAACGTCAGTAACTCCCTGCTCATTGCGACCGGGTTCCAGCGAGAAGTCGCTCCAAATTCGATTTATACGTCCCGCGTCGTTTATAATAACCAAGATACGGATGCCCGTACCATCCCCGCTCTTTTCGGCGGGACTTCGAATGATGATGGGACCATTAGCGTTCCCTTAATGAAGTATGCAAATGAGTTCGACCTAGTCTCGAGGGAAAAGGCATACCTCGAGAATTCTTCGTTACACGGGACCGGTGGATCGTTTGGAGACCCTTCAGTCATCAACATGTCAATATCGGTATCAATTGGCGACCAAGTCCAGTTCCTTTCAGGACCGAATGCTGGCAATACTTATACTGTCTTGTTCCCTTTTGGTGGAAACAATTACGCAGTTACTCCGTCCGTTTCCGTATCGGATTCCGTTTATTACCCGATTGTTCGGAAAGCTGAATATGATTCATACTTGATGGACCTACTGGCTCAAATCGGTGTTCTCTACTCTAACGTCGAAACAGCTCCTGAAACGGGTGCGATCATCGGGGGATTAGCATCGGAGCTTAAACAGCTTAATCTAATCGCGGCGAATTCAGGGGTGGAGACATTCTCCGGGTCCATCACCATAACTTCGGCGACGACCGCGACGGCTTCCGGTCTCCCGAGCTCAACTGCTGCGAGCTTCCTTTTCATAGCTTCTGGGGACAACTGGGGGTACTACAAGATCGAATCGATTTTAGCGGGGGTCATTACCATCGATTCCTTAAGCCCCTTTGCCAGTTTTCCTTCTACCGGATCGGTTTCAGCGCAGATCATCAGCAGGTACGCGTTTTTAACCGATTCCGGATCCGAAGCGCTCACCGAATGTATGCAAAACACTCTAGCATATTGGCGCTCCACCGCCCTTTGGCTTGCTAACATCCAGTACTCCGGGTTTTCCGGTCGACTATCTACCGTCACCAATCGAGTATCTGAGATATCCGGTAACATAAGTCGGGTGAGTTCGGTCTGCGAAAGTGGTGACTCGCTATATAACCGGAGATACCTGTGGATCAATCAACGAGTGAGCAAAACGGACGGGTTTCTGACCAAGAAGGCACAGGCGGAAGCCAAGTTCACGGAGTCGAGAGCCAAGTTGATAGCGACTCAGCAAAAGCGCCTAGCCCTGAACAGTCTTCTGTAGGTCCCAATTGGAAAAAGACGATCGGTGTGAATCGAGAGTTTATCGATTCATTAAAACAACTGCGTGATGTTCTGCAGAGTCAGGTAGACGCCAAGCGCGACGAAGTCGAACGATTGAGGCAGCAGATAAGGGGCATCTCTAATGAATGACTCTGCCGTTCCGCAATGGTCACGAGCTAGTTTAGATCTGGGCCAGTACCTGGATGAGGTCGATCCATATATTAAGAAAGCGCTAGAAGTCCTGCAAAAGACGGAAGCCATCCTTGAAGAAGTGCTTGATTTAATTAAGACGTTCTTGGCTGGCGGCACGAATGTCATAAAATCGCTGGTCTTGGGCCTTCTTGCACTCGTACGTCTTCTTATTAGCCAAATCAAGTCTTCGGGCGTCTACGTACTCCCGATGCTTCCCGATGTTGCTAGAGACAGCCTTCCAGACATACTGGCATCTGTATCTGGTGGCTACCGGGCGTTTGAATCGAAGCTGATCAGCAAACTCCAGGATACCAATGATCTCTCCGCTCCGAACTTGATTGGCCCGAACTTAGGTTTTCTCGCGATTTTCTATATCGGAGCATCTT
>Ga0181343_1001001_pt1 | contig 11579 bp, 18 predicted proteins | sample Su13VDMLBSD_FD_130110 | JGI IMG/M metagenome (GOLD analysis project Ga0181343, IMG submission 130110) | Freshwater viral communities from Lake Michigan, USA - Su13.VD.MLB.S.D | ecosystem: Environmental > Aquatic > Freshwater > Lake | place: USA: Michigan | collected 2013-07-15 | reverse complement strand
GTCAACAAGTAAGCATCAAACGCCCTCCTACACGCCTCGCGCTCGGCTGCGGCGACAAGTTCGCACAACTTCCAAACCGCCTCGCCGGTTACAACGATCCCTGCCTCCCGCGCCATGCGGGTGATGTCATCGCGACTCATCAGAATTTCTCCTGGTAGAACTTGCCGATGACCTCGGCCAGCTCGTGCAGGTGGAAGTCTCCGCCCTCGCCGTTGGACGCGCAAATCCAAATCCTGCCAGGCATCGCGCCAGGCATGAGGGTGTAGCCCCCGACCTGGACCTTGAAGCGCGATTGGCCGTCCTTGACGCCCTGGTCGTAGGCCGTCTGGGCCTTGCACGCCTCTTCGATGGTCATAAGGGTGTACTTCTGGCATTCCTCCCAGACAAACCTGGCGTTGTTCACTCCGATGAGCTTTTGTTCGGGCTTGGTCAACTTGTCCCACCAGTCGTCAAAGGTCATGGCGGCCCCCTTTGAACAGGCCCGTGATCCGCGACCAGGCCAGCTTGCTCAGGGACACGTTGGCCAACTGCTGGCGCGCGAGAGCCAGTTCGGCCATGGTGTCGCTGTGGGCCTTGGACAGGAGCTGGTAGGCCATTTCAAATTCCTTGCGGGCTTGTTCGCGGCCCAGGTCGTGGCCTCGGGCGAGGGCATCGAATTCGATTTCGGAGAAGGTGCGGCGCTTGTACTTGGCGGTCATAGTGGCATGTCTCCGTGCCATGGCTCGTCGGCCATGCGCTTGAGGTTGAAGATGAATCGGTATTGCGGGTGCACCTTGACGAACAGGCGCGCGTAGAACGCAATGTGGTTGTTGCAGATTTTAAAATCTGCGCCTTTGGTCTGGATGGTTACTTCCCAGCGAATGCGGTTGATGATCAGCCAATGGCTGATCTTGCGATGGCCGGCGTGGATTGCCTCCATCGTAAAGCGCTCGAAGTATTCCCAGACTTTGGGGTTCTCCGCGTTGAATGCGTTGAACTCCCGCTGCCGAATATGGAACGGGGTGTTCATGCTCACAGTTTGACTTTCAAAAGCTCGGTCTCGTCGTCCAGGCTGACGTGCTTGGAAAACAAGCTGATCTCAAAGGTGCCTTGCGGCGTTTTGATCTCAATGGTACGCGTGGCGGACACGTCGTAGTTGCGGTGCTCACGCACGGGGCCGAGGATGATGTCGGTGACATCGTGTACGTTTAGGCTGAAGTTCATGCCTTTCTCCTTTCTAAGTTGGCAGTTGATTTTATCAGAGGTATTGAAGTATCTGTCAAGTATTTTCTTGAGCGGACATTTCTTTAAGGTTTACCCAGCAGGGGCTGACCCATGTCAGTCGTTCGCTGGGCAGTTTGCGGTAGTGGCCTTTGCGGTAGTGCGCGCAGGGTGAGCCATGCTCAAAGCCCCCACGTTGGAGCCGCTCGATGGCAGCGTCGCGCTCCTTGACGCCCACGCGGGTGCTGGTGAGCAGGCGCAGCTGGTGCATCATGCGGATGCCGGCCATGCCGCCTGGGATGGCGTTTAGGCCCATGGGGGCCAATGTGTACTTGGCCACGGCCTCCTCTTCCAGCTCGTAGATTTTGCCGAGGGAGTCGGCAGAGCCGCTGATCTGGATGACGGGGTGCATGGCAATGCCCTGGCCTACCAGCTGATGCCACACAGAGTGCAGCAGCGAACCGGTGTTGGTCTCGGCCTTGTAGCCGTGTTCCTTGAGCCGCGTCATGATGTCCCGTTTGGTGATGCCGATGTAGCCGTGCTGCAGCGGCTTGACCGAGTCCTCCGTGAAGCGCTTGTCGTCAGAGCTGATCTTGAACCGGATGTGGTAGATCGAGTACTCCTTCAACAGCTCGCGGTCGTAGGCAAAGTGCAGCGGGATGTCCACGCGCAGGGACACTTGCTCCGGGCGGATGCTGTTCTTCTCTTCCCCGGAGAAGTTCGAGCCCATGAACATCACCATCAAGCGCGAACTGCCGTCCTGGTCAAGGCGGACAGGGTCGTCGAGGTTGATGATGGTGATGGCCTCGTCATCTCGGGGGTTGCGCTGCATGCCCGCCAGGACGTGGGTGCCTTTGTTCTTCCCGACCGCCTTCGGAGCTTCCTTCTGGGCCTTCTCCAAGACGCTCTGCAGGTAGTCTGCGCGAGCGCCCTCTCCAAAGATTGTTCGGAGATTGCGGTACTTCATCAGAACACCCCAAACCAGATGCCTGTGCCGTGCACGCAGCCGACGGGGAAGAACACTGCCCCTGCGATCAAGAAGCCCCAGGAGGCGGTCTTGAGGCAGGTGACGACGTGGGTGAACCAGGCCAGGACGACCCAGGTTCCCATGAGGAGGGGGAGGAGTTCGCTCATCGCTCGACTCCTTCCAGGCGATCGGCCACCAGCTTGGCGTAGCCGGCGATGTCGACCCAGTGGTCCACCTTGTCGGGGTTGCCGTTCACGATCCTGCCGATCTTGTGGACGATCATTTCCAGGGCTTCCCACTGGTCGTCGCTGAAGGTCTTGTCGTGCTTTGCCGCGTGGTCCGCGAGCAGTCGTTTGATGCCCTGCATCAGTGCAGCGCCGTCCTTGAACTTGCCGTAGTCCTTGGCGCGTTCGTTGAGCGTCGCGACAATGACCCCTTTGTCTTCGGCCGTCCACACGGCGAGGTCGGGCACCTGTACGGGCACGGGGGGCAGCTCAGACAGCTGCTTGGCGTACGCCAACAAGTCATCCCCAGAGAGGGGCGTTTGCTGGACTTCCTTGCGCAGTTGGTAGATGCGGGAAATGGGTTGCGCAAACTTTGCGGCTGCCTTCTTGACGTCGGCATCGGGGTTCTTGCGGAAGTGCTCGCGAATTTTCGCGGTAACGGTAGTCATGCTTTTTCCTTTCTGCTTTCAATAATTGCACGTGCCTTGCCCTTGCGGAGTACCTGCAGGACGAAGTCGTGCGCTTTCTCGATGTCGTAGACGGTAACCTTGCACAGTTGTTCTTCATGCAGGTCCATGAGCAGCTTCAGAAGCTCCCATTCCTTGGCCGTCATGATGAAGCTCATATTGCGAGCTACCCCGCGACGCGAGAGGGCGAGCAGGGCATCTTGCCCCTGCTGTATTTCTTCTATCCAGTCCTTTCCATGGCCTGCCAGTGCGAGGGCCTCGGTGATGTTGAAGACCTGGATAAGCATGTCGATGTCATGCCTGGTGGCAATGCCCGTGCGGATGTTTTCAAGAGCCTGGCGGTTCCTGATCTGGACGTCGATGTACACGCCTGGTAAGTCACGTACAGGACGCATGCCAGACAGCACAAACTCCAACGGGTTTTGAAGCACAGTCTTAGGCCGGTACTTGCTGCGTTTTCTCATGACCTGCACGCTGCGACCAGGCTGGCAAAGACCACGGTCAGGATAGCCAGATAAACCATGAAGTTCCTGCTCAAGTGGGAAGCGCAGTCTCCCAGCAAGGCACCTTGAAGGCGTTCAGCATCCCTGCTCAATTGAGAGGGGGCAGGTTGATGGGACAGGCCAATCAGGACCTTGCCAGTGTTCACGTACTTGCCAGTTGCGGCAAGCTCCTTGAATACTCGCTTCTCTCGGGTAAGGACTCGTTTAGTCATCACACTCTTTCTCCTTTCTGTGGGGTTGGAGCTTCAATAGTATCAGCTCCAATTCCCTTGTCAACTCCTCAACTCAATTTTCTTCACCGTAGTTTTCAATGATGTCATCTTCCAACAGAAAGAGCTCCTCTTCAGAGAGGGTCTTGATAAGGTCTACCTGGCGAGGTTTGCCGCTGGGCCCGACCACAGTCAGGATGACCTTGGTGATGTCCAGCTGCGCGGGCAGCGTCACTCCCTCCACCTCGATGGGGTCCAGGACCTCAAAAGTGAGTTCGACGGGGAACGTCATCTGGGTCTTGTGTTTCATCTTTTGCTTTCTCTTTCTCTTTCTTGCGGGTGGCCTCGATGCGTTGCAGCGTGAGGGATTCTTGGTAGGCCTTTTCAAAGGCGGGAGTAACCAGGGATGTGATCATCTTGCTGATGGACAGCTTGTAGAACAGGGCTATCTCCCTGAGCATGTGGTAGGTGTCCTCGGGCATGGACAGGCTCTTGAACCGTGAGCCGGTGCGCTTGGAGGGAGAAGCGCGCTGCTCTTGCCAACGGTCCTTCTTCGGACGGCCGTTCTTCTTAGGCCGGCCTGGCTTGAGTCGTTTACGCACGTAGGGTTCCGGGTAAGCCGGAACTACAGGATTTTTCAGTCGCCAACTAGCAGGCATATATTCTTCTTTCTTGGAAAAAACGACCAGGCACAAGGCCTGGTCGAACTCGTTGAAGTTCCACTGGAGGCAACTGCAATCGCCCCATGACAATTATGCCGCCGTGCCCCAGCTTGCGCCAGTCTCAACATCCACGCGCGAGGGCACTTCCAGGCGAACAGCCTGGGCCATGATATGGCTGGCTTCAACGGCCTCCTCTCGGTTGCGTACCGACAGGGCCACCTCGTCGTGAACCTGGAGCAGCAGGTTGAATCCCGCCTTGTGCAGGGCCACCATGCCGGCCTTGGTCTGGTCAGCGGCCGATCCCTGAATCAGGCGGTTGAGGCCCTTGTAGGTGCCCGCACGCTTGATCCGCGCGCCGTATTCAATGATGGCCTGCTCACGCGGCAGCGCCTTGTTCACGCCCCACTCCACCGGCTCCCAAAGCGGGAAGCGGCACTTGCGGCCCAGCAGCGTGCGGATGCAGCCACCAGAGGCGGGGTGCTCAATGCGCTTCATGACCGCGTCGACGGTGCCGCGCAGAAAGGGGACTTTCTGGTGGAAGGTGCTGATGAGCTCGCTGGCCTCATCCAGGGGCAGTTCCAGGCTGTTGGCTAGCTTGGCTTTGCCCATGCCGTACATCAGCCCCAGACCGATCGTCTTGGCAGCTTTGCGCTTGATGCCGGCCAGGTCCGCGACCATCTGGTGGAAGTCCGTGTCGGGGTTTTCACGGTAGGCGTTGGCCATCTTCTCTGCCCCCGGCAGGTCCAAAAGCGTGGCATAGTGCACCAACAAGCGCGGTTCCTGGGAGGAGAAGTCGTTCGCGGCCCAAAGTTGGTCCTGCTCGGGCAAGAAGAGGCCGCGCACCAGGGGACCGATGATCTCGTGCCTGGCGGGGACCTGCTGCAGGTTGGGGTTGCTGGCTGACAGCCGACCGGTGACCGTGCCGCCATCTTCGTTGCGCATCTGGTTGAAGTGCGTGTGGATGCGCCCGTCCTTGGCGCTGTGGCGCAGGTAGGGCTCCAGGAACGTGCCGTGGGTCTTGTTGAGCTCCCGGGCCTCCAGGATCATCTTGGCCATGGGGTGGTCATGGTTGTCCAGGAAGCTCTTGGTGAAGCTTGGCGCGCCAGCAGCGGTCTTGGGGTACTGGATGCCCTGGCGGTCAAAGGCAGCCGCGATGGATTGGGCGGCCCAGATGTCCACCTGCATGCCGCTTTGCTCCTTGAGGTACTTGAGGATTTCAAACTCCTTGCGGCGCATCACCGTCATCTCGTGCTCGCAGCGGTTGCGATCGAAGTTGATGCCTTTGAGCGTGATGTCCACCAGCACGGGCAGCACCTGGGTCTCAAGCTGGAAGATGGACTCGACCTCTTCTGCACGCATGAGTGCCTTGAAGTGATGCCAGAGCTTGAGCGTGAGCGCCGCGTCCTGCTCCGCGTACTCGCCCACGTGCATGGCGGGCAGCTTCCAGAGCTCCTTCTTGGCGTGCACGCCGAAGTCGTTCGCGGCCTCCTTCAAGCCCTGCTCGCTCTTGACCTCCTTGAGGTAGTCAAAGCCCAGGCTGTTCAAGGCGTAGCTATAGCGGTTCTCATCCAGCACTGGCGCGGCCAGCATGGTGTCGTAGATCGTACCGTTTACCTGGAAGCCGGAGGCTCTGAGCCATCCGAGGTCGTAGGCGGCGTTGTGCATGATCTTGTCTGCCGGCGTCGCAAGAACGTCTCGAACCCAGCGTTCAACAATGCGGCGATCAAGGTTACCGCCGCCACCGTGCGCAACAGGAAAGTACCCAGCCCAACCGTCCACAGCAATAGCGTAGCCCACAATGTAGCCGTCGTTGCGAGGCCAACCAGGACCCAAGGTTTCCATGTGCGGGTCGCATGTTTCCAGGTCAATTGCAATCTCCTTGGCTTCGCTCAAGTTGGGGAACGTCTGGGGCGGCAGCCATTCAGACACGCGGGGGAAAAGAGGTATGTTGCGACTCACAGTCGAAACCCTTTCTGTTCGTTCTTGGGGAGGATCACGTGCAGCGTCTGTTTGGCGCGGGTGATGCCCACGTACAGCAGCCGGTTGATGTCGTCCGAGTTCTTGTCGTAGTCCTTGGCGAACTTGGTGGACAGGTCCGTGATCAGCAGGACATTGTCCGCCTCCCCGCCTTTGGCTCCGTGGATCGTGGACAGCTTGATGGGCACGTGGCCCGTGAGCCGTGTGTTGCGGCGCAAGAGCGAGATCAGGTAGTCGCGGCGCTCTTCGCTGATCTTGGTGAGGGCTTTGTGCCAGATTTCTGTGGAAAGAAGTCCGTGCTTTTCTTTCAGCAGATCGAGCGTGTAGCTGATGGTGGTGTCGGCCGTGCGCAGCATCTTGTGACCGTGCTTGATGTAGGTGCTATCGAGGTACTTGTAGATTTGCTTGACGACGGGGAAGGGCACCATGCCTCCTTTGCGCAGCTTCTCCCAGCCCAGGACGGCGGTGAGGACGGCTTCGCTCACGCTGCGTTGTCCGTGGCGCTCGAAGAGCAGCCCTTGGCTCTTAAGCCAGTCGTGCATGTCGGTGAGCATGTAGTTGGCGGCGGCCAGAATGAGCCAGTTGCCGTGGGTGATGTCGACCTGCTGGAAGTCGTTGTAGTAGCTGATGGAGCCTACCTCTTCGCGCGCCTTCCAGACCTTGGGCTGGCGGTGCTTGATGCGGGTGACTACGCGGTTGGCTAGGGCGTGGATTTTCGAGGGGACTCGGTAGGACTGCTCAAGGACTTTGACATCACCTGTAAACCCCAAGAAGCTGTTGACGTCTGCTCCGGCCCAGGTGTAGACGGCCTGGTCGTCGTCGCCTGCCAAAAAGCAGCGCTGGGCGCGCAGTGCTAACTGCTCGACCAGCCTCCATTGCAAGCGGGAGAGGTCTTGGGCTTCGTCGATGATCAGCGCCTCCAGGCTTGGTAGCCGCTCAGGCACGTCCAGCACTTGTTCCAGCAGGTCGGTGAAGTCAAGCAGGTTGCGATTGGTTTTGTAGTGCCGGTAGGCGCGCTCGACGTACTCGAAGTGGAACCACTCGATTTGCATCTGCGATTGGTTGTAGTGGGTGCGTAGGTCCAGGCCCTTGATCCGCGCAATGTTGATCTCGTTGAGGATGGGGTTGTCCGCCTTCACGGCGAACTCTTCGTCGCCGCTCTCTACTGCCAGCTCGATGCCTGCTTCCAGGGCGAACTCGCGGTAGTTCTCGGGCGTCATCATGTCTTTGGTGCCGATGCCCAGGCAGCGATAGGCCAGACTGTGCAGCGTGCGAAACCACGGGAAGTCGGTGTCGGGATTCAGGTGCGGGAACTTCTGAATGGCGCGGTCGCGGGCCTCGGTGGAGGCCTTCTTGGTGAACGCGAAGTAGCCGATCTTGGTTGGAGGCACAGAGCTTTCCAGCTCCATCTCCACCACGCCCAGCAAGAAGGTGGTCTTGCCTGAGCCAGGCGGGCCGAAGACTTTGGTGACGCTCATTCTTCTTCCCAGTACATGTCTTGTGTCCATACCAGCACAGGAGTGCCCTCTCCCATGTACGCGCCCTCGATGTTGAACTCGATGTACTCGCGGGCCTCTTCTTCGGTCATGCCTTGCTTGACCAGGTTCTCGCGAATCTTTTCTGCGTCGTACACCAGTACATCGGCCCTGGTGCTGTCACGCCAGATAAGGGCAGGGCCAAGAATGGCGTTGTCGTGTCCATCGATCTTAAGCATCAGAACGGGCTCCTTGAGGTGCGTTGCTCGGGGGTGTCGAACGGTGCGCTCTGACGTTCAAAGCGCGGGATGCGCCAGCAGCGGGCCGCTCTGTTCTTCAGGAAGAGGCTTATGGGTTCTCCGCCCAGGTCACGGATGCGCTGGGCCATCTTGGGGGCGGTCATGCCCTTGAAGTTGTTGCGCACCAGGTGCGCTTCCAAGTCCTTCATGCGGAAGTAGGTCTTGGCCTCTTCCTCATCTGTCCATGGCCGGCCCATGAGAATCTCGTCGCGGTCCATGGCCTGCTGCAAGTGTGTGCAGAACTCCTCCAGCAGGTCGTTGAATCGTCCGGTGATGCTGGTGTCTTCGCTGGCCTCGGTGATCTGCTCGGTCTCGACCATCTCCTTGAGCAGCGCATTGAGCAGCTGCTCCCAATCCTGCTTGCGCAGCGTGGGCGGCAGCAGGTTGATCTTCTCGACGCAGGCCTTCTGGAATGCGGCCTGGGCAAAGAGGCTCTCTGTGTCGAGCTCGATGCGCTTGCCGTTGATGTCGAGGAACCACAGGGGCGGCTCGCTGTTGTACTTGGAGAGGGATGACATCTGCGGGGCGTCTGGCCCGTGGGCCCCGATCCCGTGCTTGCGTGTCCTGCAAAGGCCGCTATTGCAAAAGCTATTGAGGGGTGCGTCTTTGCACTTGTAGCGATAGTCTTTCTTGTGCAGCTGCTTGATGATGATCTGCAGCTCGTTGTTGGGCAGTGGCGGGGCCACGTACTTGAAGTTGTGCTCGGACAGCGCATTGTCCCAATTGACTGGGTGCACTTTCTTCAGATAGATGCCGATGTTGAAGAGGGCGTTGTTGCGGGTGCCCTCAGGCACGCCCTGCGCGCACAGCGCCTGCAGGCACGGGGGGCCGTCCTTGATGGGGTGATCAGCCTGCTTTGGCTCTTCGGGGAACTTGAGCTCTGTGGGCTGTACCCACTGGTCATACAGGCCATAGAACTCCTCCAGCGTGGCAGCTGAGCCATCGTCTTTGATGGCATAGCGCATGGTCTGGTCCCCACCGAAGTACGGCAGGTTCAGGAAGTTGCCTGTGTCGCCCCGGTCGACAAGAATCTCGGATTGCTTTGGGAAAATCTCTCGGCCAGCCTCGCCCAGCAAGGCTGCACCAGTCTTGAGAAAGCGCTGCATCTCGGCAGCGGGGATAGGCTCCTTGACGAACAAGAAGACGTGTGCGCCACCTGACTTGCTGCGACACACAACCATCGGCAGGTCAAGGCTGCGAACCTTCTTGATCAGGCCTGCGTGGTCCAGTGGATACTGGTCAATGTCAATACAGCCCCAGATGCAGGTGTTATCCGCCCGGATTGGGATAATGCCCAGACTCGGCTCAACGCCCTCCAGGTGTTTGACCCAGAGGTCGTCAGTCGGTGGCTTGCGCACCACGACGGCCTTGCCAGCCTGCTTTCCGTCCCCTCGGGAGGACTCGATTTTGTATGTTCCATAAGCGATGTCCAGGCCAGAAAAGATCGCCTTGAACCTGGTGATGTCGGTCATTTCTTCTTTCTAGTGAAGGCGGGGGACACAGTGCGGTTTACTATCCTCTTGCTGCCAGGGTAATTGCAAATCCCCTGGACTGCCGCTTTGGACAAGGTTAGACCAATGCTAAACCCGGGTGGTCCGACGAGCCACATGTGTCCCCCAAAACTTAGAACGGCGCAGGCCCGTTGCCAGGGGCTCCCGTCTCACCGTCGTGCTTGACTTTCACGTCACCCGCACCGACCGACTGTGCGAATGACTTGGCGGCATGGAAGATGTCCGCGTTGGCGACATCCCCGATGCGTTGAATCTCCCAACCAAACCACTTGCCCTTGTCGTTAGACTCGGACACCGTAGTCAGCTGGTACATCTGGCTATAAATCGGAGGAGTGAATAGCCCGTTCTTGCCCTGGAGCTTGACTGACTGCATCATGGAGTTCCACTTGCGGCTCTTCTTGAGCTGCGTGGACTTCATCGTGATCAGTGCCGGTTCGGGCACGCCTTCCCGATTGATCAGCATGACGTAGTAGTTGGCGGTGTTCTCGATGTAGTTGCCATTGTCCAGGTAGTCCTTGTTGTCGCCAGGCTCCTTATGGGTCTGAGACAGGATGTCGCTGGTCGCAGGGTAAATGTGCACCGGGGCACCGCTACCTTGGCCACGGGGTGCCCACTCAATGTACTGGCGCACGTAGGCGCACGGCACAACGGTGATGCCCTTCTTGCCGTCATGGAGATCGCCCGTGACGGAGTTGAGGATCATGCCCGGCAGGGCACCGTCAACCTCGCCAACTTCAGGGCTGGTGCTGGTCAGCAAGCGCAGGAAAGGCAGAGCGTAGTCGTCCTGCGTCATCCCGTCAAAGCCCGCGCCAGCGTCCTGCTCCAGGTCGCTCATGAGTGCCAGTGCGGTGCTGGCTTTTTGTTCCGCGATCTCGTTCTTAGCCATGATTGCTTTTCCTTCTTACTTGGTCTTGATAGTTGCTTTTTGGCCGATGAATACGCCAAACAGCTCCGTGTCGACTTGGTCGCCCTTCTCGACACGTTCCTTTACCCAGGCCTTGAGGGTCTGGGGTTCGATCTTCTGTGCCTGCTCAGCAGGGTAGCCTTGCTGGCCCAGGAGACCCAGTAGACGAGTGCAGAGCTCGTCTTCGTTGCGGCCAAAGCGGACGCTAACGGTGTTCTTGATCAGGTCATCGAAGCCCCGATCGCGCAGCCATTTGAAAGCCTCTTCCTGGCGTGCCTTGGGGATGCTTGCGCTGTAGAACGGCTTGACGTCAATGGTCGAACCGTCCTCCATCACGAACTTCTTCATCCCGGCTTCCGCCATGGCCTCAGGGATCGTTTGCTCAGTGAGCTTGCGATACTGATCGGACTTCTCCGAGACAGTCTTCTCCAGGTCTGACAGTTCCTTCTCCAAGAGCTTGGCACGACGGGCGAGACCCGCGATGCCAGTGACCTGGTCATCAGAAACCTTCAACGCACTGGCGTCGTCCTCAAATAAATTCGTAAGCGTCATCAAATTCTCCTTTCTTGAAAAGATCAACCTCCAGCGGAATGTAGCGCCTTTCGCGCTTGTCCCACTTGAGGCACTTGAAGCGGCCGTTGTTTTTTGCGGCTGCTACTGCACAGGCAATGCCTATTGCAGAGGGGTCACCGATAAGGAGCAAGAAGTCCTCGTCGGTAAATTTCTCCAGCTTGCGCTGAATGCGGCGTACCGTTGGTACAACTGAGAAAGCGATTTGGGCATTGGGCGGCAAGATGGTTTCAATCTGTCCGTAGTCCAGGGCGCTTGCAATGTTGTGCTGGGTAGTCTCCGAGACGACGTAGACCTTAGGCACGTGAATTTCTCCTTTCTGAATTCGAGCGACCAGTGTACACTATCTTTTCAGGGCATTGCAACCCCCTGCCAGAAAGCGAGACATCATGGACCAATTTTTATCGACCTACCCGTTCAAGAACAAGCCCTTCCTGCATCAGCAGGCGTATCTTCAGCGCTTCTGGGCCGACCCAGTAGCAGCTCTGTTTGCCGACATGGGCACAGGCAAGAGCTTCATGCTGATCAACAATATGGCCATGCTCTACGACAAGGGCAAGATCAACGGGGTGCTGATCGTAGCGCCCAAGGGCGTGTACCGCAACTGGTAC
>Ga0181343_1001000_pt1 | contig 11580 bp, 17 predicted proteins | sample Su13VDMLBSD_FD_130110 | JGI IMG/M metagenome (GOLD analysis project Ga0181343, IMG submission 130110) | Freshwater viral communities from Lake Michigan, USA - Su13.VD.MLB.S.D | ecosystem: Environmental > Aquatic > Freshwater > Lake | place: USA: Michigan | collected 2013-07-15 | reverse complement strand
CGATGCTGTTCTGCGTGTGAGAGAAGGTGTTAGTGTTGGGATCGTAATTAAAGGTTGCAATCACATTCGCCGTGATCGTCCAGTTCCAAAACTTGATGCCCGTGACGGTGATGGTCTTGTCAATGTTCATGTTCTTCCTGTCGTTGGTGATGGTGGTGTTGTTGGTGATGAAGGTGGTCATGTTAGTCTCCTTATCGGTAAAGTATAGCAGGTAAATGGTGTGCTGTCAAGTATAAATTTCGATTCGCTGCGCCTTCGTGATCTTGGTTTTCTTGCTCTTCTTCTTGGTCTTCTTCTTGCTCACTTGCCGTCCTCCTTGAAGCAGTCCCATCCACGCCGCTTTGCTTCTCTGCGCGGATCTGCCATCGTTGGCAGATGGTTGGCCTCGTTCCTGCACACCTCTCGCCTCGCCTCGTCGCGCTCGGTGCGGAGTGCTTTAATCATTTGCAGTAGAACATCGGTGGGAGGAACTACATCACCGTGATCATTGTTTCCTACGAATACATCAGACATTGGTGTTCTCCTTGAAGCAATCCCACTTTCGATGTTGAGCGTAGTGTCTCGGGCCGTAATGATCCCATTTGGTGAGATTACAAACCTCTCGTCTTGCTTCATCGCGCTCTCTAGTGCGCTGCTGTGCCAATTGATTTGCTTCTGCCAGTGCTCGTAATGTTTGTTGGATGCCGGACAAGTATCCATCACGCTCGTTGCGAAGAATTTCAATTTCTTTTGCTGCTCTGATCATGTATCCGTTTGCGCCAAAGGCACGAAGTTCGGTCACGATGTCGGTATCAATAGTACCATTTGTCTTTGATGTATTGTCTGACATAAATGAAAATCTCCGAAAGTGGGTTGATCATCAACGGCGCAATTACCAACGCGGCAAACGCCAAAGGGTGCGGAATTTCACTCTCCATCCGTTCTGCGGAAAAGATCGTTGTTGTCGTTTGCTTCCGCGTTTGTTTCAAGTTGTTCACCATCGAGCTCATCCACAAGGGCATCTTCGTGTGTGTCGTAAACCTTAACTTGAGTCGGTGAGTAGACCCATGTTTCTGCATCTACGATTGTGTAGTGAAGATCCATCTTCTTGTAGAAGAGATCTGCCTCTTCTGCGGTCTTGAACAGATAGATGGCATCAATACCACCCCTGTCAATGCTGACGCTGTGTAGGTACGAACTCACGCGAGCCTCCACGGATTGATGAACATGGGCTCGGGTCCGATCTTGAAACCATCGACCCGCATGGTGTCCTTGCCCTTTTCGGTCAGTCGGTAGTGGAAGTATCCACGGTCATCGACCAAGAGATCAACCATGTCCTCTGCGACAAGATTTTCGAGAACTTGTTCGCATCGCACAAGTCTCTTACTGCTTTCTTCCGAGATCTTGTTCACGATGTCCTGAATGTCATTAAACAGTTCGTTGAGTGTGGGGTCGTATTCGTTGTTGTCATCCATGTTTGTCATACCGTCTGCTCCTTGCTGAGATTGGAAACCCAAGAGAGAATCTTGGCGAGTTGATCTGGCGCCACATTGCCCTTAACGTCATCATCCGATGACTCAAACTTCACAAAGTTGCCATCCGGTGAGATGATTGCAACCTCTGCATCGGGGCAGTGTGGAAGATTGCTCGTTGGGTCGATGAAGTTCTTGTTGTTCTTGCAGGAGCAATACATCATGTTACCGTACATGATGGAAACCATGTATCCGTTCTCAAACCGAATGCGAAACCCATATCGGTTGATGCTGTTGGAACCCATGATGGGTGTGATGCTCTCTGAAACGATTTCGTAGTAGGAATTAGGCATTGATGGCGTAGTTCGTGTTGCTGTGAACCGGGGTCTTGTACTGCACGGTCTTGCTGTACTGAACGGTGGGGAACATGGCGGCCAAACTTGGCACTTGCTGCTTCGGCGCGGGCGAGGAAGATGACCAATGCACGGTCATCGACAGGTTCTTCTTCATCGCGGTTACCACACTAATTGCCGAAACTCCGGCCTGCACCTCGCAGTCTTCGATGAAGCGGACCATGTTAGACGGCAGACCTTGCTGTTCGCTGTGCGTTGCGTTTGCCGATGCACAGGTATCCCAAAGACGGCGCCCCTCCTCAACAGAGACTTCGCGGACAAACTTCACAGCACGAACCGCCCCTGCGGCAAGATCGGTGCTATCGTCATACCACACGACAAAGACCGTCTTGCTGCCGTTGATGAGATCCAACACAATCATATCCACCACGGGCAGTGAAGCGTTCGGATCGATCCAAGAGTAGGTCTTGAACTTGTGCTTGTTGGCGGGATCGTTGCAGAAATCCGATGTGATGAGGTTGTTCCTCCAAGTGAAACGAGACACGGGAAGCGGGTAGCGGACCGACTTGTCGGGAGTGGTCGAAAGGTATGCGTACCCGATGAACCACGACCAATCGTTGATCCTCTTCACAACGGCGGCCGGATCAAGCGCACGGTTCCATGACGCTTCGGGGTTGTGAAACCACATATAGGTGTTCGGATCGAACTGCGCGCCGATCTCGCGCTTCGCGTCTTCCTTGTGGTCGTAGTTGACACCAAGAACGACTGCGGCACCGTTGGGCGCGGGAGTCATCATGGTGGAGTTGTCAAAAACAAAAGACTTGAGCGGGTTCTTCTTGTTTGTCATAGCGTGTAGTTTACCAAAGTCCGATATGCCTGTCAATGCTGAAAATTAGAAATGGCGTTCCATCTGGCGCCAATGCCAATGGCACGCCGAAGCATTGCCACTGGCATTGGGCCTGGAAGGCGCAGGGCGTTGCACCCTGCGCGTTACATTCGCGTCCGATCCGGGCGTGGGGTCAAAGCCCACCGTAATCAGGCGATGCGAATGCCACCAACGCGACCTCGGGTGAAAGTGATTCGTGCCCCGAAGTGACTGACGAGCGCCTTGCGAACCGACGCCTTATTCATACCCGTCTGTGCGACGAGCATATCAAGGGTCACGCGCCCCGCCTTGCAGGCGTTTTCAATGGAGGCGAAGTCGATGCTGGCAGTCGTGGCGTTGGAATTGTTGGTCGTGATCAGCGGAGTCATGTAAGTGTGTTCCTTTCTAATTGAACTCCCATATTGTAACAAACATTTGATGATAGTCAAGCACAAAAAACAAAAAAACCGCGCCTTAGCAAGGCAGCGGTTCTTTAGAGGCACCAGGCGCAAACCCAACGGAACAGAGGTAGTCCCACAGACGGCGCGCGTCTTGCGCGGAGATGCGATGCGTTTCGCCGTTCGTGAACTTCCACCATCCGTCCGAAACCATCGTGTAGGTGGGGGAAGTAATCGCTTGACGCGGCCGCCGAGGACCGAGATCGTTGTACCTCGTCTTCAGATGGACCATGTCGTCCCCATCATTCCATGAGAAAATGAATTCTCGGTTGCGTCCCTCGCGCATGAGGACTTTCACATTCTGCCTCGGCGCAGGGTTCACCAAGATCTCAGGAGTTCGCCAGTTGAGCATAGTGTGCATTTCGTTCATCGGTTCAGGTCCTCGTTGTCCATCTGTTCGTCGGTCGGTGTCGTTCCGTGTCGTTCGTAGAGTTCCCATGCGCGGCACAGGGCGCAGGAGGAATGGTACTCGGCGCACTTTGGCCCCCAGTATTCCTGCATGAGTTGCGAGTCACACGAACTACACAACACGGCAGACTCTCCCTCGTTCGCGGATGCAACGGCGAGAGGGAGAGAGGGAATCACATGACGCTCATGTGTGGCGCGCAGAGGTGTGGCGCAGTTGTCGCAGTATTGAGTCTCAGTCTTGCACATTTTGTAGTGATCCTCCGATCAGAACGGGCACTTGGTGGAGTTGGCCGGCGCCGCCACGGTCGGCGCAGCGGCCGCGTTCGCAGCAGCATCGGCGGCGAGAGCAACCTCCGCGTCGATCTTGGTGTAGGAGTTGTAGAACGACTCCTGCGTGGCGGTGTCGAACCGGCACAGCGCCATGCGAACCGCCTTGGCCTTGTCAGCGAACACGATGTTCGCCTTGCAGATGTTGATGAGGCGGCGAGTGGAAATCATCTCGTCACACGCACCTTCCACGAATGCCTTGCGGAGCATATCCGCCCACTTGGTCAGGTTGTCCGCGAACACATCGTCCACGGCACCGAACTTCTTCATGGCGCGGAGCAGGATCTTCTTCTCGGTCGCCTTGCTAGCGTACTCCTGCTCGTAGGTGTAGTCGAAACGGTCAAGCATCGCTTCGTTCAGGACGCGAGTGCCGGCGAACCGACCCGCCTCGTCACCCTTACCCTTCGTGTTCGCGGTGGCGAACACCGTGAACCCGGACTGCGGCACGACCCATTGGTTGATCTTCTTGAGGTAGACTCCCTTACCCTCAAGCACCGACTGAAGGCACATGAGCTTGTCGCTGCCGAGGTCGATCTCGTCAAGCAGCAGCACGGCGCCACGCTTCATCGCAAGCACAACGGGGCCATCGTGCCACTCCATGCTACCGTTGATGAGGCGGAAACCACCGAACAGATCGTCCTCGTCAGTCTCCGCCACGATGTTGACGCGGAAGCACTCGCGCCCCAACTTGGCGCAGACCTGTTCGATCATCGTGGTCTTGCCGTTACCCGACAGACCCGTGACGAACACCGGGGCGAACATCCCGGTACGCAGAATCTTCTCAATGTCGGAGAAGTGACCCCACGGCACATACTCGGCGCAGACGGCGGGGATGAGCGTCGAACGCTCGCCACCCGTCATACCCATGACCGACGCAGCGGCGCCGGCGAGTTGCATGGGCGCAGCGGCGATCTTGGGCGCCGCAGACGCAACAGGCACAGACTTCACCGGAGCGGGTTCGGTCTTGAGAACCTTCGCCGCGGAGCGGATCGAAACGCTGGCAGCGTGAGTAGTGCCGGTCAGTTCGGGGACGTTGAACATCCCGCGACCGGCGTGGCGCGTGGTGTCCTTGACGATCCACGCGGGCGGGAACTTCTGCCCGATGCTGTTCGCGGCGCGCAGGAGATCCTGACGCGACACGGGCGAGACGGTCGTGATGGAGGCGAGAGCGGAAACGAACGCGGACTGCTTTGCAGAGAGAGTAGACATAGACCCCCAGTTTACCATAACCGGCAGGATCCCGCAACCCCCCAGCTAGCATTTTCTTAAACCCTTGTCGGCAAAGGACTTACGCCAATAACCCAAAGTCCGCCTTAGTTATCCCTATAAAAACAGGGGTTTTTGACACCCCCGATATTATCGGACGCGATGATAGTATATTATAGGACGTTACCCCCGTAAAGTGAACGTAAGTCCTTGTCCAATAAGGACTTATAAAATATGATATCAAAGCTTGCAGGTTTTAGTGGGCTTTGGTAAAATGTGGGTCTATGCAGACTCTTTCCAACAAGCCCACGCACACGCCCATCGTTAACACCGCCAGCAAGGACCTGCTGGCCCGCATTCTCGCTACGGAGAACATCTCCGTGCAGCACGACGCGAAGGCGCACACCGCGTCCTTCAACACGAAGACGCGCGTTCTGATTCTTCCCGCCTGGACGGGAATGACCAACGAGGTCTACGATATGCTCGTCGGTCACGAAGTCGGTCACGCGCTCTTCACCCCCCACACGGATGCGGATGACAAGGTGCGCGGTCCGTGGTGTGGTGCTGCGGAGGAGATCGCCGGTACGGCGGGTGCTTCCGTGGCGCAGGTTTACATGAACATCGTGGAGGACGCCCGCATTGAGCGTCTGATGAAGGAGAAGTTCCCCGGTATGCGCCGCGACTTCTTCAAGGCATACGAGCAGTTCACCGCCAACGATCTGTTCGGTGTCAAGGGGCGCGATCTCAACAATCTGCCGCTCATCGACCGCATCAACCTTCACTACAAGATGGGTACCTGCATGGACACCGGGATTCAGTTCTCGCCCATTGAGCAGTCCTTCATCAGTCGCATCGACAAGTGCCGCACCTTTGACGATGTGAAGGACATCGTGCGTGACATTTGGGACTACGAGTCCAATCGCAAGGAGGACGGGAAGGACGAGGACAAGAACACGCAGTCCTCGGGCAGCGGTTCCGCCTCGGGTGATGCGACCGATTCGGACGGCGAAGGTTCTCCGATGGACGGGGATTCGACCGATGCTCAGGACAAGAGCGATTCGGGTTCCGGTTCGGGTTCGGACAAGACTGACGAGCAGTCGGAGGATGGCGCGTCTGCCGCAAGTGGAAAGTCCAACGACAAGGACGGCGACAAGGAGTCCGCCGCCAACGGCAAGAAGCAGCAGGATCAGCAGCAGACTCCGCCGCAGGGCGCGTCTGTCGGTGCTGGCGCATCCAAGATGCAGCACAAGACTCTGCCGCCCGGTGCGACCACGCAGCAGCGTCTTGACGATGCGGTGAAGAACATGGCAGACAAGTCGGGTTCGCTCTACGACTACTACACTCTGCCGCGGTGCGACACTAGCAAGGTCATCATCTCCCACAGCGAGATCTCCAACATCATCAGCGAGTTCTACAACAAGGGTGACGATTCCCTCAAGAAGTCGCACAATGACCTGATGACCGCTGCCCGTAAGGACTACGCAAAGTTCGTTTCGGACTCCACTCCGGTCATCAACATCATGTGCAAGCAGTTCGACCTCCGCAAGGCGGCCGACGCTGCCAAGCGGACTTCTGTTGCTCGTACTGGTGTGCTTGATACCGTTCGCATGGTGAACTACAAGATCACGGAGGACATCTTCCGCCGCAATGCGGTGGTGCGTGACGGTAAGAACCACGGACTCGTCATGTTCATCGACTGGTCGGGTTCTATGGCCCCCACCCTGCTCGACACCGTGAAGCAGCTGATGCAGATCGCTCTGTTCTGCCGTCGGTGCAACATTCCGTTCGAGGTCTATGCGTTCAGCAGCGCCCTGCTGCACAAGGACACAAAGGGTGCTAGCATCTACGACATCGACAGGATTGGAAAGGTGTGGAAGTCTACGAACAAGGACAAGGACGCGAAGTTCCACTACTTCAGTCTGCTCAACCTGATCTCGTCCAAGATGCGGCCGAATCAGTTCAAGTCCGCGATGGAGAATCTGTTCGCCCTCGCCATGGCGCAGACTGGGTTCCCGTATGCGATGCCGGCAGAGCTCGGTCTTGGTTCGACTCCGCTTGACGAGTCTATCGTTGCTGCGATGGAGATCGTGCCGCAGTTCCGCGAGGACAATCGGTTGCAGATCGTTCACTCCGTGTTCCTGACTGACGGCGAGACTTCCGGTTCGTTCTCATACGCGGGGAACCACTACAATCGCAAGTTCGTCACCGATCCGGTCACTCGCAAGACCTACGAAGTTCTCAACACTTCCACCTCCACTCTCCTGCGTATGTTCCGCGACCGCACCGGGTGCAACGCGATTGGGTTCTTCCTGTATGACCGCAAGAACCTTTCGTTCCTGACGCACTACTTCTCGGAGTACGCGATCAACAACAAGACTCGCCGCATGGAAGCGGTTCACAACAACAAGACGAAGGAGAACACGAACAAGCAGATGGAGTCGTGGAAGGAGAATGGGTTTGCCATCGCCAACACCTCTGCGAGTGGGTACACGGAGCAGTACATCATCCGCGCATCCACCAAGATCGAAGACACCGATGCGATGAACGATCTCGGTGCCGATGCAAGCATGACTCGCATCAAGAATGCGTTCGTCAGCAATGCTAGCAAGCGCATAAAGTCCCGCGTCATGCTCAACCGTTTCATCGACCTGATTTCCAAGTGAGGAACCAATGACACTACCCTACGAAGAGTACAACGCAATTCTGTCCGCGACCCGCTTTCTCTACGATCTCATGGATCCCAAGAAGACCCCTCGGGTTCCGAAGTGGGTTCGCGTGGAAGCGAGACGGCGCGTGAAGCATATGCCGCTCCAACCGATTCTCGCGGAGCGGTACAAGGACGTTCTCGGTGAGTCCGCCCCTCCGGGGTGGCCGGGTGGATCGGATGCGGGGCCGAGTTTGATGGCGCGGCACTTCCCCGATCCGGACAACGCTCCAATCCGGTGACAATCGTTTGTCTGCATAGACCCCGATGCTCGTTGCATCGGGGTTTTTTTACACCCGCGATGATAGTAAAATGGTGTATAAATAGATGTATGAAATCACTTCAACAACTCGTACAAAGCATCAAGGAAGCAAAACTAGAACCGGGTGGTCCAGACATAGGAAAATTGTTTGGACCAAAAGGTAAGTATTCACCCAAGGCCAAGGATGCACCAAAAGAAAAAGAAACAAAATCTGATATTGATATTTTGCGTGGAAAACTTTATAGATTGGGTGGAGAGATGCGTAAAAAGAAAAAAGAAAATGATGGAGAAATGCTGAACGAACGCATAGTGAAACGCGATGATAGTTATGCAGTCGTCAGCAAGAAGGGAAAGAATCTTGGTACATATCCTTCCCGTAAACAGGCAGTAAAAAGATTACGCCAGGTTGAATATTTTAAACATTTAAAAGAGCAATTTAGGCGAGAATCACAAAATTAAATATATGCCCACTTGAATTCGGTAAAACACTCGGGTATACTTCCTACATATAAAGACGAAGGAGGTATGCCCAATGAGTAAGGAAGCCGAGTTCGTGAAGCATATTCGCAATCATTTAAAAGAATATGGGTTTAAACTTATATTCGGAAAAGGCGAAAATGTGAATGTCGGTCAGTCCCGATGTTCAGGTTATTTTCTTGCAAACAAAACAGAAAAAGAAATTCGTGTTGCCAAAAACAATAATGTTTGGTTGAATGTTTTGGCACACGAATACTGCCATTTTCTTCAATGGTTGGAATCTTCTGAATCAAAACAAAAAAGGGAATCAAATGCACAATTCATAGTGCATGAAATTTCTATTGGAAATCACAATAGATGGTCTAATAGGCAAATAGATAATGCATTTCGAATTATAATGCAGATGGAACGCGACTGCGAAATACGAACAGTTCGCCTATTAAAACAATGGGGCATTTCTTTTGATGAAAAATTATACATCAAACGCGCCAATCTCTACATTTATATGCATCATATGTGGCGCATATACAAAACACAAAAAACAAAATATGAATTAGAAACATCACGAAGTGTATTGAAAGTGATGCCTAAAAATTTCAGACCACAATGCCATATAAAAATGCCCGCAAGAGTTCAAAAAGAGCTCTCACGGGCATTTTTTAATTAATCGTTTTGTTTATATGCGATCTTAGTATTTTGGTGCAATTTGGGGTGGTGGGCTTGTCGGGGTCTGAGGTGGAGGACCTTGTGGATTTTTTGGTTCTGGGTAGTTTTGTGGATTTTTATAAATGTCATAAAGTTCATATGCATCTGAAGCTATTCCTAATGGCCAAAAAAGTTTTCCTGCGACTTTACCAAGTGGTCGTATTACAGAACCCAATCCTATTTTCTCATTTAATTCATTTCCGTTGAGTTGATTTGTGAGTTTTTGTTTCCAAAATGCTTTCATGCTTTCTGGAAGATTTTGTGGCGGTCCTGGTGGTTGATTTCCTGAATTATTTCCCCAAGAAGGTTTTGGCGAATATTCATGCCCGGCTGGACTAATTTTTGGATATGGTGCCTCGGGGTCCAGGTCCGGGTCCCCACCAATCGGGAATTTAAAGTCCGGTCTGTTTTCTGGATATGCCATTGGATTACTATTTCCTCCCGGTCCCACAAATATATCTGGAATAATCCCAATAGGATCTAAAGTTTGTGGAGTCAATGGACTTACAAGTTCCGGAACAACCAACCAAGGAAATAATTTTTTAATTCCCTGACCGATTACAGTACCCCATCCTGCTTTTCTAACCTCATTTATTTCTATATTTTCATTGGTTTGTAAATAATTCACAAATTCTTCTATCTGTTTTTTCTTTAGAGCCGAATTATTAGACTTACTAACAGTTTCCGAGATTAGTATTTTTTCGTATTCGTCTACAAGAACTTTTATTATTTCTTTTTTTGATTCTTCGGTTAGGTATTGGTTTTCCATATATTATCCTTGTGCTCTAGGTATTTATAAATATCAAAAAAGGGAAATATATGGCATTTCAAGAAAACATACCAGAAGATATTCTAAAACAATACATGGAAGAGGGTTCCGACTTTGGTTTTAGCACAGTTGACCAAAATGAGTTAGGTTCCATATTAAATCCCACCGCAGATAGTGAAGAAATAAATGCAATAAAGGAAAAATTAGATCAAATAATTGAAATGAATTCTACTTGTGAAGGTGCAATCGCAGTAAAGGCACAATATGACGAATTGATGAAAGCTCGCCTAATGGAAGTAGAAAAGAACATCATTCCACTTCTCCTGAATTTAAAGAAAAACAAAGAAAAAGACTACATATATTGGCCAGGAGCACAAAGAATTGCACAGTGCGATCTGCAAATTAATAAAATAATTAACCTCACTAGGAATGGATTGAAATGAAAAAACAGTTAAACGAAGTAAGTGCGGCAAGCGGATCTCTTGAAATAGATCCATCAGGCGTTACTCCCGCTGGCGATTCCGCAAAAAGTTTGGCAACGGGATTTGCTGGACCTATTCTTGTTCAAAACCCATCAGGCGCAGCATTTGATCCGAAATCAAAAGAAACAAGACTTGGAATGGGATTTCAGATCACTCCGCAAGACTATGGTGCAGCAAAAAATATTGCAAAACAATATGGTGTTGACCTAGACAATACGGATAAACCATGGCAGTCTTTGAATAAAGCAAGACAAAACGAGAGATTGCAAATGGTTAAACAAAAGGGAATTGAGATGGGTCTTATTGATGCCGATTCGGGTGTAGAAGAACTTTCTTTTTCTCAAAATGCAAATCCACAAACTGTATTAGACTCGCCATTAAATAAATGGTTATGGGATGCAATTAGAAGTCCTGATGTTGCATTTTCAAAGAAAAATCAAGAAGTAGAGCCGGTACAAGAAAACACCTTTGCAAGCACTGAAGGTCAGCAACAAGCACCAGCAGTTGCAAAACAAAAAGGCAAAAAACCACCGCCAAATTTCTCCACGGCAATGGGATTCAAAGTCGATCCGGGAACAGAAAGAAAAATTAAATCGACAATAAAACAAGCAGGAGTAAAACCATCTGGAAATGTCTATAAAGACATGGTTGCTGCTCAAAATAGAATAAATATAGTGAGTGCGATGCGGAGATCTATGAAAGGATTGTGAATGAATTCACATGAGAAGTATTTGAGTGAACTAAAAGATTCCAAAGATATCCATCGAAAAAGAAAAGAACAAAAAGACAAATTCAAAGAACTAAAGAGAAACAAAAAATCAAAAAGTGGTAAAAAAATAACAAGATGCAATTGCGATAAATGTATAAAAATTAGAAAAGAGAGATTGAATAAAAATGCTAACCAATAAGCAACAACAAAATATACAAACAAATCTTCAAAGAATTATTTTAGAAAATAAAGCAAAAATATTATCAGAGATTCATCATTCTCCAGAGATGTATAAAATTTTATTAGAGGATAACAAAGCAAAAAGACCACCAGAGGATCAAACTCTTTTTGTTGTATTTGAAACACTATTAAATAGTGAAGATTTTATGAGACAAAATATTGGT
>Ga0181343_1000998_pt1 | contig 11586 bp, 21 predicted proteins | sample Su13VDMLBSD_FD_130110 | JGI IMG/M metagenome (GOLD analysis project Ga0181343, IMG submission 130110) | Freshwater viral communities from Lake Michigan, USA - Su13.VD.MLB.S.D | ecosystem: Environmental > Aquatic > Freshwater > Lake | place: USA: Michigan | collected 2013-07-15 | reverse complement strand
TACGGGTAGCTAAGTTGTTGTTTTTAAACAACTTTTTAGCCCTAAAAAAGTGCCCAAAAAGTGGTTGACAAGTGCCCAAAATCTGTTATACTACATATGTAGGATGAGAAATAAGGAGCGATAAATGGCTTACATGAATCAGGAAAAGAAGGCGAAAATTGCAACAAAGATCAAACCTCTGCTCAAGCGGTATGGTTTGAAAGGTTCGCTGGCTGTTCGTAATCATAGTACAATTGTGCTGAATCTCAAAAGCGGTAAGATTGACTTTGGCGGGGATCGTATCCAGGTCAACACTTACTGGGCTCACGAACACTACGAAGGCAAGGCTAAGGAATTCCTTGTGCAGGCAATCAAAGCTCTCAAGAGCGCAGACTGGTACGATGAGAGCGATGCCCAAGTAGACTATTTCAACACCGCTTACTATGTGGACATTAATGTTGGGCAATGGGATAAACCATACCAAATTATTGCATAAAGTGGTTGACAAGTGCCCAAAATTTGCTATAATGTATATGTAGGATGAGAAATAAGGAGTTAAAGATGACTATTGCAGTTTCCCCCGAAATGGTTCCCCAAATTGTTGCAGAAGCCCAAGCGGCAGCTCAGACTGCGGCCGCTAAGTTTTTCCAGGAGCGGCTGGGCGGCAAGGATCAGTATGCTTGCGGTTTTGCCTGGGTTGATATTTTTGGTGTTAAAGGTAACACTAAGTTAGGTAAGGCGCTTGCCGCTTGTGGTATAAAGAAAAGCTACAGCGGTGGCTTGCAGATGTGGAACCCTTCCAAGATGATGGTACAGAACGTAGATACGCTAGAAGCTGGTGCTGACGCCGCGGCGGCTGTGTTTAAGAGTTACGGCTTTACCGCTTACGCTGGTTCGCGTTTAGACTAAGGAGTCGAAGATGGAGTTTATGATTAAAGATACTATGAAGATGTTAGCATACGGTGTTCTAACTTATGCTATTCCACTCACACTGTTTTGGACTTTTGTAGGATAATTGAAATGACTAATCTTTCTATTAATGACGTTAACACCGCTATTATGTTTGGCGACTTCAATGATGAACAGTTGCGCTCAATTGGACAGGCTGTTACATACCGTCGTAATCAGATCCTCAAGGCTAACAAGCGTGAGATGGCTGTGGGCAGTCAAGTTAAGTTTACCGGACGTAACGGTCGTATGGTTATCGGCGAAGTGACTAAAATCAATCGCAAGTTTATTATTGTCAAAGAACAGCCCAGCAGTTTCAATGGTGGTATCTTTGCTACTAACTGGCGTGTTCCTGGTAACATGCTTGAGCTGGTATGAAATTTAGAGCTTGGTTAATAGAGATATGGCAGGAGCACTCAGAAGAAGTGCTAGCATGGACTGGGAAGCTACCTACTTATACTGCTAGTGATTACTTTCAAAAGTATAAGTGGTGGCTTCGTAGAGAATATAAACATTTTATAAGTAAGGAAAAGTAATTATGGCTACTCGTTCAACTATTGGTGTCCTTAACACGGACGGTTCGGTTACTGCGGTATACTGTCATTGGGATGGTTACCCAGAGCACAACGGTAAGATTCTGATTGAGAATTACACCACAGAAGAAAAGGTACGTGAGCTCATCGGCTTTGGTAGTATTAGCTCACTAGGTGCCAGCATCGGTGAACAGCATCCGTTCAGCAAGTTTGAGCTCAAAGAGGAAGCACCAGACTTTGATGAGTTGATGGCTTTGTATGCAAAGTCTCAGTCCGAAGGTTGGACTACTTTTTACGGTCGCGACCGCGGTGAAACTGATGTTAATGCAAATACTTTTCCTAATGTAGCAGAGTTCGTTGAAGAGTTCAGTGAAGAGTATAACTACTTGTTCATTAATGGTACTTGGTTTGTAAACGATCACGGTGCTATGCAGTTGGATCAGCCTGTATTTGATATGGTTGATATTGTACTTGTTCAACGTGAAGCCGAGGACGCTTAATGAATCAACGGGATCGTGATAATCTAGACTTTCTACTTAATGCCAGTCCTGAGATAATTCAGGACTGGTATAATAAAGTAGAGGATGACGACATCTTGTATGCATTTGAACTGCTGGAAATGGCCAAAGAAGAATTGATTGAACAGCAGATGGCTGGTAGTGATTTGTCTGATGCTAGGGCTATTATTTTAAAATACAAATAAAGGAACAACATGGAAGGCACATGCCCAGTTTGCAATGGTAGTGGTAAGGTTCCTCTTACAGCAGACGAACTGAAGTATAGTTGGAACAAAGACAAAACAGAACGCGAATGTAATAACTGCGGCGGGCAGAAAATGTACGGTAGGGGGTCCGGCAAAGTTCGTTTGAACAAGAATGGTGAACCTTGCGTACACAAATATTCCAGTCGCATAGTGGGACGATGCTTAACAGAATACACCTGCTCTGAATGTGGGGACACGTTTCAGGTTGACAGTGGTGACTAATGGTGCTATTATAATACTATGATGAACACAGTTGAAAGAGCCAGAATTTTTGCTACTGCGGCCCATGCAGCCGTGGGGCAGACTCGCAAGTACACCGGTGAGCCGTATGTGGTTCACCCCATCGAAGTGTCAGAGATAGTTGCATCAGTAGGCGGTACTGATGCAATGGTTGCGGCTGCTCTACTGCACGATGTATTAGAAGACACTGGTGTAACCTTTGATGTACTTGAAGCTGAGTTTGGTTCTGAGGTTGCAGAACTAGTGCTGTGGCTAACTGATGTTAGCAAGCCCGAAGATGGTAATCGTAGTACTCGTAAGGCGTTGGATCGTCAGCATAGTGCGGCGGCGCCAGCTGAAGCACAAACCATCAAGGTTGCTGACTTAATCAGTAACACTAGAAGCATTGTTGCACACGACCCGGGCTTTGCGAAGTTGTACTTAGAAGAGAAGCGTATGCTTCTAGAGGTGCTTACCAAAGCAGATCCTACTTTACTCAACCAAGCCAAAGAACAGGTAGGCTAATATGGATGATATTGAACTAAAAGGTAAGAAGTATTTTATGCTCAGTGACTACGGAAACCTTTGTGTTCCTGCTAGTCTTATTAGCAAGATTGTAGAAGAATGCTTTATTGCTAGCACTACCTGGAAGGATGGTGCTAACATAGTCGATAAGGTTAAGCCGCTCACAGGTTTCAACGTTATCGACGTTAGTGATATTAAGGCTGCTATTGTACAGCAAAGACTTGAGAATTCATGATCAATCGAATTCCTGTTATTTCTTGTGCAATAGCAGATAGCAGTGATTACGATTACATAGTAGACAATGCTATACACAATACACTTGGCCCATTATGGATTTGGGCTGAAGACCAGGGCGTAAAGATCAGCTTTGAAAAAAGCATAAACGAAGATGTGTCAACAATGTCGTTAAGATTGAAGGTTGATGCATTGTTTGAAGAGACTACACATTACGCCCTGTTTAAACTTTCTTTCAGTGAGATGCCTTATCAAAAGCTCTCTATGGGAGACATGCAACCTATTTTTAGTTAGACAGCATTTAGGTTGTATAAATAAATGTGTAACAAGCAATACGCCATATGGGTGTTGCAATTGTTACACAACAATCTTGCTTAATAAAGGAGATATACAATGAATAAGCAATTACGTATCACATCGGACCTAATCAATAGTCCACTATATAAAGTAGCAGTAGGGTTTGATCGTCTATTTGACGACATGTTTGATAACCCAACATTTATCAGCACAGGCTATCCTCCATACAATGTTGCCCGCATCTCAAAAGAAGGTGCCGAAGACATTTATGAAATTACACTTGCGGTAGCAGGGTTCACTCAAGAGGATATTGAGATCACTGTTGAAAACAATCAACTAAAGATTTCAGGCAAGAGTGCTGTGCTTGCAGAAGAAGTTGACACTAATGTTGAATACCTACACAAAGGTATCGCAGAACGCAACTTTGTTCGCACCTTCAAACTAGCTGAACATGTTGAAGTTGAATCTGCTGCTCTTAAGGACGGCATCCTTAAGGTTCGTTTAGTTCGCAATATTCCTGAGGCTGCAAAGCCAAAGCGTATTGCAATTAAGTAACGCTGTTCACGAAAAGGGGGAGGGGCAACTCTCCCCCGCTAAGTATATTATACAGGAATTATTAAATGGCTAAGAGTAATGTAAAGACCAAAGTGTCTAGCAAAACACGAGCAGATATCTATTATCCAGATAGATTCAATGTGGTGTTTATCAACGACGATTTCACTCCTATGGAGTTTGTTATCCATCTGTTGATCGAGATCTTTAACAAGAGTATCAATCAGGCCAAAGACATTACCTTAACTATTCACCAAGAAGGTCGAGCTATTGCTGGCACATACAATCATGAGATTGGTGAGCAGAAGGTACAGGAAGCAACTGTAATCAGCCGACACAACGGGCATCCTTTGCAAATTATCCTAGAGAAGGTATAATGTGATCGGCAACTTTTTTAGCCGCGAAGAATTTCCGACGCTAAAAAACAATCCTAATTTAGTCTATTTAGACAACGCGGCAACTACTCAGACACATCGCTGGGTAGTTGATCGCATGAATACCTATTACAATTTTAACCGTGCTACAAGTCACAGAGGTGACTATCCTTTGTCGCATCTAGTTACTGATGACTATGTTACTGCTCGCAGTCAAGTAGCAAGCCTCATAAATGTAGAAGCTGATAAGGTTATGTTTACATCAGGTGCTACACAAGGTCTAAACTATGTAGCTGAATGGTGTAAAGATGTGCCTGTTGTTATTATTTCAGGTGCAGAACACAGCTCAAATATTCTTCCTTGGTTAGCACAAGGCCGCAGTATCGATAATGGCAGACTAAAAGTTATTCCTATCAAAGCCTACACTGATGGCAGTCAAGGCTTTGACCTAGAAATAGCACAGAAGATTATCGAACAGCATCCTGAATCGGTACTTAGTATTACTACTACCTCTAACGCAACAGGGTTTGACACAGAATGGCATACATTGCTCGACATGGCTCATGCTGTAGGTACAAGGGTATGCTTAGATATAACACAGAGTGTTGCACACAAACAAATTGACTTGTCTAAGTATTCAGCTGAATGGGCAGTGTTTAGCGCACATAAGATGTATGGCCCTACAGGTGTAGGTGCGCTATATTGTCGCTTTGGTTTTGAAAACATGAGACCTTTGCAATATGGCGGCGGGCAAATTGATCACTTAGATTTTAATAGTGCGCTATTTAAAAATTCAATTGAACGTATGGAGCCCGGTACACAAAATATTGCAGGCATATTAGGGTTCGGAGTGGCAGCAGAATTTATTAACTACGTTACCTATGATGAAATTAGACTTATCGAGCTCAACTTATATGAACATTTTATTAGCAATAAAGATATCAACAGCCTTGATGAACTTGATAGACTATTCTCACAGAAAGACGTAACTAATATCTTTAGCTTTAGAAGTAACAAGTACAGTCCGTATGACCTAGCAACAATATTAGGAAGTAAAGGTATTGCAGTAAGATCGGGAAGAGTATGCGCTCATCCCTTTGTAAACAATCTAAGCAACAATGGCATACTTAGAATTAGCCTAGCACCTTATAATACTGTAGAAGAAATTGAATTACTAGGTTCAAAACTAAGCGAAGCAATAAACTTACTCAAATAAATATCACACACAAGAACACAGGAAGAATAACATGGCAACATTTAGAATTGTAGCACCTATCGTAACTTTTAGATGCAGAGTACCCAGTGATGAATCACCCGGATTCGAATGGAAAGATGTAACTAGTGTTGATCTGTTTAAAGGGAAGCGAGTAGCACTACTTGCATTACCGGGGGCATTCACACCTACATGTAGTAGCACTCACCTTCCAGGTTATGAAGCAGAGTATCGTACACTACGAGAACTAGGTGTAGACGAAGTATATTGCTTAAGCGTAAACGATAGTTTCGTTATGAATGCTTGGTTCAAGAGTTTAGATATTCGTAATGTTAAACCGATTCCGGATGGTAACGGCGAGTTTAGCCGTAAGATTGGATTCTTAGTTAAGAAAGAAAACTTAGGGTTTGGACACCGTAGCTGGCGCTACAGTATGATTATTAATGACGGTGTTATTGAAATGATGTGGGTTGAACCTGGTGTTGAGGATGATAAAGCAACCGACCCATTTTATGTATCAGACGTTGGAACAATGATTAAATGGTTGAAAGAAAATCCTAAAGAAGAGTCTTAATCACATAGATATTTGCTTCTGAAGTTTCAGTACCAAAGAAATCGCCCACTGTCTCAAAGCCAAAACGCTCATAGGCAGGTAGGGCGGTTTTTCTTGGAATACTCCATACAGCATCACATCCTTCTAGCTTTGCTTGTGTTTCAGTAGAACCAAACAGTAATTGTGCTATGCCTTGTTTTCTGTAATTTGGGTCGACCCACAGACCCCTGCTTCTATATAAATTATCCTTGGTCTTATGACCGCTGTTAACACCGATTAATTTATCGTTATCGTATACAGCAAAAAATGTTGCAGGGTAATTGAATATAGCCATATCATATTCAATAGGGTTGTTATCATGTGGCCAAGTCATTGCACTGTGAGTTTCTATAGCACTAGTTCTACCAGGCCATAGTTTTTCACGCCACACAGGTTCTATTGTTTCAAACTCTATCAAACCAAGACTTATCATAGTTTTATTTATGGAGTAATAAATATTTTCAACTGCAAAGCGGATTTCACACAGAGGAAAAATAATGAGCTATCCAAACGAACTCGATCCCCGTTGGGACAACCAAACACTAAACTATGATTTGTCGAAACACAATTGGCCAGAATATTGGCTAGGTGTTGCAAAACAAAAGTTTCCGCAGATCACAAGCCTAGAAACTGTACACGAAGTACTAACTACACAAGAAATTTCTGAACTAGGCAAACACTGTCAACGTGCATGTGATACTCCTGAGTTTATCGCACGAGCAGATGCTTATTATCGTGATGCACTAGACGGACAGGTAGATAACGAGTGGATGGTTCAGCGCAGTTTTACTATTCGTATTGTTATTCCAAACCAAGCTAAGGTTGGTAGACTGTTAGCTTTCCACCAAGGCATTTGGGTAGGCAACGGGATTGGCTTACGCACTATATGGACACCATTTACTCGTTGTTATGGCAATAACAGTATGCAGATTATGGGCTGGAAGGAAAGTGATGATCTAACTCAGAGTTGCTATAATGAGCACTGGAGTTATGATAAGCTACAAGAAGAATGCAGTAAACATACTTGGCCTGTTACACTAGAACCTGGACAAGCACACTTGTTCCAACAACACCATATTCATGGTAACTTTAACAACGACACAGAAATTACTCGCTGGAGCATGGACGGTCGTGTACTTATTAAGGGTGCGTACTACGGTCGCAAACTACCAGGCGGCTACTTCCGCTTCCCGGGGGAGCAGGAAGATAATCGTCCAGTAGATGCAACTAAGCGTTGGATCAGCTATGCAGGCTGGAATACAAAGTTTAGTAGTCCAATTCCATTACCAATGCAACGTGCAATCGTAGATCAATATATCAGCAAGCATGGTGTAAAAATCAACGACTATCAGTTTGAAAATGAATTCCTTGACTGGTTACCGGGACTAGAGAAGTATATCACAGGCTACAACATTGATGCGATTGTAATGTGCAGTATCTTTAACCTACCAGACGATGCTGATCGACGTTACGAACTATTAAAGCTAGCAGTCGATAGCGGTGTAGAGCTACATTTTGCTAACGAAGTATGCAGTGTTCGTACTCACGAAGACATCGAACACATCAAGCATGTTTTTGAGTTTGTTAATGAGAATCCAGATCCTAACTTGTTCCTAGGATTCACCGGTGCTAAGGAAACAGGCTGGGCAGTTTAGTGCTCGATAATTTAAAGCAAGGGCCGTTCTTACCGCACTCTCCTATTAGCAATAATGGTTTAAATAGATACGACAGTGATGGTGTAAGATGCGATACTTATGAATTACCTGGTGTGTTTAAGTGGTGGAGTTGTGACACCGAGGAACGATACAAAAATAATTTAGACCTACAACCGCAGGATTGGCACTATCGTACAAAAGACGTAACGTATAGTGTCAACAGCGCCGGCTATCGTTGTCCGGAGTGGGATCAAATTGATTGGGCTAACAGTATTGTTATTTTTGGTTGTTCGGAAACGTTCGGTACAGGCCTTGCAGAAGACGAAACTATTTCAGCCTCTTTATCTAAACTCACAGGAATCAATGTTGTTAACATGGGCAAGAACGGTACATCAATGATGTTTGCCCTTGCTAATAATATGATTCTTAGAAATCATTTTCCCAAGCCGTTAGCAGTAATAAATCATTGGACAGAATCTAGCAGAGAAACTTATTTTGGTTTAGATAAAATTATTCAAGTCTTACCTAGACACGAAATATATTATAAAAAACATTATAGTATGTTAGTATCGTTAGCAAATATGACCATTGACGATGTAGGACACCATTATGATTTTATGGGAAGAATGGTTCCTGATTTAGCTAGAGCTATTTGGAAAGATACTAACTATGTAGAAAGTACATGGAGTTGGCAGACATCATTGTTGACTAACTGTTACAAGAGTACACAGATAGATCAAGCTAGAGATATTGTTTTCGAACAAAACAAATTTATCGGACACAGCGGCAGAGAAACAGGAAAGATACTTGCCGCATATTATGCAGAACAATTAAAATTATGAACACACAAAAATTTATACACCCGAGTACACTTATAGTAGCAGCATTGGAAATGGAACTTCCTACCTTTTGGGGAGGACCAATCTTGTTTACTGGTGTAGGTAAAGTACGAGCAGCGTCAGCATTGTCACGATACTTAGCAGTCAATCCACATATCGATACCGTTATAAACTACGGCACCGCCGGAGGCATCAAAGGTGTAACCAAAGGACACATTTATCCTGTTAATAGGTTTATTGAAAGTGACTTCCGCAGTTGTGCAGTTAATCTTCCGCACAAGGACATGATTGAAGTTGACACTTGGTTAGAAAGCGAACACTTTTGTTGTAGCACACAGGATCACTTTGTAACTGATCCGACTGAACTAGATGATGCACCTTTTGGCGATAGTGTTAATCTAGTTGATATGGAAAGCTATGCTCTAGCATTTGTATGCTTACAACACGGTGTAGAATTTAAATGCTACAAATATGTAAGCGATGATGCAGATGACAATGCTGCCACTGAGTGGGTAGAAAATGTTCATGGGGGAGAAGATCAGTTTATGGAAATGTTAGTAAAGTATCATGGTTATACAAGATAATGAATGATGTACAAACTATTTTATGATACACTACCGGGAAACCGTGTTAGCTATGAAACATTAACAAAACTAGATGAAAATTTTAGAAAAAGTCTTTGGACAGTTCCTGGACATATTCATCATTTTATGAATACGCTAGGAATAGAGTTTAGTTGGACTAGTAACATTAATGATCCTGATGTTGTTGTTATAGTAGAAATAGACAGTGCTGATGCTACTGTTACAAAAACTGTGTTAGAGTATGCGAGTAAAACATATAAGAAATCTATAGTTGTATCGCCCACAGAACCGCCGCCGGCAGACCTATTTTTAGATACGTTAAAAGAATTGTATCCTAATGTGTTGTACGTCTGCCTAGGCGATCACAAATTTAAACATGATTTAAAAAATTTTGCACTGTTCCCTTTTTTATTGATAAGATCACTTTCCTTATCATCTAATATCAATTTATATCATTTCAATAATTGCAATTTTCTAACTTCAAAAAAACAATACATGTTTAATCATTTATCTAACTTTTGGTCACCTAATAAGTACCACATGCACTATACGATAAAAAACTACTTCCAACATGCTACTAATAGTAATCCTATTCTTAGTTACAAACCTATAAATTGGCCGAGCAATAAAAATATTGCTAGATTAAACAGTAATATTAAAATATTCGAATCAATGAAAGAATGGATATTAGAAATTAATAAATCACCTATTTTTTCATCTTTATATCCTTACGAAGATTACATTTCTCGTGCAGATACAAAATCTATCGATCATTACAGAATAGAACAGGTCAATGGAGATAGATCGTTTGATGTTAACAATTTATATCATCCTGCAACAATTTATAAAGACAGTTATATTTCTGTAGTAACAGAAGTTGTCAAAGGACGGATCGAATATAACCCATGGAAGTCGGTTGCATATAATTATATTTCAGAAAAGACCTTACAACCTATACTTCACGGACATATATTTGTTGTAAACGCTCCGGATAATTATAGTACAAAATATCTTCGAGACACCTTAGGATTTGAATTATACGATGAAATTTTTGACTATAATGATATAGAAGATACATACGTACCTAAATGCGAAAACTCCTCGGAATACTATACTGCATATAAAATAATATCGCAGTTAAACAATTTTACGCCTGATTTAATTTTTGATAACGCTAAATTAATAGCAGAAAAGATACAGTATAACAAAAGCGTACTAACAAATTCTAACAGTAAGCTAAGACAAGATCTCAAACATGAATTTATCAAAATTCTAGAGACATATAGAGATATGAATAATGAATGAAACGCTAGTTAATAACATACTAAACGAAGCCGAGTTCAAGCAAGGCGGATTTGTTTGGTCGCATATGAAGCAAGGTAAAAGCGATCCGCTGGTTGCTGTGCGTAGTGCTGTGGATCGTATGCGTGAGCTACACGACATACCCGACAATCAATTTAATAGCGTTTGCAATGATGTGTTGCTGGCCATGCAACAACGAGTAGGCGGACGTTAATTTAATTCAAATAACAGTATGTGAGGATTGTTCGCAGGGACAATCTCACTCACCGAATCAATCTCTGCACCATCACCCTCAGACAGTGTAACACCTTCGACGGTGCAACTACCTGATACTACATACAGATAACTGTTATTGGTTGTGCGTGGCGATGATAGTATGCCGCCACTAACAGTTAGGTCACACTTGATAGGTATTTTAATTTCATCAAACTCGGGGCCTTTGTTATACAGCTCATAGCAAGGAGCACTATTAAGATCTCGGTTGGGGGTGAACCAAAGTTGTAGGTAACGTGCCGGTGTTGATCCTACGCAGGCTTCTGTATGATGTATACCTTTACCGCACCACATGTGCTGTATTTGTCCTGCACAAGCTGTAACTGTGTTGCCCAAGCTGTCCGTATGTTCTAACTCGCCTTCTACCACGTAACCAAATATGTCATAGTTGCGATGTTCATGACGAGGAACCTTGCCACCAGGTTGTTGCGTGTCGTCATTGATGACTTTCAAGCAATGCCAATTCATGTAGCGAGGATTCCAGTAGTCATTATTTGAAAAAGTCCTGAGACTTTGGATCCAGGACTTTCTCATAACACCTCTGGTATTAGCAGGGCGTAGTTTCATATTATCGTTGTTTATCCATTAACTTATTTTCGCCCAACCGTAACGCACAATGACATTACCGCCGCTGGTGTTGTTGATGCCAAAGTCAAATCTATTAGGAGTTGCACTTGGAGAAAATCCTCCTCTCCTCCATCTCC
>Ga0181343_1000997_pt1 | contig 11592 bp, 12 predicted proteins | sample Su13VDMLBSD_FD_130110 | JGI IMG/M metagenome (GOLD analysis project Ga0181343, IMG submission 130110) | Freshwater viral communities from Lake Michigan, USA - Su13.VD.MLB.S.D | ecosystem: Environmental > Aquatic > Freshwater > Lake | place: USA: Michigan | collected 2013-07-15 | reverse complement strand
GTGAAGCGCTTACGGCTGGCGATGCTGTTTACATCAGCTCTGCCGGACAAGCTTTCAAAGCTGACAATGATTCTGGCGGCGCAAGTGAAGCTATCGGCTTTGCTTTGACTTCTGTAGCTTCTGCAGCTTCAGTTCAGGTGCGAGTAGGCGGAAAAGTCAGCGGCTTGGCGGGTCTGACTGTTGGCGCTCGTTACTACATCGGCGAATCCGGCGCGATCACCTCGACCGTTCCTTCCGCTTCCGGTGAATACATCGTCCAGATGGGCTACGCTGTCTCGGCTACTGAAGTAGTCGTCCAAGTTCTCCAACTTGGCCGTCGTGCTTAATCTGATGGCCTAGTCTAAGGATCGGGCCTTTCTCTTTGCGGGAAAGGCCCTTTTCTTTTAAGATTTCAATTAAGATGCCATACGATATTGTCAGACTCCTAAAAATCGAAAATCCAACCGATGGCGGCACACAAACCGATTGGGGTCCGACTGAAATCGACCCCACTGAGGATTTTGCCACCGCTAAAGGCTATATTTTTGAGGATAATCAGGCCATACGCCTTGAACAGATTAGTGGTCGGTTAAATTTGACCGATCAAGATATCGCGTATGTGGAATTGCGAGAAATCGCAAATCCCAAGCACGACCAAACTCTCTATGTCAGTAATAGCGGTAATGACCTTATTGTAAACGGCTCGATCGTTAGACCCTATCAGACTATTGCCGCAGCCGTGGCTGTGGCTACCGGGCAATATGTTATCTATATTCTGCCGGGCGTTTACACCGAACCTACGATCACTCTCTCCAATGATTTGACGCTTGTGGGTGGCGGGTTCGGAAACACTGAAATTCAAAACGGATTTTCCTATACCGCAGCCGCTTCTGAAAATACTTCACTCACGTTTAGAGACTTGAATACCGGAACCATCACTTTCGATGGAAGCGCAGCCTCAAACGGGACATTGATTCTCCACGATTGTACGACCGTTCTCGATAGAACTGATACGAACGTGAACGTCCTCATGTCCATCATCGGCGGGATTGTGGGTGGTGGGACCGTTGAAGGTGGGACAAATACCGCTAATGAAACTTTGTTCGTTTCAAGCGTGACTCTGAATGACGGATTACTCGTCGCCGAAAACTCAAAAGTCGTCGCTCGATTTGAAATTGCGGACAACGCGATTCTAAGGACTCTTGATTGCTCGCTTTTCGTGGCGGCTGAATATGTCAGGGGAAGCGTCAACACCTCTACTCCAACTTGGCAGACCGATTATCCAACGCTTTATTTCGGTGATTACATTGGAACTTTAACTAAAACAGTTCTTCTCCCGACCGATGCCGCCGCTCTATTCCCGTATGATGATACACAAGTTCCGGGTGTTGAGTGGGGAACCAATCTTCAAGCCGCTCTCGATGGAGCAAAGCAAAATTTCATTAACATCACTTGGGTTAATTCGGTTTCAGATTTACCTGCTCCGGTTTCAGGCGTCATCACGCTCGCTGCTAACGCTACTTATTTCTTCACTGCTAACGTCGATTTGAACGGCTCAAGACTCGTTTGCGGAAACAACACGACGATTCTCGGAGCCTCTTCCGAAAACTGCTCCATATTCTCAACGGGTTTAAGCGCGGGTACCGCGCTCATCACTTCAGTTTATTCGCTGCCCATGCGAAATATCACAATCACGCATGGGACCGCGCTCAATTTGAATGCTTCCGGTACTCCGACCGCCGCAATCGACTGGTTTGGAGTGAATTTCACAAACTGCGCGATCGTTGGAACCATCGCCAACTATTCAAACTTTATTATGTCTGACTGCGCGCTGCTTTCTAGCGCGAATATGACTTTTGATGGGACTTTTGGAACGCTTGGCGGGCTTCAATGTTTGTTTTCAGGAATTGCCGCTCAAACGACCATGATTTATCCCGCAACTCTGACTGTCACTCGCCGAATTCGTTGGGCTTACTGTTCATGGGTGGCTTTTGGTGGTGGGACTGCTCTGAACGTGAGCGCTTCAGCGGTAATTCCAACTGAAAGTTATATTCTTGATACCTGTAACTTCACAGGCGGTGGAACTTACACCGATGGCGTTAATTATACTTCAAACACAGCTTTTTTCTCTGGGTGTAGAGGAATATCGAACTCAGCCCAAATTGGGCAGATGTTCTTCACCAACAATGCGACTCAAAACCCGATTGCGACTACCGGAGTGTTTGAGAAAATTTTAGGAACCACGAGTTCGAGCGCTGTGAACCAGAAATTCACTCATACTTCTAATAGACTCACTTATTCGGGCGGATTAACTCGAACATTCGTTGTGACTGCTTCGACTTCAGCTAACTCAGTGGTCACTAACACAGTCGTTATTTTGGTGAGGCTCGCTAAAAATGGGACAACTATTACTGAAAGCGAATCTCAAGCCTCGACTTCAGCGAGCGGTAGAAATGAAAACTTTTACTCGCAAGCCATCGTCGAGCTTGCACCCGGAGATTTTATTGAGCTGTTTATTGCCAATGCCACTAACGCTAACAATCTACTGGCGACTGAGTTGAACGTGCTCATCGTAAGTGCAGGTTTGTAATGAAAAGAATTGATATTACCGCAAACTCAGTCCTGATCTCCTCCACCTACAAAGACGATGCGATTTATCAAGCGTGGATTGATGCTAATATTGCGTCAGGTGTTTGGGGAACTGTTGGAAGTTATACGGTCACGGTCTTCGACGCTAACTCCGAGTTTGCTACAATCCTCAAAAATCAGGAGCTTTTTAGATCGGAAGACTTAGATTCCCCAAATTATCCGATGGTTTTCTTGGATGATTTCATATTTCAATCTACTGAAGCCGGGGAAATCGGTACTACTGGATGGTCGTTTACTAACGGAACTTTAACAGCCGCCGCAAACGAGCAAAATCATCCCGGCGTTCTTCTTAGAAGCTGTGGAACAACTAACAACCAAGTCGCATCACTCTATCCCGCCGCAGCTGGTACTGGAACAGTGTTTCGGTTTGATGAGTTCGATAGACTCACTTGGATTGTAGCTCCCGCAGTCGTTAACGCTGACTTCGATATAAATATCGGAATTTTCACTAGCGCTCTCGACGATACTCCAACCAACGGCGTCTATATTCAAAGATCACGCACCGATACTTCTTGGTTTGGAGTTTCACGGCAAAACAACCAACAAACCAGAACCGCAGCCTTGAGCGCTTTTACTGCTAACCAATGGTATCGTTTCTGCGTTAGGCGAATCAGCGATACTTCTGTAGGATTTTCAGTCGATAACGGCACTGAAGTCACTCTCACAGCTAACATTCCAGCCGCAGCCTCCGCGCTCACGTTCGGAATTCAAATCGTATCTGGCGGAGCTGCTCGCGGACTTAAACTCGACTTCTTCAGTCTCAGACTTTTACCGATCACTAGATAATAGGGGGATTAAATGGGCGTACTTTACTCGCAAGCGAGTTTTAAAAATTCACGAGTTTCTACAAGACAGGCTACTACTTCAGCCAATGTTGAAAAAATCACTATTTCAAATGTGGCAAACTCCTTAGTCGCTGCTGCAAATTCGCTTAGAACTTACATAACTGTGAGAAGTGAAGCTACTACAGCCGGAGATGACATTCGTTACGATTATTTCGATAATCCTAATATTCTGACTCAAGGCTTTCTACTTAAAGCAGGTGAAGCAATCGACCTTGAAGACCAATCAGCTATTTACGCTAGAGCCGTAGCTAATTCCGTCACCGCTTCTGTGGATGAAGGGAGCGGTTAATCATGCCAGCTTCAAGAATTTACAACCCATTCGTCGGAGCTGGAAGCGGTGGAGGAGGAGTAGGGCCTGAAGCGGAAGAAGTTCATACTTACGCTTTCAGTTATCTCACCGCTAGTCCCGCCACAGTATTCTCAATTCCAGCTAACGGTAGAATTCTGACTGTAGGAGTTCAAATCACGACTGCTTTTGATGATTCAGCCACCACTCTCACAATCGGAGATGGCGGAAACGCTAGTCGCTTGATGAGCGCCGCTCAAAACATTCCTGATGAAGTCGGCGAAAGCGAAGCTCACGTCGGCTATCAATATGTTTCGTCCACCGCTATCCTACTCACTCTTTCACCCGGAGCGTCCACTCAAGGTGAGGGCGTCGTTTACATCGTCTTTAATACCAATACTTAACAGGAGGAATTATGGCTATATTCATGGATCTGAAAGGTACTTCCCAAAACATTCTGCAACTTGGGAAATACGGGCCTAAAGTCAAAAATGTTAGCGGCGCGTTTCAACTCAGAGATTCAGGTGATTTGAATTTCGCGGATTTGACTGCTGCAGTTCTTAAAGCTGCTAGTGACACGATTGAACTGAACTCAGACGCCGCTAGCTCGGGCGCTGATTGGGTCATGACTCTTGCTCGTCCTGCCTCCGGCATGACTGCTGCTGTCACCTATACTCTGCCAGCTACCCCCACTAACGGTTATGTTCTTCAAACGGATGGAAGCGGTAACTTGTCTTGGGTTTCTCCAAGCACTCCTGCAGCTTCAAACGTCGTTCTGACTGATTCCACCACTATCGGGTTTGGAGCTTCAAGCCCTGTGTCTTTATTCACGCTGCCAGCAAACGCAGTAGTCCATAAAGTACAAGTCATCGTGGATACTGCTTTTGACGATGTTGGAGCAACACTCGACATTGGTATTAGCGGTACTGTCGATAAATACATGACATACGCTCAAAACGATCTCGCTGGTACACCTAAAGATGTGTACGAATCTGTGCCCGGAGAACAGCCTGTAGGGAGTACGGAAGCTCTGATTGGAACTCTTTCAGCCGGTTCTTCCACTGTTGGCTCGGTCCGTGTTATTGTTCATTATAGCAATCCTGCGTAATCCCTAGCCCATCCCGCTTAGGATAACGAAACGGCTGATACTTCCCCATGAAGTGTCAGCCGTTTTTGTTTTACACTCTAAAAATCAGAGGGTACTCTTTACTCTAGTGAGATTAAACCTCAATAGTTGAGCATCTTGCTCACTAATCTCGATGGAGAATGAGTCATGAGTGTCTTTCTGGATCTAAAAGGAACTACTGAAACAAGCTGGCAGCTCGGTAAAGGCGGACCAAAGCTTCAAGCTACCGCTGGCGATTTCCATTTCCACGCTCCAAATCTAGTCGATTACGTCGATATGTTCGCAAACGTGCTTCATGCGACCGGAAATGAACTCGTTTTAAACGCGAATGCGCCAAATACTGGAAATAACAGAAAATATACGATTAAACGCCCAACCACAGGCATGAGCGCTGCTTTAACGCTGCATCTGCCCCCTAATTACGGTTCAAGTGGGCAGTTTTTGACGACTGACGGAGCTGGAAATACGTCGTGGACTACAGGCGGTGGAGGCGGAACCAATACAGTCTATAGAGGCTTTGGGGTTGATGGATTCGTTACCAATCTCTCAAACGCTGCTCTGCCTGTTCTCATCACTGCTACTGGCACCATTTTGTCAGTAAAAGGCTATCTCAGAACTGCCGGAACTACTTGCGACTTCGACATTAAGAAAAATGGCGTGTCCATTTTCTCAACTCTTCCGTCTTTCGGATCAAATCAACTCTCAAGCGGCGAAGTTCTCTCGACTACAGCGTTAGCTGCTGACGACGTTTTAGAACTGGACATTAGTAACGTCACTGGAAGTCCTCAAGTATTGACCATCACAATTAGGATTCAGGAGTAAGCGAACATGGCTACAAGAGTTTGGGCTGCTGGAAGCAATGGCGGAGCTGATGGAGACTGGAATAATCCTCTAAACTGGACAGGCGACACACTTCCTGTAAACGGAGATGATGTTCAGTTTAATAATAGTAGTCAACTTTGCTTCATAGGCGCTACTTCGTACGTTCTTTTGAACTCTCTCACAATCGCTGCTGGATCAGCTGAAGCGGCTTGGGGGTTTGAAAGTAGCATCAACTCAGCACTCTATTTTCCTTATAAAGTAAGCTGCGTGAATTTAAACGTGGGAGCTGGCGCTCAGATACCAATTCTCTACATCAGCGCTTCCACTGCAGGTGTAACACCTGTCAGTTTAGGATCGTGGACGATCGCCTCACAAATTGCCGGACAATCCTTACCCGGATCTACTGAAAAACTGAAACTGGTACTCGGTGTTCCACCCGGTTCAGCTCCTCTGCCGTTCCTAGATATTTCATGGACAACATTATCTATCGGTGGATCGACGACTAATCAGCTAGGGCTGCTCTACTGCACTATTCTAAGCGGAAATGATGGCTCAGGTAACGCTATAAGACTGCAGTCGGCTACTCTCGATTTCTCTTCGGCTCCCGGTTTTCTCGTATGCACCGGAGGCGGATCGGACAGACTAATCGTCAGCGAAACTAATCCTGATGTTACGTTTTATTATCCGAGTGAAGCGGCTGGACAAATCAGTTTACAAAGCACCATCCCAAGCGGGAAGACTGTTAATACTAATTATTTCTGGCAAGGTGGAGTGTCGTTAGGAATCTTCTATGGAGCGTTACTGGACAATTTTGCGAGTACTGCCACCCACTTATTCGTTTCAACCATTGTCGCGACTCCTTCAAGCGGCTCTGAGTCACTTAAAATCGTGGACAGCGGAACAAATCATCACTGGAGCTATGGTGCGTCAGGATTTTTCTGCGCTTCTCAAAATTATGGAGTGTTTGGACCAAGCGTTAATTATTCGTCCGCTAATGTCGAGCTAGTTGATCTCATCTTTCCCGAAATCGTGGGTTCAAGCTTTGATAATTTGGACTTGAACAGTGGTAGCCTAAAGCGCAGCAGTCCGACCGCGTACTATCCGTTTACTGTCTATGCTGGTGGATTTATTTCAGGCGGGACTCTGACCCTTAGTGGGAACTGTCAGATAGCTTGCACTAAAGGCGCTCTCCCCTTCTACGTCGATATTACTTACTACTCTGGATCTGCTAACGACGCTGGCTTACCTGCACGTTTAGATTCAGTACCGCAAGTTTTATTCAATACGCAGTATATAGAAATTCGCGATTCATCCTACATTATCAATCTCAGTTCTGAACCCATCATCGACGCTGGCAATCAAGCATTCGACCCTGTATCAAATCTCGCAGTTCTAAAAGTAGCGCAGCAAGTTCCAAGCACTATCAACGTCCTTGAGATTAGATTGTTTGACCAAAGCAAACTTGGCTATTGTTTAGGATCAAGTAGCACGATCGTCGTTTATTCCTACGATAGAAGTCTATGCGCTCTCCAATTTCCGCAACTACTCAATATCGCTAACTTCGGTGCCAGCGGATACGCATTCCCTTATTTAACAGCGAGTGAAGCGCATATTGAAGGCATCCCAAATTTCTACGGAACTGTGGACCTTTACGATAGACGGCAAGTCAGGAGTAGTTTTTGATTATGAGCCAACAACATAAAACTCCGTATCTCAATCTCCTGAGACTTCTCGCTTTTGGCGCAGTCGGAACATACCTTTATTACACACACAAAAATGAAGGCTCGATTGGTTCAGCTCTAGGATCAGGACGTTTGTCTGTAGATACAGATAAGCTTGTCGATTCCGTCATGCCTTGGATCAACCTTCCACCGGCTCAACGCGAAATCATTCGTGAAGGTGCGAAGTCCTTTGCCTCACAAGTGAAAACCAAACTTGAAAAGAAAGAGTCGTAATAATGAAGACTATCACGCTTCCTGATTGGGTCGAACAACACGCTGACGAACATGCCCGGAATCACGCCGAATTTGAATGCGGAATCTCAGACATTGATTCTCCTGAGTACAAAAAAGCTTACCACAACGCTTTTAAGAAATTTTGTCTCGAATACTACGAGCATTCACTCATTCCCGCTGAAACCGAAGACTCAATTTTAGCTGAAAACCCTTACGCCATTCCTGCTTCAGCTGCGTATCGAAACTTCATCCCAAGCGGTAAAGAGCTTCCTGAAGGACAATACACCGATAAAAACTTTTACCGGATGCTCATTGAAAGTTCTAATATCCCCGCTTCCCAAAAAGCCTCCGCAATCAAACGGTTCAGACGCGCAGCTAGAACTCTGGAAGACCTCTTCCTAGATATTCAATTTGGACCGGAATCAGACAAAAATAGATTCAGAATTTACGACCATCAGAAAAAAGTGAATTACAATGAAAGCGAGCGCTACGGGCAACCCTCACGGCGCGCTCTAGCAAATCTTTCGTATCGTGAAGTCTTGATGAATCGCTACACTCGCTTATTCGTAGCAAGCACCATTCTAGCTGTAATCAAATCAGCCTATAACGCTGACGGAGCTGAAATCCTAAACACGGTGAGACAGACTCTCGCTGACGTGAATGACGGCGATCTGAATAAAAAGAAAATGACTGACGCTTTTAGCGACACCGTTTTCCGATCAATCGAAAAAGCAATCGACTCGTCACAAGTCAGAGCACCCGATATTGCTATTCGTGCTTTACAAGATGCTCAGTTCCACAGCACTAAAAGCAAAAAAGAACCTGAAGAACTCAAGCGTGGACGTGAAGAATACCAAGAAGCACGCTCTGAGATTCAAAAACAGCTTGAAGCGCCTCAGCTTCAAATTGAACAAAAACCAGCCGAATCTCAGGATCAGGCACTTGCTAGGTTAGTTGAACCCGTAGTGCCTGAGACTGTCGAAAAACTAAAGCCCGTGGCAGTCCCTAGTTTCCCAGCTGGCGCCAGAAAAACTAAAAAAGCGATTAAAGAAATGGCTCTCAAAGAAGCTGAAAGCCAAGTCGCTGCGATGAGCGATGAGGAAGTCCTAGCTATCACTAAAAAGAAAACAAAGTACGCTAAGACTAGCGGAAAAGTCGCACGCGCTAAAATCGTGAAAGCTGCTCGGAAACTCGTTCTTAACGCTGTCCTAGCCGACATGATTAAGAAATTGAGCGCATAAATAAAAGCGCCGTAGGAGTTCGCGTCAAACTCCTACGGCGCTCTCAATCACCTAAGCGAGAATTAACTCAAAGCTCCGGTGTTGGACACGGCTTCAGCTGCGTATCCTTCATCGGTTTCATACTCTTCATCGTCTTCATCGTCTTCTTCATCCTCATCACCGTCAGTAACGCCCGGAACTGATAGCCATTGAAGCTCAGATGGTTCATGGTATGACGGCGCAGGACTGCGAACATCATTCCACAATACGCCAATCAAAGACTGAATTCTAACACCGCTTGGCGACGCCGTATCCGGTACCTGCACCAAACTCTCCGATACTGCGATACCTAAATGGTCAGGATTATCCTTCAGCGCGCATGAAAAAGCTTTAATACTCATAATTCTCTCCTTATTAGACGATAATGAACAGCCATCACCACGCTAACACGTCAATTTAACCGTGTGCTAGGATTTTTTGGTCGGTGTAACCCGCTATTAAGCGGGTGACTTTTAGGCAATAAAAAAGCCCGACCGGATAAACCTCCGATCGGGCCATGCTTAACCCGTCACGCCGAACGAGTTGCTTCAATTCTCTCAATCGTTACCGCTGACATGGGCCGGAATTGTTCAAAAGGAGAGCCGTCCTCCCTCTCTCCGGGCCAATACGAGAATTTAGCGTGCCCAACACTTTTAAAATTCGTATTGATATGCGCCCGGAACGCTTGGATCAGCGTGTCCCTGCGTTGTTCAAACTCCGTCAACGTCATGGTGTCAAATGGTGTCTCCGTGTGAAAATCGACTTTTCTGCACCGTTTTTTGATACCGTACACCGTAAAAAATACCTTCACGACGGGGGTTTTCATGCTGCCACCTTCTTCCATTCGGACTCAGTCAAATTGATAATCCGGCCACCTGCGCGCATTAGCGCATCAGCACGGTCAGAGTCGTCAGTCTTATGGGCTTGAGCCGTGAAACTATTGGCAAGCCCCCACTGAGTAAACCCTGCGCCTTGATTGCCGCGCAGTAATTCACCGATAATGTCGGCTTGGATCTCTTTCCCGACTACGCTTGTAGCATTCATGGCACGAGCGACCACGGTTTCGACGTTATTGTTGGTGATTTCACGGTTTGCCGCCGTCTGCATTCGCTCAACTAATTCGCGGAATCTTTCGGTGTCGGATAATCCCCGGATCATGTCGCGGGTTTCCGAAAAAATCGCCGCCGCTTTCTTCTCGCGGGTTTCGTCAGTCAAGAATTCCAAAAACGTGTCACCCTCGAATTCAATTCGTCCACCGTTATGGTTTCGACGCAAAGCCATTTTTCTCCGTTCCTCACGGCCTTTCTCGGCGAGAGTTTGCTCGATTACCATTCCGTTTAAGCATGCGAGCCGGTAAAAGAATGGCTCCACCTTCAAAGCCCCCCCTCCCACGTCGCTTGTACTGATAGAAACCCCAAACTGGACGGGGTCACCTTTTCTCACGTCGGTCGTAGTGCGAGGAGAAACGGCCCGAACGTAGAGGCGTCGGTCAGATATTTTACTTTGTTGGACCTGAAAGCCGCCCTGATACAATGTCGGCAAAGTTTCACGGAGTAAATCAAATGAGTCGAGCGCAAAATACCGATCGCTCACCACTGCGCGGACGGTTTCGCCTACAGTGCGGACTACTCGGGAGCCGTCGAGCCGAGAAATGCCGTGATTTACAGCGTCGGCAAGCAGACTCGGGTTTTCTTGCGCGATTCTGTCATAATAAGCTTTCGGAATGTCCGTAACACTGGCGAGTTGCGAGCTGGCCCAGCTAGTCGGCGCAAATAAACCCGCGCCCTTGACGTGTAAATTCACTCCATTATTCCCGGCCACCGCTTCAATAGCGCTCGGGCGCGCGACGAAATCGCGCGATCGTTCTTTCTGATCGGCCAGTGTTTTGAGTAGGGCCTCAAGTTCAAGGCCCCTAGTCTTTTTAATTGTGTCCATGTTTTCCCCTGTAGGCTATGGGTGGATAATTCCGCCCGTGAAAACCCCGAAAACGAAAATCCTCGGAGTTTTCCCGCGCAAAACTATCGGCGCATCGGCATTAAAACGCCTGAAGCGTCATCGGAAACTCGGACGTGGATGGGTGCGGTTTTTTCTTTCGGGTCAATCGTGAGAGTGACGCCTTTTTTGCCGCCGTCGAGTGCGTCGTAAATGCGCGCAAGCAAATCCGGGTTAAATTTAATCTCAATCGTATCGTTTGAAACAGGCGGCGCGAGAATGCGCGCAAACTCGTTGGGGATCTCAGTATGGTGGCAGATCAGACAAATTTTAGTCACCGGACTACTGACCTGTAAGGTTGCGCCGTCTATCTCGCTATCAAATTCGGGTCGTTTATCGCGCATTAAGAGCGTTACGAGGTATTTTGAGCTTCGAGAAACAATATAACCCCCATAAGAACTCATTTTTTCGCATAGTGCAGGGTCCGTCAAAATCTCCCGGCTGATAAGATAACCGTCCGTCGCAGTGACGGACAGTCGTGTAGCGTCAACACGTTCAAGAAAAATGGAAGTTCTAATAGTGGCCGTTTCAAATTTATCGGTCGATAGCGCGCAGAATGCGCGTTTTATCGCCTCAAGTGTCTTTTTATTCATGGTTTTCCCCTGTAGGTTAAAAGTCGCCGCTTGTGTACCGTACTCGCGGCGGAAAACGGATCGGACGGGCCGACGCCCCCAACGCG